>Ga0129311_1000472_pt1 | contig 35776 bp, 27 predicted proteins | sample Go1ome_FD_94435 | JGI IMG/M metagenome (GOLD analysis project Ga0129311, IMG submission 94435) | Western lowland gorrila individual fecal microbial communities from Wisconsin, USA - Go1022B metagenome | ecosystem: Host-associated > Mammals > Digestive system > Large intestine > Fecal | place...
AGTGAGCGGCAATTCTGCGATTCGCTTCAAACTGCAGCATGCGGACATCACCGCCGCTGCCGAGGGGCGGCACAGCTTTGGTCGCGCAGAAGATGAACAGATCACAGTCAAAGATTTCATTCTCTGCGACCGGAGCGACTTCCGGCAGCGGATGCGTGCTGAACGGCCAGCCGATCTGGTTCATTTCCGCTTCATAGCGTAAAATCGTGTTTGGGTCAAGATCATAGATCCCGATGCGGTCGATGAGCGCGCCGCCGAGCAGGCGCAGGCCCAAAAGCAGGGAGGCGCCGACGTCGCCCAGCGCAGCGATATTGACGCGCAGATGGTTTTGTCCGCGTGGCGCAGGCAGGGTCAGAGGGTCATGCTCCGGGCAAAGCCGCGAAAGACGCTGCGGCGCTGCGGCGAGCGCGCCAGCGCGCGGCAGTGCGCGAACGGCAGATTGGTCTTTGTTCATTTTGTATCCGTCCTTTTTGTTCTACTTAAAAAGTTTTTTCATTCTTATCAGTTTTTCGATGTCCATCTCAACAAAATCAGAGGCAGCCATATTCTCGTCCATGCGGGTGTGTCGCAAAAGATCCGGATTTTTTGGACTGGTGATGACCTCGCCGAGACGCTTGAGTGTGAGCTTCTGTTCAAAAATCTTCTGGTATTCCTCCTCCAGGGTTTTGAGAATCTCCCGCGCGTTGATTAAAGCAGTCATCGAAAAATCGTAGTAATGCGCATTGGAGATCTTTCCTAAGAAAGAAGGCACCGCGAACGGCAGCACGAGGTTCAGCGAAGGGATCATATCGCAGGCTTCGACCTGCGTCCCCCTTGGCTTCCGGCTGTCTCCGCCGATATACGGATACAGCGCGCTTTCGTCGATCCAGCACTTCAGATTCGGCAGGAAATAGGCACTGTCTACGCTGCGCTCCTTGATCTGCATCAGATCGCGCCCACGGCCGGTCTGCACGCCGACAACGGTATCTGCGACAACGACGCCGCTGGATTTGAGAATCGGGTCAATCTCGTTCATGCGGTAGCCCTTGTGCAGCAGATCATCAATGAGGATGACCGGACGGTTGAAGGATTTGATGGTGCGGATCTGATTTTCGAGCGTCGAATAGTAACTCTTTTCCTCGATCGTAAACCCGGAGAGATCCTCATAGAAGTATTTTTCGGTATGCAGCGCCTTGGTTACTGTGTTCGGAACCGCGGAGCCTTCCAGCACCTTGCCGAACGGTACCGCCATGTATTCGCCGTAGGACTTCACCTCATACGGAGTCGGGGAGACTCGATTGATCCGCGCGATCAGGTGAATCATCTTGTGGTACATGATATCTGAATTATAGGAAAGCACCAGTTCACTCGGATAGATTTCAGTGAGAATCCGCAGGAGGCGGTCGTGCGCCTGTTCAAGCGCGGAAAGAACTGCGGGGCGTTTGTTCAGCGGATGTTTAATCAGAGTATCCGCGTTTTTAAAAATGATGACCGGAGAACGCATGTCAACCGCGTAGATCGGTCTGGCGCCGTCCGGCGCGATATTGCGGAAGCCCTGCTTGGCGACAGTTTGCAGGACATGCGGCGCCAGGCCGGCTTTGTCACAGGGATGGTAAACCACATAGGTGTAGTCACGCGCCAAAAGCTCCGAAAGCATCTCGACCAGTATAATCTGTTCTCGATTCGTGACAGAAGCGTGAGCCGGGAAGAACAGCCCGCCGATCACCGCAATGGAACCGGCAGCTTTACTGCGGATGTAGGCGGCGATGTTTTGATCGCCGAAGGTCTTGAGCAGATCGATGCTGTCGACACGCTTGACAGCGGCGAGCGCCGCGATACGGTTTTTGTCTGCGTTTTCGCGGATGCAGAGCATGTGAACCTGTTCTTCGGCGAGATAAGCGCGCACAGCCGCGCAGTCATAGCCTTGCGCGAGCAGGTCGGAGCGCAGGCTGTCCAGCACAGCCGGATCGGCCGGAGCGAAAGGCTCCAGCAGGATGTCACGTGCCTGCAGGACATGCTTATAGGCCGGCTCTCTCATATACAGACCGTTTTCAAAAATATAGTTTTGCGCGACCGGATCGATGAGGTTAGAGATGTCTCGGCCGGAGTCAATGTTTTCGCGGATTCTGGTCGAGCTGATATCCTCAAAATGCTCCGCGAGATGCAGATTGATGATCTTGCCGCTGATCGGATAACGCGTTTGGCTCGCGGAGGCGTCCCGCCGCTCGTCCGAACTGCGTTTGAAGATGATATGATTCAGCGTATGAATCGAATTTTGCCGCGGCTCCATGCGGTAGCAGGAAGCGTTTTCGATGACATCGCTGCCCGCGACAAAATAGAGCTCTTTGCCCGCGAACAGCTTTTTGAGCTTCGTAAGGTCTGCCGGATTGGCAATGTTGACCGGAAAATCGTCCGGAAAAATATAGATGTTTTCTTCATCGGAGACCGACATGCTCATGATCTTGCGGCGCTGCAGGCGCGGCTGCGTCTTTTTGGACCAGCTGAATTCGTCGAGTGCCAGATAGACTTCGCAGCCCATGTCGCGGATTTCGCGGGCGATGGCCTTGTGGCTGAGACTGAACGGGTCGAAGGTTCCCGGAAAAAATGCCACCTTTTTTGGCTCCTCCATAGCGAAAGCGCCGAGCTCCAGCTCATAGTCACAGATAAAGCGGTATAGGTGCTTCAGGACGGCGGCATTGTGGAAAAAGTCCAGCTCGTTTTCTCTGCGTGAAGCGTACAAGGTCAGAATGCGCTTGCCGCAATGGCAGAAGAGATTGTATTTTTCAGAAAGGCTGAGTTTGGCGGAGCCGAAGATATTCATGCCGATGCTCCAAAGCGCTTCCTGACTGATGGCCGACTCGTAGTTGGCAAAGCCGCGCACGATCAGGCTGAGCACTCTGTATTTACGCTTTTTGCGTGCCGCGTCACTTTCGAGCGCGCCGAACAAGGTCTGATAAAGATCATAATGTTCGATGACGACACCGAGCGTATGCAGGACCGCTCCGACCACCTGCCCGTTGGTCGAGCTGAAGAACTTTTCGAGATCCAAAAGCAGCTCATCCAGTTCGCGCGGCGGCAGATGCAGCATCAAAACCCCCAGGTAATCCGGAATATATTTGGAAAACTGGTAGTCGCCGATTTCCAGTCCCTTGCTGAGTTCAACAGCGATCTCGTTTCGCTGTTCAAGCGGCAGACGATCGATCATTGAAATCAGCGCGCGTCCGGCCGATTTTCTAACCACGACCGTTTCGCTGACCTTGACGAGATTGCCCAGATGGGTCGCGACATGCAGCGCCTGTCCGTCGCCGCCAGTATGCGAAAGAGAGCGCAGCATGAGACGGATATTGGCGATCTTGACCGGCCAAGGCGTGCGTGCCTTGAGGTTGTCCAGATACATTTCGGAAAGGTCCTCTCTGGTGAGTTCGGCCTGCGGGTTGAAGCCCAGGCAACGCTTGATTTCCCGGTCGTAGGTCTGACTGAAAGACGCGTTCGGATAATGATATTTTACGTCGATGGCAGCGGTTTTAAGACCGAGATCCTCCCCCGCAAGCATCCGCTCGGCGAAAACGAGAATCTCCTTTGTCTGCGCTGGGGTAAAAAACTCCGGCTCAAGCATGACTGCCGTCTGCAGCAAGGATTCTTTGTTGCGGTAGGTAAGATTTTCCTCGCGGTACCAGCGTAATAAGGCTTCCGCATATTCCTCGCGCTGCGGCGGCCGGCTGCCGCGCAGAAGTGTGTAAGCGACACTTTTCAGACTGTTTTCAATCCATTTTTTGTGCTGCTCGGTCAGTCTGTAATCCGGCACCAGGATCGCGCGCAGGGTATCCTCCCACAGGGAAAGATTCGTGACATCCTTGTGCGGCGGCGTGACGCCTGCCGGCAGTTCTTTTTTGTATTCTTCGTTAAATTGCGCGATGATCTGCCCGAGGACCTCGGCGGCCTGATTGCGGATATCGCTCTCCTTGTGAACCAATAATTCGAGCAAGAAGCGATGTGTCATCAGTTTTTGTTTCTCCGTCATGTAGGCAGAGTATTCGCCTAAGATTGAGACATAGGCGCGAAGATTTTTCCAGTTTTTTTCGCTGCGTGCCGTTTCAATCAGATTTGCGAAATCCTCCTGCCTGGAGAACTTGTTCATCAGGCGGATGTTATGCGCGATGGAAAGATTCTTAAATTCCTTGACAACCGCGTCGCCGCTGAGCAGCGGATAGTCCTTGGGCTGCGACAGGAGGGGTTTCGGCGGGAGTTTGCGCGGCAGCTGCGGCAGATCGGTCAAAACACCGAGGGACTGCATATAAGCTTCGAAGTCCCGCAGTTTGTTATAGACCTTCCGATAGCGATGCTCCTTGGCGGCGTCCACATGATCCAGCTTGTTCAGAATGACGTCAAAGGATTCCGCGAGGCTGTAAAAATGGACAATTTCCTGTCCGGCGGCGTCGCGGGTACTCTTGACTCTAAAATCCGCGTAGATCAAAAGCAGGGATTCCGCGGAGAGGTTATCCAGCTCCAGATCCCAGGTCGAGTGATTCGCGGCAATATGCCCGATCATCGGCATGTTGAAGCGATTGAAGCAGAGGTCGGTGTAATAATAGTGCAGATAGGGAATGCGTTTTTCTTCGCTTTTTTTGCAGCCGTATTTGCCGATGTCGTGACCGGCCGCCGCGCCCGAAATCAAGCCCAGATCCAACGGGACACGCAGAGCCGCGAGCTGTCGGGCGGCATGCATGGCGACATAATGGACGCCCGCGATGTGACCGAGCGTATTGAAGGGCGTCAGCTCTGTACCGAGACGCATAAATTCATAAATATAGTGTTTGCCTGCCATGTGGAGCAGCTGCGCGTATTCGCCGCTTCCGCTGTGCAGTTCGCGTTCCTCCTGCGTGAGAAGCGCGAAGTCGAGCGTCGGATCGAACGGCAGGGTTTCGCGCTCAAATCGGTACAATCCCTTAAGAAACTGCAGCAGAAACAAGCGGGCAGCCGTTTGCTCCGGAGTTTCTACGACGCCGGAGGCTTTTTCCGGAAAAATGCGCCCGAGTACCTGCCGGTAGGCATGCTGCAGCCAGCCGTCCGCCGGCGGCGCACAGAAGCGGTTTAATTGCGGTTCCAGCCGCGCGATCACCTTTTTGGCGCAAAATCTGCCGCGCGCGTCTGTGTCGGCAAGCAAAGCCTTCGCCAAAAGCTCCGCTTCTGCGGAGTGCAGGAGGGCGGTCATATCGGGAGGCGTCATTTTGACGCGCCGCAGGAAGTCTTTTTCGGTCATGCAGACGGAGATGGTGTGGGAAAGGTGAATATGTGGTTCCATTTGATGATTCATGGTGCGCTCCTCGCAAATTTCGGTTTCTTTCGCGCGGGATCCCCGCGCGTATGCCGCGTTAAAGTTATGCGGGACAGATACAGTCCCGAAGATATCTTAAGTATAGCACAGCGAGAAAGCGCCTGCAACGCGCTTTCTGCAGACGGAACGGAGCAAAATTTCTCTGCTTTGGCGAATTTCGCGAAGAGAAGAGGCAAAATCCCTAAAATCCTCGCAAATCCCATTGACTTAAGGGTCTGGCGGCGTATATAATAAAAGATACGGCACCGCCCCGCGTGGGCGCTTGCGAAGGAAGAATTTATGATAATGAAGAGGTTAGAATACAGATGAAAGAGATTACACTCAGAGAGTTATTTCGAAACACAGATGCCTATGCGGGGCAGGAGGTCCTGATCAAAGGCTGGGTCAGAAACAACAGGAATTCCAACAAGTTTGGGTTTATCGAATTAAATGACGGATCGTTTTTTAAATCCGTGCAGGTCGTATATGAAGAAGCGTTCCTTGACAATTACGAAGAGATCGCAAGGTCCTATGTCGGCTCTGCGCTGGCGGTCCGCGGAGAAGTCGTGCTGACGCCGAACGCGAAGCAGCCGTTTGAGATCAAGGCGAAACAGGTGACGGTCGAAGGCACATCCACGCCGGACTACCCGCTGCAGCCGAAGCGCCACTCGATGGAATTTTTAAGAGAGATCGGTTATCTGCGTCCGAGAACGAACATGTTCAGTGCGGTGTTCCGCGTCCGTTCTTTGGTAGCCTACGCGATTCACAAATTCTTTCAGGATCAGGACTTCGTCTATGTGCATACCCCTGAGATTACTGCCAGCGACGCAGAGGGTGCCGGCGAGATGTTTCAGGTAACGACGCTGGATCTCGAAAATCTGCCGAGAACCGAGGACGGCAAGATCGACTACAGCCAGGACTTTTTTGGCAAAAAGACCAGCCTGACCGTATCCGGACAGCTGGAGGCGGAGATTTTCGCGCTGGCGTTCCGCAATGTTTACACCTTCGGACCGACCTTCCGCGCGGAGAATTCCAATACCGCCCGCCACGCGTCCGAATTCTGGATGATCGAGCCGGAAATGGCGTTCGCGGAGCTGGATGACTATCTGGAAGTAGCCGAGGCCATGATCAAGTATATCATTCATTACATTCTGGAGAACGCGCCGGAGGAAATGGAGTTCTTCAATTCCTTCGTGGATAAGACCCTGCTCGCCAGACTGGACAATATCGTGAACTCCGACTTTGGCAGAGTCACCTATACGGAAGCAGTCGAACTCTTGCAGAAATCCGGAAAAGAGTTCCAATATCCGGTGGCGTGGGGTATCGACCTGCAGACTGAGCACGAAAGATATTTGACCGAGGAGATTTTTAAGAAGCCGGTATTCGTCACCGATTATCCGAAGGATATCAAGGCCTTCTACATGCGTCTGAATGATGACGGCAAGACCGTTGCGGCGGCAGACCTTTTGGTGCCGGGCGTCGGCGAGATCATCGGCGGTTCTCAGAGAGAAGAAAGACTTGATGTGCTGGAAAAGAGAATGGACGAAATGGGTCTCAACAAGGAGGATTACTGGTGGTACTGCAATCTCCGCAAATTCGGCGGTGTCAAGCACGCGGGCTACGGTCTGGGCTTTGAGCGTATCATCATGTATGTGACCGGTGTGCAGAACATCCGAGACGTCCTTCCATTCCCGAGAACACCAAAGACGGCGGAGTTTTAAGACCGCAAGCGGCAAAGCGCAAGAAACAAGAGGAAAAAAGCAAAGGGCACTTCGGCGTATGACTGAGGTGTCCTTTTGGACATCTGAAAGGAGAGATTTCGCTTATGAATACGAGGAGCAAGGGCCTCTTAGCGACCATGATATCGGCGGTTTTTTTTGGGTTTATCCCTCTTTTTGTAAAGACGATCTGCGCGGGCGGCGGCAACAGCGTCAGCGCGGCCTTTTACCGCTTTTTTCTTTCGGTTCCGGTTCTTTACATCTATCTGAAGGCACAAGGGATTTCCATGCGCATTACGCGGACGGAGTTTACAAAAATCGCGCTGATTACGATCTTTGGTTACGGCGGAACGGCAGTCCTGCTGTTCTCCTCTTATAACTTCATCCCGTCCGGCATGAGCACGACCATACACTTCATGTATCCGGTTTTTACGATTCTGGGGTGCATGATTTTTTTTAAGGAAAAGGTCAGCCCGCTGAAGCTGCTGTGCGTAGCGCTCTGCTTCGGCGGCATCCTGCTGTTCTATAACGGCGAAAGCGGAGGGAGCGTCCTCGGCATGGCGCTGTCCTTTTTGTCCGGTGTCACCTATGCCTTCTATACGATCTATCTGGAAAAAAGCGGTCTGCAAAAGATGGAAAATCTCAAGCTGATTTTTTACATGAATACCGTCGCGGCGGCGATGATCCTTGTCATGGCGCTGCTGACCGCGCAATTTACACTGCGGCTCACGCCGCTCGCGTGGGGAACGGCAGTCTTTTTCGCGACAGCGACCTCGCTGATCGGGGTACTGGGCTATCAGATCGGCGTCAAGTGCATCGGACCGCAAAACGCGGCGATTCTCAGCACCTTCGAGCCGATTACCAGCGTGATTGTGGGGGTTTTGGTGTACCGGGAGGCATTTTCGGCACGAACCCTTTTGGGCTGCCTGTGCGTTCTTTCGGCGGTGGTCATCGTCGCGAAAATGAAGGAATAGGGGAAGCCTTAAAATATTTTGACGTTAAAGAGGAAGATATTTGGAAAACAGTTGTTTTTTCAATTTCCATTTGATATAATATTGACGATTGTAAAAATATTTTGGGAGGTCTGAATAAATGAAAGACTATACAAGCGAAATGATAAGAAACGTTGCTTTATTAGGACACGGCGGATGCGGCAAAACAACATTCCTCGAGGCGGCCCTTTTGGCAACCGGCGTCATCACCAGATTAGGTAAAGTTGAGGATGGTTCCACGGTATCCGACTACGATAAAATGGAAATTGAAAAAGGATATTCCATCAACACGACCTTAGTACCGGTAGAATACAACAATGTCAAGATCAACTTTGTTGATACTCCGGGCTTCTTCGACTTTGCGGGCGAAGTACAGGGCGCGCTCAGAGGCGTGGAAGCCGCGGCTATCGTGGTGGACGCTTCCGCGGGCGTACAGGTAGGAACAGAGAAAGCATGGGACGCATGCAAAAAGATCGGATCTCCGAAATTTATTATTCTCAATAAGATAGATAAAGAAAACGTTGATGTGGCAGCGACGATCCAGCAGCTGCAGGACAAGTTCGGCAACGCGGTCGTCACGCTGGAGGACAAGGACGCGATGGCAGAAGCGATCGCGGAAGTTGACGAAGAATTGATGGATATCTACTTCAACGAGGGAGGATTTACGGACGAGCAGTTCAGCAAGGGCCTGACCAAGGGCATCCTGCAGGGTGATATCGTACCGGTGTTCAAGTGCTCCTCTCTGACCGGCGAAGGTGTCAAAGAAGTTCTGCAGGAAATCATCGAATTCGTGCCAAATCCAACCATCGAAGGTTATCGCGCGAAGGACGAAAATCAGCAGCCGATGATCATCAAAGCGAATCCGGACGACAAACCGGTGCTGTTCATCTTTAAGACTTTGGCGGACTCTTTCCTCGGCAAGATTTCTCTTGCAAAAGTTGTCAGCGGCAAGGTATCCGCCGGAATGACCCTGCATAATTTCAGAGTGGAAAAGGACGAAAAATTAGGCTCTGTATTCTTTGTCAGAGGCAAAGAAAAGATCGACTGCAAAGCAGCCGTCGCGGGCGATATCGTAGCGCTCGGCAAGCTGGAATTCACCAAGACCGGCGATACCCTGTCCGAAAAGAGCAATCCGACCTTTATCAATCCGGTTGAATTCCCGCAGCCGACCCTGTTCATGGCGATCGAAACCGCGGATAAGGGCGCGGACGATAAGCTCTCCACAGGCTTCGCGAGACTGACCGAAGAGGATCCGACACTGGCGCTGGTCAGAAACAAGGAAACGCGTCAGACATTGGTCGGCGGTCAGGGCGAAAGCCAGCTTAACATCGCGCTGAGCAAGTTAAAGACAAAATACGGCGTCAGCGTCAACGTGGTGCCGCAAAAAATCGCGTACAGAGAAACCATCAAGGGAACTTCCGATGTACAGGGCAAGCATAAGAAGCAGTCCGGCGGTTCCGGCCAGTACGGCGATGTACATATCAAGTTCGCGCCGTCCGCGCAGGAATTTGAATTCAGCGAAGAACTCTTCGGCGGCTCTGTTCCGAAACAGTATGTTCCGGCTGTCGAAAAAGGTCTGCTGGAATGCATGGAAAGAGGTCCACTGGCCGGCTGCAAGGTGCAGAATGTCAAGGCGACCTTATATGACGGTTCCTATCACCCGGTAGACTCCAATGAAACCGCCTTCAAAATCGCGGCATCCCTGGCGTTCAAGAAGGGCATCGCAGAGGCGAAGCCGGTTCTGCTGGAGCCGATCATGAAGCTGGAGATTTCCGTACCGGATGATTTTGTAGGCGCGGTCATGGGCGATCTGCCAACCAGACGCGGTGCAGTGATGGGTATGGATCCGCAGCCGGGCGGCGGACAGATTCTGCACGCGGAAGCGCCGCAGGCGGAGTTATTCGACTACGCGATCGCGCTGCGCTCCATGACGCAGGCCAGAGGCTCCTTCACGATGGAATTCGCAAGATATGAAGAGGTTCCGGCTATGAACGCACAGAAGATCATCGAAGCGCACAAGGCCGAGGAAGAGGCATAGAGCAGCGCGCCGAGAAATACAGACAAAAATTCAAAGCCCCTATGGACAAGATAGGGGCTTTACAGTATAATGAAAAGGAACAAATGTTCGGGATGAAGCGGAAGCATTTTTGAAATAGGGCTGCCGCAATCCCATTGGCTTTAGACAATGGGTAGTTCACAGACAAAAAAGATACGAAAGAGACGGGGAGAAACGGAAAGGAAGCGGAGAGATGGCGAAGAAGGAAAAAACGGTTTTTGTTTGCCAGGAATGCGGCTACGAGAGTACGCAGTGGATGGGAAAGTGCATCTGCGGCGCATGGAACTCGTTCGTAGAGGAAAAGGTTTTGCCGATGCCGGAGGACGATGTCAGGCGCCGGACGGGCGGCGCCGGCGGGAGTGGGCAAGGCGCCGCCCGTCCGGCACGTCTGTCGGAAATCGGGACGCAGGATTACGCGCGGGTAGATACCGGCATCGGGGAACTGAACCGGGTGCTGGGCGGCGGTTTGATGCGCGGCTCACTGGTGCTGATTTCGGGCGAGCCGGGCATCGGCAAATCTACGATCATCATGCAGACCGCAGCCAATATCGCACGCCGCGGCAGTACGGTGCTCTATGTCTCCGGTGAGGAATCGGAGGAGCAGATCAAGCTGCGGGCAGATCGGGTATGTCGTGAGATTCCGCAGACGCTTTATGTGCTCGCAGAGACGAACATGGAGAACGTGGAGCTTGCCTGCGAGAACTGCAAACCTGATTTTTTGATCATCGACTCGATCCAGACGATGTACAGCAATCAGCTCGATTCCGCGCCCGGCAGTGTTTCACAGGTTCGGATGTGCGGCAACCAGTTGATGAAACTGGGCAAAACAAAGAATCTTCCCATTTTTATCGTCGCGCATGTGACGAAAAGCGGAGATCTCGCGGGACCGAAGACGGTGGAGCATTTGGTCGATTGTGTTCTGAATTTCACAGGGGAGAGAGACCAGGAGCTGCGCGTCATGCGCGCCTACAAGAACCGCTTTGGAACGACCAGTGAAATCGGGGCCTTTCGCATGGAAGCGGAGGGCTTGATAGAGGTACGGGATATTTCAGCGTCGTTTTTAGAGAACAGAGAGGACAAGACGCAAGGCTCTGTCACAACCGCCATCTATGAGGGCAGCAGACCGGTGATGTTTGAGATGCAGGCGCTGGTCAGTCCTGCAAATGTCGGTTTCGCGCGCAGAACCGCGGTCGGTGTGGACAACACGCGTCTGAATATGATTCTCGCCGTACTCGAAAAAATCGTCGGCATGCCGCTGGGCAATCAGGATGTCTACGTCAATGTCGTCGGAGGAATCCGACCGGAGGGAACCGGGGCGGACCTCGCGGCCGCGCTGGCGATCTATTCTTCGTTCAAGAATATCACCGCGCACAAACGGACTTTGGCGATGGGTGAGATCGGGCTGACCGGAGATCTGCGCTCGGTGCAGAACGCGGAGAAGATCATCAAGGAGGCGGCGCGGCTCGGCTATGAACAGGTCATTCTGCCTAAACGCAACGCCCAAAAAGTAGGCGGCAGCCTTGATGGCTGCCGCGTGATTGGCGTAAAAAATATACAGGAAGCAATTCGCGTGTTCTCGATGTAGAGCCCAAATCAGGATTTTTTCTCCTTCGGTGTTTTTTCGCGCTCCTTGCGCAGAACGTCCAGCTCAAACCAGAAGGTACTGCCCTTGCCGACCTTGCTTTCGACACCGTAATTGGCGCCGTGCAGGGTGAGGATCTCCTTGACAATGGAGAGGCCGAGACCGGTGCCGGTCGTTTCCCGGACATAGTTCGTGCTCGTTTTGTAGTAGCGATCCCAAACATGCGGCAGCTCCTCCGGCTTGATGCCGGGACCATGGTCGGAAACCTCCAGACGAAAGACCTTGCCGATCTTGCGGATCGTCACGAGGATCACCTTGTCTTCCCCACAGTATTTGACCGCGTTGCCGGTGAGATTCGCGATGACCTGTTTGATCTTATCCTCATCCGCGTAGACGAAAGCCTCCTTTGGCGCGTTGAAGATAAAATCATAGCCTTCGCGCTCCTGCAGAATTTCGTAAGAAGCCAGAATAGAAGCGGCGGTCGAGGATAAGTCTGTCGGCGTCTTATGCAGCTTCATCTTTTTGGTCTGCATGGCGGTAATTGTCGCCATATCGCTGACCAGCCGGCTCATACGGTCAGACTCGTCGATGATGACAGCCAGATGCGCGTTGCGCTTTTGCGGATTGTCGCCGGATAGATCGCGAATCATTTCCGCGTAGGAGCGAATCATCGTCAGCGGTGTTTTGAGATCGTGGGAAACGTTGGCGACCAGATCCTTTTGGCGGTTGTCCGCCTGCCCCAGTTCATAAGCAGTGACGTTCAGTGTCTTAGCGAGATTGTTAATCTCGGAATAGGAGTTCGCCTCAAACTTAACATTGTAGTTGCCTTTTCCCATCTTTCTGGCGGTTTGCGTGATACCCTTGAGCGGCTTCGAAATGCGGTCGGCAAAGTAAACCGCGAGCAGGAAGGTGACACAGAGGGTGATGATGGTCACATAAAACAACTGGTCCTTCAAAATTTCAACGGTGGAAGTGACAGGATACAGCGGGGAGAAGATGTAGAGGAAAACCTCCTGATTCTTTGTCCGGCTCAAATAGGTCGCGTAAGCAAGGGTGTTGTACTTTTCCAGACCGGTATTGATCTTGAAGGAAACCGCTGTGGTTTTGGCGGGCGCCTCCTGCAGCATGCCGCGCAGCTTCGGGATTTGATCCTTGTACTGATAGACCGGAACCAGGCTCTCTGCCTCCGGCATGAACAGCAGAACCTTGCCGCCGGATTCCATCATCACGTAGAAGTCGTTGCTGATGGAAAGGTCCTGAATGGCCTCCGTCAATCCCGCGTCACCGCGCGCGTAGGCGTGATAGATGGAGGAGGCAACACGATTGACCTCTGTAGTCTTCATGTGCTCGTAATAGTTGTTCAGAAAAAAAATCTGCAGGAACCAAACGAGCAGCAGAATTCCGACGCCGATGCCGATGAAATACATCCACAGGCGGAATTTGATGCTGTGACGGTCGAATTTAATTTTCGTACTCAAATTTGTAGCCAACTCCTCTCAGCGTTACGATGAAATCTCTGTAAGGGCCTAAGTTGTTGCGCAGGTTTTTGATGTGCGTATCGATGGTCCGGTCGTCGCCGAAGAAGTCATAGCCCCAAATGTCCGAAAGGAGCTTGTCTCTGGAGAGCGCGATATTCCTGTTTTCCACCAAATAGAAGAGCAGATCGTATTCCTTCGGTGTCAGTTCAACCTTCTTGCCGTCAACGGTGACGGTTCTTGCCGCGATATTGATTTCCAGGCCGTCAAATTTCATAACCTGAGACTGCGGCTGCGAGGCGGCTTTTCGTCTGGAAAGCACCGCGTTGACTCTGGCCATCAGTTCCTTCGGGCTGAACGGTTTGACGACATAGTCGTCGATCCCCAGCTCAAAACCGAACAGCTTGTCATATTCCTCGCCTCTGGCCGAAAGCATGATGACCGGAATATCTTTGATTTTTTTTATCTCCTTGCAGGCGGAAAACCCGTCCAGCTTCGGCATCATGATATCCATGATGATTAAATCATAATCGTTCAGCTTGCAAAGACCGACCGCGGTGATGCCGTCGTCCGCCTCGGTAATCTCGTAACCGCTGAACTCTCCGTATTCCTTGATGACCTCTCGAATTTTCGGCTCGTCATCTACCACTAAAATCTTGTACATGGGCTTTCCTCCTTGTAAATTTCATTTTCCTGCAATTATCATATCGGTTTTGTGTGTGGAAAAAGTGATGAAAATATAGTTTTATTGTATACGCAAAATCGCGGAAAGTCAATTAAAGCAAGTATCTTGACGGCAGAAAAAAACTCGGCTATACTGTTAGCATAGATATACAATGGAGGCACTGTGTCATGCGTTTGCCGCGGGAGGCGGCAAGGGCGCGCGCCGCGCGAAAAATTCCTTCTGAACCGTTGAATTTTTGGGAAAGAGGATCTGCGGACCGCACAGCTTTGGATATCTGCAAATTTTCAAAGAAAGGGGGGCTTTGCGTATGTTCAAAAAATTTTTTAGAGGCATTTTTACCATTATCGGCGGATTGCTGGGTTATGAAATCTATGAAATTTGCTCATATCTGTTGGTGACGATGAATCCGAACGCGGAGCAGGTCGGGCTGACAGGAACCGAAGAGGCTTGGGCAATTTCTTTTTGTGTTATTATTTTTGGAATTATTTTTTTCCGAATCGCGCCGATTTTGACGAGAAAGAGCCGCAAGGTCGCGGACAATATCGGGACAGATCTGCAGGGCGTTTCGCCGAATGACCTGATTGGCGGCACCATCGGTCTGATTTTGGGGCTAGTCATCGCGTTTTTGCTGACACAGATCTATCAGAGCGTCGTCAGCCAGAAATCGCTGTATCTGACGATTACGATTACCATCTACGCTTTTTTGGCATTTTTGGGTTGGGTAATCGGCAGCAAAAAGGGCTCTGAGATTTTGAATCTCTATGCCAAAGAACGCAAAGCGCTGCTGCAGGCAAAAGCCGGGCAGGCAGAAGAAAATACCTATGGCTATAACGCCAAGGACAAAAAAGCGGGAAGGATTCCGAAGATTTTGGATACCAGCGTCATCATCGACGGCAGAATTTTGGAAATTATGAAAACAGGATTTTTAGAAGGTCCGATCGTGATTCCGGAGTTCGTGCTGGTGGAGCTGCGCCACATCGCGGACTCCTCAGACGCACTGAAGCGTAACCGCGGGCGCAGGGGTCTGGATATTCTCAACAAAATTCAGACCGAGTACGGGATTGAAATCTACAATACGGATTCCGAGAAGGCCTTGAAGGAAATTCCGGAGGTAGATGTCAAGCTGCTGAAGCTCGCCCAGATCATGAAGGGCAAGGTTGTTACCAACGATTTTAATCTGAATAAGGTCGCGGTCATCAAGGGCGTGGCGGTATTGAACATCAATGAGCTGGCGAACGCGATGAAGCCGATGGTCATTCCGGGAGAACGGATGACGGTTACCTTGATTAAGCAGGGCAAGGATCATAATCAGGCGATTGCTTATTTGGACGACGGCACCATGATCGTCGTTGAGGACGGCAGACGCGAAATCGGCAAGGTTGTCGAGATCAATGTGACTAGCGTGCTGCAGACCGCCGCGGGCCGCATGATTTTCGGCAAGTTGAAGTAAGAAGAAGCGTATGTATCGGGATAAAAAGGTGACCGCCATGATTACGGCGGCAGGACAGGGCAGCCGCATGGGACTGGAGCTGCCCAAGCAATTTATCAAAATCGGCCCGCGAGGGGAAACGATTTTGGAAACAACGGTAAAAATTTTTGATGATTGTCCGGCGGTTGATGAGATTTTGATTACCGCGAATCGGGATTATCTCGCGCGGACCGGAGAACTCTGCGCGCCTTTTTGCAAGGTGCGGGGGATCGTGGAGGGCGGCAGAGAGCGGCAGGATTCCGTACGCGAGGGTTTGCGCCGCACTTCTGATGACGGCTTGATACTGGTGCATGATGCGGCGCGGCCGTTCGTGACGGAAGCAGTCATTTTGCGTGTGCTCGCGTGTGCGTATGAGAGCGGCGCGGCAGTGCCGGTGGTGCCTGTCGGGGATACCATCAGACAGTCCGCGGTTTCTGCATGGGTGGCTTGCGACAGCGCGGAAGTTGACATGTCGGCTTCAGAAACACTGGATCGGACACGTCTTTTTCGGGTGCAGACGCCGCAGGGTTTTCGGACGGAGCTGCTCAAACAAGCCTATCGCGAAGCCTACGAGGCGGGCGTTTACGGCACTGACGAAGCCGGACTTGTGGAACGCTTCGCCACGCCGGTGCGCATGGTTCGCGGCGAGGAAGCGAACAAAAAAATTACGACGAGGGAGGACCTGCCTGCTGTGCAAAAGGATGTCAGAATCGGACATGGTTATGATGTACATCGCTTGACGGAAGAACGGGCCTTGATTCTTTGCGGCGAGAGTATTCCGCATGAGAGGGGACTGCTCGGTCATTCCGACGCGGATGTCGCGCTGCACGCCCTGATGGACGCGATGCTGGGTGCCGCGGCGCTCGGGGATATCGGAAGGATTTTTCCGGACAGCGACGACCGGTACAAGGGGATTTCGAGCATGAAACTTTTGGCGGAGGTCTGCCGTTTGATCGACGAAAAAGGCTTTGCGGTCGGCAACGCGGATATCACCGTCATCGCGCAGCAGCCAAAGCTCGCACCGTATATCCCGCGCATGCGTGCGCATGTCGCGCGGGCGCTGGGTGTGGAGGAGGACTGCGTCAATGTCAAAGCGACGACGACCGAGCGTCTGGGTTTTGCGGGGCGCGAAGAAGGCATTGCGGCTGAGGCAGTCTGCCTGTTATATCAAAAATAAATCATATTTCACAGATTATCATATTAGGAAGACGAGGAGAGTTCAGAAGATGAAATTATCACAAATGCATTTTAGAACATTGAGAGAGGTTCCGACGGAAGCCGAGATCCCAAGCCATATTTTGCTTCTGCGCGCGGGCATGATTAAAAAAACCGCTGCCGGCATTTATTCGTACATGCCGATGGGTTGGAGAACCATCCGCAAAATCGAGCAGATCGTCAGAGAAGAGATGGATGCAAAGGGCGCGGAGGAAATTTATACTCAGAGCGTGCAGCCGGCGGAGCTTTGGAAGGAATCCGGCCGCTGGGACGCTTACGGACCGGAAATGTGGCGGCTTAAGGACAGAAACGCGCGTGAATTCTGCCTCGGTCCGACGGCGGAGGAGGTTTTTACAGATCTCGTAAAAGGAGATGTTTCCTCGCACAGACAGCTGCCGCGGATGCTCTATCAGATTACAGACAAATACAGAGACGAGGCGCGTCCGCGTTACGGCATGATGCGTTCCCGCGTCTTCATCATGAAGGACAATTATTCCTTTGACAAGGACGCGGCAGGCATGGACGAAAGCTATGATAAAATGTACGATGCCTATAGCAGAGTCTTTACGCGCTGCGGACTGAATTTTCGACCGGTGGAAGCGGATACCGGCGCGATCGGCGGCTCTAACTCTCACGAGTTTACCGCGCTCTGTGAATACGGGGAATCCGAAATCGCTTACTGCGACTGCTGCGATCTTGCGGCAACGGTTGAGAAGGCGGCTTGCGTAGACGCCGCGGCGGAAGAGAATATCGCGATGCTGCCGCTGGAAAAGGTGCATACCCCAGGCACGAAGACCATCGAGGAAGTTGCGGATTTTCTTAAGGTGGACAAGGCGCGGACCATCAAGGCGCTGCTGTTCGTGACTTATGACGCGGAGGGAAATGAAAACGGCTATGTTGCGGTCTTTATCCGCGGCGATCGTGAGCTGAACATGACGAAGCTGGTGAATGCGCTGGATATTCCGGAATACGCGATTGCCTTCGCAGATGAAGCGAAGATGGCGGCAGCGACCGGATGTGTGGGCGGATTTACGGGACCGCTGCATCTGCATGACTGTAAGATCGTAGTGGACAGCGAGCTGCCGGGACTGAAGAATCTGTGCGCGGGCGCTTGTGAAACCGACCATCACTATATCAATGTGAACTACGGCAGGGATTACGAGGGAGATATCGTGGTAGACTTAAAGACGCTCAAAGAGGGTGACGCCTGCCCGATCTGCGGCGCGCCGGTACGTCACGCGCGCGGCGTGGAGGTTGGACAGATCTTTAAGCTGGGTACGAAGTATTCCGAGCCGATGCGCGCGATCTACAAGGATGAGAACCAGAAGGATCAGCTGATTTGGATGGGCTGCTACGGAATCGGTATTTCCCGTACCTTCCAGGCCATCATCGATATGCCGCAAAATCACGATGACGGCGGCATCATTTGGCCGATGTCCGTCGCGCCTTATCATGTCATCATTACAGAGGTGAAGCCGGGGGATGAAGCGCAGGACGCGGTCAGCCAAAGAATTTATGACGCCTTGACAGCTGCCGGCGTGGAGGTGCTTTGGGATGACAGAAATGAACGTCCGGGTGTCAAGTTTAAGGACGCGGATTTGATTGGAATTCCGGTTCGAATTACTGTCGGCAAGCTTGCCGGCGAGGGAATCGTGGAATACAAGCTCAGACGCGATGCCGATAAGAGCGAAAAAGAGGTGGAAGAAGCGATTGCTGCGGCAATTGAGATCGTCAATGCAGAAAGAACAGGAAGATAATCTATAGTCACAACTTTTCCGGTGATTCTTTCAGGACGATGGGAACGATCATTCCCTCGTTTGTAATCATCATTTTGGTGGTATTATTTTTAGATACGATCGCAGAAAATCCGTATGTGCAGGGGCTTTGTTTTGCGGCAGAACTGAAATCGGACAGAGATACTTCGATGATATCGTGACAAACAAGAACAAAAACTTTGAAGGAGAATAAGATAACATGAAGAAGTTTATAATGGAAATGGAAAACGGTGATGTGATGCGGGGAGAACTTTATCCCGAAATCGCGCCGATTACCGTAGAAAATTTTGAGAAGCTCGCAGGCGAGAAATTCTATGACGGTTTGACTTTTCACAGAGTTATTCCGGGCTTTATGATCCAGGGCGGCTGCCCGCGCGGCAACGGCACCGGCGGACCGGGCTATCAGATCAGAGGAGAGTTCGCGGCGAACGGTGTCGCCAATGACCTGAAACACGAAAGAGGCGTGCTTTCGATGGCAAGAGCGATGGATCCGGATTCTGCGGGATCGCAGTTCTTCATCATGGTTGCGGACGCACCGCATCTGGATGGACAGTACGCGGCGTTCGGCAAGGTAACCGAAGGCATGGAAGCAGCAGATAAAATTGTAAATGTAAAAACAGATTGGCACGATTGTCCACGAGAAAAACAGGTGATTAAGACTATAACAATCGTGGAGGAATAAAGGTTTATGGCATTTTTTAGAGAAGTCGGTGAGGATATTCGCAATATGGTTGAAAAAGATCCGGCGGCACGAAACGGCTTGGAGGTTTTGATTTGCTATCCCGGCATTTGGGCGTTGATCTGGCATAGACCCGCGCACTGGCTGTACCGACATCACTGTCCATTTTTGGCGCGCGTGATTTCGCAGCTGACGCGTTTTTTTACAGGAATCGAGATTCATCCCGGCGCGACCATCGGCCGCAGATGCTTTATCGACCACGGTATGGCGGTCATCATCGGAGAAACCGCCGAAGTCGGCGATGATGTTACGATTTACCAGGGTGTCACGCTGGGCGGTACCGGCAAGGATGTCGGTAAACGGCATCCGACCATCGGCAACCGCGTGGTAGTCAGCAGCGGCGCAAAGGTACTCGGACCGTTCAGAGTGGGAGACGATGTCAAGATCGGCGCGGGTTCGGTCGTCCTCAAAGAGGTGCCGCCCGGCTGTACCGTAGTTGGCATTCCCGGCACCATCGTCAAACGTAACGGCAAGAGTACCACGCAGGATTTGAACCAGGTCGACCTGCCGGATCCGATCGCTGTGGAGATCGAATGCCTGCGTAAGCGCGTGATGGAACTGGAAAAGATTCTGCAGACCACGCATAAGATTGAGGCGGGCTGCATTGACTGCGCGGGTTCTTCTAATTTGGAAGAAACCTTGATGGATGTGATTCGCGAAAAGAACCGGAAAGAAGGAAACGAGAATGAAGATTTATAATACTTTAACGAGAAAAAAAGAGGATTTCGTGCCGATCGAAGAAGGCAAGGTCAAGATGTATGTCTGCGGACCGACGGTCTACAACTATTTTCATATCGGCAACGCGAGACCTTTCGTTGTATTCGACACGCTCAGAAAATATTTGGAATACCGCGGCTACAAGGTAAAATTCGTGCAGAATTTCACCGATGTCGATGATAAGATCATCAAACGTGCCAAGGAAGAAGGCGTTACCGCACCGGAGATTTCCGAAAAATATATCGAGGAATACTATAAGGACGCTGCCGCGCTCAATGTCAAGAAGGCGACCGTACACCCGAAGGTTTCTGAAACCATGGATGATATCATCCGGTTTGTACAGGATTTGATCAATAAGGGTTATGCCTATGAATCGCAGGGCGATGTCTACTACCGGACACGTAAGTTCGACGGCTATGGCAAGCTTTCCGGCAAGAACATCGATGAGTTGATTCAGGGCGCCAGCGAAAGGACCAGAAGCACAGACGATATGAAAAAGGAGGATCCGCTGGATTTCGCGCTTTGGAAGGCGCGCAAGGAGCCGAGCGAGATCGCATGGGAATCCCCTTGGGGTATGGGCAGACCCGGCTGGCATATCGAATGCTCGACCATGGCCAAAAAATATCTGGGACCGACCATCGATATTCACGCCGGCGGGGAGGATCTGCAGTTCCCGCATCACGAAAATGAGATTGCGCAGTCTGAGGCACATAACGGTTGCGAATTCTCGCATTACTGGATGCACAACGGTTATATCAATATTGACGGCACGAAGATGTCCAAGTCTTTGGGAAACTTTAAGACTGTACGTGACCTCCTGCAGCATTATGACGGGGAAGTCCTGCGTTTCCTGATTCTCAGTGGTCAGTACCGAGGCCCGATCGATTTCAATTCCGAGATTCTCGAGCAGTCCAAAAACGCGATGACACGTCTAAGAAACGCCAAATCCAATCTGAAGCATCTGATCGAAACCGGAAGCGGCAATATGACGGAAGCTGAGAAGGAGAAACTCGCAGGTTATGATAAATATCGGCAGGAATTCATTCAGGCAATGGATGATGATTTGAATACGGCGGATGCCATCTCCGCAGTCTTTGAACTGGTGACGGCGATTAATACCGCGGTCAAGGACGGCGCGAGCAGAGAGTTTGCGCAGAAATCGCTCGATACGCTGATGGAGCTTGCGAATGTGCTTGGCCTTTTGCAGCAGGAGTTTGAAGAGGAAGTCGTCATCGACGACGAGCTGCAAGCGCTGATTGACGAAAGACAAGCGGCCAGAAAGGCAAAGAATTTTGCGAGAGCCGATGAGATTCGTGACGAACTCAAGGCGCGCGGGCTGATCCTCAAGGATACCCCGCAGGGTGTGCAGGTAATCAAGGCCTAGCAAAAAGAGATAACGAACAAAAGTGATTGGAAGGCGAAGAGGATAGAATCGTGGACAGTACAGAAATTAAAGCACAAATTGAACAGGAAAACAAGGGAAACGCGAAGGCGCTTTTGCCCATCGCTGTTTTCCTCCTGTTTTTCTTAGGGAGCGGCGTTATCGCAAAAGATTTTTATGCGATGCCGACGATCGTGGCGTTTTTAATTGCGCTCGCGGTGGCCTTTTGCCAAAATCCGCGATTGAAGTTTAACGATAAAATCAAGGTATGCACGAAAGGAATCGGGGATGAAAACGTCGTCATGATGTGCTTTATCTTTCTGACCGCCGGCGCTTTCAGCGGCGCGGTTACAGCAGCGGGCGGCGCGGACAGTACGGTATATCTGGGGCTTTCTCTGATTCCCAGTCAATTCGCGGTGGTAGGTCTGTTTTTGATTGGTTGTTTTATTTCCATTTCCATGGGCACCTCGGTGGGTACCATCGTGGCGCTCGCTCCGATCGCGGTGGGTGTGAGCAATGCGACCGCATTCGCGATGCCGCTGTGTCTCAGCGCGGTCGTATCCGGCGCGATGTTCGGAGACAATCTTTCGATGATCTCTGACACGACGATTGCCGCGGTAAGAACGCAGGGCTGCGAAATGAGCGACAAGTTTAAAATGAACTTTAAGATCGTGCTTCCGGCGGCAATTTTGACCGCGGTCATCTATTTCCTTTTGACAATGCACGGCTCGTCAACGCTTGAACTGGGCACGTACAACATCTGGCAGGTAATTCCGTATCTGTTGGTTTTGATTGGAGCCCTTATGGGAATCAATGTCTTTGTAGTCTTGATTTTTGGCACGATTGCCTCTGTCATCGCAGGTGTAACGACAGGCACGATGCCGGTCAATGAAATCTTTACGAGCATCGGCGCGGGGGTAAGCTCCATGTACGATATTACGGTGATTTCGATTACCGTCGCGGCAATCGGCGCGCTTGTCAAGGAGTACGGCGGTATTGACGCTGTCCTGCATTTTATCCACCGAAACACCAAAGGCAAAAAGGGCGCCCAGCTGAGCATCGCAGCTTTGGTCGCGGGGGTTGACCTCGCGACGGCAAATAATACGATCGCGATTGTGATGGCAGGTCCGATTGCCAGGGAAATCAGTCAGGAATTCGATATCGATCCGAGGAGAACGGCGTCACTGCTTGATATTTTCGCTTCCGTCGCGCAGGGCTTGATTCCTTACGGCGCACAGATGCTGTACGCGGCCGCGGCCGCGGGCATTACGACCTACGCGATTATTCCATATACCTTTTATCCGATTCTGATGGCGATCAGCGCGGTTGTGTTCATCTTCGGCTTTTCGCAGAAGGAAAAAAGCAAAAAGGAAAGCTAGAAGATGAGGCACTGTAATCCAAGGGAGATGAACACAACGGCACTGGCCTATATCGGCGATGCCGTTTACGAAATATATGTGAGAGAGCATGTGCTCGCAGCTTCCGGCCAACCGGGAAGCACGCCGCCTCAAGCAGGCATGCCGGCGGCAATGCAGCCGCAGGGTGCGGCGGCGAAAGGAAGAACGGCGTTTGGCGCTCACGTGGACGCGCTGCACAAGCGTGCAGTTCGTTATGTGCGCGCGGATGGGCAGGCGAAAGCGCTGCGGGCGATGATGCGGGACGGTTTTTTAAGCGAAGCGGAGGAAGCGCTTGTCAGACGCGCGCGTAATCACAAGTCTGCCTCTAAGCCAAAGAACGCCGACGCGATGGACTACAAGTATGCGACAGCGCTGGAGGCACTGATTGGGTATTGGTATTTATGCGCACGCGCGGATGCCGACGAGGAGGACGCAGCGCGAACGCGCATGGAAGAAATTATCTTCCATGCCTTTGCGTTGATTGAAAAATAAAAGTGAAACTTTGTTAAACAAAAGCCGCGCGCGGATAACCCCACAGCATTGGAGGAAACCGCGCGCAGCTTTTTTATGCAGGAAATCTGCAGCAGAGAAACTACTTGCGGGCTAGGTCGGCAGTGATAAAAAATAGGCGATATAATCGACCAAAAATGAGCTGGGTTGTTTTTGATTTTCCTCTGGAAGGCGGCCGGAAAATGTGATAGAATAAAACATAAGAGAACGCATGTTTGCACAATGCAAAAATAGGGGGGCAGTGAATGATATACAAGACAAGTTACGATTCGCCGTTGGGCAGTCTGCTGCTGTTAGCGGATGAAAAGGGTCTGACGGGGTTGTGGTTTGAGAAGCAGAAACATTTTGCTTATGGACGAACGGGATTTGAGGCAGATGCGGCGGACTACGTTGAAACTTGCGGGGATGGGAGTTTACCGCTGCTATCTGAAGCTGAGCGCTGGCTAGATCTTTATTTCGCGGGGAAAAAGCCTGATTTTGACTTACCAATCAACTTGTCAGGAACCGAGTTTCAGAAGAAAGTCTGGGAGATCTGCGTCATTGTCGTAAATGGAAACAAGCGCAAAAAAATTTGCACACCAAACAAACCCTTGCATTTACAAGAGAATTGTTTCGATTGTGTAAGGTTTTCTTTTGTGAAAAAAGTCGAAAGGGAAGATTTTTGCGGGTAAAAAGGGGAAACGACAAGCAAAGCGCGCGCTGCCGAAAGACCGAACTGCGAAAGCTGCGCACAAAGTGCAAAAAAATTTGCTTTAATAATGCAAAAAAAATTGCACAAAGCGCTGGAATTGCAGAAAAAATTCTGCGTGTTTGAAGAGCGCGCAAAAAATATGGACGGAAATTTTGGTTTTTTGGTGAAAAAATACCGAAAAAACAGCATGTTTTTTTGGAAAAACAACAAGAAAAACGCAACGACAAGTATACAATGTGCAGGAGGTCGAATGGCATATTACTTGCTTTATATTAAGATTAAATTGTTACTCAACAAATTTTGTTTTGAAAAGGAGATTAAGTAAAATGAAAAACGTAAAAGTAATCCTTTGGGGATTAGGCGCTATGGGCGGCGGCATCGGCAAAATGCTTACAAAGAAAAAGGGCGTAGATATCGTCGGCGCGATTGATATCGGAGCAAAAGTAGGCAAGAGCTTATATGAAGTAGTGCCGGGCATCGTAAAGGGCGACAGAGAAGACGTAATCGTCGGAACTCCGGAAGAAGTCATCAAACCGGGCGTGGCAGATATCGTTGTTGTTTGCACGAACTCCTTCACAAAAGACGTATTCGACAAGCTGGTTTTTGTTATGGAAAGAGGCATGAACGTTATCACTTCCGCGGAAGAAATGGCTTATCCACAGGCACAGGAACCGGAATTAGCTAAAAAATTAGATGAAATCGCGAAGAAGAATGGCGTATCCGTTATGGGTACCGGCATCAACCCGGGTCTTATCATGGACCTGCTGGTCGTGCTGTGGACAGCGGCTTGCGAAGAAGTAAACCATGTAACTTCCAGAAGAGTTAATTCTCTGTCTCCGTTCGGACCGGCGGTTATGGAAGAGCAGGGCATCGGCATTTCCGTAGAAGAATTCAACGAAAGAAAAGCAAACGGCACGATGGCAGGTCACGTAGGTTTCGCGGAATCCACGATGATGATCTGCGACGCGCTTGGCTGGAAATGGGAAGACTTCGGTCAGGATATGGAACCGATCGTCACCGACGTTGACAGAAAGTCCCCTTACGGCTTCGCTGCAGCAGGACAGGTTGCCGGCGTTGCAATGAAGGGCTGGGTCAACATTGACGGCGAAAGAAAGATCGATATGGATCATCCGCAGCAGATCGAACCGGAACAGGTTGGCGTACACACCGGTGACTATGTAATCCTGGACGCTGTTCCACCTGTAAATATGGTTAACACACCGGAAATCGAAGGCGGTATCGGCACGATGGCTATGATCATGAACTGCATTCCGCACTGCATCAACGCTGACGCAGGTCTGATCACGATGCTGGACATCCCGGTTCCACATGCGATCATGGGTGACTTCAGAGATTTGATCAAAGAAAACAAGAAGATTGTGAAGTAGCGAATCTTCGATTTATATGCGACATGCGTCGCCGGACGGCGTTGCCGCAAGGAGGATTCGATATAATTTCCTCGGCGCTGCTCGGAAATTAGAGAGCGAATCTTACAGAACATCATAAGGAGATAGACAAAATGGCTAAAAAAGGCGATTGGGTTCGCATTCACAGCATCGTGCTGAAGGCAGAGGAGAGAACTGCGAAGCTGCCGGAAGACACGAAAAAATGCGACCTGCAACAATGGACAAAGGGTTTCCTGCAGAATGAAGAAGCAAAGCTCGGTGACGAGGTTACCGTTAAGACTGCAGTCGGCCGTCTGGTAGAGGGCACTTTGATTGATGAAGCCCCTTGCTATACACACAGCTATGGCAAATTTGTACCGGAAATTATCGAAATAGACAGACAGTTGAGAGAGATCATGAATTTCGGAGGTGAAGCATAATGGCATTGGCAAAAGACTATCAGTCCGTCATGGGCAGATCCAACGAAATTCAAAAAGAAGCCCTCGGGCTTGACTACGCTGACTTTGAGACCTCTCCGATTTCCTTCGACTATGACGCTTTGATGAAATCCACAGGATATACGTTAGACGAAATCGAAAGAATTCAGGGGCTGCACGGTGTCGGCAACACACCGCTTCTGGAACTCAGAAACATTACCAAATTAGCGCGCAAATATGCGAAACCGGGCTTTGGCGCGAGAATCTTCGCCAAAGATGAATCCTGCAACGCTTCCGGTTCCTTCAAGGACAGACGCGCGGCGTGCGCAGTCGCTCACGCAAAGAAATTAGGCTATAAGGGCGTTATGGCTGCGACTTCCGGCAACTACGGCGCGGCGGTTGCTTCTCAGGCCGCGATGCAGGGATTAAACTGCATCATCGTCCAGGAATGCTACGACTCCCATGGTGTCGGACAACCGGAAATCGTCGAGAAGGCGAGAAAATGCGAAGCGCTCGGCGCGGAAGTCGTTCAGCTGACCGTTGGACCGGAATTGTTCTACTCCTTCCTGTCCATCATGGAAGATACCGGCTACTTCAACGCTTCCCTGTATTCTCCGTTCGGCATTGCCGGCGTGGAAACCTTAGGATATGAGATCGCGACACAGTGCAGAGAAAAGCTCGGCAAGGATCCTGACGTCGTTGTTTGCACAAATGCGGGCGGCGGCATGGTGACCGGTACGGCGCGCGGACTGCTCAAAGCAGGCTGCAAGGCAGAGGTTGTTGCTGCTTCCATCGACTTAACGGGACTTTCCATGGCGTCCGATGTGGACTTCAATAAAAAATCCTGCACGACAGGGCACACCGGTTTCGGCGTTCCTTATGCTACCGATCCGGACCACTCCGACGTTCCTCGTTCCGCAGCGCGTCCGCTGAGATATATGGACAAATATCTCACGACGACACAGGGTGAGGTTATGTATATGACCGAAATGCTGGCAAATCTGGAAGGTATCGAAAGAGGCCCTGCGGGAAATACCGCGCTGGCGGCTGCTTTCTCCTATGCGCAGGAACTTCCGGAAGACGCGATCGTCGTAGTTTCCGAGACCGAATACACCGGCGCGGGTAAACACATCCAGCCGCAGCTTGATTTTGCAAGAGACAACGGCATCGACATCAAATTCGGAGATCCGAAGGACGATAAGCCTGGTACAAACCTGATCTTACCGGCTAACCCTGGTCTGATCAAGCACAAAGTGGCTGACATCGAACACTTCCGTAAGTCTCTGATTAAGAAGGCAGTTAAGAAAGCCGGCGTAAAGCCGACCGCTGCCGACCTGGAATTCCTCGCGGTTGAGACAAAGACAGATGTTGACTTTGTTAAGAAAACGCTGGAAGCAGAAGGCTTACTGTAGGATAGAAACTTCACGCATGCTTCGGAGCGCTTTGCCGGCGCTCCGAAACCTGTGAATAAATGAAAGGAATTATAAGGATGAAAAGAGCAGACGATTTTGAAGTAAGAAGAAAGCATATCGCAGAACTTACGGATGAAGAACTTTATCAGAGATTCTGGGAGCTGACCGATCAGGTCGTTGATCCGCTTCTGGAACTCGGCAGAAAGAATACGACACCTTCCGTAGAAAGATCCGTTTTACTGAGAATGGGCGTATCCTCCTTAGATTGCATGCCAATCGTGAACCACGCGATGGATCACGGCCTGATGGGCAAGGGCTGCGGACACTGCGTCTATAAGCTGTCCAAAATGGAAGATATCTCGATCAGAGAAGCCAGCATTAAGCTCGCGAAGGGCGAAGGCTGGGACAAATTAGTGGAAGCGTTCAAGGGAGGTAAGTAAGATGACAGAATTAAAGAGAAACGAAAAAATTGATATTGTCGAACTGCTGAAAGACCTTGACAAATACGAACCGAGAAGAAGAGGCTGGGTATGGAGAGAGAAAGCTGACAATCAGCACATGGGACCGTTTGAGTACCGCGAGATTTCCAAGCCGCTGAAGCAGAGCGTTCCGCTGCCTCCTGCAAAATTCATGGAAGACATTGACCCACAGCCGATGCAGACCATTACTACAGAGATCGCTTCCGGAAGATTCGAGGACGATATTCGCAGAATGAGAATGGGTGCTTGGCACGGCGCTGACCATCTGATGGTTATCCGCCACATGGGTCAGTCTCACATCGACGGCCTGATGGAAGGTACCCCGCAGGGTATCGGTGGTGTTCCGATCACCAGAAAGCAGATCAGAGCACAGAGAAAAGCCATCGATATGATCGAGGATGAAGTTGGTCGTCCGATCAACTACCACTCCTATGTATCCGGCGTTGCCGGTCCGGACGTTGCTGTACTGTTCGCGGAAGAAGGCGTAAACGGCGCGCACCAGGACCCACAGTACAACGTTCTTTACAGAGATATCAACTGTGTCAGATCCTTCGTAGATGCTTGTGAATCCAAAAAAATCATGGCTTGGGCAGACATGCTGCAGATTGACGGCGCGCACAATGCGAACGCGACCGCAAGAGAAGCATGGAAGGTACAGCCGGAACTGATCGTACAGCATGCCATCAACTCCAGATTCTCTGAGAAGGTAGGCATCAAGCCGGAACTGATCTCCTTATCAACCGTACCGCCGACAGCGACACCGGCGCCTTGTATGTATATGGACCTGCCTTACGCGGTAGCGCTCAGAGAAATCTGCAACAGATATAAGATGAGAGCACAGATGAACACCAAGTATATCCAGTCCTCCGCTCGTGAAGCGACGGTTACACACGTTATGAACATGTTCATCTCCAAGCTGACCAGCGCGGATATTCAGTCCACCATCACACCGGACGAAGGCAGAAACGTGCCTTGGCACATCTACAACATGGAAGCCTGCGACACCGCGAAACAGACTCTGATCGGCTTAGACGGCATCATGGATATGGTAGAGCTCAAAAAGGACGGTCCGCTGAGAGATATGGCCAGAGACCTGAAAGAAAGAGCTTGCCTGTTCATGGAAGAAATCGTAGAGAACGGCGGCTACTTCCAGGCAGTTCAGGATGGCTTTTTCGTTGACTCCGCGAAATATCCGGAAAGAAACGGCGACGGCATCGCGCGTAAGATCGAGGGCGGCGTAGGCTATGGCTTTATCTTTGAGAGAGACGAAGATTACATGGCGCCGGTAACCGCGCACTACGGCTACAACAATGTAGAACAGTACGGCGGAGACCCTGAGAACCCATCCGCGCTGATCGGCGGCTGTACGTTTGAAGACAGAAGCAAGATCGTTTACATTGACGAGCTTGATGAAGAGGATAACGTAAACGTAAGACTCGCGAAGGTCGCGAAATACAGAACCGGCGAAGTTATCACACCGGAAGTGGAATGGTGCGGTGACAGAGTGGTTATGGTTACCATGATGCTTCCGACCAACAAGCGTGTTGCAGAAGCAGCGGCGGTTGAATTAGGTAAGAAGTTAGGTCTGGTTGATCCGGAAGTTATCTCTGCGGAAGTGATGCAGGATGCGGAAGGTACCAGAATCGAATTGAAGGGCAGAGTGGACTTCGATATCGATTTGACAACTCTTGAAATTCCACCGGAGCCACATTATCTGACAGACAAAGAGCTTTATGATGAATTCGAAGGACACGAACACATGAAGGTTGTCTGCGGTACAGTCGGTGAAGACGAACACTCCGTAGGTATGAGAGAAATCATCAATATCAAGCACGGCGGTATCGAAAAATGGGGTATCGAATGCGTATACCTCGGCACTTCCGTACCGGTAGAAAAGATGGTTGACGCTTGTATCGAAGAAAACGCACAGGCGATCCTCGCTTCCACAATCATTTCCCACGACAATGTTCACTACAAGAACATGAAGAGACTGCACGAACTCTGCGTGGAAAAAGGTATCAGAGACAAGGTTATCATCTGCGCGGGCGGCACACAGGTTATTCCGGAAGAAGCCGTCAAGACCGGTATCGACATGGGATTCGGACGTAACTCCCATGGTATCGACGTTGCTACCTTCTTAGCTGAAGAAAGACAGAGAAGAAGAGGCGAAAGAGAAAAATAAACTCCAAAACAAAACAAAATGAAACCCTAGGGGCTGGGCCGGATGCCCAGCCCCTTTGTTTTATGATTCCGGAAATATCACCGGGCGATATTTCCGGAACCACGACAAAAGCACCTTACGGAGCGACATTCATGAATGAGCGCCATGCGCACATAGAAATCACAGGTTTCGTTCTGTGCACTTTTGCCCGATCAGAAACACTGCAAAGCAGGACCACCCATTGCGACGTGATCAAGACTCCGCCGCTGCGGGAAAATATCGAAATGGAATGCTACACATGAAACCCTTTTGTGTGTTATACTATAGATTGAAATATAAATCGCGATACAAGCATATAAGGAGAAGAATATCAATGGATAAACAAGAATGGCTGCAGCAGGCCGAAAACATCATCAAAGGATACTTGACAAGACAGGACGGGTGCTTTGACGATCAGATGCACGCGACGCTTGTCGCTTGTGATTATGAGGCGCAGTCGGTAACGATAGAGTTTGAAACACAGAAATGGCAGATCAACGAATGGGGCGGCATTCACGGCGGCGCGATCGCGGGCATGTTTGATACGGTTTTTGGGGTCGTAGCGGATTTCATCGCCGGCGAGAATGAAGCGACGACGGTAGACATGAATATTTCCTATGTGCGCCCGCTGGATTACGGTCAGCATACCGCAGTCACCGTTTATACGGTTAAGACCGGGCGGAAGATCATTCGCCTGCGCGCGGAGATGGTTTGCAAGGAAACAGGCAAACTCGTGGCGACCGGAGTCGGCACCTGGATGCCATTATAGGCATCCGGAATTCTATTGCAGGATGAAATGAAAGACAGACTTATCAGAATAAGATATCAATGGAGCGCAAAGTATAAAAAGGAGGACAGGAATGAAGGTAGACGTTTTAGTTGCGGAGATCGGCTCGACGACGACCGTTGTCAATGCGTTCAAAGACCTTGACAGCGAAAATCCGGTTTTTTGGGCGCAGGGACAGGCGCCGACTTCGGTGCTGGAAGGCGATGTTCGTATCGGACTGCAGGGAGCTATCGATGATCTCTGTAGGAAGATGAACATTGACAGTTTGGAATATGATGAAATGCTGGCAACCTCGTCCGCGGCAGGCGGCTTGAAGATGACCGTCCATGGACTGGTTTATGATATGACTGCCAAGGCGGCGAGAGAAGCGGCACTCGGCGCAGGCGGCATCATTCACGATATTACGGTCGGCAGATTGAGAAGAAGCGATTTGGCGAGAATCAAGGAAATCAACCCAAATCTGATTCTGATCGCGGGTGGTGTGGACTACGGCGAACGGGATACCGCAATCTATAATGCCGAAATGATCCGCAATATGGGACTGCATACCCCGGTTGTGTATGCCGGCAATATTGAAAACCAGGATGAAATGAAACTGATCTTCGATGAAGAAAGCGGACAGGAGCTCTATCTGGTCGATAATGTCTATCCAAAGATCGACACCTTGAACGTCGAACCTTGCCGCAAGGTTATTCAGGAGGCCTTCGAGGACAATATCACCAAGGCGCCGGGCATGGAGCACGTCAGAGACATGGTAAACGGTCCGATCATTCCGACACCGGGAGCGGTTATGGAATGTACGAAGCTGCTGTATGACTGCATCGGTGACTGTATGGTCATCGACGTCGGCGGCGCGACTACGGATGTGCACGCCGTAACCGAGGACTCCGATGCGGTCGCCCGCATTCTGACCGCGCCGGAGCCGAAGGCAAAGAGAACCGTAGAGGGCGACCTCGGCGTATACGTCAACCGCATGAAGGTCATTGAATCCATCGGCGAAGAAAAGCTGCGCAAGGAATGCGAGGAGAAGCTGCACATCGATCTGGACAAAACACTGGAAACGTATGTGGCAATCCCAAAGACGGAGGATGAGTTCAAGCTGGTAGAACGCCTGACGGAAGAGGCTGTGCTGCGAGCAGTCGAACGTCACGCCGGTCAAATTCGTTATGTCTACGGACCGACCGGAAGACAAACCCTGGCAGAGGGTAAAGACCTGACGCAGATTAAATATATCGTTGGTACCGGCGGCGCGCTGACCAGACTGCCGCATCGCGTGGAGATCATGCAAAAAGTACCGAAGGATAACGAAACAGGGATGAAGCTTTATCCGCCGGAATCCGTCAAGATCCTGGTTGATAATGACTATATCATGGCATCGTTGGGCGTGCTTTCCAAGACCCACAGGCAGGGCGCCATCCGCCTGCTGGCCAAGAGTCTGCACATGGAACTGAAAGAAAACGAGCACGTTGTCAACAAAGCTGCATTTATCGAAGAACTGCAGCGTATGTCCGCCGCCCGCAAGGCGAAGGAGGAAGAAACGCGCAAGCACATGGACGAGATGGAAGCGATGGGCTACGATTTGACCGATTACAAGGAAGCCTTAGCGGAGAAAATCGGCGGCGCGACGAAGGAAGAAGTGGAAGCGGCGAAAAAAGAGGCCTTGCTACATGATCGTACGATCAAAAAGGGCGCGGATTTAGTCGAACATGCAGAGCAACCGGCAGACGGCGCAAAATCTTCCGATGCATCGGTAACTGGCGATGTGGATGATTACGATCCGGCACAACATGTCATGCGCGGCTGCGGAGAAGTGGACGGCAGACCGAACTGCAATCACGAATGCTGGGCGTGTATGCGGACGCATTGTCCGTATCGCGACAAAAATGCCAAAAGACCCTAGATAAGAATGCCGAAAGGCAGAAAGGATGAAAGGACAAGAATATGTATCCAAGACTGGTAGTAGACTTAAAGAAGCTGAGAAGCAATCTGGACGCCTGCGCGAAGATCGTCAAGGAGGACGGAGGCTGTTCTCTGATGATCGTAACCAAGGGGCTTTGTGCCGATCCGGAGATGGCGCGCATGGTCGCGGCCCATCCCGCAGTAGAATTTATGGCAGATTCTCGCGTGGCGAATATCAAAACCTACGCGGCGGAGGCCAGAGCCAAGGGCAAAAAGACTGTTCTGCTGAGACTTCCGATGGCGTGTGAAACGGCGGAGGTCGTAAAATATGTGGATCTCAGCTTCAACTCGGAGCTTGCCACCATCAGACTTCTGAATGAAGAGGCAGGCAAAATCGGCGTGAAGCACAACATCCTGCTGATGATCGACATGGGCGATCTGAGAGAGGGGATTTTTTATCAGAACGAAGATCAGATCTTCTCAGCAGTGGCAGAAATCCTGACCATGCCGAACATCAACCTTTACGGCGTTGGCGTCAACCTCACCTGCTACGGTGCGATCATTCCGAAGCAGGATAATCTGGGCGGACTGGCAGCCATCGCGCGCAAAATCGAGGCACAGTTCGATATCAAGCTGAACGTGATTTCCGGCGGCAACTCCAGCTCCATCTACTTAATCTGGAAAGAAGGTCTGCCGGAGGGTATCAACAACCTCAGACTCGGAGAATCCTTCCTGCTCGGCAATGACACCGCCTACGGCGAAACGGTTCCGGGCTGCGTACACGACACCATGACGTTGGAAGCGCAGATCATCGAACTCAAAGAGAAGCCATCTCTGCCGATCGGAGAGGTTGGTGTGGACGCGTTCGGTGAAAAGCCGTATTACGAGGACAGAGGGATGATGAAACGCGCCATCATCGCGGTCGGTAAACAGGATACCGACCTCGGCGGTATGCATCCGACAGACGCGCAGATTGAAATCATGGGCGGCTCCTCCGATCATACGATTTTAGATGTTACCCATGCGGACAAGGGATACAAAGTCGGTGACGTTGTTTCCTTTACGCTGGAATACGGCGCGATGCTCAAACTGGCAACCAGCCCGTATGTCGAGAAAGCGTATATCAAATAATACAGCCAAAGAACTATCAAGACAAAAGTGCGCAAGACAAAATCCCGGATTTCGTCTTGCGCACATGGTATACGTATATGTTCTTAAAATTTTGCTTTCCCAGCCACAGCTTTTCTTCTTCGCGCTCCGGAATATCAATTCTCTCGATTCCCGCATTTACGTGAATCTAAAGAATACAATTAAATCCAAATACCTTATTTTTCTAGGAAAGGCAAGAGATAAAAGGGCTTTAACAATAGATTTTCTTCTTTTCCTGCATCCTTCTGTGATATTAAATATGCCTGATTCATATTCTGAGAAAATTTTTTGCAAAATTCTTTTATGGATTCATGTTTTCCAGATCCGGATGACTTGATTTCAAATGCATTTATTTTGCTTCCTTCCGAAATCAGAAAATCTACCTCATAATAATGTGTACTTCCCTTCTTTTCCCAAGTATGATAATACAGTTCTCTTCCGGAGGCCGCAATCATTTGAGCAACCAGATTCTCATAAAGATATCCCAGATTTGCAGGCAATTTATCGGAAAGCAGCTTCGCATAAATATCATTTTCCGCTGCAGGTCGATCAATAAACATGAGTGTAACAAACAATCCTGTATCTGAAAGATATAATTTGTAACTGTCAAAATCTTTCGTGTCTGTCAGACTGCCCCTTGGATTGGTAGAATTATAGCATGGCAGAACTGTTTTCGAATCCAGCAGCTCATATAATAATTCTTCTGCCTTGGTATTATTTCTTTTTCCGATTGCGGTGGTAATACGATATTTTCTTGCGTCCTTTGCCAACTGTGCCGGAATCGCATGATATAATGCCGATATTCTTCCGGATGCATCAATTTTCTTAAAATCTTCCTCATACAGGGATATAATCTGCCTTTTCACCATATCTATTTCTGAAAAGTTTTTCCCGTTGATATAAGCCTCTACTGCTTGTGGCATCCCGCCCACCGCCATATAGATTCTCAGATCTCTCATTAATTTTCGGTTGGTTGCCTGTCCGATGGCTGCTCCTTGTTCATAAATCTGCCGCAATAGGTCATAATTACTACCCGTAGCATCACAGAATTCTTCGTAATCCATGGGGTATACTTCTATCTTCATTTCCTCTGATGGAATCAGAATGTCCTTAACATTTTTCTTTATCGAAATCAAAGAGCCTGTTTCCAGATAGCTGTACCTGCCGTCATACACAAGATGCTTGATTGCCTGTCTGGCCTTTGGAAACAACTGTACTTCGTCAAAAATAATGAGGGAATCATGTTCATACAAGGTGATTCCGGTTTCTGCCTGCAGCCTCAGGAAAAAAATATTCAAATTTCCTATATCATCAAAACATTCTAGAATGTTACTTGTTGCTTTAGAAAAATCTATCAAAATATAAGATTTATATTCATTTTTTGCGAAGGTCTCCGCAATGGTCGACTTGCCAACCCGCCTTGCGCCTTCCAGCAAGACAGCATATTTTTCTGAATATAGTTTTTTCCATTCCAATAATTTATGGTATGCTTTTCTCTTAAAAATCATAAGCACCTCCGCCTGTATAAGCATAGTATATCAAAAAATGTGCATTTCTTCAACATAAATATGTTCTATTATGTTCATTTATTCAATATTATATACGGTGTATTCGCACTTAAATTCAAAAAAACGTTTTACATGACGATTTGTAAAACGTTAAAAAGCGGAAGCGGCAGCAGGATTGACTTACTACCGGTTTGCCTTCATTCTTCTTTTTCAAAAATCAAATCCATTTCCTGCGTATGCCCTGTTCCGCGCTGTTTTGTTGGTATATATCCGACATATCTCCATCCGTCTCCGGCTCTTTTCTCAATAACCGAGCGGTAATTCTCGATGTTATAAACATTACCGGAGACAAAGCCCCAGCCTCCAAAATCACAGCTGACGGTCTCGTATTCGTATCTATACATTGGATTTCCTCCTTACGATTTGCGATTTGTGCATCATCATATTTTATGAGGCAGGAAATATCGCTTGCGATGTTTCCTGCCTCATGACAAAAGTATATTTTGTGTACCGGAATATCTACCGCGGGCAGGCGCGAGCGCGCTGCTGCTTAAATTTTCTCAAAGTCCTCCGCACCGTGTTTGCAGAGCGGGCAGATGAAATCAGGCGGCAGGGTGTCGCCTTCGTAAACATAGCCGCAGATCTTGCAGACATAGCCGTGCTTTTCTTCTTCGATCTTTGGCTGCGGCTTCGGTTTGATATGCTCAAAGTAGTAGCCGTAGGTAACAGATGGTGCATCGCGCAGGACTGCCGCTTCCGTAACCTCCGCGATAAAGAGCGTATGCGTGCCGTAATCGTAGGAGTCGATGACCTTGGCGGAGAGAAA
>Ga0129311_1000473_pt1 | contig 35770 bp, 35 predicted proteins | sample Go1ome_FD_94435 | JGI IMG/M metagenome (GOLD analysis project Ga0129311, IMG submission 94435) | Western lowland gorrila individual fecal microbial communities from Wisconsin, USA - Go1022B metagenome | ecosystem: Host-associated > Mammals > Digestive system > Large intestine > Fecal | place...
ATGTGGGTGCCGGTGTGGGAATGCAGCGCCAGACGCGTCTCATGAAAGCCGTCCCGCTCCCAGGCGCTGGCAGTGGTCAGCTCCGGCAGGGGTGTGCCGGGATAGACCGGCATCTCCCGCCGGAGAACGTGGGTGAAATCCACGACCCGCATGGGCTCACATCCTTTCCTTACTTTCGGTTCAGCACCGCCACGGCGGCGAAGATCAGCAGAATGCCGACACCCTTGGCCCCCAGCAGGGATTCCCCGTACAGGGCAAAGCTCACCAGCGCCGCCACGGCAGGCTCCACCGTGGCCATGATGGCCGCCTGGCCCGTCTCCACCCCGGCCAGGCCCTGGGTGTAGAGCAGGTAGGGAAACACACAGCACAAAACACCGATGCCCAGGGCGCCCACCACTGCTGCCGGCTGGACCAGCAGCGGCCCCGCCGTCCAAAGATGGGATAGGGGCAGCGCCGCGGCGGCGGCAAACAGGAACGTATAAAAGGAGATGGTGGCGGAGGAATAGCCCTTTTCCAGGGCAAAGCGGCTGAAAATACTGTACAGGGCGTAGCCGATGCCGGCGCCCAGGCCCACGAAAAAGCCCCAGGGCGAGACGGCGCCGCCGCCAAAGCCCCCCGCCACCAGCAAGCATCCGGCAAAAGTCATGACCAGGGCCAGCACCTTCCTGCGGCCAATGGACTCATGGAACAGCACGGCGGAAAACAGCATGACGAATATGGGGGCGGTGTACAGCAGCACCGCCGCCACCGCCAGGGATGTCAGCTCCATGGCGGTGAAGTAGCACCAGTTGAAAAACACCAGGCTGAAAACACCCGTGCCCACGAAGCACCAGCAGTCCCACAGCCGCACCCGCAGCAGGGAGCGGTCTCGAAGCAGGATATAAAGTCCCAGGACCGCCGCGGCGGTAGCGGAGCGGATGGCCACCACCTGCATCTGGGTGAAGCCCAGGCCGCTGAGCAGGTTGAAAAACACGCCGATGACGCCCCACAGGGCGGCGGCTAGGATGATGCACAGGCAAGCTTTGGTTTTTGCGTTCAAGGGAAGTCCTCCTCACAGTCGATTCAAATCTATGAAACCGCTTTTTTCTCCCGCCGTCAAGAGGAAGTTTCCATAAGAACGGGAAAAGGCCCCGCACCTTTCGGCGCGGGGCCTTTTGCAGCTTATGAACGGATGTTCAATTGCTCTGCCGCCAATTAGTTATAAACAGTGGACTGAACGAACAGGTAAGTGAACTCGTCGTTGCCGTTCAGGACGCCATAGACAGCCAGAGTGCCGTTGTCCTCATCGAACTTGACCTTGGTGACCTCACCGTTCAGAACAGCCTTGTAGCTGTAATACACGTTCTCGTCAGCGTCGGTACCCTTCTTATCGTACTTATCCTTGTACAGGAAGACGACGTCGCCGGTCTTGTCGCCGCCCTTGGAGGTGGCCACATCGCCCAGGTCGATGAACACGTACTTGGCATAGTTGCTGCTGTTCTTCTCGAACACAACGGAGATATAAGCCTTATCGCCGGTAGCAGCGTCGTTGACGGTGATCTCGGGGACCTTCTTGATGCCGGTGTAGACGGAGACATCGTCATCGTCGTCCACGACCACGAACACGGTGGAGCTGGTGCCCTTGGCCGGGCCGCCCATAATGGAAACGGTATCCTTATCGGTCAGGACGCCGGAAACCTCCACGCCGGAAGCCTTCTTGGTCAGCTTGTACTTGTCGCTGCTGGTGGTGTAGGTGTACCAGCCCTTGTCAGCATCGTTGTCCTCCATCAGAGCGTCGGCATCATCCTGGCCCTTGACGGAGTCGCCGTTCACCTTGTCGGTGGAGATTTCCTCGTTGGTGCCGTCCAGGAAGTAGGCGTTGGCCTTCACAGTGGACTTGGTGGAGTTGGAAGCAGCGAAAAAGTCGTCGATGTAGACATACTTGCCGTCGTCCTCAACGCCATCATAGAAGATGACGTAGCCGTAGGCATCCAGATACAGGTCATAGTCATCATCGATGCTGAGGTTATCGCCCCAATCGTCGTTATCGGAGTTATAGTCATCATAGGTCTTGCTGTACTCGTACTTGGTGCCGTCAGCAGTGATGGAATCGCCAACCTCATAGTTGGTGACGGTGCCGGTGACCTTCTCGGCCTTGGCGATGGACTTGATCTCACCCTTGGCGATGGTGACCAGGACATAGTCCTCGTCCTCAAAAGCGTCCAGATTGGCAAAATCGTCGCTGGACAGAGTGTACTCGTCGGAGTCGATGCCCAGGCTGGGAACATCATCCTCATCCACGTCCACCAGCTCCAGCTCTTCGTCATCCTCGTCGTAATCGCCGGAGACCTCGGCTAGCCAAGTCTTGATGGAGACGATACGGACAGTGTCGTCATTGTCGTCATCACCGTCGATGTTGTAAACCTCGGTCAGAACGCCGTTGCCGCCGACCTTGGCGTCGTCGTTGTTCTTCTCGATGGCAAAGGTAGAACCACTCTTGGTGGGCAGCTCGGTCAGCTCGCCGTCCACATAGTAGGCATCCACCTTCTCGCCGTCAACGGTGACCTGCTCGAAGTCATAGTCATCGCCCAGGTCGGCGCGGACTTCCTTGCCCTTCACTTCCTCAGCGTAGGTGGCGTCGGGAGACCGGGCATAGGTGCCGATCTCGTCGTTTTTGATCTTCCAGGTGTTGGCGGGACGCCAGAAATCGTCGGTGTCGTCGTCGTTCAGCTTCAGGTCGGTGAAGTACTTCTCGGCGAACTGCATGTACTCGTCTTTCTCGATGTACTGCTTGCTCTTGTCGGCCTTATTCTCCATATCCTTGGCTTCGGAGCCACCCACCACGACCTCGGCACCATTGACGGAGACGGTGGTCTTGGAGTCATACTCCACCATGGTGGCCTTCAGGGTGTTCAGAGCATACAGGCAGGCCTCTCTCTTCACGAGTGACAGCCTTGGAGCCATTGAACGCACCTTCCAGATTGTCATCCAGCTCGATGCCGATGGCCAGCTTGGCAACGTTGATGGACCAGTTGGCGCCGGTGAAGCCCTCGATGTCGGAATCATAGCCCAGGGCGCCCAGCAGCATCTTCATGAACTGATAGCCGTTCAGAGTGCCGGCGGGACGGAAGGTGCCATCCGCGTAACCGGAGATGATGCCTTCCTTGGCGCAGCAGGCGATGTAGCCGGCGAAGGTGCTGTCGGCGGGAACATCAGAGAAGGGAGCGGTGCTGGCGGACAGAGCGTCAGCGGTGGTGGGGCTCAGGATCATGTTGCAGATGATCTTGGCAGCAGCACCACGGGTCAGGGTGTTGGTGGGACGGAAATCGCCGTCGGAATAACCGTCAACGATACCCAGCTCGGAGATCACGTCAACAGCTTCTTTATAGGTGATTTTGCTGTCATCCGTGAAGTCCTTGGCGCCGGCGCTGATGGTGACCAGAGCCATGGTCATAACCAGAGCCAGAACCAGAGAAAGGAACTTCTTCATGGGGTCTTTTTCCTCCTTTAAAATATTTGCGGCGGCCGCCGGCGTTCCCGCCGGCTCAGGGATCCTGCCGAGGGCTAGCCAACCCCGGAAGCGTCCCGGAGACAGCGGAGGTCCTCCGGCGTTCGCCGCATCTGCAATATAGCAAGAAAAAAATTCTCGTGCAAACGGTTTTTGGCTTGTTTTAACCGAAATGAATCGGCAGAAAGTTTTCGTATTTTGTCATGCAGGGATAACAAAGCCTCTCCAAGCAAAAAAAGAGCGGCAGCGTCCGCCTTACGGAACGCTGTCACTCTGAACTGGCATGCAGGTAATACTTTTGCTGGTGCTGCTCCAATTCCCCCTCCGCCACCAGGCGCTGCAAAATAGGCGTGCACTGGCGGCTGTCGATGTGCAGCAGCTGGGCAATATCCTTGCGGTAGGCAAAGCCCTCCCGGGTCAGATACTCCCGGATGACGGTGCTGTGCTCCTCCGGCGGCACCACGGTGCCCGGCAGATAATACTTAGCGCCGATACGCACCAGCTTCTTCTGCTCCAGCAGGCGGTTCAGCCGGGCATGGGCAGCCGTTTTGGAAACGCCCAGCAGTTGGCACACCGTCCCCCGGGAAATGCAGCCGGATTCCATGACCTGCCGCAGCAACATAGCGTCCTCACCCTCCCGGCGTTCGTTCTTCCGCAGCTGCCGCAGCTGCACGTCCTCCAGTCCGCCCCGGATAAGGGCGGAACGGGTCAGCCGGGACAGCCGGGGCAGGTCCAGGGGGCTGCGGGTCTGGGGCGTCAGCAGCACATGGGCGTCATCCCCCGGCAGCCGTGCCGCCCGGGTCTCCTCCAGAATACGGCCAACCGTGTTGGTAATGGGCACCGTCCGGTCCGCCAGGCGGACTGTCCCGTCCTCCAGGGATACCTGGTCCCAGGTGAGGTCCACGATCTCCCGGGCGGAGAGGCCCATCTGCCAAGTCAGCCACAGGGCCAGACCCGCCGGTGTGCTTCGCTCCGCCTGAAGCACCTTCCACAGCTTGAATTCATCCACCTGCCCAGCGGTCTCCCGCTTGGGTCTCGCCTCCGGCGGATGCGCCGCCACCAGGGGACCAAACCGCGCCTGAAGGGCGGGGACCTCCACGCCGCTGATGCGGGCCACCGTGGCCCAATCCTGGCTCTCCATCTGGGCATCCTGAAACGACACCTGCCCCCAGGTCAGCCCAGCAATTTCCTCCCGGGAGAGGCCGGCCAGCCAGGACAGGCGCAGAACGGTGCCCGTGGGATTCATTTGATGTTCCGCCAGCAGCCGGTTCATGGTCTCCCGGTCCGGGCGGTTGATCGTGTGCTTTCGCAACAGGCGCCTCCTTTTGTTATCTTTGCATGACAAGTTGTGTGCGCTTTTGGAATTTATTTCCTTTTTACTCTGACCACTTCGCCCGGGTCAGCGGATTCTTCGCCCGCAGGAAGCCCTCGACCTCCCAGCAGCCGTCAGCTGTTACAAAACCGCCGGTCAGGCGGTCCTCCTCCGTATGTAACACGGCGTCGTACTCCATTTTTTCCACGCTGGTGCTCAGGGTGCCGGAGATCAGGTATTTTCCCGGCTGAAGCACCGTTCCGCTGAAGCGGTTCCGGTGACCCAGCAGTTCCAGCGTCCCGGTCACGGCATTTTCATGGATCTGGAGCAGCAAGCTGCCGGACCGAGGCCCGATCATGCTTTTCAGCACGATGCTATAGTGCAATTTTTCCACGATATACTCACTCCTGTTGCAATAATTATAGGCAAAGATTTCTTGTCGAAAAACGGACAATTTCAGTTGAAGTGTATAATTTTCTGACAGTTTTTAATAAATTGTCAAAGCAACATAAAAAACGGGCAGGGAATTCCCTGCCCGTTTCTCAAAGATTCAATTCTCATGTTCCCTGCTCTGACATCAGCAATTTCAACATCACGCCGGTCCTCACACCTACGGCAGCGCTCTCAATTTCTTGAACAATTTCCTGCGGCGTGGTATCAATCGTATCATTGATCAAAGCCTCCATAACAATCTGTGCCAGTTTTACACCGTTTTTCTGCTGTCTTTGAAGCGCCTCTCCCATCACATCAGGCAACCCCTTCAGTGTTTTCGGCGAAAGTTGGCTGCAATATTGTCCTGCATATTTTGGAACGCCGGCCCCAGGACTTCCCACAGCCGTTTCCGCCCAAGGACACGCAGGATCATCTGATAATAGGGTCGGTTTTCCTCTGTGTACTCCAGCAGGTCCAGCAGTACCTGCTGCCAGGTCAGGAACCCCGCCTGCCGCTGGGGCAGCAGTTCCCGCTCCCGCTGGGCAGACAGTCCAGCAGTTCATACACATTGCTGAAATGATAATAAAACGACTGGCGGCGGATGCCGCACCGGTCCGCCAGCTCCCGCACCCGGATCTGCTCCAGGGGCAGATTCGGCAGCAGTTCCCGGAGGCCCGTTTGCAGCTCTACTTTCGTCCGCGTCCCCTGTATCTCTGCCTGCCTATCTGTGTGCTCCACTTTTAAACATCGCTCCCCTACCATATTGCATTTCAGTTTACCATATTTTCCTGTTGGCGCAATCAGCGGTACTGTTCTCTTTACAAAATGTTCAAAAACTACTATTTTTTTGTATTTTCTTTCCATTTTTCAGTAAAAACTTTCATTTTATGCTATGATAGCAGAGAAAAATTGAAACAACCTTGAAATTTCATCGGCTTTCCCGTGGTGCCCATTGCCTCCAATGAAAAAAGGCAGTATACTGGATATAGTTTTTGATGAGGAGCGCTGCTATGAAAATTTTGGTCCTTTCCGATTCCCACGGGAATGTTTCCAATATGGCCGCCGCCGTGGAGCAGACCGCACCCCGGATGATCTTCCACTTGGGAGACTGCTGGCGGGACGCGGAAAAACTCCTCGACCTGTTCCCGGATATTCCGCTGGAGCAGGTGCCCGGCAACTGCGATTACCGTTCCTCGGAACCGGCGGAGCGGCTGCTCTGTCTGGAGGACAAGCGCATCCTCCTGTGCCACGGCCACACCTACGGCGTCAAGCAGTCCCTGCTGACGGCTGGCTATGCGGCGGAGGAGCAGAATCTGGACCTGTTCCTCTTCGGCCATACTCACCGCCCCCTGGTGGACCGGCGGGGGAAGACCCTGTTCGTGAACCCCGGCAGCATCGGAGACTACCGCCGCCCCTTTTACGCCGTTGTCACCATCGTCAACGGCAGGTTGGATGGCCGCACCGTTCCCCTGGAGCATCTCTGGTAAATGTAAAAAAGCGCCTTCCGGCTGTGCCGGAAGGCGCTTTTTTACATGTCTTATTCGTGCTCGTGGCCGCAGGTCTCACAGTGGCCATCACAGGCGTTCAGTTCATCACCGTAGGGGATGCCGTTTTTATCATAATAGTCCTTCACCGCCGCTCGGACAGCTTCCTCCGCCAGCACGGAACAGTGGAGCTTATAGGCAGGCAGACCGTCCAGGGCCTCTACCACCGCCTTGTTGGACAGCTTCAGCGCCTCGGAAACCGGCTTGCCCTTGATGAGCTCCGTGGCCATGGAGCTGGTGGCAATGGCGCTGCCGCAGCCGAAGGTGTTGAACTTCACATCGGTGATGACCTGGGTCTCAGGGTCCACCTTAATATACATCCGCATGATGTCGCCGCACTTGGCGTTACCCACCTCGCCGATGCCGTCGGCGTCCTCCATCTTGCCCACGTTCCGGGGATTCTGGAAGTGGTCCATTACCTTATCGCTATATAAAGCCATGTTACGTTTTCTCCTTTCAGATGAGGTGAGGCCGCTGGCCCTTTTCCAGTTCGTCCCACACGGGGGACATGTCCCGCAGATACTGGATAATGCCCGGCAGAACCTCCAAAATATAGTCCACTTCCTCCGGCTTGTTGTATTCGCTGAGACTCAGCCGCAGGGAGCCGTGAGCCACCTCATGTGGCCGGCCCAGAGCCAGCAGCACATGGCTGGGGTCCAGGGAGCCAGAGGTGCAGGCGCTGCCGGAGGAGGCTGCGATGCCCTTGGCGTCCAGCAGAAGCAGCAGGGATTCGCCCTCGATGCCCTCAAAGCAGAAGTTGACATTTCCCGGCAGGCGGCGGACGGGGTCGCCGTTGAGAACGGAGTGTGGAATGGCGGACAGGCCCGCAATGAGCTTGTCCCGCATAGGCGTCACATAGGCAGCGTTCTTCTCCAGGTTGGCGCAGGCCTCCTCAAAGGCCGCCGCGGCACCACAGATGCCGGGGACATTTTCCGTGCCGGCCCGCTTGCCCCGTTCCTGGGCGCCGCCGTAAATGACGTTTTCCAAGATAATGCCCCGGCGGGCATACAGCACACCCACGCCCTTGGGGCCGTGGAACTTATGGGCGGACAGGGACAGCATGTCGATATGCAGAGCCTCCACATCAATGGCCAAGTGGCCTGCCGCCTGGACGGCATCCGTATGGAACAGGACGCCTGCCTCCCGGCACACATCGCCGATCTCTCCGATGGGCTGGATGGTACCGATCTCATTATTGGCAAACATAATGCTCACCAGGCAGGTATCCGGCCGGATGGCATCCTTCACCTGCTGGGCAGTCACCACGCCGTCCGGCGGGATGTCCAGCAGCGTTACCTCGTATCCCTCCTTCTCCAGTGCCTGGAGGGTGTGGAGGATAGCATGGTGCTCAAACTTCGTGGAGATGATATGCTTTTTGCCCTTCCGGGCGCCCATGGCGGCACCGGAGCGCAGGGCCTGGTTATCCGCCTCGCTGCCGCCGGAGGTGAAGGTGATCTCCCGGGGCTGGGCATTCAGGCCGCGGGCAAAAATCTCCCGGGCGGCCGCCAGCTTTTCCGCCGCCAGCTGGCCGGTGGTGTACAAGCTGGAGGGATTGCCGTAAAACTCCTGAAAGCAGGGCAGCATGGCCGCCACGGCCGCATCACTGACCGCGGTGGTGGCAGCGTTGTCGGCATAAACGTTCATAATGGACCTCCTATTTCCTACTTTTTTACTATGATATAGTCATAACACAGTATTTCACAGTTGTCAAGTAGGAATTAAGAGAAAAAGAGAAGCCGGTGCTTCCGGCTTCTCTTTCACATGGCCTGTCACAACGCGGGGCAGCTCCAAGTACTCCTCCAGGCACAAGCCGCTTTCATGAATGGCTGCGGCCAAAGGCCGGCCCACATAGCGGTAGTGCCAGGGCTCGTACCCGATGCCGGTGACCTCGCTTTTTTCCGTTGGGTAACGCAGGATGAAGCCGTATTCCCAGCTGTGGGCCATCAACCACTGCTGCTCCGGCGTCTCCGCCTGCTTTTCATCCAAAATCTGATAGCTTTCAGACACCAGGTCCAGCGCCAGCCCCGTCTGATGCTCGCTGGTGCCGGGTACCGCCACCCAGCGGGCGGCCTCCTGTTCCGCTTCCTCCCGGCCAAGGCCGGTGGCGCGGAGGCGGGCGATCTTGTTTTTATGCAGGCGGGTCTGCGTGGCCGCGTCCCGGTAGGCGGAGCAGATCTTCGGCTTCAGTCCCGCCGCCCGGCAGTCCTTCAGCATGGCAGCAAGGTCCGCGCAAATGCGCTTGTCTGCCTTCATGCCGTTTTCCAGCGGGGCAAGCTCCACGGTGAAATCCTCCGGCAGCGGGTTATTCCCGTTGACCAGCAGCATCTGCCACTCCTCCACCCCGACGGGCATGGTGGCAGCCTCCACGGCAAGGTTCATCTCCTCCGAGGGCTCAGCCGCCCGGGCAGGAACGCCCTGCACCAAAAGCACTGCCGCCAGCAGCAGGCACAGTTTTGAAAAGCGTTTGTTCAATCTGTTCATTGGTCCTCTCTGGCCGGTGAAGCGGCCTGTCATCTCTTTTGGAACTCTTTTATCATAGCGCCCATTTTTTGCAAAAACAAGGACAATTTGCAAACAAACTGAAAAGCCCGCGAAAAAAGGACCGCCGTAAAACGGCGGTCCTTTTCAATAGTGGGATGATTACTTGTACATCTCGGGCTTTTCCATGGTCTCCACCTTCAGGAAGGAGGAGGTACCGCGGGAAGCGTTCAGAGCGTCGCCGGCAACGCAGGCAACATAGCCGTCCCAAGCGGAGGGACCGGTCAGCTTGCCAGCATGGACGGACTCCACCCACTTGCAGAACTCGATGTCGTAAGCCTCGATGAAGCGCTCCTTCCAGTCGGTCATGATGGGCATGGACTCGGCGGGCTTCACGGAATCCCAGCCAGCGGGACGGGAGCGGCAGACAACCGCGTAAGGATCGGGCAGCTTCACGGTGCCGTTCTCGCAGACGACCTCGCACTGGATGTCATAGCCATAGCCGTCGGCCACCTGGACCTCCACGTCGATGAAGCAGCCCTTCTTGGTGCGCATCAGCATGACCTGAGGGTTGTCATAGCCCTTGTTGGAGTTGGCGGACTGGCGGACCTTCACGCACTGCACGTCCTCATACTCGTCATCCAGCAGCCAGCGGCAGATGTCCAGCTCGTGGATGGCCACGTTGGTGACGCCGTTCTCGGTCTTGAAGCCCGGGCCCTGGGCAACGTTGCGGTGGCAGGCCTTGATCAGCAGGGGAGCGCCCAGTTCGCCGGACTCAATGATGCGCTTCATCTCGGCGTAGCCGCGGTCATAGTGACGCATGAAGCCCACCTGCACCAGGCGCTTGCCGATCTCCTGCTCGCGGGCGATGATCTCCTCGCAGTCCTTGGCGTTCTGGCTCAGGGGCTTCTCGCAGAAGCACCACTTCTCCTCGGCCAGAGTCTTCATGACATAGTCATGATGAGTGGGGTCGATGGAGGTGATGACAACGGCTTCCACCTCAGGGTCCTTGATCATGCCGTCGCAGTCATTGCCGAAGGAGCGGATGCCATACTTGGCGGCGGTATCGTCAGCGGCGGCGGCCACATAGTCGGACACGGCCACGACGGTGGCGCCGGGGACAGTCTCGATGATGCGGCGGCAGTGATCACGGCCGATAGCGCCGCAGCCGATAATACCGATTTTCAGAACCTTATCCATGTTAATTACCTTCCTTTTCTTTTATAATAAAATGGTAGGTCATACATTTCACTTGCTCCGGGCGGGCAACTCCCGCCCGGAGCAAAAGCGATCAATACTTGCGGGCGTCCTTCACATGCTCCAGGTGAGAAGCATAGGCGTCCAGGTTCTCCTGGCGCTCGGACACCTCGGTGTCACCCACGCGCCACCAGGAGCCATAACCGTCGGTCATGGTCTTGGGCAGGACCTTGATGTCAAACAGGACAGGCTGGTTCTTGACCTTCTTGGCGTCCTCGAAGGCAGCCACCAGCTCCTCCATGGTGCGGATGGAGTAGGACTTGCAGCCATAGCCCTCCGCCACCTTGGCGTAGTCGATGTTCAGGAAGTCGCCGAACAGGCCATCCTTGTTGCGGTAACGCAGCTCGGTGCACAGGGTCTTGTTGCCGTGGCCCACCTGCAGGTTGTTGATGCAGCCGAAGGAGGCGTTGTCAAACAGGCAGATATTGATCTTCTTGTGCTCCATAACAGCGGTCACCAGCTCGCCGTGGAGCATGTTGAAGCTGCCGTCGCCGCAGAAGGCATAGACCTCCCGCTTGTCGCCGATGGCCAGCTTCACGCCCAGGGCGCCGGCAACCTCGTAACCCATGGTGGAGTAGCCGTACTCCATATTGTAGGTATCCTGGGCACGGGGACGCCACACACGCTGCATATCGCCGGGCAGGGAGCCAGCGGCGCCGATGGCCACGTCATCATCAGCCATCATGGCGTTGATGGCACCCAGAACGGTGGTCTGGCACAGACCGGCGTTCAGGTCCTTGGCAAAGCGCTTGGCAGAGTCGGCGTTGGCGTCGTTGATGATGGGCTTCCAGGACTTCTTGTCCTCGAAGACGATGTTGTCCAGACGCTCCAACTCCTTGAGCCACTTCTCCTTGGCGGCGGCAACCTCCGTGGTGTAAGGAGCCTTGTAGCCGTCCAGCTTGGCAAGCAGACGGGGCAGGGCGTCCTTGGCGTCGGCCACCACAGGGATGGCCTCCATCTTCAGGGCCTGGAACTCGGAGACATTGATGTTGACAAACTTGCAGGTATCCTTGAACAGCCACTTGGAGGCGGTGGTGAAATCGGTGTAGCGGGTGCCGACGCCGATGACCAGATCCGCCTTCTTGGCGATGTCGTTGCCAGCGGAGCAGCCGGTGACGCCGACGCCGCCCAGGTTCAGAGGATGGGTCCATTCAATGGCGCTCTTGCCCGCCTGGGTCTCGGCAAAGGGAATGCCGGTGGCCTCGGCGAAGGCACGGAACTCGGCGTGGGCTTCGGAGTAGCGGACACCGCCGCCGCAGATCAGCATGGGACGCTTGGCCTTCTTGATGGCCTCGGCGGCGTCATTCAGAGCGGCCTCGGTGGCGGGGCGGCGCTCCAGGCGCCACACGCGCTTTTTGAAGAAGCTCTCGGGATAGTCATAGGCCTCGCCTTCCACGTCCTGGGGCATGGCAATGCAGACAGCGCCGGTGTTGGCGGGGTCGGTCAGCACCCGGAAGGCGGAGATCATGGCGCTCATCAGCTGCTCGGGACGAACGATGCGGTCCCAGTAACGGCAGACGGCCTTGAAGGCGTCATTGGTGGAAATGGACAGGTTGTGGGGCTGCTCCACCTGCTGCAGCACGGGGTCGGGCTGGCGGCAGGCATACACATCGCCGGGCAGCACCAGCAGGGGGATGTTGTTGGCGGTGGCGGTGCCGCAGGCGGTGACCATATTGGCGGCGCCGGGACCCACGGAGGACGTGGCCACGCAGATCTGCTTGCGCTTCATCTGCTTGGCAAAGGCCACGGCGGCCTGGGCCATGCCCTGCTCGTTCTGGCCGTGCCAGACCTCCAGGTGCTTGGCCTCCTGGGTCAGCGCCTGGCCAAAGCCCACCACGTTGCCGTGGCCAGGAATGATAAACACGCCGCGGACAAAGCGATTCTGCACGCCGTCCACCTCGATGAACTGATTTTCCAGGAAACGGACCAAGGCCTGGGCCATGGTCAAACGAACGGTTTTCATGTTGGTCGTTACCTCCTAAATTTCATCAACCCTGATAGATGTGCTCATTGGCGTCGGGCTTCCACAGCCACTCGTGCTCCTCATCGTCGATGCGGGTCTTCAGCCAGGGATCGCCCTCCAGGTGCCGGATGCCCCAGGCGTAGCACATGGCGTAGCCGGGCGCGGCGGTCTGGGAGTGGAAGCCGTGGTTGATAACGGCCAGGCCGTTGTGGCCGGTCTTGTAGATCTCACCGTTGGCGAAGCCGGCGCCGAAGCCCTGGGGATAGTCAAAGCGGTAGAAATACACCTCGGGCTGGGGATGGTGATGAGGAGGATAGGAAGACCACTTGCCGGGGTGGTTCAAAACCTCGCCCAGGACCATGTTGGAGAAAGGTGCGTTGTCGTGGTCGAAGAAGGTCTTGATCTCCCGCTCCATGCAGCCCAGCAGCTCACCATGGCAGCCGGCGTGCTGGGTCTGGACGGTCTCCGGCGTGTACATGACAGCCTTGAAGGGGACTTTGTTGACGGTCTTCTGGATGTACAGCTCACTGTGGGCGTGAGCGGTCAGGGTGATCTTGGTGCCGCAGCCGGCCAGCAGGCAGAACGCCTCGTGGTGGAAGCAGTCGGGACGCTCCGCCTCGCAGGTCTTGCCGGCCCACTCATACGTCACGCTGCCGGAGAACAGCAGGACGGCGACTTCCTTTTCCGCCTCGTCGAAGGTGAAGGTGTCACCGGGCTCCATCAGCAGGAGGCCCACGTCCATCTGGGTGCCCATATCGTCCACGGCGGTGTCGATATAGGCGTTATATCCGTTCTTCAGCTGGTCATTCTTATTAAAATAAGTCATCGGGTATCATCTCCAAACTTATAATGTAAGCATATGCAAAGAGGAAGTCATGCTCCCTCCCGGCATCTTACAGGCCGGTGTGCTCCGCGATGTACTTGCGGCCCTTCATGGCGTACTCCAGAGGATTGGCCTTGGCGGGGTCCTGCTCGGCCTCCACCAGCAGCCAGCCCTGGTAGCCGGCGTCGGCCAGCACCTTGAACACAGGGTCAAAGTCCACGTTGCCGTCGCCGGGCACGGTGAACGCGCCGTTGCGGACGGATTGCAGGAAGCTCCAGTTGTTCTTGCGGGCCTCCTCCACCACGGGCAGGCGCATGTCCTTCAGATGGACGTGGCCCACGCGGTCCACATACTTCTTCAGCATGGTCAGGGGGTCCTCGCCGGCGAAGGTGAAGTGGCCGGTATCATAGCACAGGAACACATACCGGGGATCGGTATTGCTCATCATGCGGTCCGTCTCCTCGCTGGTCTGGACCACCGTGCCCATGTGGTGATGGAAGCACAGCTTGAAACCGCGGTCAGCGGCGATCTTGCCCAGGGTGTTCAGGCCGGCGCAGAAGCGGTCCCACTCCTCGTCGTTCATGACATGCTTGTGACCGCCGGTGAGGATGGGCACATCCACCTTGCCCTGGATGGAATAGCTCTGCTCGCTGACATTGATGTGATTGGCGCCCACAGCCTCCAGGAAGTCGAGGTTTGCGGTGAAGTCGGCGATCTCCTCCTCCATGGGGCGGGTCAGGATGAAGGAAGAATACCAGCGGCTGGCAATGCGCATGCCCCGCAGGTCCAGGGCCTTCTTCAGTTCAGCGGGGTCGGTGGGATACTTGTTGCCGATCTCGCAGCCGGTAAAGCCCGCCAGGGCCATCTCGCTGACGATCTGCTGGAAGGTGTTCTCGGCACCCAGCTCGGGCATATCGTCGTTGCACCAGCCGATGGGCGCGATACCAAGGAATACGTGGTTCTGATCGAACATAGGAAACGTCCTCCTCAAATATAATATATGGATTGGGTCTTCCCGGCCTTTGTGAAAGGCCGGCACGCATCGCCCCGTCTTTCTGTGTCCGTTCACAGAAGTACATACAAAACGGGAGACGTAAGCGTTTTCGCTATTAAAGAAAGTATCATCCTTGCCTGAAAAATGCAATGCTTTTTCAGGGTCCGCCGCGATTTTTTCCGATTTAGCCAAAGGTCCTCCCAAATTTTTTGCAGATATGACAGTTTCAAATTTTTCATGATTTTGGAGGTAAATCCGTGTGATGTCTCCGTCTGTCGCGGACATCTGTTTCCCCGCACAGTTTTTCCCTTTTTTTGCGCAAAATTTTTACTTACTTTTAACCTGGATTTTAAAAATTTCCTGCCATTTTTGTCTGTACGCACAAAAATGCACAAGTTATTTCTGCTATACTACACATAAATTGTGCGGAAATTGTGCGGGCTATTGACTTGATTTTTATTTTGGTGGTAAAATCTTTACAGATTTACCGAGAATCATTCCACAGCTTTTTGCGGAAGAGATTCCCGGAATTTAATCAAAAAGGAGAAAAGAAGTACATGAAAAAGTTTTTTGCGCTGACTATGGCTCTTGTCATGGCCCTGTCTCTGATGGCTTGTGGCAGCAAGAAGGAAGAGGCTCCCGCCCCCGCTGAGACTCCCCCCGCCGAGCAGAGCGGTGAGCAGGAGTACAACATCTCCGTTATTCTGAAAACCACCTCTTCCGAGTACTGGGGCTATGTGGTCGCCGGCGCCGAGGCCTATGAGAAGGATCATCCCAATGTTCACGTTGAGGTGAAGGGCGCTACCTCCGAAACCGCTTATGACGAGCAGCAGAACATGATCGAGACCGACATGAACAATGCCGATATCGACGGTTATGTCATCGCTCCCCTGCAGGCCGACATGGTGGCCAACATGATCAAGGGCCAGACCAAGCCTATCGTCGCCGTTGACACCAACATTGAGGCCCCCGAGGTCCTGTCCTTCGTCGGTACCGGCAACGAGGCCGCTGGCAAGCTGGGCGGCGAGGCTGCTGCCAACCTGGCCAAGGAGCGCGGCTGGGAAGAGATCAAGTGCATTGAGATCGCCGGCGTTCAGGGCGACTCCACCAACGAGGCTCGTATGAAGGGCTACGCTGCCGGCATCGAGGCCGCTGGCGGAACCTTCCTGTATGACGAGGTCCAGTATGCCAACGCTGTGGCTGACCAGGCCGTCACCTGCATGGAGGCTATCATGCAGAACCATCCCGAGGGCATCGCCGTCATCTGCGCCAACAACGACGATATGGCCATGGCCGCTGCCCGTGCCGCTGCCGGCAACGCCGCTTATGAGAACACCGTGTTCCTGGGCTTCGACGGCATCCAGTCCGCCTGCAAGTCCATCCTGGCCGGCGAAGAGACCATGTCTGTCTGCCAGCAGGGTTACAGCATGGGCTATGAGTCCGTTGACGCTGTGGTCCGCGCTCTGCAGGGCGAGACCCTGGACACCTTCATCGACGCCGGTGCTTCCATCGTCGATCCCGACACCGCCCAGGCCCGTCTGGATGAGCTGCAGGGCTACCTGGCCTGATCTGAAAGGGCACCGCATCTGATTTGAAGTAAAAGTGAGCCCCGCCCCGGTGGAACTAGGGCGGGGCCACCTTTCCATTATCCCTTTTCCAACCTGCGGCGGACCGATGTCCGCCTTTGACCGTCAGCCCGCACCGCGGTGGGCTTCTACCGCGCGTTTTACCGCGCGTCCCTTCAATCGGGAGAAATTGAGGTGATATTCAGGTGAGCGAATACGTAGTTGAGCTGAAAAACATAACGAAGCGATTTCCGGGCGTAGTTGCATTGCACAACATGCAGCTTGCCGTTAAGCCGGGAGAGATCCATGGCCTGATCGGTGAAAACGGCGCAGGCAAGTCCACACTGATCAAGGTCCTCACCGGCGTTCATATGGCCGACGAGGGCGAAATCTATGTCAACGGTGAAAAGCGGGTCTTCAAAAACCCCAATGAGTCCGCGGCGGCGGGTATTGCCTGCGTGTATCAGGAGCTGAACATCGAAAAGCTGCTGAGCGTGACTGATAACATTTTTATCAACAAGTGGCTGAAAAAGGGCGTCCTGCTGGACTATGACACCATGCATAAGAAGGCTGAAGAGGTCATGAAGTCCCTGGGACAGGATGTGGACCCCCGCAAGCCGGCAGGCACTTTGGGCATGGGCGTCCAGCAGATGATCGAGATTGCCAAGGCCGTTTTGATTGACGCCAAAATGATCATCATGGACGAGCCCACCTCCTCTCTGGGTGAAAAAGAGGTCGAGCAGCTGATGAAGACCTGCCGGGAGCTGAAAGCCCGGGGCATCGGCATCCTGTTCGTCTCCCACAAGCTGGAGGAGCTCTTCGAGCTGTGCGACCGCGTGACCGTCATCCGCGACGGTGAGTACATCGAGACCCGCGACATCAAGGACTGGACCAACGATTCTCTGATCGCCTCCATGGTGGGCCGCACCCTGGAAAACCAGTTCCCCAAGGAATTCGGTGTCAAGGGCGATTGTATGCTGAAGGCGGAGAATCTGGAGATCGGCGGCGTGCTGCACGGCGTCAACTTCGAGGCTTACGGCGGCCAGATTCTGGGCATGAGCGGCCTGGTGGGCGCCGGCCGGACGGAGACTGTCCGTGCCATCTTCGGCGCCGATCCCCTGGACGGCGGCAAGATCTACGTCAAAGGCAAAGAGGTCAAGATCAAAAGCCCCAAGCAGGCCATCGCGGCGGGCATCGCCCTGCTGACAGAGGACCGCAAGGGCTCCGGCCTGGTGCTGGGCGAGAGTATCCGCACCAACCTCATCATGTCCAGCTTCAAAAAGCACAGTGACGGTCCCTTCCTCAATGAAAAGCGCATCGAGGAGACCGGCCAGGGCCATATCGAGTCCCTGCGGATCAAGACGCCCTCCATCGACGAGATTGTCGGGCAGCTGTCCGGCGGCAACCAGCAGAAGGTCGTCATCGGCAAGTGGATCAACTCCGACGCCGATATCTACATTTTCGACGAGCCGACCCGCGGTATCGACGTGGGCGCCAAGGTCGAGGTCTACAATGTTATGAACAGCCTGGTGAAGGCTGGTAAATGCGTCATCATGATCTCCTCGGAAATGCCGGAGATTCTGGGCATGAGCGACCGTGTGGTCGTCATGCGCGGAGGCAGAGTCATGGCCACTGTTGACCGTGACAGCAAGCATTTCAATCAGGAAGGCATCATGAAAGCGGCATGGGGAGGAACTTTAGATGACTAAGAAGAAAAAAAGCGGCTCCGGCTTTCAGCTGGGCACGATCCTGGCACTGGTAATCATGTGCCTGTTCCTGGCGATCTCCAACAAGAATTTTTACAGCTACTCCAACCTGATGGGTATCCTGAAGCAGACGGCTTTCAACGCCTTCCTGGCTGTCGGTATGCTGCTGTGCCTGATCACCGCAGGTATTGACCTGTCCGTGGGCGCCAACGCCGTGTTCTGCGCCTGCTTGATGGGTGCCCTGTCCAAGGCCGGCATGTCCAGCGGCATTCTGCTGATGATCATCGGCGTTCTGGCCGGCGGTCTGGTGGGCTTCATCAACGGCACCCTGCTGACCCGTCTGCACCTGCCTCATCCCTTCGTGTCCACTCTGGGCATGAAGAACGTGCTGTGGGGCCTTGCATTGCTGGTCACTGGCAGCCAGATGATCAATACGTTCCCCGTCTCCGTTCAGTGGCTGGGCCTGACCACTATCGGCGGCTTCCCCGTCAGCTTCATCGTGGTCATCGTGCTGTACGTGGTCATGCACATCTTCCTGAGCAAGACCGCTCTGGGCCGTTCCATCTACTGCGCCGGCGGCAACATGGAAGCCACCCGCCTGTCCGGTATCAACACCGCCAACGTGCTGACCTTCTGCTACACCATGTCCGGTATCATGGCCGCTCTGGCCGGTATTGTTTCCGTGGGCCGTTCCGGCATTTGCAACGGCGCCAACGCCACCCAGCCTTATGATACCGATGCCATTGCCGCCTGCATCATCGGCGGCGCCTCCTTCACCGGCGGCAAGGGTACCATGTTCGGCACCATGCTGGGCTGCCTCATCATCTCCGTTCTGCGCAACGGCTTCACCCTGCTGTCCATCGATTCCGCTGTCCAGAACATCGTCCTGGGCCTGGTCATCATCCTGGCCGTTCTGATGGATGTCATCCGTGCCCAGATGGAGGCCAAGCGCCGCCGCCTGGCTGCCGGAAAGTAATTTCCTACATAATACCTGCCATTAAATTGACATGGGGGCGGAAACGCCCCATGTCAATTTGTAAAAAACATTTTCGGGCCTTTTCTTTTTCATGGCAGTCTGTTATAATCCAACGCGAACGGGCATAAAGCCGCCCACATCCCCAGCTTTGCGGGGCACGCTGGCAAAGCACACCTGGGGTCCACCCCAATATGGAGGAATGATTTTATGAACAAGCTTCGCATTGGAGTTGTCGGTCTGGGCCGCCTTGGCAAGGTCCATGCCCAGAACATCGCCTACAAGATCCCCAACGCTGAACTGGCCGCCGCCTGCTCCATCGTGCCCGCTGAGCTGGAATATGCCAAGCAGGAGCTGGGCGTCACTGATGTCTACACTGATTACCGGGAGATGCTGGCCAAGGCTGATATTGACGCCGTGGTCATCGTCACCACCTCCTCCGAGCACTGCTGGCAGATCGAGGCAGCTCTGGACGCCGGCAAGCACGTGTTCTCCGAGAAGCCTCTGGGCGTAGATGTGGCCCAGTGCAAGCAGGCTGAGGCCGCTGTGGAGCGCCACCCCGACCTGACCTTTATGCTGGGCTTCATGCGCCGGTATGACAAGTCTTACGCCTACGCCAAGCAGAAGATCGAGGAAGGCGCCATCGGCACCCCCTACCTGGTGAAGGCCACCGGTATCGACCCCGAGGCATTCGTGGACGGTGCTATCCGCTTTGCCAAGACCTCCGGCGGCATCTTCCTGGACATGGCCATCCACGACATCGACCTGATGCGCTGGTTCCTGGGCTGCGAGGCCACCGAGGTCTATGCCATGGGCGCCACCTTCAAGCATCCCGAATTCAAGGAAGCCGGCGATGACGAGACCGGCGTGGCCGTGTACAAGTTTGAAAACGGCGCCATGGGCACGGTCCACGTGGGCCGCACCGCTCCCTATGGCTACCACGTGGAGACCGAAGTCGTTGGCACCGAGGGCACCATCCGCATCTCCGCCGTGCCTGAGAAAAACCTGGCCATGGTCTACAACGTCAACGGCGCCTGCACCGAGTGCGTGGGCTCCTTCCCCGAGCGGTTCGCCGAGTCCTACCTCACCGAGATGGAGGAGTTCGTCAACTGCGCACTGGAGGGCAAGCAGCCTGGTACCACCGTGTACGACGGCACCAAGTCCACTGTGATCGGCTACGCCACCACCGAGGCTTGGAAGACCGGCAAGATCGTGAAGATCGGCTAAGCCCTTTCCCATCGCTACATAAAAAAGCAGCCGCCCAGAGTGGGCGGCTGCTTTTTTATGCTTATTCTACCTCCAGGTGCACAGACTCGTGATACTCCGGCTCAACCAAGCCGGGGATGTCCACAGAATCCGTAAAATGCAGGTCCTGGGTGTATTCTTGAATCAGGGAGACGATATACGGGTGGGGGCGTTCATCGGGCCGTCCGGCAGCCACGCTGACCACCGCGGTCTTGGGCTGGAGCATGGCCAGGAGCTTTCGGGTGGTGGAGGAAAGGGAGGCGTGGTGGGGGACCTTCAGAATGTCGCAGGGGGTGACGCTCTCCGTCTCCCACATATGGGCGTAGGCGTCGCCGCCCAGCATGATCTCCTTCCCGTGGTAAAACAGCCGCTGGCGCAGGCTGGACACGTTCATGGATTTGCCCCAGTGGACCAAATCATAGTGGTTGCGCTCCCCCCGGAAAGCCGCGTCGTAGACCGCCTTCTGCCTGGGGTACAGGGCAGGCTCACCGCAGAGGATGTTCATTTTCAGCGACGGCGTCAGCTGGCGAACCTCCATATGGTCACCGGGGATCTGTGTCATGGTGCGAATGCGGCCTGGATGCTCCCGCATGGCCCTGGCATACATATCCACGCACCGCAGCAGGTTCCGAGCAGCCTTGGGCAGGCCATTGTTCCCATCCGGCTCCAGGGGGACGCTGTCCTCCGGTGGGATATAGCTGGCGATGAGCTCCTCCACTGTCACGGCGTCCAGCACCCGGCTCAGCCCGCCGATATGGTCCCGGTGGAAGTGCGTCAGCAGCAGAACGTCCAAATGGGCCACGCCCTGCTTTTTCAAAAAGTCGCCGGCGTAGATCCGGCAGGAACGTTGGTCATTCAGCGGCGGATGGTCATCCCGCACCAGACAGTCGTGGCCGCAGTCCACCAGCATGGCAAACACCTGCCGCCCTTCCTCCATCTCCCGGATCAGCGCGGAGTCGCCATTGCCCACGTTGATGAAATCCAATACCAGCATACAAAGGCCCCCTGTTATTTTGTGGTACTACCATACCACAATTTCGTTGCCCCCGGCAACCAAAACCGCCCGCTCCGCCGCACAAATTTTAACTCAAATTTTGGGCACCCTGCCCAATTGAAATCCGCGGAAATTTCCGGCTTTTTTCGGGGAAACTTGATTTGTTCATACTTTTCCTGTATCATGAAGAATCATTGCATTCCGCAACTATGGAAAGGAGCTTTTTCATGCCGTTTTCTTTTCATTTTGATCCCAGCAGCTTCCAGGGCTTTCAGGGATTCCAAGGCGGCACTTTCAACGGCGGCGCTGATAACGCCCCGCCCAAACGGGACCGCAAGCCCCGCAAGCCCATCGGCAACGCCTTCACCCGCACCCTCATCAACCTGGGGGTCACACTGGTGTTCGCCCTGGTGTATTTCTACGCGGAGCTGCCGGCCATCAACCTCCATGCGGAGGAATTCTATGTCTTTGCCTTCCTGGTGTGCGCCGTCTACTGCGTGTGCGCCGTGCTGACCTCCGGTTTTCAGGGGGACGGCGTCAAGGGCTATGTGGGCTTTGTCAAAAAGCAATGCACTGTGCCGTTTCTGGCTTTTATCGCGCTGATCGCCGTCATTGCCGTGGGCTCCATCACCTCCTGGGTGGTGCTGCGGGCCGGGGCATACAGCCAGCTGCTGACCATTGAAAGCGGCGACTTCACCGCGGAGATCGAGGAGATCTCCTATGACCAGATTCCCATGCTGGACGCCAGCTCCGCCTCCCGGCTGGGCAGCCGGAAGCTGGGCGAGCTCAGCGACATGGTGTCCCAGTTTGAGATCCTGCCCACCTACAACCAGATCAACTACCAGGGCAGGCCTGTCCGGGTCACCTCCCTGGCCTACGGCGACCTCATCAAATGGTTCGCCAACCGCTCCCAGGGCCTGCCGGCCTATATCGTCATCGACATGGTGACCCAGGAGGCCAATGTGGTCCGGCTGGAGGAGGGCATGAAATACACCACCGCCGAGCATTTTGGCCGGAACCTGTACCGCCACCTGCGGTTCCACTATCCCACCATGATGTTTGACGAACCCGTGTTTGAGATCGACGAGGCGGGCACGCCTTACTGGGTCTGCTCCCGCATCGTCAAGACCATTGGCCTCTTCGGCGGCACGGATATCCAGGGTGCCGTTCTGGTGAACGCCATTACCGGCGAGAGCACTTACTATGAAGAAGTCCCCAGTTGGGTGGACCGGGTATACTCCTCCGACATCATCATGGAGCAGTACGACTACTACGGCATGTACCACAACGGCTTCCTCAACTCCATCTTCGGACAGCGGGATGTGACGCTGACCACTGACGGCTGGAACTACATCGCCATCAACGACGATGTGTATATGTACACCGGCGTTACCTCCGTCACCTCCGACCAGTCCAACATCGGCTTCATCCTCTCCAACCAGCGGACGAAGGAGACCCATTTTTACTCCATCGCCGGCGCCACGGAGACCTCCGCCATGGAATCCGCCCAGAGCCAGGTGCAGCAGATGCGCTATAACGCCACCTTCCCCCTGCTGCTGAACATCGCTGACCAGCCCACCTATTTCATGGCCCTGAAGGGCGATGACGGCCTGGTGAAGATGTATGCCATGGTGAATGTGGAACAGTATCAGATCGTGGAGACCGGCCAGACCGTGGCCGCCTGCGAGAGCAATTACCGGCAGGCTCTGGCCAACGCCGGCCTCATCGGCGCCGGACAGACCGGCGTCTCCGGCGGCGAGGTCCGCACCCAGGATGGCATCATCGCTGAGATCCGCACCTCCGTCATCGGCGGCAACACCCACTTTTATGTGCAGCTGGAAAACGGCATCGGCTTCCTGGACTTCAACGCCGCCCAGGTGCCCCGGGCAGTGCTGCTGGATGTGGGCGACCACATCTGGTATGACTATGCGCTGGAGGGCGCCGACTTCCCGGAAAACGGCATCGTCGCCGCCAGCGGTTTCCGGTTTGAGGGTGAAGAAGCCTCCCCCGCCGCCTGAGCTTTGACACAAAAAAGAGGCCTTCCCGCCAGGAAGGTCTCTTTTTTTACATATTCATGCATTGACATCCCTTTTTCATCCGCCTATACTATTGCCAAATCTCACCCAGCGAGGAGCGTGGACTTATGAAGCTGACCTTGAACACCGCCGTGACCCAGGTGGAGATCTCCGGCATCCGCCAGTTCTCCTATTTGGTGCGGGACACCTCCGGCGCCTGCGCCCTGACCATCGGCGAGCCGGACCTGAACACCCCTGACGCCGTGAAGGAGGCCGCCAAGGCCGCCCTGGACGATAACGACACCCACTATCCCCCCGGCAACGGCTACGCCTACCTGCTGGAGGCCATCTCCCGCTTTGAGGAAACGGCCCACGGCCTTGTATACGCGCCGGAGGAGATCGTCACCACCGTGGGCGCCACGGAGGCGCTGTCCATCGCCCTCTCCGCTATTTTGAACCCCGGCGACGAGGTCATCATCCCCACCCCCGCCTTCGGCCTGTATGAGGCCCTGGTGCGACTGCGGGACGCAGTGCCCGTGTTCCTGCCCACGGAGCACAGCCGCTTCCAGATCGTCCCGGAGGAGCTGGCGGCGGCCATTACACCCAAGACCAAGGCCATCGTCCTCACTTCCCCCAACAACCCCACCGGCTGCGTGTATACCCGGGAAACGCTGGAGGGCATCCACCAAGTACTGCGGGACAAGCCTATTTTCGTCCTATGCGACGATGTGTACCGGGCGCTGTGCTACACAGAGGACTACCACAGCTTTGCCGAATACGCGGACATGCGGGACCGGAGCATCGTGGTCCAGAGCTTTTCCAAGCCCTATGCCATGACCGGCTGGCGGCTGGGCTACTGCATGGCGGACGGCCCGGTCATGAGCCGCATCCAGGTGCTCCACCAGTACGCCGTCACCTCCATTCCCTCCTTCGTCCAGCGGGCCTGTGTCACGGCCCTGGGCCTGCCCACCGACGGCGTGGCGGAGCTTTTCCGCAAGCGGCGGGACTATGTGTACCGGTGCCTGCGGGACATGGGCCTGGAGGTAGAGGAGCCCCAGGGGGCCTTTTACATGTTCATCGACATCCGGAAGTTCGGCATGGACTCTGTCACCTTCTGCACCCGGATGCTGAAGGAGGGACTGGTGGGCCTGATCCCCGGCATCTACTTCGGCACGGAGGGCTTCATGCGCCTTTCCTACTGCTACTCCGACCAGGACCTGAAGGAGGGCCTGGACCGGGTGGAGCGGTTCATTCAGAGCCTGTAACCGCAAAGCCGCCGCACGGTTGTGCGGCGGCTTTTTCCATTTCCGCTTTACGGCAGCATCAGCAGCTTTTTCAAAAACTCCACGCCCTTGGGCAGCACGGTCTCATCATCAAAATTGAAATCCGGAGAATGGAGTTCCGGCACCGCTCCCGCGCCCAGAAAGAAAAACACACCGGGAACGGCCCGCTGGTAAAAGGCAAAGTCCTCCGCCGCCAGGGCCGGCGTATCCATCAGGGCGGGAGCCGCGTCTCCCAGGGCGGCGCAGACCTCTTTATACAGTCCCTCGTGGTTCAATACCGCCGGGTAACCCTCGTTCAGATACACCTCCACACCGCAGCCGGTCCCGTCTGCAATGTCCCGGCCGATGGCTTCCAGCTGTTCCCTGCAATAGCGGTATGTCTCCTCCCGGTAAGTGCGCAGGCTCCCCTCCAGCACCGTTTTCCCGCTGACGGCGTTGCGGACGGTGCCGGAGGTCATCTTGCCGAACAGGAAGGCCCTGGGCTCCTCAGGCGGCAGGGCGTCCACCATGGCATAGGCCCGACGGAGGTACTCCGTCCCCGCAGTCAGGGCGTCCCGCCCCTCGCTGGCCCGGGAGACATGGACGCTCTTTCCGGTGACCGTCACCGTCACCTCATTGGCACGGGCCATCAGGGGCCCGGGGCGGGTATAGACCGTCCCCTCCGGCAGGCCCGGCCACAGGTGCAGGCCGAAGATCCGCGTCACGCCGTGGTCCGCCAGCACACCGGCCTCGCACAGCCGCTGGGCACCTCCGGTGGTCTCCTCCGCCGGCTGGAACACAAAAAGCACGTTCCGGGGCAGCTCCGCCAGGTGGGCGGACACGTATTCCGCCAGAGCCAGCGCCATGGCGGTGTGGCCGTCATGGCCGCAGGCGTGCATGATGCCGCTGTGGGTGGAGGCATAGGGAGCGCCGGTGGTCTCCGTTCCCGGCAGGGCGTCCATATCCGCCCGGAAGGCCACGGTCTCCGGCTTTCCGGCGTCAAACCAAGCGCAGACGCTGCCGGGGATGGGCTCAGACAACCGGCACCCCAGCGGCTCCAGTACGGAGCGGACATATGCCGCCGTTTCCGGCAGCTGGTCGATCAGTTCGGGAATGGTATGCAATTTTCGGCGGTGATCTGCCACAGACATGAAAGGCTCCTCCTTCGAGTCATCAGTTTCCGCCATTATAACACACTTGTTTCCCCAGGAGAGTAATTTTTTCATTTTCCTCTTGCATTTACCAAAGCACGATGGTATGATAGCCAAAAATGAGATAGAGGCGCGGATGCGATGAGCCCATGGGAGCCGGCAGGCTGGGAACATGGAGGAGGCAAGTCCGCCGAACTGTCCGTCTGGGTGCAGGCGGGCGGTGGGTCCGCGGGGAATACCCGCGGGACTGTCCGCGGCATGGGCCGCGGGGGCGCTATCCACTTACAGAACACTCCATGTTTTCAAAACATGAAAGGCTGTCGGTAGGGGCGTGTCTCTACCGACTTTTTATTTTATGAAAGTATGGAGGACACCACAATGAAGTTCGAACATGTACAAGGATCCATCGTCGCCATGATCACCCCGTTCCACGAGGACGGCAGCGTAAATTTTGAAGTGCTGACGCAGCTGCTGGAGCGCCAGATCGCCGCCGGCACCGACGCCATTTTGACTTTGGGCACCACCGGCGAATACTCCACCATGAGCCATGAGGAGGACGTCTCTGTGGTGGAGCACACCATCCGCGTGGTGAATGGCCGGGTGCCCGTCATCGTGGGCAGCGGCTCCAACTGCACCGCCACGCAGGTCGAAAAGAGCATCCAGTACCAGGATATGGGCGCCGACGCCCTGCTGCTCATCGCCCCCTACTACAACAAGGCCAACCCCGAGGGCATGTACCGCCACTTCGCCCAGGCGGCGGACGCCGTGCACATTCCCTGCCTGCTGTACAACGTCCCCGGCCGCACCGGCTGCTCCATCCCCGTTTCCGTGGTGGAGCGCCTTGCCAAGCACCCCAACATCGTGGGCATCAAGGAGGCCAGCGGCGACATGTCCTACGTCATGAAGATCGCCCACTGCATCGGCCCCGACTTCACCCTGTACTCCGGCAATGACGACATCACCGTGCCCCTGATGAGCATCGGCGGCAGCGGCGTCATTTCCGTGTACGCCAATGTCATGCCCGCCATGTGCCACCAGATCGTGGCGGATTACCTCTCCGGCAACCAGGCCCAGGCCGTTGCCAACCACCTGCGCTATCTGCGGGTCATGAACGATTTGTTCATTGAGGTGAACCCCATTCCCGTCAAGGCCGCCATGAACATGATGGGATTGAATGTGGGCCCCATGCGGCTGCCCCTTTGTGAGATGAGTGCGGAGCACAGCGCCGTCCTCCGCGCTTCCCTGGAGGAGGCTGGTCTGCTGTGAGGTTCCTGCTGATCGGCCGGGGCAAGATGGGCCGCCTCATTCAGGAGACGGCTCTGGTGGGCGGTGACGAGATCGTTGCCGCCCTGGGCCACGAAGACCTGTTTCGCCTGGAGGACCCAGAGTTGACCGCCGATGTGGTCATCGACTTCTCCCGTCCCGGGGCTCTGGGCGCCGTGGAAAGCTACATCCGCCGCACCGGCACTCCCCTTCTTTCCGGCACCACCGGCTATTCCGCCGCGGAGCTGGAGCGGCTGCGGGCTCTGGGCGCTTATGCCCCCGTTTTGTGGAGTGCTAACTTCTCCCTGGGCGTTGCGGTGTTCATCCGGGCCCTGCAGGCCGTCAGCGGCGTGCTGAAGCCGGATTTCGACATTGAGATCACGGAAGTCCACCACAATCAAAAAGCGGACGCCCCCAGCGGCACCGCCAAGCTCCTGCTGGACGCCATCGACCCCCAGCACCAGCTGACACCGGTCTATGGCCGGGAGGGCAACTGCGGCAAGCGGGACCCGGGCGAGGTAGGCATTCATTCCCTCCGGGGCGGCACCGTGGCCGGCACCCACACCGTTCAGTTCTTCGGCCCTGACGAGGAGTTTTCCATCACCCACCGGGCCGCCAGCCGCCAGATCTTTGTAAACGGCGCCCTGCACATGGCCCGGCTGCTGCCGGGAAAGGCCAACGGCGTCTATGACCTGCAAAAAATCTTATTTGGAGAATGACCGTATGAACGCACAGGAGATCATCGATTACATTGCAAATTCCGAGAAAAAGACCCCCGTCAAGGTGTACGTGAACACCACCGCCCCCGTGGACTTCGGCTCCGCCAAGGTCTTCGGCGAGGGCCGCAGCCACGTGGTGTTCGGCGACTGGGCGGAGCTCCAACCCATTCTGGAGGCCAACGCCCCCTATATCACCGACTACGTGGTGGAAAACGACCGGCGGAACTCCGGCGTGCCCCTGCTGGACCTGAAGGGCATCCCCGCCCGTATCGAGCCCGGCGCCATCATCCGGGAAAAGGTCACCATCGGCGAGGGCGCCGTCATCATGATGGGCGCCGTCATCAACATCGGCGCCGTCATCGGCAAGGGCACCATGATCGACATGGGCACCATCCTGGGCGGCCGGGCCACCGTGGGTGACCACTGCCACATCGGCGCCGGCACCGTGCTGGCCGGCGTGGTGGAGCCCGCCTCCGCCACCCCCGTGGTCGTGGAGGACAATGTGCTCATCGGCGCCAACGCCGTGGTCATTGAGGGCATCCACATTGGCAAGGGTGCCGTGGTGGCCGCGGGTTCCGTGGTCATCGAGGATGTGCCGGAAAACGCCGTGGTGGCGGGAAGCCCCGCCCGCATCGTGAAGATGAAGGACGCCCAAACCGAGAGCAAGACCGCCCTGGTGGACGCCCTGCGGAAGCTGTGACCGGACGAAAAATACCGCTGCAAGCCAAATGCTTGCAGCGGTATTTTATTGGGCTCATTTCGTGACGCAGAGCTTGTTGTCCTCCACCGTCAGCCGGGCGGTGTCGCCGTTTTGGAAGGTGCCATCCAGCATCTTCTCGGCCACGGCGTCCTCCACCTTGCTCTGGATGGCCCGGCGCAGAGGACGGGCGCCGTACTTGGGGTCGAAGCCCTCCTTGGCCAGCTCCGCCACAGCCTCGTCGCTGGCGTCCAGGTGGATGCCCATGGCCTCCATCCGGGCGGAAACGGTATTCAGCATCCGGCGGGCCACCTCCTGGATATCCGCCTGGGTCAGGGCGCGGAAGACGATGATATCGTCGATGCGGTTGAGGAACTCGGGCCGGAAGGTCTGGCGCAGCTCCGCCATGACCGTGTCCCTGGCCCGCTGGAAGGCGGTCTCCGCGTCGGGGTCACCGCCGCGCTCCTCGGAGGAGAAGCCCAACTTGGCCCCCGCGGCAGTCAGAGCCTTGGCGCCGATATTGCTGGTCATGACGATGACCGTGTTCTTGAAGTCCACGGTGCGGCCCTGGGAATCCGTGATGCGGCCGTCATCCAGAATTTGCAGCAGCACGTTCCAAACGTCCTCATGGGCCTTTTCGATCTCATCGAACAGCACCACGGAGTAGGGCTTCCGGCGGACCTTCTCCGTCAGCTGGCCGCCCTCGTCGTGGCCCACATAGCCGGGAGGAGAGCCAATGAGGCGGGAGACCGTGTGCCGCTCCATGTACTCGGACATGTCGATGCGGATCATGGCGTTCTCGTCGCCGAACATGGCCTCCGCCAGGGACTTGCACAGCTCCGTCTTGCCCACGCCGGTGGGGCCCAGGAACAGGAAGGAGCCAATGGGACGCTTGGGGTCCTTCAATCCCACACGGCCCCGGCGGATGGCCCGGGCCACGGCCTTCACGGCCTCGTCCTGGCCCACCACGCGCTTATGCAGCGTATCCTCCATGTGCAGCAGCCGCTCACCCTCGTCCTCCGTCAAACGGGTGACGGGGATGCCGGTCCAGCCGGACACCACGGCGGCGATATCCTCCTCGGTGACAGGCCGGTGCTGGGCGCTGTTCTTCTTCCGCTTCTCCCGCTCCTGCTCCACCTGGTCCCGGTAATTCTTTTCGATATCCCGCAGCTGGGCGGCCTTTTCATAGTCCTGGGCGGCGATGGCGGCTTCCTTGTCCTTCACCAGGGCGTTGATCTTCTCCTCCAGGCTCTTCAGCTCGGGGGACATCTCCTCCGCCTCCATGCGGACACGGCTGGCTGCCTCGTCCATCAGGTCGATGGCCTTGTCCGGCAGGAAGCGGTCATTGATATACCGGGCGGAGAGGTTGACGGCAGCCTCCAGGGCCTCGTCGGTGATGTGCAGCTTGTGGTGCTGCTCATACTTCTCCCGCAAGCCCTTCAAAATCTCCAAGGAGGCTTCCCGGCTGGGCTCGCCCACCTGTACCGGCTGGAACCGGCGCTCTAGGGCGGCGTCCTTTTCGATATACTTGCGGTACTCGTTGAGGGTGGTGGCGCCGATGACCTGGATCTCGCCCCGGCCCAGGGCCGGCTTGATGATGTTGGCGGCGTCCACGGCACCCTCGGCGGAGCCGGCGCCCACGATGGTGTGCAGCTCGTCGATGAAGAGGATCACATTGCCGGACTTCTGGACCTCCTCCAGCACCTTCTTGATGCGCTCCTCAAACTCGCCCCGGTACTTGGTGCCGGCCACCATGCCGGAGAGGTCCAGGGACAGCAGGCGCTTATCCAGCAGGTCGTCGGGCACATCGCCCAGGACGATCTTTCTTGCCAGGCCCTCGGCAATGGCCGTCTTGCCCACACCGGGTTCACCGATGAGGCAGGGGTTGTTTTTAGTGCGGCGGGACAGGATCTGGATGACCCGCTGGATCTCGCTGTCCCGGCCGATGACCGGGTCCAGCTTGCCGGCACGGGCATCGGCCGTCAGGTCCCGGGTGAACTCCTTCAGCGTCTTGGTCTTGCCGCCGTCATCCTTGGCCGCGGCCTTGGCGGTGTCGCCGCTCCGGCCCCTGGGACTGTCGCTGAGCTTCTGCATGAGGGCGGTGTACAAGTGTTTGGCGTCCACGCCGGCGGTCCGCAGGATGCGGACGGCCATGTTGTTGCCCTCCCGCAGGATGCCGGCCAGCAGGTGCTCCGTGCCCACGTAGTTATAGCCGCCCCGGATGGAATCCTCCATGGCGATCTCCACCACGTGCTTGGCCCGGGGCGTCAGCCCCTGGGCGGGGTTGCTGCCGGGCAGGCCCACGCCCACGCTGGTTTTGATGATCTCCACGATCATATCGTCTGTGAGGCCCGCCTCCGTCAAAACGGTGTGGGCGATGCCCGTACCCTCCCGGATCAGGCCCAGCAGCAGGTGCTCCGTGCCCACGTATCCGTGGCCCAGCTCCCCCGCCGCTTCCTGGGAAAGCCGCAGAGCCTCTTCAGCTCCGGGCGTGAATTTGTTTTCATTCATGGTCGTTACCTCCCTTTTGGGAACATCTGATAGTTACTTGCTTTCCTTGTGCTCCGCTTCCAGCTGGCGGAGCTGGTCCCGCAGCTCCGCGGCACGCTCAAAGTTCTCCTGGTGGACGGCCTTCTTCATTTCCAGCTTCAGCGCGTTCATCTGGCGCATATAGGCGAAGCGGCTCTGCTCCTCCTTGCCCACCAGGTCGTTCTGCTTCTGCTGGCTGGGCTCCTCCCGCTGCTGGGCCGGCGCCGCGCTAAGGGCGGGCATGTCGGCGAAGAAGTCGTCAAAGGGGTCCTCCAGCATCCAGCCGCTCCGGCCCATAAGGCTGGGCATGGGGGAGAAGAAATCATCGAAGAACCCGTTGCCAAGCAGGCTTCCGCCAAAGAAGTTCTGCATCATGGAACGGCTATGGGCGGTGATCCTCTGGGTGTAACCCAGCTTCTCGGCGCATTCGCTGCAAAGGTGCTTTTCCGTGACCTTGCCGTTGATGTTGCTCTGATACACAAACGTGACTTCATTCTTGCCACAATTTTCGCATTTCATAATTGATTCCTCCTATATGACATCTATTAATGATTGTTGACAATATTTGCGCCGGCCATTCATTTACTATACCTGTAAAATCAGGACCTGCTTCATGATATCCGCCCGTGTCTGGTCCCGAACTTCCCGAGGCACGGCGGCCAGGGCTTTGTCGCCCACGGCGGCCAGCAGTGCCCGGGCCACGGGTTCCTCCAGTGCGCCGGACTGCACCAGGTTGGAAAGGATGGCTCTGGCGGAGGCCAGGTCCACCTGGGTGCCCAGGCTGTTGATGACATGCATCATCAGTGTCTGCCGGTCCACCTGGACCCGGGTGATGCGGATATATCCGTTGCCGCCCCGGCGGCTTTCCACGATATAGCCCCGTTCCGGAGAGAAGCGGGTACTCATGACGTAATTGATCTGGCTGGGCACGCAGTTGAAGCGCTGAGCCAAATCGCTGCGCTGGACCTCCAGCACACCGTTTTCCGACGTATCCAGGCTCTCCCGGAGGAAGCTGGCGATCAAATCTGAAATACCCACGCACGTACCATTCCTTTCTATTTAAAGTCTCTTCATTTTTGGCTTTGACTATCTTTAACCTTTTGTTCTGTGCTTAGTATAGCACGGTGCGGCCAATTGTCAAGAGTTTGTTTTTGACTTTCTTTGACCTTTTTGAAAACAAATTGTGAACATCTGTTTCCCTCCGCAAAATCCCAGACAAGTTTTTACGGCGATATGCTTGCTTTTTCAGAATTGTATGGTAAAATGAAAATCACAAATCTTATGGAGGTGCTTCCCATGGCTTACAAGATTACTTCTGCCTGCGTCAGCTGCGGTTCCTGCGCGGATGTCTGCCCCGCTGGTGCCATCAGCCAGGGCGATGATCAGTATGTGATCGACGCTGCCGCCTGCCTGGACTGCGGTTCTTGCAGCGACACCTGCCCCAACGGCGCCATCGTCCCCGAGGACTAATCTAAAAGGGATACATAAAAGCCCCGTGAGCTTAGGCTTGCGGGACTTTTTGTTTTCCGTTATAATGCTGTTGAAACCACACGACTGGGAGGTGCGCCATGGAACACTGGGAAAGCCTTTGCCCCGGTGGGCTCCGCTTCGTCTATGACGACGCCCTGTTCCGTCCCGGCACGGACACGTTCCTGCTCTCCTCCCTGCCCCGGCTGAAGCCGGGCCTGCGGGTGGTGGACCTGGGCTGCGGCACAGGGCTTTTGGGACTGCTGCTGTTGCAGCGGCAGCCGGAGCTTCGGGTCACCGGCGTGGACATCCAGACGGCGGCCATCCGCCTGGCGGAACAGGCAGCGGCGGAAAACAGCCTTCGGGACCGTCTGATCTTTCACTCCGCCGACCTGCGGAACGTCAAGGCTCTCTTTTCCACCGGCAGCTTTGACCTGGCAGTGTGCAATCCTCCTTATTATCCGCCCGGAAACGGCGCCCTGTCCGCGGACGGTGCCCGCCGCACCGCCCGGGCGGAGGTGGAGTGCACGCTGGGGGATGTGTGCCGGGCGGCGGCGTACCTGCTCCGGTGGGGCGGAAGGCTGTGCCTGGTCCACAAGCCGGAGCGACTGACGGATCTGCTGGCGGCCATGCGGGCCCATGTTATCGAGCCCAAGCGGCTGCGCTTCGTTCAGCCGCGGGAGGGTCAGGCGCCCTCTCTGGTGCTGGCGGAAGGGTGCCGTGGCGGAAAGCCGGGGCTTTCCGTGGACGCGCCCCTGCTTTTGCAAAATCCCGACGGCTCCCCCACAGTGGAGCTGGACGCCATTTATTTCAGACAACAGGAGGACACTCCATGAGCGGCACCTTGTATTTAGTAGCCACCCCTATCGGCAATCTGGGGGACTTCTCTCCCCGGGCGGTGGAAACGCTGGAATCCGCCGACTTTATCGCGGCTGAGGACACCCGGGTATCCGTAAAGCTGCTGAACCATTTCAACATCAAAAAGCCTCTGGTCAGCTATCACGAGCACAACCATGTCTCCGCCGGGCAGAGCATCCTTGCCCGCCTGCTGGCGGGGGAATCCTGCGCCCTGGTGACGGACGCCGGCACCCCCGCCATCTCCGACCCCGGAGAGGACCTGGTGCGCCTGTGCGCGGAAAACGGCGTGGAGGTGCTGTCCATCCCCGGCTGCTGCGCGGCGGTGAACGCCCTGGCGGTCAGCGGCCTGCCCACGGGGCGCTTTACCTTTGAGGGCTTTCTCACCGTCAACAAAAAAAGCCGCAGGGCCCATCTGGACAGTCTGCGAAGCGAGGAGCGGACCATGATCTTCCACGAGGCGCCCCACAAGCTGCGCACCACGTTGGAGGACCTGTGCGCCGCCTTCGGACCGGAACGGCGCATCTCCCTGTGCCGGGAGCTGACAAAGCTCCATGAGGAGACCATGCGCTGCACCCTGGGGGAAGCAGCGGCCTACTACGAAGCCCACGACCCCAAGGGTGAATACGTGCTGGTGGTGGCCGGTGCGGAAAAGAGGGAAGAAGCCGCTGTTACCCTGGAGGACGGCGTCAGCCAGGTGCGGGCCCTGGTGGAGGGCGGCATGCGGCTGAAGGACGCCGCCAAGGAAGTTTCCGCCCACACAGGTCTTTCCAAAAACGAGCTGTACGCCGCCGCCTTGGAAAGGTGAAAAAAACACAAACCGCTCCGGTTGATCAGACCGGGGCGGTTTCTTTATGCTTTGCAAGCGTGCTGCTTACAGAGCTTTCAGTTCCTTCAGACATTTGGGGCAGACATTCTTGCCTTTGAATACAGTGATGTCTTTGGTGCCATCGCAAAAAATACAGCTGGGTCTGTATTTTTTCAGAATGACGGACGAACCTTCCACATAAATTTCCAGTGCATCTTTTTCAGCGATATCCAGCGTGCGGCGCATCTCGATGGGAAGGACAATCCGGCCCAATTCGTCGACCTTTCTCACAATTCCAGTCGCTTTCACAGTATTACTCCTTTCCTGACGGTATTCCTCTCTATTTTGGCCTGCTAACAATATCACAATCTGTCATTAATTGTCAATTTGAAGTTGTAAAAGTTTAAACTTCATTCACAATTTTGTACATTCTTGGTAAAAGGAGGAAATTTGTATGGCGATGTCATGGATCTGGGGCGGAATGGTCATTCTCTCCCTGCTGTTCGGCGCGGCCACCGGCCGGATAGACGCGGTCTCGGAGGCCGCCCTCTCCGGTGCCCAGAACGCCGTGGAGCTCAGCCTGTCCATGGCGGGTGTGCTGTGCCTCTGGTCCGGCATTATGGAGATCATGCGTGTCTGCGGCCTGACCGACGGCCTTGCCCGGGCCTTTCGGCCGCTGATGCGGCGGCTGCTGCCGGAGACCAGCCGGGACAGCGAGACCCTGGCGGCGGTGTCCGCCAACGTGTCCGCCAACCTGCTGGGGCTGGGCAACGCCGCCACGCCCCTGGGCATTCAGGCGGCCCGCAGGATGGCCCGGGGCTGCGGCGGCGTTGCCAGCGACGAGCTGTGCCGGCTGGTGGTGCTGAACACCGCCTCCATCCAGCTGCTGCCCACCACCATCGCCTCCGTCCGCGCCGCCGCCGGCTGCAAAACGCCCTTCGACATTCTGCCGGCGGTGTGGCTGTCCTCCGTTCTTTCCGTTACGGCCGGACTGACGGCAGCCTGGCTGCTGTCCCTGGCGGGAAGGAGGCGGCAATGAGTCTCAGCTCCCTGGTGGTCCCCGCCCTGCTGGCGGCAGTGGCAGCCATCGGCCTCGGCCGGCAGGTGGACGTATACGGTGCCCTGACCCATGGCGCCGAGGAGGGGCTGACGGTGCTGCTGCGCATCGTGCCGTCCCTGGTGGGACTGTTGACCGCTGTTGGGATGTTCCGGGTCTCCGGCGCCATGGAGTGGTTTTCGCAGCTGCTGGCACCAGCCCTGGAGCGGCTGGGCATCCCGGCGGAGACCGTGTCCCTCATGCTCATCCGCCCCATCTCCGGCGGCGGCGCCATGGCGGTGGCCACGGACCTCATCCAGTCCCACGGGCCGGACAGCTACATCGGCCGGGTGGCCGCTGTCATGCTGGGCAGCACGGAGACCACCTTTTACACCATCGCCGTCTACTTTGGCTCCGCCGGCATCCTCCGCACCCGCCACGCGGTACCGGCGGCCCTGGCGGCGGACCTGACAGGCTTTGCCGCCTCCGCTCTGGCGGTGCGGCTGTTTTTTGGACAGTAGCGGTAAAAACCGCCGCGGACAGCCGTCCGCGGCGGTTTTTTAACGTCAGGGAGTATAGGGCTCCTCCACAGGGAGTGTTCCGTAGCTTTGGGCAAATTCGCCGTCCACCAGGAACTGCACTTCCTCCACGCTCTCCAGGGAGCACAAAGAGCGCACCAGCGCCTTCACCGCCGTCAGCAGGGCCTGCTCATCTGTCAGCTCCGGCAGGGCCGCAGAGGAGAGATTCACATAACACACATCTTCCTCCAGCCAGGCGGACTTTACCCGGAAGGCATCCGGCAGTACGGAACGCAGTTCCTTTTCCTCCGGTCCCTCCTCCAGGGCCTTGATGACCGCGCTTACCTGGGTGTCGCCCTCGTACAGCTCCACTTCTGTCTCCACAGGGACCAGGCTGCCGGTCTCGTCCAGGAAGTACAGCGTGGCCGTCACCGTGCTCACCACGTCCTCCGTGGTGGTAAACAGCACATCCCGGGAGCGGAAACGCTGGGAGGCCCGGTAGGCCAATTCCTGTCCCCGGACGGTGATGCGCACCTCGGAGATCTCCGGCAGCTGGGTAAGGGTCAAGGCAATGGCGTAATCCGCCAGGGTCAACGACACGCCGGACAGCGTTCCATAGGCGGATGACAGGTCCACCACAGCCCTGCCACCCTCCAGTGTCAAAGACAGCAGCGCCG
>Ga0129311_1000474_pt1 | contig 35755 bp, 30 predicted proteins | sample Go1ome_FD_94435 | JGI IMG/M metagenome (GOLD analysis project Ga0129311, IMG submission 94435) | Western lowland gorrila individual fecal microbial communities from Wisconsin, USA - Go1022B metagenome | ecosystem: Host-associated > Mammals > Digestive system > Large intestine > Fecal | place...
GCTTTGTCATTGCGCGCCAGTCCGCAGACTGGCGCGGCAATCCGTTTTCTCTGACGTTTTGAATACGGATTCCCACGGCAGTGACATCGGTCACTGCCTCGGAATGACAGGTTTCTCTTAACTTAATGGCATTGGTCAGGGTTCCCTTTCCTTTAAATCAACAATCTTTTAACGCAGTTAAAATGTTTGCAGCTTGTCAAAAAAGTGGTAAAACCACTTTTTTGACAAGCTGCGTTTTTTATCCGCTCTTATTCAAATGTGGGATAACCGTTTTTTAACGCCTCATCATAGATAGCCCGGTCGCCGCCAATGAATTTAGGACGGGTTCGGGCTGCCAGCACGATGGCCTGACCGATATGGTTCTGCTCCAGCCGGACAGGAACCGCCACCTTTTTCAGGTGCATTCCAATCAGCGTCCCGCCGATATCCAGCCCGGCGTCAGCCCGGATCTCCTCCAGCGCCACAGGATGCCGGAAGTTTTCATAAGCCGCCGTGGCAAAGGAGCTGCCCGCCTTGGGCTGAGGCAGCACGTTGACGATCTCCCCATCGGGCACCGCCTCGTGCTCCACGATCAAAGCGCGGTTCAGATGCTCACAGCACTGGGCCGCCAGATAGACTCCCATGGGGGCAAATACGCCGTTCAGCCCGCGGAAAATGGCCTGGGCCACCTCCGGCGTGGACCAGCTGCCCACCTTATGGCCCACCACCTCGCTGGTGCTGCATCCGATCACTACGATCTGTCCCTTGTGCAGCCGGGCCTCCTGCACCAGCTGCCGGGCCGCCCGGGCGGCCTCCTGCTCCACCTGGAGCAGCAATCCGTCGTCCTTTAATTCATGAATTATTCCTGCCATATGTCATACCCCGCTCTCATTCATCTGATTTTTTATTTTGTTTTCCCGCTCGCTCCGGGAACATGGCAAAACGCCGCAGCCCCCGCCCTGATATCAAGGCGGAGGACTTGCAGCCGGTATAAGTTCTCTTGTTTTTCGTCCGTTCAGGCTAACAGCTTATTCGTCACCTTGGTGTGCTCCAGCGTAATGGCCAGCACAATCCCAATGGCCAGTCCCATCACGCCCTGAACGATATTGCCGGGGATACTCAGGGCAGCGGCCATGCCCTTGCCCAGCATCAAGCCGGCATATCCAAAGTAACCGACCACCATAATCGTCTCTCCTACCAGACCGCTGACCAGATAGCCCAGTTTCGTCTTACCCAGCGCCCGGAAGATCAGCGCGGCGGCCATGGCGTCCAGCCCCTTGATGAGCAGGGTGCCGGGGGCATAGTGGGCATAGCCGGACAGAAGATCGGTGAGCATAGAGCCGATTCCGGCGGCGGCGGCACCGTACCAGGGGCCAAGGAGCCAGCCGGACAGCAGAACAAAGCAGTCACCCAAGTTTACATACCCATTCATCGGAGAGGGGATCTGAATCATCATGGTGGCCGCATAAACCAGCGCCGCCATCAGGGCGCTGAATACCAGTTTTTTTACTTTGATTTCAGTTCCGTTCATTGTCATTGCCTCCTCAGCAAGCTCTTGATATATCCATTATAAGCCGTTCTGGCATGATTGCAATGTCCAGAATCAAGTAAAATTAAAAGGCCAGTTTTGCAAGAGTGCTATAAAACGGGCTTCGTATCCTCTCCAGAACACGAAGCCCGTTTACGTCTTTCTTTGGCAGCTTTCGATGGCGTTCGGTCATCCCTCGGCTGCGCCCTCGCCATAGTCGCCGAGGATCCGCGCATCCTCCGCCCGGCGCTCCCGAATAGACTCCTTCAGCAGCATGTCCTTCACCTTCATCAGGCGGATGGTATTCGATCGTTCGTTTTCATCCAGTTTCATGGTGATATATTTGATATTGGCCTGCATTTCCGGGATCTTTACATATTCCAGGGCGTTCACCCGGCGGCGGGTCTTTTCAATCTCCTCCGCCAGCAGCTGGCTGGTTTTTTCCACCTCAGCCAAGCGCAGCATATCCTGAAACACCTGAGACATGGCGTCCACCGCGTCATCCAGTTCGCCGCTGGTCTGGGCAAAACCATAAGGGTAGACTTCTCCCGCCGCTTGGTTTTCAGTATGAAACTGATACTTGGGCACATCCACGGACATGACGTTCTGGAAGGTCATCTCCAGCTCCACCCGCTCCTTGGGGTACAGCAGAGCCTGCTCCAGCATCTCCGGAGACATGAGGGCGGAGGCCACGGTAAAGGAACCGTGGGCCCGCATGAGAGACTCCTCCACCTTTCGGCGCAGGGCGCGGTTCTCTCTCACCACGTCCATAAACTGCTTCATCAGCTCGTCCCGCTTATCCTTCAGCAGCTTGTGTCCCCGCTGGGCAGTTTTCAGCCGTCCCTTCAGGCGGGTAAGCTCCATTCGGGTGGGATTGATCGTTGTGGAAGGCATACGATCCCTCCTTAGTCCTTCTTAGGCAGATATTTGTCGATATACTCCGGCTTGATCCGCTTCAGCTCGCCCCGGGGCAGAATGGACAGCAGCTCCCACCCCAGGTCCAAAGTCTCCTGGATGGAACGGTTCTCGTCCACCCCCTGGGATACATAGCGCTTTTCAAACTCGTCGGCAAACTTGGCGTACAGCAGATCCGTGGGGCTGAGGGCGGCCTCGCCCAGAATGGACATGAGTTCCTTGTTCTCCTTACCGGTGGCATAGGCGGCAAAGAGCTGGTTCATGGTTCCGGAGTGGTCCTCCCGGGTCTTGCCCGCGCCGGTACCCTTGTCCTTCAGTCGGGACAGGGAGGGCAGCACATCCACCGGCGGGTTGATGCCCTTACGGTACAGCTCCCGGGACAGGATGATCTGCCCCTCGGTGATATAGCCGGTCAGGTCGGGGATGGGGTGGGTCTTGTCGTCCTCCGGCATGGTCAGAATGGGGATCATGGTGATGGAGCCGTCCTTGCCCACCTGCCGTCCGGCCCGCTCATACATGGTGGCCAGGTCGGTATACAGATAGCCGGGGTAGCCCCGGCGGCCGGGGACCTCCTTCTTGGCGGCGGAGATCTCCCGCAGGGCCTCGGCGTAGTTGGTGATATCCGTCAGGATGACCAGCACGTGCATTCCCTTTTCAAAGGCCAGATACTCCGCGGCGGTCAGGGCCATACGGGGAGTGGCGATACGCTCCACAGCGGGGTCGTTGGCCAGGTTGGTGAACAGCACCGTGCGGTCGATGGCGCCGGTGCGCTTGAACTCGCTGACGAAGAACTCCGACTCCTCAAAGGTGATACCGATGGCGGCAAATACTACGGCAAAGTTGGACTCCCCGTCCAGCACCTTGGCCTGCCGGGCGATCTGGGCGGCCAGCTGGGCGTGGGGCAGGCCGGAGCCGGAGAAGATGGGCAGCTTCTGCCCGCGGACCAGGGTATTCAGGCCGTCGATGGTGGAGATCCCCGTCTGAATAAACTCATTAGGGTAGTTGCGGGCGGCGGGGTTCATGGCCAGGCCGTTGATGTCCCGATACTCGTCGGCCAGAATGGCGGGGCCGCCGTCGATGGGCTGCCCCATGCCGTTGAACACCCGGCCCAACATATCGCCGGACACGGCCAGCTGCAGGGGGTGGCCCAAAAAGCGGATCTTGGACTGGGCCAGGTTGATGCCGGCCGAGGACTCGAACAGCTGCACCACGGCGGTGTCACCGTTCACCTCCAGCACCTTGCAGCGGCGGACAGTGCCGTCGGTCAGCTCGATCTCCGCCAATTCGTCATAGGTTACGCCCTGAACATGGTTGACCACCATCAGGGGGCCGGAAATCTCTTGAATGGTTTTATATTCCCGAATCACTGTGCGTCCTCTCCCTTCTGGGCAATGGCTGCGGTCTCCTCCTCCAGCTCCTGAGCCAGGGCCGCATACTCATCCTTGTAGCGGTCAGCGGGGACGGATTTGGCGCGGCCCAGCTTCTCCCGGGCCGGGATGGCGAACAGCGCCTCCAGCGCTCCGCCCTTCTCGGCGGCCCCGCGGCACTGGCCGTCGTAGTCGTGGATCATGGCCAGCAGCTTCTCCTGCCGGTCGTACTCGGAATAGGAGTCCACATCTGCAAAGGAGTTCTGCTGCAAGAAATCCTCCCGGATGATCTTGGCGGTCTCCAAAGTGATCTGATCCTTGGCGGACAGAGAGTCCTTGCCCACCAGCTGCACGATTTCGTTCAGGCTGGCCTCCTCCTGAAGCACCGCCATGGCCCACTCCCGGTTCTGCAGGAACTGGCGGCCCAGATGCTCGTCGAACCAGGGCTTCAGGCTGTCCAGATACAAGGAATGGGAGGTCAGCCAGTTGATGGCCGGGAAGTGCCGGCGATAGGCCAGGGAGGCGTCCAAAGCCCAGAACACCTTGACGATACGCATGGTGGCCTGGGACACGGGCTCGGACAGGTCGCCGCCGGGAGGAGACACGGCGCCCACGGCGGTCAGGCTGCCCCGGCGGTCGTCGGTGCCGATACAGGACACAGAGCCCGCCCGCTCGTAGAACTGGGCCAGCCGGGAGGACAGATAGGCGGGGTAGCCCTCCTCGCCGGGCATCTCCTCCAGACGGCCGGACATCTCGCGCAGGGCCTCGGCCCAGCGGGAGGTGGAGTCGGCGATGACGGCCACGGCGTAGCCCATGTCCCGGAAGTACTCGGCGATGGTGATGCCGGTGTAGATGGACGCCTCGCGGGCTGCCACGGGCATGTCAGAGGTGTTGGCAATGAGCACCGTGCGCTTCATCAGGCTCTCCCCGGTGCGGGGATCCACCAGCTCGGGGAACTCCCGCAGCACGTCGGTCATCTCGTTGCCCCGCTCGCCGCAGCCGATATAGACCACCACGTCCACATCGGACCACTTGGCCAGGGCGTGCTGCATCACTGTCTTGCCGCTGCCGAAGGGGCCGGGGATGGCGGCGGTGCCTCCCTTGGCCACAGGGAAGAAGGTATCCACAATGCGCTGGCCGGATTGCAGGGGGATGGTGGGGGGATATTTGTGCTTATAGGGGCGACCCACACGGACGGGCCACTTCTGCATCATAGGCAGCTCTACCCGGGTGCCGTCCTTCTGCTCCAGCACAGCAACGGTCTCCGTCACCGTAAAGCTGCCGGACTTGATATCCACCAGCTTGCCGGACAGCTTGGGCGGCACCATGATCTTATGAAGGATCGAGGAGGTCTCCTCCACGGTCCCCAGCACATCGCCGCCGGCGAGCATATCGCCCACCTTGGCCGCAGGGGTGAAGTTCCACTTCTTATCCCGGTCCAGGGCGGGCACTTCCACGCCCCGGGGCAGGTTGTTGCTGCCCGTCTTCTCCATGATGACCTCCAGCGGACGCTGGATGCCGTCGTAAATATTTTCGATCAGACCGGGTCCCAGCTCCACAGACAGGGGGGCGCCGGTGGTGACCACCTCGGCCCCCGGGCCCAGGCCGGAGGTCTCCTCATACACCTGGATGGAGGCGGAGTCCCCGCTCATGGTCAGGATCTCACCGATCAGCCGCTGCTCGCCCACCCGGACCACGTCGGCCATATTGGCCTCCTTCAGGCCGGTGGCCACTACCAGCGGGCCGGAGACTTTTACGATTTTTCCCATAGGTCACATTCCTTCCTTTGGGTCAGTGTATTTCATTGGATTTCCTGCTGCCGCAGAGCGGTCCATGACGGCTCCGCGCTTCTATAGTATATCGGCGCCCACAGCCCGCTCCACCGCGGTGGTCACGCTGTTCATACCGATGCCAAGGCTGCCCTCTTTCCCGGGGATCAGGATGATGGCCGGGGTCAGGGCGTCCTTATATTTTTCGATCTCGTTGGGGATCTGAACAGCCAGCTGTTCCGTCACATAGATGATGGCGTAATCCTCCTTCGCCATACGGTGCAGGGCCCGGCGGCCCTCCTCTCCGTCGGCCACGGGGCACACCTCCAGCCCCAGGGCTTTGAAGCCCAGGACACTGTCCCGGTCGCCCATCACAGCGATTTTATACATCTCCGCCCCTCCTCATAAATAGGTGCTCCGCAGGCGCGAGCGGATCAATTCTCCGTCCAGCCCAGCCAGACGGCCTGACAGCACCGTACGGACGGCGGTCAGCTCGCTCTCCTTGGCGTAGAGGTAACCCACAACGACTTCCACTCCAAAGGGGACGCTTTTGGCTCCCTCCAGATATGCGGTCAGGGTATCGTCGCAGGCCTTCTCAAAGGCGGTCAGCGGGCTGCGCTCCGGTCCCATGGCCTTCTCCGCCAGCTCCGCCGCCCCTTCCAGTGCAGTGCCCCGATAGGCCTCGATCAGGCCGGCGCCTTTGGCGTTCAACAGAGTCTGCACCTCAATGGTTCCGCCGGGCATTAGGGCCTGGGCGAGAAAATCATTTTCTCTCCCCATCCGCGCGATCCGCACAGCGGCACGCAAATTGGCAACATCCGTCATCAAGGCCGCATAACCGATCAGGAATTGGCTCTCCGTCTCTTGCGCCAGCTGGGCCAATTCGGCGTAGCACGCCCGGTCCAAAGTCAGGTCGCACAGCTGTGGATCGCCGGTGTCGGCCAGCAGCTGCTTCGCCTGAAGCACCGCCGCCGCAAAGGCCGGGGTGGTCTCTCCCAACGTCTCCCGCGCGAAGTTCTCCGCCAGCTGCGCCGGGTCGTACCGCCCGCCCGCCATAAGCAGCCGGTCTGCATCCTCGCCCATGGCCCGTCCCTTAATGAGGGTCTTGGCATTGTGGTAGTCATATTTCAGCTGAAAGATCTGCACCACCCGGGGGTCGGGCACGCTGCCGCCCAGCTCCTGAAAGGTGCGCTGCCGCTCCTGAGCCAGCATAGCCTCCAGACCAGCCTGGGTCAGGCTCTCAGGCTCGGAGTAGCCGCACTGGGTCAGCACCTTGACGGCCTCCCCCAGTTCCTTCGCCTCGATCATCCGGTCCAGCCGCTCCCGGGTCAGCAATTCGTTCTCCTTGGCCCGCGTCCAGGCGGACAGGGCCAAATAGTCGGTATCCTTTTTGTGAGACAACACTGCTCACCTCACTTTTTCCGTTTCTTCGTTCTTATTCCGGAAACAGGACCTGTACCACAGCCTTCTCCAGCTTCTCCCGCTGCAGGCGGACCAAAGTCTCGAAGGTGCAGTTCAGTTCCACATCTCCGTCAGAGAGAATGAAGCCGCCGTCCATGGGTCTGGTCTGCGCAGACAAGGTCAGCTGAGCCGGAATCGCGGCGTTGGCCGCATCCACCGCCTTCTGCCCCAGTTTTTCCCGGTCTTTCGGGGAGAAGATAACCTCTTCCCGCCCGGTGGAGGACGCCTTCTTCAGCAGGGCGGTCAGCAGTGCAATGTACTGCTCCTCCGGCAGGGCGCACAGGTCATCCAGCGCCAGCTGAAATGCCTGACCCAGCACCTCCTGCTTGGCGGCCAGCTCCAGCTTCCGCGTCTCCATAGCCGCAGCGGAGCTCAGCCGCTCCAGCCGCTCCTTGGCGGCGCGCTCGCCTTTCGCCAGAATGGCCGCGGACTCCTGCGCCGCCTGACTCTCTGCCTGGGCATGCAGCTCAGCCACTTTCCGGTCAGTTTCGGCCCGCAGGCGATCCGCTTCGCCCTTGGCGTCTGCCAAGATCTTGGCAGTGATCTTCTCAATTCCTTCCATAGCGGTATCCTTTCCGCCAAATCAGGCGCTGATATTGATGATCATCAGCATAGAGGCCAGCAGAGACAGAATGGCATAGAACTCAACGGTGATACACAGCACCATGCCCTTGGACCAGTCATCCGGCTTCTTGGCCAGGATGTTAATGGAGCCTGCGGCCACGCGGCCCTGGGCGATGGCGGAGAACAGTCCGCCCAGCGCCATGGGCAGGCAAGCGGCAAAATACTGCATTCCCTGGGCAACCGTCAGGGCGGGCAAGGTGCCGGAAAGCAGGCCCATGCGGAATACGGCGAAGAACCATACCACCAGACCATACAGGCCCTGGGTGCCGGGGATGACCTGAAGAATCATAACCTTACCAAACTTGCTGGGGTCCTGGCTCAGCAGGCCGGTGCCCGCCTCGCCGGCGATGCCGGTGCCCTTAGCGGAGCCGATGCCGGACAGCACCGCCGCCAGGCCGGCGCCCAGAAGGGCCAGGGCCAGGCCGCCGATCTGACCCAGGAAGGTGAGGCTCTGCTGCAATTCAATCAACGCATTCATGTCAGTCATAGTAGGTTCCTCCTCAATTTACCACGTCATAATAATTTGTACTCAGATCCAGGGGGCGGAAGGGCTTTCCGCCGTCCTGGTAGAACTTATTGAAATACTCCAGACATTGCAGACGCAGGTCGTGGACGTAGCAGCCCAACAGGTTCAGCGCAAAGTTCAGCGCATTGCCCGCCGCCGAGATGATGATGAAAATGACGATATTCCCGGGAATGGCGCCCAGCGTATTGAACACCTGAGCAATGACCGAGCCCGCTAGCATCAGGGCCATCAAACGGGAGTAAGAAAGGATGTCGCCGAAGTATCCGGTGATGTGGTTATACAGCGAACCGAACACCGCCGTCACCTTTCCGAAGCCCTTGGCATTCCACCCGGCGCCCACCAGAACCATCACGCCGCCCACGGCCAGCACAGGCCAGAAGCCCTTTACCAGATAGAGGCCCAGCCCCAGGAACACGATCCACCAGGTCAGCTCCTCCCACACAGCGTCCATCACTTGGCCCTCTCTCAGCTTTTTTGCAAAGCTGATGGCCATGCCGGTGATGATCTGCACAAAGCCCAGGGCCATGGCCCCCACCAAGATCATCATGGTGTCGTTCAGGGGGGTGAACAGGGCGGGCAGTTCAAAGGTGCTGTTGGGATCGATCAGCTTAAACAGCTGGGTAAGAAAATCCCCGAAGAAGCCGCCGGTGAGCGCCCCCATGATGAAGGTGCTCACTCCGCACAGGCCCAGCAGTCCAAAGAAGTGACCCATGGTACCCGAGGGGCGTTTCTTCTTTAACACGATCACCGAAGCCAGCATCATCAGCAGGCCGTATCCCATATCCGCCATCATGATCCCATAGAACAGGATGAAGAACGGGGCCATCAGGGGGTTGGGGTCCAGACTGCCATAGGCGGGCAGGGAATACATCTCCGTGACCATATTCAGCGGCCGGGTAAACCAGTTGTTTTTCAGCTGCACCGGCACCTGAGGATATTCCTCCGGGTCGGGGTCCTCCGCCTGTACGGCGCAGGGCCAGCGCTCCAGTTCCTGTTCCAGCTTGGGCCAGCGCTCTGCGGGGACCCACCCTTCCAGCAGGAAGGTGGTCTCGGTATCCAGCAGGCGGGACTTGCCCTCCTCCCGGCGCACATCCACCTGGGTGTGGCTGGCCGCCCGCCGCAGGTCGCTCCAGCAGGTTCCCATGGCGGCCAATTTTTCCTCTTGGGCCGCCTTCTCCTCTTCCAGTTCCTTCAGCCGCCGTTCCAGCCGCCGGTCGTTGTCCAGGGCCGTACCCTCCATATCCCGGAAGGTCACCCGGCTCCAGCCCAACTCCTTCAGGGCCGCCAGGGCCTGGTCGGCGGCCTGGCTGTGGCAGATCAGAAATGCATACTGTCCGGTCCGATCCGCCCCGCCGGGCAGCAGCTGGGCCAGTTCCCCCCCCGCCGCCTGCGCCTGCTCGATGGGCAGATTCAGGGGGAGACATCCGAACTGGAACACCGTGTCTCCGGTGGACCGGATCTCCAGGGGCACATCCAGCTCCAGCCAGGGGGCCAAGGTCTGCCGCAGGGTCTCCGTCTTCGTCCGTTCCGCCTCGATCGCAGCCAGGGAGCGCTCTCCCCGGGTCAGGGTCTCCGCCTCTTCCATGGCCTGGGCATAGGATCTGGGATCCATCAACGCCTGCTCTGTAATTGCAGGCTTAGGCGCTAAGAAGCTGGTTTTTTCCGGCGCATATCGCTTTAAAATCTCCATAGCCCGGGTCAGAGTCTGCTGCCGCTCCCGGGCCTGAGCCAGAGCCGTGCCATCCGGTCGGGTCAGCCCCTCCCAGCCTTGGTCCAGCTGTCCGGTCTCCGGTTCGCTGATCTCCACGCATCCGGTCCGCTGGAGCTGCCGCAGCAGGCTCTCCCGGTCCTGGGTCATAGCGATCAGCCGGAGCTGTTTCATTTTGACGATGGCCATCAGTCACTCACAACCTTTTCCTCGATCATCGCCGCCGCCTGCTTCAGGCGGGACTGTGCCTGCCGCTTCATCTCCTCGCAGTTCTGCTTGGCCTGGACCAGCTTCTCTTGGCTGAGCTGTGCGGCCTGTTCCTCCGCCCGGGTCATCAGCTCCCGAACCTGATTCTCAGCCTGCTGCTTGGCTTGCTCCACCAGCCGCTGGGCTTCACGCTGGGCTGTCTGGACCCGCTGGCGGCTCTCCGCCGCCGCGCTGTCCCGCAGCTGCGCCGCCTCCCGCTCCAGCTGTGTGATCTTCTGAATGGCTTCCATTGCCATAGTGCTCACCGCCTTCCGTTCAGACCATCCTGATATCGATTTCTCCTTTTCTCTCGGGCCGGGGTCAAATTTTCCCTCTCCCGATCCACTGAAAGCAGAAATCAATTATAAGCAATCGTCTATACTCGGATTATATCTCATAGAATTCAAAAATGCAAGACGATTTTCAGCCTTCCGTCTTTCTCACTTTCTCTGATTCGCCAAATTATTGTGCAAACTCGCATTTTCGCCTATTTTTGCGCGTTTTGTTTTCTCTTTCCTTTATTTTTTGGTTTTTAATTTTCTTTAAATTTCATTTTTATGTTAAAAAAGAAACAGGCGCGAGCTTTTCGCGCCTGTTTTCTTAATATTTTATGAATAATATATTACTGTACTTCTTGGACAGTCACCTGTCCGTCATCCCGTCGCTGCATCACGGACAAAGACCCGTTTTACCGCCGTTCCGGAAGCGCATCCGCGCTGTCGCTCCTCCAAAGCCCATCTGTATAGCGCTCCAAAAGAGCAGCCGTCAAGCCGGTCAGCTCGTCCTCGCCATTGGCCTCAGACTCCCCGCAGCGGACAGACAGCTCCGTCTCATAGGGCTGCAGATCATCAGCCACCTCGGCCAGGAATTTCTCCATCGTTTTCTGCCTCTGGGCCAAATCTCCGGCGGGTTTTCCGTTCACGGTCTCCCCCGCCGCGTCTCCCGGCCAGCCGCAGTGGTCCAGCATCACCTCGTCAAAGCCCATGGCGGCCAGCTCCGCCGCAGCACGGGCCAAATAGCTGCGCACGGCGTTATTCTCAGGAGTGGTCCACAGGGCGCCATCGCTGTCCTTCCAGCGGTTTCCGCCGCTGTCGCGCAGAACACAGCCGGAGTCCGCTCCTACCAGTCCATCCTTGAAGCAGGACAGCCGGGCCACGGTGTGCAGCTGCGTCTCGTTCAGGCACTGAGTCAGTCTCTCATTGATTTGTTCTGTCTGGCTGTTGGCTCTGACGTTCCGGGCAATGGCCTCGCCGGAGCGCCATCCCAGCGCCCCGCTGTCCATCTTCATATCCACCACAATGGCAGACGCTCCGGCCTGCTGCGCCTTCTCCTGCGCAGTGCCGTCCAGCAGCTCCTCTGCCGTTACCGCCACCGCGTCCACAGCCGGCTCGCTCTGATCCTCCCCTTGCTCAGAGGACGACGCAGAGGGGCGGACCACTATGGAGATGTTCCCCAGCTCCGGCTGGCTGCTGTCGCCCTTCTCCCGGTGGAGAAAGGGCAGTTCCAAGGTCACGCCTCCATCCCGATAGACCAGATATCGCTGGCCGAACAGCAGCAATCCGCCGCCCAGTACCACCAAAATCAGCAGCACTACCGCAATGATGCGCAGAATGTCCGTAAATGTTTTTCTCCCCCGATAGGAGCTGTAATCCATTTTCCTTCTTGCCATGTCCGATCCCTCCGCCCGCGGTCCGCTCCGGTTCTATCGTCTTAAAACTCTCTTCCGAGCACCGGCACCCGGGAAATTGATGCGATTATAGCAGGCCCGGGGCGTGCTGGCAACCGGCGCCTTTAAAAATTAATAGTTCCTTCATGTTTTACCGCCGCAGATAGGCCGGCGGCCGGTACTGCAGCGCCTCCGCCAAATGTTCAGGGCGGATCGTCTCGCTGTCATCCAGATCCGCAATGGTGCGGGCGACCCGCAGGATGCGGTCGTAGCTCCGGGCGGTTAGGCCCATGCGCTCAAAGGCCCCCCGCATGATCTTCTGCCCCGCCTGGTCCAGGGCGCACCAGCGCTCCAGCTCCTGCCGTCCCAGATTGGCGTTGCAGGTCAGACCGTCGCCGTAGCGCTCCCGCTGCACCGCCCGGGCCCGATCCACCCGGACCTTGACCTGAGCGGAGGCCTCCGCCCCGCTGCGGGCGGACAGTTCATCAAATTCCAGCGCCTCCACCTGAACAAACAGGTCGATGCGATCCAGCAGCGGGCCGGACAGCCGGGAGAGGTACTTCTTTACCTCTCCCTCCGTACATTTGCACCGGCCGGAGGGATGTCCGTACCAGCCGCACTTACAGGGGTTCATGGCACACACCAGCATGAACCGGCTGGGATAAATTACCGTACCCGCCGCCCGGGAGATCTGCACCTGCCCATCCTCCAGGGGCTGGCGCAGCACCTCCAGCACCTCCTTGGGGAACTCGGGCAGCTCGTCCAGAAACAGCACGCCCTGGTGGGCCAGAGAGATCTCCCCCGGCCGTGGATTGGAGCCGCCCCCGGCCATTCCCATAGGCGAAACCGTATGGTGGGGCGAGCGGAAGGGCCGCACATCAATAAGGGGGTGTTCCCGGGTGGTCAGACCCATAACGGAGTGGATCTCCGTAGCCTCCAGTGCCTCCTGCCGGGTCATATCCGGCAGAATAGAGGGCAGCCGCTTCGCCAACATGGACTTGCCGGAACCGGGAGGGCCGGACATGAGCACATGGTGTCCGCCCCCCGCAGCGGCGATCTCAAGGGCGCGTTTCACCGGCTCCTGCCCCTTTACATCCGCAAAATCCAGACGGTGCAGAACTTCGTCCCCCGGCTGCCACAGGGGTGCCGGAGCGATGGGAGTCTCTCCCGCCAGGTGGGCGGCCAGCTGACGCACATTTTCCACCGGGTAGACCACAGGGCCCTCCGCCAACGTGGCCTCCGCCGCACTGTCCGCAGGGACGTACAGGGCTTTAATTCCCGCCCGTTTGGCAGCCAGAGCCATGGGCAGCATCCCGGCGCAGGGGCGGACCTGACCTGAGAGGGACAGCTCCCCCACAAAGGCGCAGTCCCGGTCGGGCAGGCGCAGCTGCCCGCCGGCACACAGGATGCCCACCAACATGGGCAGATCGTACAGGGTGCCCGCTTTTCTTAAATGAGCAGGGGCCAGGTTCACCGTGATCCGGCTGACCGGAAAGGTGAACCCACAGTTTTTGATCGCCGCCCGCACCCGCTCCCTGGCTTCGTTCACCGCAGCATCGGGCAGGCCCACCACGGTAAAGGCAGGCAAACCGCCGGACAGGTCACATTCCGCCGACACCTCATATCCTGTCACTCCATGAAGTCCCAACGAACGCACATTACATACCATGGTTCTTCCCCCACTCCGCTTTTTTCAGTCTGTTTTGCCCCTGCAGCTCCTGCCGGAAGGGCAAATGCCGTCTTTTCTCCCGCGCTTCTCCTGTTTTTCAAGAAAATAAAGTCACGATTTTTTTGACGGTTACACAAAATTAAATTGACGAAATAGCATCTCTTCCTTATTTTACCGTCTTTTTTCGTTGATTGCAATGGCTGCATGCACACTCTGCCCAAAATCTCCGGGTGAATCACCGCTCTTTCTTTTTTATTATTCCTGATATAACTTTTTTATTATAAGGTCATAACCAATCCCGCCATAGCTTTTTCACCCCTGTTGGGGCTAAAATGTTCAGTGGGTTATTTTGGGAACGCCTTCGATGAACAAGGTGCAGTATACAGGACCATCCGGACTGCCTCTTGTTCATCGAAGGCATCAGGACGGGCGTGGGACCCCGTCCAAGGAAAAGAAAAAGGAAGAAAGCAGGTATTTAAAGTCTATGGCAAGAAAGTTTAAGACCATGGACGGCAACAATGCTGCGGCATATGTCAGCTACGCCTTCACTGAGGTAGCCGGCATCTATCCCATTACGCCGTCCAGCCCCATGGCCGACTATGTTGACCAGTGGGCAGCTCAGGGCCAGAAGAACATCTTCGGCACCACCGTAAAGGTCATCGAGATGCAGTCCGAGGCTGGTGCAGCCGGTACTGTGCACGGCTCTCTGGCCGCCGGCGCACTGACCACCACCTACACCGCCTCTCAGGGTCTGCTGCTGATGATCCCCAACATGTACAAGATCGCCGGCGAGCTGCTGCCCGCCGTGTTCCACGTCTCTGCCCGTACCGTGGCTGCTCAGTCTCTGAACATCTTCGGCGACCACTCCGACGTGATGGCCTGCCGCCAGACCGGCTTCGCCATGCTGGCCGAGGGCAACGTGCAGGAGGTCATGGATCTGGCTCCTGTGGCTCACCTGGCCGCCATCAAGGGCCGCGTCCCCTTCGTCAACTTCTTCGACGGTTTCCGTACCTCTCACGAGATCCAGAAGGTCGCCATCTGGGACTACAAGGATCTGGCCGATATGGTGGATATGGACGCTGTTGAGGCCTTCCGCAAGCGCGCTCTGAATCCTGAGCGTCCTGTCATGCGCGGCTCTCACCAGAACGGCGATATCTTCTTCCAGAACCGCGAGGCCTGCAACTCCTACTACGACGCTCTGCCCGAGATCGTTGAGGACTACATGAACCAGGTCAACGCCAAGCTGGGCACCGACTACAAGCTGTTCAACTACTATGGCGCTCCCGACGCTGAGCGTGTCATCATCGCCATGGGCTCCATCTGCGACGTGGCCGAGGAAGTCATCGACTACCTGAACGCCCACGGCGAGAAGGTGGGTCTGGTGAAGGTCCGTCTGTACCGCCCCTTCCGCGCCGACAAGCTGATCGAGGCCATCCCCGCCACCGCCAAGAAGATCGCTGTTCTGGACCGCACCAAGGAGCCCGGCGCTCTGGGCGACCCCCTGTATCTGGATGTGATCACCGCCCTGTCCCGCGCCGGCATCAACGACAAGGTAGTCGTGGGCGGCCGCTACGGTCTGGGCTCTAAGGACACTCCTCCCCGCAGCGTTTTCGCCGTGTACGAGAACCTGGCCCAGGACGAGCCCAAGAACAACTTCACCATGGGCATCGTGGACGACGTGACTCACGCCTCTCTGCCTGAGCACAAGGCTCCCAACACCGCCGCTGCCGGCACCATCGAGTGCAAGTTCTGGGGTCTGGGCGGCGACGGTACCGTTGGCGCCAACAAGAACTCCATCAAGATCATCGGCGACCATACTGATAAGTACGTTCAGGCTTACTTCCAGTATGACTCCAAGAAGACCGGCGGCGTCACCATCAGCCATCTGCGCTTTGGCGACAAGCCCATCCGTTCTCCTTACTACATCAACAAGGCCGACTTCGTGGCCTGCCACAACCCCTCCTACGTCACCAAGGACTTCCCCATGGTGCGCGACGTCAAGCCCGGCGGTGTGTTCATGATCAACTGCCAGTGGTCCATGGAGGAGCTGGAGCACCACCTGTCCGCCAACGCCAAGCGGTACATCGCTGAGAACGACATTCAGCTGTACACCATCAACGCCATCGACCTGGCCGCTCAGATCGGCATGGGCAAGCGTACCAACACCATCCTGCAGTCCGCCTTCTTCTCCCTGGCTAAGGTCATGCCCGAGGCAGAGGCCATCCAGTACATGAAGGACGCTGCCACCCACTCCTACCTGAAGAAGGGTCAGGACATTGTGGACATGAACCACAAGGCCATCGACGCCGGCGCTACCGCCTATGTGAAGATCGACGTGCCCGCCTCCTGGAAGGATGCCAAGGACGAGGTCAAGGAGAACAAGCACACCGGTCCCGCCAAGCTGGTCAACATGGTCAACAGCATTCTGGACCCCGTGGACCGCATGGACGGCGACAGCCTGCCTGTTTCCGCTTTCATGGACCACGTGGACGGCACCTTCGAGCTGGGCGCTGCCGCTTACGAGAAGCGCGGCGTGGCCGTGTCCGTGCCCGAGTGGGATGCCACCAAGTGTATCCAGTGTAACCAGTGCGCCTTCGTCTGCCCCCACGCCACCATCCGTCCCTTCATGCTGACCGAAGAGGAGGCCAAGAACGCCCCCGCTTCCGCCAAGATCGTGGACGTAAAGGCCGGTAAGGGCAAGGGCGTCTACAAGTTCTCCATGGCCATCAGCCCCCTGGACTGCATGGGCTGCACCGTTTGCGTGGGCATCTGCCCCACCAAGGCGCTGACCATGGTGCCTCAGGAGAGCCAGGCCGACCAGCAGCCCGTCTTCGACTACATGGTCGCCAACGTCTCCGAGAAGAAGGACGTCGTGGACCTGTCCGTGAAGGGCAGCCAGTTCAAGCGTCCTCTGCTGGAGTTCTCCGGCTCCTGCGCCGGCTGCGCCGAGACCGCTTATGCCCGCCTGATCACCCAGGTGTGCGGCGACCGGATGTATATCTCCAACGCCACCGGCTGTTCCTCCATCTGGGGCGGCCCCTCCGCTACCTCCCCCTACACCACCACGGCCGAGGGCAAGGGTCCCGCGTGGGCTAACTCCCTGTTCGAGGACAACGCCGAGCACGGTCTGGGTATGTACATGGGCCAGAAGGCCATCCGCAACCGCCTGGCCGCTCAGACCCGCGAGCTGATCGCTGTGGAGTGGGCTCAGCCTGCTCTGAAGGAGGCCGCTCAGAAGTGGCTGGACACCATGGAGGACGGCGACGCCAACCAGGAGGCCACCAAGGCTTATGTGGCCGCTCTGGAGAACAGCCTGGCTACCGTAGAGGAGCTGGCCGCTGTGCCCAAGTTCGCCGACCACGCCGCTGAGCTGAAGGCCAAGGGCGAGAAGTACTGCGACTGCGACGCCTGCAAGCTGGCCAAGGCCATCCTGGACGAGAAGGAATACCTGAACAAGAAGTCCGTGTGGATTTTCGGCGGCGACGGCTGGGCCTACGACATCGGCTTCGGCGGCGTGGACCACGTCCTGGCCTCCGGCGAGGATGTCAACATCTTCGTCTTCGACACCGAGGTTTACTCCAACACCGGCGGACAGGCTTCCAAGGCCTCCAACATCGGCCAGGTGGCTCAGTTCGCCGCTGCCGGTAAGACCGTGGCCAAGAAGAGCCTGGCTGAGATCGCTATGACCTACGGCTACGTGTACGTGGCTCAGGTGGCTATGGGCTCCAGCGCCAACATGGCTCAGACCCTGAAGGCCATCGCCGAGGCTGAGGCCTATCATGGTCCCTCTCTGATCATCGGCTACTCCCCCTGCGAGATGCACTCCATCAAGGGTGGCATGGCCAACTGCCAGAACGAGATGAAGAAGGCCGTGGACTGCGGCTACTGGAACATGTTCCGCTTCAACCCCGAGCTGAAGAAGCAGGGCAAGGATCCCTTCATCCTGGATTCCAAGGCTCCCGCCGGCGGTTATCAGGAGTTCCTGATGAACGAGGCCCGTTACTCCAGCCTGACCCGCTCCTTCCCCGAGCGCGCCAAGGAGCTCTTCGCCCTGAACGAGGAGACCGCCAAGGCCCGTTACGAGAAGCTGCTGCGTCTGCAGAAGATGTACGAGGCTTAATTCCCTCTCAACGGAATCGTAACTCCGCCCCACAGGGCGGAAGCATAAAATGTCCCCCCGGTTATGCCGGGGGGACATTTTTTTGCGCTCTCTTTACTTTTTTCTCCGGTTTTGCTAAAATTTTTTTGAAAACACTTGACTGTAAACCCACTTGACACTGTACCATACCGGCAGGAGGTGGCGTTATGACGATTAAAGAGTTGGAGGAGCGCACGGGAATGACCCGGGCCAACATCCGCTACTATGAACAGGAGGGCCTGCTGGCCCCCGCCCGAAAGGAAAACGGCTACCGCAGCTACTCGGAGGAGGACTGCGAGAACCTTTTGAAAATCAAGCTGCTGCGGCAGCTGCAATTCTCTCTGCAGGAGATCCGGGATATCCAGAGCGGCGCCCTGTCCCTGTCCCAGGCCATGGAGGGCCGCTCCGCCCTGCTGGAGCGGGAGAGCGGCGCACTGCTCAACGCCCGGGACGTATGCCGCACCATCGAGCGGGAGGTGGCCGACTACGCCGCCTTGGACCCCCTGGTCTATCTGCGGCAGCTGTCCGCCCCCCGGGACACCGCAGCAGCAGACGTAGCCCAGCCCCACCCCTGGCGGCGGTACTTCGCCCGCAGCCTGGATGTGATGCTGGCAGGGCTGGCGGTCAGTCTGGTGCGCTCCTGCGTGCTGCATCAGCTGCCCGATGACAGCAACGGCTCCCGGATCGTAAGTCTGATCCTGGCCTGGGTCGTGCTGATGCTGACGGAGCCCTTCCTGCTCCACTTCTGGGGCACCACAGTGGGCAAATGGATCTGGGGCATCCGGGTGGTATCCATTCGGGACGGAAACAAGCTGGACCTGTCCAAGGCCTTCTCCCGCACGGGCCTGGTGTTCGCCTGCGGCGAAGGCGCCAGCATCCCCCTGGTGAATTTCGCCTGCAACGGCTACAGCTACTACCGCTATGTGAAGAAGGGAGAACCCCTGGCCTGGGAGGGTGACAGCGTGGAGCAGTTCTCCGACCGGGACTGGAAGGCCCCCGCGGGCTATGTGCTGGCCATGGCGGCGGTATTTACCATTACCCTTCTGGCGGGCATTTCCGTCCTCCTGCCCCCCAACCGTGGGGAACTGACGGTGGCGGAGTTCGCGGAGAACTACAACTACTACCGGGATCTTTTCGATATGGACACCAGCCGCTGGCTGGACGAGGCGGGACACTGGCAGGAGTCCCCCGACGATCTGGGGCAGACGATCTCCATCTCCTTCGGAAACGTACCCCCACCTGACTTTGTATTCACCACAGAGAACGGGACCGTCACAGCGGTCTCCTACCACTACACACTGGAGAAAGAATCCTATTTCCTGGACTCTGCCTCCCCCCAGCTGTGTTATATCTCTCTGGCCGCCGCCCAGAAGGGCACCCATCTGTGGAGCCTATACAACCGGCAGCTAAACATGGATGGCTGGGACCCCAGTTCAGACCGCTTCTCCTGCTCCTGGCGGGGGGTAAGTCTGGATTACCGCACCCAGCTGCTCCGGGATATGGACGGAATGCGGTTCCGGCCGGGCAGCACCGTGTCCTGCACCGTAACCGTAGAAAACTAAACAAGTGGCCCGCCGATGGCGGGCCACTTGTTTTTTATAGATTCTCTTGGAAGAAGCGCAGGGCGTTTTTCCACAAGATGCCGTCGGCCTGTTCCTTCGTCAGGCCCCAATCCAAGAACCGCTGATAGAGTCCTGCGGCCTTGTCCGGACTGTCCAGCCACTGGGGCAGATCGGCTCCATCAAAGTCGGAGCCCAGCGCCAGACAATCTCCGGCGCCCAATTCAAAGAAGTGCTCCACGTGGCGGCGGAAATCCTCCGGCTGGGCCTCCCCCTGATCCGACAAAAAGCTGATGTAATAGTTCAGCCCGATCAGGCACTTTCGCGCGGCCATCTCCCGGATCATGTCATCCGTAAGATTTCTCCGATGAGAACACACCGCCCGGGCGTTGGAGTGGGTGGCCACAAAAGGCCGCTGGGCAATGTCCAGCACCTGCCGGAAGCCCAGATCGTTCAGGTGGGACACATCCAGCAGAATGTGCCGCTGCTCCAGCTCCGGAATCACCGCCCGGCCGAAGTCAGACAGGCCGTGGTCGGTGGTGTGGCCGGAGCCGATCTCGTTCTCCCCGTTCCAGGTAAGGGTAATGGCCTTGACCCCGGCCTGATCCATCACCTCTACCTGATCCATCCGGCCGGCCAGAACAGAACCGTTTTCCACCGTCAGAAAGGCGGCGGTTTTTCCGGCGGCCCAGGCCTGCTCCATATCGCCGGCCGTGCGGCAGGGCGCCACGCGGTCAGCGAACTTTTCCATCTGCCGGTCAAAGTTAGCCCGATTGGCCGCAAAGTAGTCAATGGCCCCCTGCCCCCGTATCTGGTCCGGGGTAAACACAGCATAAAACTGAGCCCAGTGGGTCTGTTGAGGAATAGCAGACAGGGAAAGTACCTTGGCGGGGTCCTCCAGGGTGTCCGATTTGGACGCATCGCCCTTCCCGCAGTCTGTCAGAGTATCGCAGTGCAAGTCGATCAGAGCATAGGGGTACATAAGATTCCTCCGTTCATTTTATCCTTCTATTCGCAGTCATAGCTCCCGCCCTCTCTTCGCAGGAACTACCATCGGTTGACAAGGGCAAACAGAATCATTCGTGTGCCGGGGGCAGCTGGATGCGCTCGATCCCGTCGACGGCAGCCTTCACCAGACCCTCGATATCCAGTCCGGCTTCCGCAGCCTCCACCTCGCTGAGAATGGGGCGCAGACGGGGGTGCCGGGGGGTAAAGACGGTGCAGCAGTCCTCGTAGGGGAGAATGGACGTGTCATAGGTGCCGATGCGGCGGGAGATCTGCACGATCTCCTCCTTATCCATCCCTACGCAGGGGCGCAGGATAGGCAGCTGCACCACCGCGCCGGTGCAGAGCATGGCATCCATGGTCTGACTGGCCACCTGACCCAGACATTCGCCAGTGACCAGAGCCTTGGCTCCGCAGCGCTTGGCCACCTCCTGGGAGATGCGCATCATAAACCGGCGCATGATGATGGTGAACAGCTCCTCGGGGCAGGAGCGGCGCAGCTCCTCCTGAATGGCGGTGAAGGGCACCACATGGACGGTAAGCCGTCCGGTATAGGGCAGCAGGTCCCGGGCCAACTGGATTACCTTCTCCTTCGCCTCGGGAGAGGTATAGGGGTAGGAGAAAAAGTGGACCATTTCCAGGGCCACGCCCCGCTTGGCGATCATCCAGCTGGCCACAGGAGAGTCGATCCCTCCGGACAGCAGAGAGACGGCCCGGCCATTGATGCCCACAGGCAGTCCGCCGGCGCCGGGTTCCGGGTCGGCGTGGACATAGGCGGCAAAATCGCGCACCTCTACATGCACCGTCAGCTCCGGATTATGGACGTCTACATGAAGGTCGGGATACAGCTCATCCAGTTCGCCCCCCACATACTGGCTGAGCTGAATGGAATTCAGGGGGAAGCTCTTATCCGCCCGCTTGGACTCCACCTTAAAGGTACGGGCAGCGGACAGCTTGTCGTCCAGGAACTGGTGACATGCAGCCACAATGGCATCCTTGTCCTTCTCGCAGGGCCGGGCCAGAGACAGGCCCACAATGCCGAACACCTTCTTCAGGGTCTCAAAGGCGCCCTCCACGTCGCACTCGTCATTCTTAGGCTCCACATAGGTGGTGGACTGGCGGGTATAGACTTTAAACTGGCCGTAGGGCCACAGACGCCGGTGGATATTGGCCTGAAGCTTATCCTCAAAGCTGCGGCGGTTCAGGCCCTTCAGCACCATCTCTCCCAGCTTCAGCAGGATGATCTCATTCATAACACAGTCTCCTTATCGCCCGTTTTTCTCCGCCAGCTCTGCGGCGCTGCACAAAACCGGGCTTATCATTTATTTATCCACGCCGCATTGCGGCGGTTCCCATTGGATCAATTATTATATTTTACCTGTTTTCCTCCCCGCTGACAAGAGCCGCGGCTACATTTTACCGCCGGTGTTTCTTTTCTGTTAAGATTAAGATAAAATTTACATTTTCCCCTTGATTTCTTTTTTTCCTCCCCTATACTATGTTAAACACTCCGTTCCGCTGAAAGGTACTAAAAAGGAGCTATCCCATCGGATGACAAGGGCGTGTCTGCTCTTGTCATCCGATGGTAAGAATACCTTTACAGAAAGGAGAGCGCGCTATGCAAAAGCTTCTCTTAATTTATAATCCTACTTCCGGCAAAGGGCACACCCGGGCCAACCTGGCCACCGCCATTGATGTGTTCACCCAGCACGGCTGGCTTGTAACCGCCTATCCCACCCAGTCTCAGGGAGATGCCACCCGTGTCGCTCGGGAGCTGGGCGGCGATTTCGACCGAGTGGTCTGTTCCGGGGGAGACGGCACCCTGAGCGAAACCGTGGCCGGGCTGATGGACCTGCCCCATCCCCCTGTTTTAGGATTTCTTCCCGCAGGCTCTACGAACGACTGCGGCGTATCTCTGGACCTCCCGTCCCAGCCCGCCAAGGCAGCGGCTCTGGCCGCAGGGGACGGAATCCCCCGCCCCTGGGATGTGGGCAAGCTGAACGGCCGCCCCTTTGTCTATGTGGCCGCCTTCGGCGCCTTCACTCAGGTGTCTTACGCCACTCCCCAGGATCTGAAAAACGCCTTGGGGCATCTGGCCTATGTGGTGGCAGGCATCGCCTCTATCCCCACCATCACCCCCTACCATATGCGGGTGGAGTACGACGGCCATGTGATCGAGGACGATTTTTACTATGGCATGGTGTGCAACACCTACTCCATCGGCGGCATGAAAAACATCGTTGCAGGCAAGGTAGATCTGGCCGACGGCCTGTTTGAAGTTGTTCTGGTCAAAAAACCTCTGGGGATGGACGAGGTGGCCGGAGCCCTCCAGAATCTCCTCTTCCCCAACGAGCCCAATGACCGCAGCGCCGTTTTGTCCTTCCACGCCTCTCGGCTCACCTTTACCTGCGACCAGTCCATTCCCTGGACGCTGGACGGAGAGTATGGCGGCAGTTACGACAAGGCCGAGGCCGAAAACTGTAAGCAGGCCCTGACCATTATCCGCGGCAAGTAAGGTTTTTGTTGTCATCAAATCATAAAAAACAGCGCTGAAGCTAAGCTTCAGCGCTGTTTTTTATGTAAGTCTTTTCGACTTAGCCCTGGCTGATAGCGCCCATGGGGCAAGCATCGGCGCAGGAGCCGCAATCCAGGCAAGCGCCAGCATCGATCTGATACTGGGAATCGCCCTGGGAGATAGCACCGGCGGGGCAGGCGTCGGCGCAGGAGCCGCAGCTGACACAAGCGCTGCTGATAACATAAGCCATTGGAAACACACCTCCATTAGAATGTTCTTATATTGTATCATAACTTTCTGAAAAATCAACTCCCAATTTCTTCTTTCCTCATCACCCCCGCAAAATGATGAAACCCTGAACAATTCCCGGGATAACCGCCGAAATTTGCTTTCCCCCTTCTAATTTCTCCGGGAATGGGGAATGCTTTTCTCTGTTCGATGGAGGTGACGTCTATGTCCAAAACGAATTTTACTCCGGCCGCCCTGGGCGCCCTGCGCCTGGCCCAGGAGAATGCCGCCCGCCTGGGTCACAGCTATGTGGGCAGCGAACATCTTCTGTTGGGGCTGGTCAGCCAAGAATACTCCCCCGCCGCCCGTCTGCTGCGGGAGCGCGGAGCCAGCCGGGCCGCCTTGCGGCAGAGCATCGCCCTGCTGGTGGGCACAGGGGTGCCCTCCCGCAGCCTTTATCAGGGGCTGACCCCCCAGTGCCGGCAGGCCATCTGCCGGGGCGTACAGGACTGCCGCATCTTGGGGCACCCGGCGGTAAACGACCGGCACCTGCTACTGGGACTATTGGAAAAAGAGTGTACCGCCCGGACCCTGCTGAACGACTGCGGCGTCGACAGTGAGACCCTGCGCCAAACGGTCCGGTCCTCTCTGGGGGGCAGCGGACCGGAGCCCCGTCCCATCCGTCCCCGGGAGGGGGAGCGCATCCAAACCGACACCCGCCAACTGGATCAATGCTGCCGGGACCTGACCCGCATGGCGGCAGAGGGGCGGCTGGACCCCCTGATCGGCCGGCAGGCAGAGCTGGACCGGGTGATTCAGATTTTGTCCCGGCGCAGCAAAAACAATCCGGCTTTGATCGGCGAACCCGGCGTGGGCAAGACCTCGGTAGCCGAGGGACTGGCCATGGCCATCGCCGACGGCACCGCCCCGCCCCATCTGCTGGGGCGGCGGCTGTGTGCCCTGGATATGTCCGCCATGGTGGCGGGCACCAAATACCGTGGAGAATTTGAGGAGAAGCTGAAGCATATTCTGGCCGAGGTATATCGGGCGGGGAACATCATCCTGTTTATTGACGAGCTGCACACCATTGTGGGGGCGGGCAGTGCCGAGGGGGCCATCGATGCCGCCAACATCCTCAAACCCGCTCTGTCCCGGGGAGAGCTTCAGGTGATCGGCGCCACTACCATTGCGGAATACAGGGCCTATATCGAAAAAGACGCCGCCCTGGAGCGGCGCTTCCAGCCCGTAACGCTGAAGGAACCCAACCGGGATGAGACGATGGCCATTCTCCGGGGACTGCGGGGCCGGTATGAAGCCCACCACCACCTGACCATCTCTGACGACGCCCTGACTGCGGCCGTAGACCTATCCCAGCGCTATCTGCCCACCCGCTTTCTCCCGGACAAAGCCATCGACCTGGTGGATGAAGCCGCCGCCCGGGCCCGGCTGGAGCACCCCACCCTCCCCCCGGCCCTGCGGGAGCTGAAGGAGAAGATCGCACAGACAGAGCAGCAGCTGAACACCGCAGTACGCACCCAGGATTTTGAACAGGCCGCCCTGCTGCGGGATGCGGAGGACTCCTTCCGGCGACAATTGGAGGAGGGCCGGCGGCAGTGGCAGGCGCAGCAGGAAACCCGCACCGTAGTCCCGGAACACATCCGGGCTGTGCTGGAACAGTGGACCGGAGTCCCCGTCCGTACCCCCGACGAAGAGGGGCGGCACGCCCTGGCCCAGCTGGAGAACACCCTCCGACAGCGCCTGATTGGCCAGGATCGGGCCGTACAGGCGGTGGCCCGGGCAATCCGCCGCAGCCGCATGGGCCTGCACGACCCCCACCGCCCTGTGGGCTGTTTTCTCTGTCTGGGGCCCACAGGGGTGGGCAAAACCCAGCTGTGCCGCAGTCTGGCCGCCGCCCTTTTCGGCCGGGAGGAGGCGCTTCTGCGCTTTGATATGTCGGAGTATGGAGAACCTCACTCCGTCTCCCGCCTGATCGGTGCGCCTCCGGGCTATGTGGGCCACGACCAGGGGGGACAGCTGACGGAGCGGGTGCGCCGGGCCCCCTGGTCCGTGGTCCTGCTGGACGAGCTGGAAAAGGCCCACCGGGACGTGTGGTCTGTTCTTCTTCAGGTGATGGAGGAGGGCACCCTCACCGACAGCCAGGGCCGAAAGACGGACTTTCGAAACACCGTACTGGTGATGACCTCCAATCTGGGCTCTCAGCGGTTTGCCCAAGGCCCTGGGCTGGGCTTCGCCCCGCCCGATCCCGGTCAGCGCACCCAGCTGGAACGGCAGGTGCTGTCCGACGCCCGCAGCACCTTTCCCCCCGAATTTCTCAACCGTCTGGACGAAATTCTGGTCTTTCACCCTCTGGAACCCGATGTTCTGGAGACGATTGCCCGCCGGCTGCTGGAGCAGACGGGGGCGCGTCTGGCCCGGCAGGGGCTGGCTCTTGACGTGACGCCGGAGGCAATAAAACTGATTGCCCGGCAGGGGACAGACCGGAGATACGGGGCCCGTCCCCTGCGCCGCACCGTCTCTGCTTGGGTGGAAGATCCCGCCGCCGACCTGCTGCTGTCGGGCGCGGCCAAGGCGGGGAACACCATTCTGGTCGTCCCCGGAGAGGGGCAGGTCAGGCTTCAGGTTATATAACCGCTGTCACAACCCATAAACGCCAAAGGAAAACGCCCCGCAGATAGGGGCGTTTTCTTTTTGACTTCCGCCGTTTGACTTCTTTATGCTGACAGAGAATCTCTATTTTAACGATAATTTTATTGAAAATTTCAATTGACTTTCTTTCAATATATTGTCACAATGTTGGATGCATCCATCATGGACACAAGTCAGAGATTTCAACTGCGGAGGTCGATCAGCGTTATGAACGAATCTTTCACCGCGGAGAAGCATAAATGGAAACACAGACAGCCCCGCACAGGGGAAGCTCCCGCCGGCCTGCAATGGCTGAATACCCCGGAGCACCGCCACGTCAAGCTGCTGTTTTACTGGCCTCTCTTTGGTCTGATCTTTTTTCTGCTGGAGCGGTTCCGCCCCGGACAGATCTATTACGCCGTCCACTGTTCCCTGGATGATCTCATCCCCTTCTGCCAGTGGGCGCTGATCCCCTATCTGTTTTGGTTCGTCTTTCTCATTGGTGCGCTGGTCTATACTTTCTTTTTTGATGTGCCCGCCTTTCGGAAGATGATGTACTTCATTATCGTCACCTATACCCTGGCCCTGCTGATCTTCATTCTGTTCCCCACCTGCCAGCATCTTCGGCCTACCTCCTTTGAACAGGACAATGTCCTTACCCGGATCATCGCCTGGTTCTACCAGTTCGATACCAATACAGATGTCTGCCCCTCCCTCCACGTGGTCGGTTCTCTGGCGTCCATGTTTGCACTATGGGACTGCAAACGCCTTCAGCGGCCGGGCTGGAAGGCTGTTTTCGCCGGAATGGCTCTGTCTATCTCTCTGTCCACCGTCTTTATGAAACAGCACTCTGTGGTGGATATCTGCATGGCCATCGTGGTGTCTGCCATCGGCTGGTTCTTCAGCTACGGGCGGGGCGTATCCGTATTCACCCCTGAACCTGTTCCGGTAAAAGAAGAAGAAACTGCATAAAAAAGGAGTACCGCTGCGCACAGCGGTACTCCTTTTTTCGTTTCAGCTTATTGTCTCCGTGTCCCACCTCTTGAAGCTTGGAGCCTCGGACTTAAGACCACAAAACAGAACTGGGACACGGTCACAGACGGACCAGCTGTTCAATGGGAATGGAGCACACCGCAGCCTGCTCGGCGGTGCGCAGACCGTGGTTCTCGTTCACCGCCTCCATAATCGCCTGGCGCTTGTCGTTCGGCACCACAATGGCTACAATGTCCCGCTCCGGAGTGAGTTCCAGGTCATACCCCCGCTCCAGTTCCTCCATCCCGCTCCACCGGGCCTTGATGATCGTGCCTCCGCGGGCGCCATGCTCCTTGGCCGTGGCCATGATCTGGTCGGCGCTGCCCCGGACACAGGTAACTAAAATCAAGCTGCTGGTTCCTTTTTCCATAGGGGGTTCCCCTCCGTTTCCTCGTTTGCCCTGCTGGGCGTGATAGTCGATTGCGGCGGCAGTAAGGTTATTCATTCCCGACAGCCGGAGGTCAAACACGATCCCCGAGGTATCCACAGCCCCCCGCAGTTCATTATCCAGCTGGCGCATCAATTGCCGGGCAGTGCCGGTCTCCGCATAGCTGAGTACAATATCCTTCTCGCTGGACCCCAGGCCCAAAATATCCATGATCTCCGATGTGGCCGTCCCTTTGCCGGGGCACTGGGTATGGAGAAACACGGAATTTTTCTTATACAGCTTTTGCATCGCGGTGCCCCGGCCCCGCTCCACAATGGATACGATTATGTTGATGCCTTCCATAGTTCTCTCCTCTCACAGGTCGAAATAGACCACGTTGTCCTCCACTCGCTCCAGCCGCACCCGCTGACGGCGCAGGGCCAGCTTATGGCTGATCTGGCTGGACAGACCCATTACCTGAATGGTGACCAGAGGAGTCATGGCCACCATGGCCACGATTCCGAAGGCGTCCGTCATCAGGTCGCCGCCCACAGCGGCACAGGCCCCCATGGCAAAGGGCAGCAGGAATGTAGCCGTCATCGGTCCGCTGGCCACACCGCCGGAGTCGAAGGCGATGCCGGTAAAGATACTGGGGACAAAGAAGGTCAGCCCCAGGGAGATGACGTAGCCGGGAATCAGCAGCCACATAATGTTCATCCCGGTAAGCACGCGCACCATGGCCAGCCCCACAGACACGCACACACCGATGGACAGGGCGTTGCCCATGGCCCGCTGGGAGATGGAGCCGTTGGACACCTCTTCCACCTGTTTGGTAAGCACCGCTACGGCGGGCTCCGCCTTAACGATATAGAAGCCGATGAGCATTCCAATGGGCACCAGCAGCCACGGGTGGTTCCCCGCGGCCACCACGGTGCCTATATACTGGCCCGCAGGCATAAAACCCACGTTGACTCCGCACAGGAACAGCACCAGTCCGATGTAGGTATAGACCAGCCCGGAGACAATCCGCAGCAGCTGCCCCCGGCGGAATCTGCGGGTGGCCAGCTGAAACAGCGCAAAGAGCAGGGTAATGGGCAGCAGCGCCGTGGCTACCTCTTTGATGTACTCGGGGAAGCCCTCTACAAAATACCGGGCCGCGGCGGCGGTATCCGCCACCTGGGGCAGCGCCGCCAGCTGCTGTTCCGCCTTGTCCGGCCGATAGACGATCCCCAGCAGCAAAACAGACAGGATGGGCCCGATGGAACACAGGGCCACCAGACCGAAGCTGTCGCTGGCGGCGTTTTTATCGCTGCGGGCGGAGGCCACGCCCAGACCCAGCGCCATAATAAAGGGTACGGTGATCGGGCCGGTGGTCACACCGCCGGAGTCGAAGGACACCGGAATAAAGTTGGCAGGGGCAAAGGCCGCCAGCAGAAATACCAGCCCATAAAAAATCAACAGCAGACGCCGCAGCGGCACGCCGAACCGCACTCTTAACGTGGCCACCACCAGAAACAGGCCCACGCCCACCGCTACGGTAAGAATCAATACCATATTGGGGATGGCGGAGATCTGGTTGGCCAGTACGGTCAGGTCGGGCTCCGCCATGGTGGACAGCACTCCCAGTACAAAATACAGCACCACTGGCACCAGCAGCTTTTTCTTGCTGCTGAGCACGGCGCCTACGCCCTCGCCCATGGGCAGCATGGACATATCCACCCCCAAGGTGAAAAAGCCCATACCGATCACCAGCAAGACCGCTCCAAATAAAAACAGCACCAGGGTCCCCGGCTCTAAGGGGGCGATGGTGATGGACAGCAGAAATACAATGGCCGTGATCGGCAGTACCGAGGCCATGGACTCCTGGATCTTTTCCGCAAATTGCCGGTTCAAATGCAATACGATCCCTCCTTCTCCGCCGGTCAGCGTCCCGGCGGAACTCATCCCCCTCTCTCTTCCCGGCCGGAAGATAGGGGGATTTTTCCTTTATTCTTTTTTAGTATACATAAAAAATCCATTTCTGTCCCGCTTTTTAACACCTTCTGAACATTTGCGTCTTTCTGCCGATTTGCAGCCTTCCCCAGAACCTGCTATAATGATCGTGGTTTCGTCTCGTCTCCAGCCTCTGTTTTTCGGAGTCGTAGGGCGCAGACCGGAATTTCAGATCACTCCTTGGAGGTCACTATGGGTCGTCTCGCTCCTCCTGCCCGCTCCGGGCATCCCATACGGACACTGGTTATACTCCTGCTTCTGGCGGCGGGAGCGGCTGTGTATTGGTTTTTCCCCCGACCGCCCCGGTATATCACCTATGGGGACCGGGAGCTGCTTCTGCTTGAGGATGTCGCCGCCAGCACTCTGGACTCCGCCGCCTTCGCTCCGGACGAAAACGGATGGATGACATACCGTGACGGCAACATCACCGCAGTGCAGGGCATCGACGTATCCTCCCATCAGGGGGAGATCGACTGGCAGGCCGTGGCGGACTCCGGGGTCCGTTTTGCCATCATCCGCGCCGCCTTCCGGGGGTATGGCCAGGAGGGCAGACTGGTGGAGGACAGCCGCTTCACCGAAAATATCTCCGGCGCTCTGGCCGCCGGGCTGGACGTGGGCGTGTATTGTTTCTCTCAGGCCGTCACCGTGGAGGAGGCCCAGGAAGAGCTGGCCCTGACTCTGGATCTGATTGCCCCCTATGAGATCACTTACCCGGTGGTCTACGACTGGGAGCGGATGCCCGCCGACCGGGACGCCCGAACCCATGAGGTGACAGGAGAGACCCTGACCGCCATGGCTGCCGCCTTCTGCCGCGGGGCGGAGGAGGCCGGGTATACTCCGGCTGTCTACGCCAACCAGAACTTGGCCTACCTCACCCTGGATCTGAGTCAGCTTAAAGCCTGGCCCTTCTGGCTGGCCCAGTACAGCAGCGCGCCCACCTTTTACTACCGCTACGACCTGTGGCAGTACAGCCACACGGGAACGGTCCCGGGTATTCGAGGCAATGTGGATCTGAACCTTGCGTTCCGGGATTTTACGCAGAAATGAGTTCCGCCATACAGAAAGGACCAATCTTATGGATACGCTGGAGTTTCTTCAGGAATACCAAGAGGACAACCGAATCGAGGCCAAACGGGCCCAGGGCGGTCTGCCCCACAGCCTGTGGGAGACCTACTCCGCCTTCGCCAACACCTTAGGCGGTGTTATCCTGCTGGGCGTAGCGGAGGACAAAGAGGATAAGAGTCTCTATTCCGTCCCCCTCTTTGACCCCCGGGAGCTGGTTGAAGAATTCTGGGCGATGGTGAACGACCCCGACATCGTAAGCGCTAATATTCTTCAGCGGGAAGATGTCCAGATTTTAAAGTCCCAGGGCAATCCCGTGGTGGCCATTTTTGTCCCCCGGGCGCCTGCCCGGCTGCGCCCTGTGTACATCGGGTCGGACCCCTATTCCGGCACCTATTTCCGCATGGGGGAGGGCGACTGCCGCGCCCAACGGCATGAGGTATTGGCCATGCTTCAGGACCAAGCCGAACTAACCCAGACAAACAAATAAATTCAGCTGCGCCGGACTTTTATCCGGCGCTATTTTTTAGGGCTTGCTTTTTCTCAAGACCGCGCTATAATTAAATAGTTCAAAATTGAACTATTTGGAAGGAGGCCCATTGTGATCACCGCTGTACAATTCTATGCCCACGCGCAGAGCTTCAAGGATGCCTATGCCGCCGCTATGCGCCCCCTGTGCCAGCGGCTGGAGCTGTCTCAGACCGCTATGGACATTCTTCTCTTTCTGGCCAACAATCCCAGTATGGATACCGCCCGTGATATCTGCACGTATCGCCATCTGAAGCCGGCCCTCGTCTCCTTTCACATCGACGCACTGACGCAGAACGGGCTTTTGCAGCGCCGCAGCGCGCCCGACGACCGGCGCAAGCTCCACCTGACCTGCACGGAAAAGGCCGCACCCATCATCGCCCAGGGGCAGGCCATTCAGGAGGAGTTCTCCCGGCAGCTCACCCAGGGGCTCAGCCCGGAGCAGCTGGAGATTCTGGCACAGTGCTTTTCTGCAATTGAACAAAATATCGCCCGACTGCCCCGCGTGCATAATCGGGAAAAAGGAGACCTATAATCTATGGGACAGGACAAAACATTTTTAGGCACACAGCCCATCGGAAAGCTGCTGTTCCGGCTGGCCGTGCCCACGGTGATTGCCCAGCTGGTGAACATGCTGTACAACATCGTAGACCGCATCTACATCGGTCACATGCCGGTGGACGGGACACTGGCCCTGACCGGGGTGGGGGTCTGTCTGCCCCTGATCATTCTGGTGTCCGCCTTTGCCTCCTTTGTGGCCTCCGGCGGCGCCCCCCGGGCCTCCATCTGCATGGGCCGGGGGGATCACGACAGCGCGGAGAAGATCCTGGGCGGCTGCTTTACCCTGCAGCTGGTCATCTCCGCCGTGCTCACCGCCATTCTGCTGCTGTGGGGTCAGGACCTGCTGCTGCTCTTCGGCGCCAGCGAAAACACCATCGGATACGCCGCGGCCTATATGAGCATCTACGCCGTGGGCACAGCCTTCGTCCAGCTGACCCTGGGGCTGAACGCCTTCATCACCGCCCAGGGCTTCGCCCCCGTAGGGATGAAGACCGTACTCATCGGCGCAGTGTGCAACATCATTCTGGACCCCATTTTCATCTTCGGTCTGCACATGGGCGTGCGCGGAGCCGCCCTGGCCACGGTGCTGTCTCAGGCCGTGTCCTGCGCCTGGGTGCTCCGGTTCCTCACCGGCCCCCGCACCACCCTGCGGCTGAAGCGGCAGTACCTCCAGCCTCAGGCCAAGCTCATCCTCCCCTGCATCGCCTTAGGGCTGGCCGCCTTCATCATGCAGAGCAGCGAGAGCGTCATCTCCATGTGCTTCAACTCTTCCCTGTTGAAATACGGCGGGGATCCGGCGGTGGGAGCCATGACCATCCTGTCCAGCGTGATGCAGTTCGCCATGCTGCCCCTTCAGGGCATCGCCCAGGGGGCCCAGCCCATCACCAGCTACAACTACGGGGCCAGGAACAGCCAGCGGGTGCGGGCCAGCTTCCGCCTGCTGCTGATCGTCAGCCTGGTCTACTCCACCCTGCTGTGGGCGGCGATCATGCTCTTCCCCCAGCTGTTCGCCCGTATGTTCACGCCGAACCCGGAGCTGATCGCCTTCACGGCCCGCGCCCTGCGCCTTTACTGCGGCGCCCTGTTCCTGTTTGGGCTGCAGATCGCCTGTCAGATGACCTTTGTCTCCATCGGCAACGCGCCCTGTTCCATCTTTGTGGCCGTACTGCGTAAATTCATTCTGCTGCTGCCCCTGATCTATCTGCTGCCCCATCTCTTGTCCGACCAGACCAGCGCAGTCTATCTGGCCGAGCCCGCAGCGGATGTGATCGCCATGACCTGCACCGCAATTCTGTTCTCTGCCCAGTTCAAAAAGGCGCTGAAAAAGCTGGATGAGCCGCTCCTATAACGGCCTATCAAATATGCCCATCGGGAATCCCGATGGGCATGTTCAACTCTCCATATGCTTCCCCAAAAAGGCGGCAATGGACTGGGCCAGCTTATACTCCACCTCGCCGCTGCTCAGATGCTCCCCATCCCCCACAAAAGCTACGCAGCCCAACACATCGCCCTCGGCCAAAATGGGCGCCGCAATGGCAAGGCAGTATTCCTCTTTGTTTGCGCAGAGGGGGATCTCCGCATCCCCCGGGCGGTATTGATAGATTTGCCGGCCCTCCATCAGGCGCTCCACCTCCGGTGACAGGCGCTGATCCGACAGTTCCCGCCGGGGCTGCCCCGCCGCAGCGATACAGCTGTCCCGGTCGGTAATCACCGCAGGCCGCCCCGTGGTGCGGTTCAAGGTGTCACACAGCTGCCCCGCAAACTCTGACAGCCCGCCCATAAGGGAATACTTTTTAAAAATAACCCCGCCGTCCCCGCTGGTGTAAATCTCCAGTGGGTCGCCCTCCCGAATCCGCATGGTGCGGCGAATCTCTTTGGGAATGACCACACGGCCTAAATCGTCAATGCGGCGCACGATTCCAGTTGCTTTCATAATCTCGAACCCTTCCTGTCCGTCCCAAGGGCGGAGCTTATTTCTTTCGGGCACGCCGGGGCACCGCTCCCACCGCCGGCTCGCTTCCGTTCACAGCGTTATTATCCGCAATCCCTGGTGGGTTATTCCATTCCAGGGGCAGGTTAAATTTGACAGGACTTCATCCGCACCGGCACAGCTGCGATCGATTTCCATGCAGATTCGTTGGTCTGTCTCTTTCCCCTTCCGGCCGCAACAGCGCCCGCCGTCATCTCTGATCGGCGGGCGCTGTTTTCCTTGATTTTATACACCGCTTATTTCTTCGCACACCCTGGGCGCTGTCAACTGCGGGGCCGTACTTTCACCCAATCTCATGGATCCTTCCTCCGTCCTCTTTGAACGGATAAAACTGCAGTGCATCCTGAACCGTATAAAACGCTCCCGCTGTGTTCCAGCAGTTTTTCATGCGGCTTTCCATCGCTGTTATCACCGGATACTGCAGCCAGGTTCTCTGGTGGGTGTAGTTGAACCAGCTGTTGAACAGATAGCCGCTCTGGATATTGCGCGTTTGATAGGTCACATAGCCGCGGCAATGTTCCCCGGCTCTCGGCAGAGAAAACGCCGCAAAAACGTCTGTCTTGCTTTGTTGTCCCCAGAAAATACTGTCCTGCGTATAGGTCTGGTTCCCCAAAAAATAGTAGGGCGCAGCAAAGGTTTTTCCGCCTCTGTCATAGAGGAGCCGTCCGGTCACTTCACCATCTGCTGCCCAGCCTTCATCAATATCCCGGTAGACCGGCCAGAGCTGAATGGCTTCTGTCCCATAAAAATTTATGTCCCGGGTCCAGAGGAAGTGGTGGAATACGACCCACTGCCCCTCCGGCTCCGCCAGCTGCACCGCGACCCCGGTGACGCGCAGGTCCTTTGTGCCCGCGCGCTCCACCTTCTTGTCCTGCACATCATAGACGACCTTCAGCGCCCCTTTACAGGCCGCCAGGTCCTCCGCCGACAGGTCGTCCAGCACATACTCCGGAAAGCCCAGCTCCGCCAGCTGCGTCTTCAGCTCCGCTGTATCACTGCTCTGGTCCGGCTGCGCTTCCTGCCAGTCCATGGGGTAGCTCCCGCCCAGGAGGTAACCCAGAACGCCGCCGGCCAGCAGCGCCGCCCCAATGATCTTGATCAGGCGGGAATCGCTCACCTTTACGGGCACAGCCTGAATGGTATAGCCCGCCTCGTCCATCGCTTTGGACAAGCGGTAAATGCTGCGTATAATAAAATAGTAGCTTACCAGTACCCCTATGAAAATGATCCACCCGCTGTACCCTACCGCAGCCAGGGCGCCCACCAGGAGGTACCAGAAAATCAGAGATTTAACGCCATTGCCCTCAGCGGCAAGCCCCACCTTCTGCTGTACCCGTCCCATTCCCCGCCACAGACAGACAAATTCCGCCAATCGGAGGGCAAACCCGACGATGGCCATCCGGTTTTGCAGGGTCTGTATCATCGGCAGACCGGCGAGGATGGTGGTATTTAGAATCAGTGCCGGGAAAAAGTAAGCGCTGCTCAGGACCGTAAGCCAGAAACACCCGCCAAACCACCGATTCTCCCGGCGCAGGGCGCGGTAGCCCAGCAGAGACAGCACCGCTCCGATGGCGGGCAGAATATAGTCCAGCCACAGGAAATTCAGCGTGACCGTACCGAATACGATGCCCACCAGCACTCGGTTGAACGCCCCCCGCCAGGGGGTGACCTCCTCCACGATCTCTTTGGGGGGCAGCTCCGGCAGGCCGCTTTCCAACATGGCATCAAACTTCCGTTCCTCTGCGGGGTCCCAATTCCGGTCAGTCATGGATCACACCTCCTAACCTGCCGCGAAGCCGTTTTTTGATACGATACAGCTTTCCCTCCACTGCACGCTCCGTCATACCCAGCTCCGCCGCAATCTGAGCCGTAGGCTGTAAATAATAGTATTTTCGATAGAACAGCGTCCGGTCCTGAAAGGACAGCTGCATCAGCGCGGCGGACAGCGCCGCCTGAAGCTCCTGCCGCATCACCTGTTCCTCCGGAGTGGGCTGATCGGAAGGCACTGCCTCGGTCAGCTCCTCCACATCGTCGTGCGCCGCCTGTCTTCTGGCGTGGTTCAGGGCCGTGTTCCGGCTTACCGCAGTCAGCCAGGCACTCCAGCTCCCCTTTTGCAGGTCAAACTGGTCGATCTTTTCCCAGATCTTGGCGGTGATTTCCGACAGACACTCCTCCCGGTCTTGCTCCCGGGGCAGAATCGGTGTGACGATATACCGCATCAAGGCACCGTAATGCCGTACCAGAAGCTCTATGCCTGCCTCCTCTCTCCGGCGCAGCAGCGCAATGATTTCCTGCTCCATCCCCACATCGCCCCCTTCCGTCCGTGTTCGACCGAATCTCTTTCTACTCCATTATACACAGGTCGGTGGAAAAACCCACGGATTTTTCCATACTTCCCCCTTTCAAACCGTTCAGCCCCAAAACCACAAAAGCGGAGCCGGACTGCTTGTCCGACTCCGCTTCAGCTTGTCAAAAAAGTGGTAAAACCACTTTTTTGACAAGCTGCAAACAGTTTAACTGCGTTAAAATGTTGTTGATTTCAAGGAAAGGAAACCCTGACCAATGTCATTCAGTTAAGAGAAACCTGTCATTCCGAGGCAGTGACCGATGTCACTGCCGTGGGAATCCGTATTCAAAACGTCAGAGAAAACGGATTGCCGCGCCAGTCTGCGGA
>Ga0129311_1000476_pt1 | contig 35656 bp, 27 predicted proteins | sample Go1ome_FD_94435 | JGI IMG/M metagenome (GOLD analysis project Ga0129311, IMG submission 94435) | Western lowland gorrila individual fecal microbial communities from Wisconsin, USA - Go1022B metagenome | ecosystem: Host-associated > Mammals > Digestive system > Large intestine > Fecal | place...
AAACAGGCTTTTCACCGGATGGGAAGACGTTTTTGGCAATCTGCGAAAACACATACAGCTACCCATGGCGGCCTTTTCATATTATGCATCAGCAAAATACTCAGACAGGCGGTGATAACTCTTCAACAAATTCACTTTGGCAGCCAATGTGCCACAGAACGCGTATATCGATACCTCCTTGCCAAGGTGGAGCTAAAAAAGTCTCACTTTGGCAAGATGCCCTTAACAGAGTGCGCTCTATGCAGTCCGCCCTGCCAAAGTGAATTGGCGGAACTCCGCGAGCGAAACAAAAAAGCACAGAGCCGAACTCGGCCCTGTGCGATTTTACAAATTAGTGTTTACAAAAGAATATTAGTCGGTCCAGACGATAAAATGTCCAAACACTGTTCCGTCAGGATTATAAGCCACAAACTTCGTGATGCAACCACCTTCATTTGAATCTATGGTAACATCCACTTGAGTACCACCACACCAGCATACGCGTAAAGTCATAGCCGTTACCGATCCCTTCTTATTCGTAGGAGCGTTGTTTATCGCCTTAAGATCTTCATCTGTAGGAATCTCAGCCCTATAAGCAAAAGGAAGTACTTCGTTCGCGATATCCTCTGTAATAGGATCTATACGCTTACCGTCACGAGCGATGTTTCTTATATAGGCCCAGTTACCGTTATTAGTTCCAACAGCAGGAAGCGGGAATCCATTCGTATTAACTATCTGCAAATCATAAGTATACGCACAAGCTGCGCCACCTTCTCCGGCTTCCTGGATAAATTCAGTAGTAGCGAGAACTGTAGTGTTGTGCTTGAGGGTAAGAGTAATCTTTCTCTCTGCGCTGGTAGCATTTGCCTTAACGTTAAGGGTAACCTCTCCGTTGGCTGCGATGGTGTGACTCTCCACAGCTGAGCTTGCCTCAAGGGTAAGACCGTAGTCAGCGATAGCCTTTGCCACGTCTGCCTGTGCAGTTCCATCAATCGTAAGAGAAAGCGTAGTCTTTACCACTCCACCATCCTTTGAAACTTTTTCCGTAGAAGCATTCACAAAGGAAGCGGTAGCATTCAAAGAAGAAGTCTGGGTAATCTTTACGACCTTAGGTTCTGCCGGATAATCATATTCTCCGTCATTTGCAAATACCAAAGCCACATATGCGACACGAGTCTTTCCGGTCGTATTGGCACTCAACGAAAGCCACCATCTACAATCAGTCATAACCTTGCCGTCGTTTTGCCACTCACAAGAAGCCCAATCCACATTAGTCTTACTATAATCTTTAGCTGCGTGTGCTGTTTCATCCACAACTACGAAATGAGTCTTTGCATATACGGTTCCCTCGCCATATTTATCCTGAGAAGTACCATTCAAATCAAGACGGCTATAACCAATGTTCTTTCGGGTAAAGCCCTCACCATCATATGAATAGTCGCTTCCAACGGAACAAGAGCCTATGGTTACCTTGTCCTTAGTAGCAGCCGATTCCTGTGTAACAGTAATAGTCTTCGTCTTGAACTCATCCAATACCTTGTAGTTTCCTACATTAGAGAAAGTGGCCGTAATCTCGGCAGATCTTTGCTCCCCTGCATTCTTTTCCACATCGGCATACCAGTGGCAATAGTCTCCACCTTCGAAATATCTGACGCTAATCCAAGTAGCCGGCTCTCCGGTAGCCTTGTCTATGCATGTAAAGACAGGCTTGTAGAACGCCGCATTTTCTGCATTTAATCTATCTGTCCACGGATCCTTTCCATCGGAAGAAACTAATGCCTTCCACCATCCAAGATCCTTGTTCTTAACCTCATCCTTCCCGATTAACAAGCCGTAAAATTCTCCTATATACTTTATGAAACCTTCCTCTACCGTTCTCGTGTTAGCCTTATCCAGATTAAGATAAACATTCTTTATGGCATTTTCGGACACAGTCAATTTCTTATCCATAGCATCGAAGGTGTAAATAGCCTTATCCGTCTTGACTTCATATTTGTATCCATCATATGCTGCGGAGCCGGATGCCGGAATAGGAAGATAAAGTCCTTTGCTCGTCTCGGCAGACGTAACGCCTTCAAGAGACAGTGGATTAGTCAATTGTACTGTCGTGCTATTTTTAGATGCGTAGCCCTTTTCACTTACGTTCTTATATGTGCCATTTGCTCTATCGTACTCTACGGTACCTACGATATTTGTTTTCGAAGATAATGTAACGGAGAGTACCTTTTCATTAGAGTAAATGGAAGTATAAGGAAGGATACGGAATATAGAGCCACATATATCCATCTTTACCTTAGGCTCGACACCTTCCTTCACAGGGATTAAAGACAATCCGCTGTGTAAAAAGAGTCTGCGCTTGGTCAACTCACCGGCGTTCTCCTGGGTAAATGAACTATTATCAGCATTTCCTAACGTGAACTCCACTTCCATAGGGTACCCAATTGACGGATGGTTATTAGGAGAGACAAAGGCGACCATTCTATCTTGACTAATCACAGATGAATGGAACTTAAATGAAGCTACGCTACCATCTGACGATATATCGGTTGATTCCAATTTTTCTGACACTACAGGCTCTCCTGCATTGTTATAAAAACATCTCAACTGATCCCCCACTTCCCAGCGAAGGCCTTCGCGGTCGGTGAAGGTTCCCTTTAATGTTTCGCCGAGGCTCACTTCGACCTTAATGGTTTGTCCCTCTTCGGGAGCCACAGGCTCGAGGCCTTCCTGCTTGCAGGACACGGTCAGTGCAGCCATACCCATAGCTGCGACTAATATTGAATTAAACTTTTTCATTTTCGTACACATTTTAGGGTTATTGCCAAGTATCGTCTTCCTCGATGTCATAGGTAAAGTCACCTACCCCCCCCCTTTGATACCAAGCCTTTTGGGTTTCACCGGATGCACACAGTACGGCATCGCAAACCAGGTCTATGACCTGAACTTCAGGAGTTACATACCCCTGCATATCTTTCTTTTTCATTTTATTTAGTTATTATTTATCCTTATCCAGTTTAAGGCTACCGGAAAAGCCGTGTTTCCGCCCAATTCGAGCGTGTGTTTTCCTTTAGTCAACTCTACATCGACCAGACGATTACTCCATTCGTTCTGAGTATTCGAAAGGTCCAGAGTTCCCAGTATCTTTCCATCCACGATTACCTTCAGGGATGTCTCGAAGTAGGTATTGTACCTGATTTCCAGAGAGTATTTTCCATCCGAAGTAATCTCCACCTGCCATTGGGCAGAAGCGCCCTTTTTAAGGTCTCTCATCTCCAAAATGCCCTTCGCGTCGGTGCAAGGGGCGAGATGAAGCACTCCGTCGAAACCGCTATAGTGCTCGGCAGGAATGACTTGGCCTACATTATAATAGAGGCTTTTGTCGAGGGTGGACATATTGACGAAAACCTTCCCGAGGTCGGTCAATCCGAATGGCTTGCTGCTTGAAAGCAGGGAGTTATGGCACTGAGCGTCACCATTTCCACGCGGAATGAACCAAGCATAGCGTTGAACCTGATCATCGCTTTCGAGAAGGTTAATGGCTTCGACCATATAGTTCATCTGAGCTTCGAGGGAGATGTTATTGTTAGCCCAATTACAGAACTCCGTAAGCCAGAGCGGTTTCCCGTACTTTTTGAACTTGTCCACGAACTGCTTCATACCCTGGGCCGAACCCATATAGCAGTGCAGTGCGAGACCGCTCACATCGTCGAGATTCACCCCAGGCTGTGCGAAAAACTCGTCCATCCACTTCCACGGGTCGTGGTAATCCGCGAGCGTTCCGTAATTCATCGCCGGAGCTATAATTTTCATTCCCAGTTCCTTAGCGATTGCTACCAGCCTTGGCCAATCCTGCGCCGCCTGCGCGGGGGTCATATTGGCCTGGTCAGTGAGATTAGGCTCGTTATAGGCTAACAGATACTCGCACTTCGGATGCGCACGTTTGAACGCACGGAACGTGTCCTCGGACCAATTGGCATTCCAAGCCATAGGGCAAAAGTCCATCCCGTACTTTTCGAACTGCGCGAAGGTAGCATCGGAAGAGCCCGGGCTCCAATTATATGACCAGCAGATGGCAGGTCCGAGAGCAGGAATGTCGATGTCCGGCAATTGGCCGAAATTAAAGCTTACGCCACGCTTGACGCTCTTCGCCTGAAGCGAAGTGTAATCCAGCGCACCGCTGCCGTTCGACGTGTTTTCCTTTTCGCAGGAAAGAGCCATGCAGAGGCCCAGAAAAACTGTTATTATGGTTTTGAATTTCATACTATTGTCTTTCGTAAACCTTTATATAGTCCACATACATGCTCGCCTGTCCGTTTGCAGGAAGTGCGGTGATGCCGTTAGGGTCATGAATCCCAGGGAAATTGCCGCCGACAGCGAGGTTGAACAGGATGAAGAAATCGTGGTGGAAATAGTGTCCCGTACCCCAATCATTCGATACATCGGTAATTCCCATCTCGTAATACGGCTTGGTATTAGGATTCTTGTCCAAATCGACGTACATTCTCAGGTATTGCTCGTCCCACACCAGTGTAAAGAGGTGGAATTCGCCGTCTTGGAGGCTATAAGACCATGTGCTGGACTTGGCGTAGTTAGGATATGCCATATTTCCGCCGCCCATATCCTTATAGAAACCCCAGTGGCAAGCGCCGTTGAAGTACTTTTCCTGTGTTCCGGCCTTGATTCCGTCGGAATGACCCATCTCGAGGATGTCTATCTCGCCACAGCGAGGCCAACCTACGGTCGAGAAGTCATTACCCATCATCCAAAACGCCGGCCAGAGTCCGTTTGCCGTCTTAGGCAGTTTTATGCGGGCATCGAAGCGACCATACTTGAAGGCTTTCTTCTGACGCGAATTGATGCGTGCGGAAGTAAAGGACCTTCCTCCGTAGTTCTCGCGCTTGGCCGTGATGACAAGGCACTTAGCTCCTGACACAGGTTCCTTTCCTACAGTGACGTTCTCGCGGCGATAGTACTGGAGTTCGTTGTTACCGAAGCCGTTCCCACCTTCCTCGATATTCCACACGGTCTCGTCGAGAGCGGTTCCTTCGAACTCATCTCCCCACACGAACTTGTAACCCGGAATGGTGGTAGTTTTATCCCCTTGCCCGCCGGTATCGATAATCGGCTGGCAAGAAGATATTTTCAAAAAAACTAAAAAAGTAAATAAAATCACTTTTCTCATATAAGTTTATTATTTCTTATAGTAGAAGATGGCATCGAGATCGACAGTTGTGCCAGCTACGCCACCGCTAAGAACACTGAAGTAGTTACCCTTGCTTGTAGTGGTGTAGTCGATACCGAAATCAGAAATGCTAATCTCGTACTCGTTCCAGTCGTTAGCCACGAATTTTCCGCTTACAGGAAGAACCTGAGGGAAAGATGTTCCGTTATCTACGAATACGCCGTCACCGAAAGAGAATTTGTACTCTTTTCCGTTCCATCCTACGATACCGCACTGAGGAACACCTGCAGCACCCTTGTATGCGAAGTGGAATTTCCAGTTAGCCATATCAGCTGCATCCTTTACGAATGGGTTTACAGGAGAAGCGTCAGCTACATTGAAACCTGCACCTGACCAGCCTACTGTACCTACTACGAATGAGATCCATCCCTGAGCCTCGCCGTAGAAGTTAAGTCCTGAGCATACGCCAGCGGTATAGGTACCATCCCATACATAAAGGAACTTTGAAGTGTCGTCTACACGAAGGTCTAATGTAACCTTCTTCTCGATAGCCTTATAAGACTCTTCATCGAGAGCGATTACAGCATACTCCGAGCCCTTGAGGGATTCGTGAAGCTTAGCGTTTTCCTCTTTATCCGGGTCTTTCAAACCACCGTTGTTCTTAGGGTCGTCCTTACCGCAAGAAGAGAAAATACAAGCAGCAGACATTACCACTGCAGAAAGTTTTAAAAGTGTCTTTTTCATAATGTGTTATGTTTTAAAAAATTAATATCCGAAATTTTGAGTCAAACCACCCAGGCGTACTTCCTCTACAGGAATAGGAAGGAGTTCGTGCTTTCCGGCTACGAATTCCGACATATGTCCCTTAGCCTCAGTAGTTTCAGTTTCCTTATAAGCGTCCATCACCTCTTTCGCGATGCCCCAGCGGCACAGGTCGTACCAGCGGTGGCTTTCCATAGCGAGCTCTACGCGACGCTCGTGGCGGATGGCCAATTGGAGATCGGCGTCGGTATCGGAAAGCTGGTGAAGTGCGTAGTTCTTAGAGTAATCCGGGACCTTGTATCCAGGGAAAGCCGGAAGAATGGACTCTGTTCCGCGAGCACGCGAGCGTACCTTTTCGAGATAGGTCTTCGCAGTAGCCCTGTCGGAAGTGTTCAGTGCAGCCTCTGCATACATAAGGTATACGTCGGCAAGTCTTATGTCGATTCGGTTAATAGGTGAGCGGGAATCGTGAGAATCCTCGAGGGCCACGTAATTGCGAGTGTCGTCCAAAATGGTACGCTTGGCGCAATAATACCTGTTACCCAGATAGTAGTCTTCTGAAGGATTCGTAATCTGTTCGTCGCTGAGAGCCAAGATGCTGGCGTCTCTTCGAGGGTCGCCGCTTTCGTACTCGTCATAGAGATTCTGTGTAGGATGGTTGAATCCCCAGCCCACCGCATTGAACCACTGTGAGCGCGCACGTGTAAGAATGGTAGTGAATGTACCGCGTGAGAATCCGTTGCCTTCGCCGTAATCGGATGTTCCCTCTGACATATACTGCACCTCGAATACCGATTCCATTCCATTCTCGCCTGCGAGGGTGAAGTTGTCGGCATATTTCGGGCAGAGGTCGTATTCACCGGCCTGCTGCAGCGCGAAGGTAGCCCCCCACTTGGCAGCCTCCTTATAATAAGCGGAAGCGTCACCTGTGCCGGTACGGCGGCAGTAGTCTCCGAAGTAAAGATTGGCCTTAAGGAGCATAGCCTGTGCGGCGCCCTTAGTCACGCGGCCGAGTTCCGTGCTCTCGTATTTGCTCTTGTTTATGAGAAGCGGTTCGGCTGTAGTGAGGTCCTCGAAGATGAAGGCGTAGACGTCGGACACCGAAGAGCGCGGCTGACGCCATTCTTCTGAGCTATAGATAGGTGTCTTCACGATAGGCACGTCACCGAAGAGGCGAACGAGCCTGAAGTAGTAATAAGCGCGAAGGAAATGCGCCTCGCCGAGCAGTCTAGAGCGGAGCTCCGTGGTGAAGGTACCGTCCTTATCTTCCATAAGAGGAATTTGCTCAAGTGCGAGATTACAGCGTGCAATTCCCTGATACTGCGCACGATAATACTGGAGAACGAGCTCATTGTTAGAGATGGTCTTGAAATTCTCCAAATCATAGGCTGCGGACATATCGGAAGTGTTCTGACCGCCTTTCAGGGCGTCGTCGGAGAGGATGTCTCCTATGAAAAACTCACTGTAGTAAGTTCCCTGATACTCCCACATAAGCGGAGTGTAAGCAGCGTTCACTACCTGAACCGCAGTCTGGGCGCTTGTAAAGAAATCGCCTACTCGATTAGTCATAGGGCCATCTTCACGAAGCCATCCGTTACAAGCGGTGAGTGGCAGAAGAGCGCACACTATCAATTTCTTATATGACTTTTTCATAAACTAAAAATTCAAATTAAGACCTAACATAAAAGTTCTGGACTGAGGATAGTTACCATAATCCACACCACCCCCGACTTCAGGGTCGTAACCGGTGTATCCGGTGAGGGTAAGAAGGTTATTAGCAGAGACATAGATGCGAGCCCTGCTTATGTGCATCTTTTCAGTAAACGAAGCAGGAAGGGTGTAGCCGAGCTGCACGTTCTTAAGACGCAGATAGCTTCCATCTTCTACGTAACGACTGTTAGTCTCGAAGTTACGAGAACTACCCTTAGGGTTAGGAATGCTTCCGTCAGGGTTACTCTCCGACCACACGTCGCGCATGGTAGTGCTCAGCGTAGCCTCGTTACCTGTACCCTCGGTACGAAGACGAAGGGCATTGTAAATCTTCGAGCCATAGACACCCTGGAGGAACAGCTGCAGATCGAATCCGCGCCACTCGGCACCGAAGTTAAGTCCGTAGGTGAGCCACGGGAAAGGATTGCCCAGATTTGTGCGGTCACTTTCGTCGATCTTTCCGTTACCGTCCAAATCCACGAACTTCGCATCGCCCACGCTTATGCCTGTAGCAGCACCGTCTGCCCACAAATGCTCGTCGATTTCGGCCTGACTGCGATAAATCCCATCGTATTTATAGCCCCAGAACGTGTACAGCGGCAGCCCCTGGTCGCAGACGGTCTTGTCGCCCCAGACCTTTTCGCCGCCGTTCAGTGCGGTGAGCTCGTTCTTGATGAAGGATGCGTTGCCTCCTATGCTGTAGGCCAATTCGCCCGCCTGGTTTCTGTAGTTCAGGGTAAGTTCGACGCCGCGATTGGCCACAGTGCCGACATTGGCAATGGCAGAATAGCGATTACCCACGTGTGCCGGAGCCGAAACGCTCAAGAGCATATCCTTAGTGTCGCGCTCGAAAGCTTCCAATGTACCGGTGAGCTTGTCGCCCCACAGTCCGAAGTCGAGACCGATGTTGAATTGCTCGGTGGTCTCCCATTTGCCGCCGTTATTAACGTAGGTGAGAATGGTAGCGCCGTGAGCGAGAGACTGAGTAGAACCGAATACGTAGTCTACGAAGGTAGGACCGTTATTCATCATAGTGAGGGTGAATGAGTTCTCCCCTACCTTATCGTTACCGATGCGTCCCCATCCTGCGCGGAGCTTGAGTTCGCTGAGGGCATCCACATCCTGCATCCAATCCTCGCTTGAAATGCGCCAAGCAGCTGCGGCAGAAGGGAAAAAGCCCCAAGTGTGCTCCTTGAACTTAGATGAACCGTCTGCACGGAAATTCAAGGTGAGCATATAACGACTGTCATAAGAATAATGGGCACGACCCAGGAATGACAGACGACGGGTTCTTCCTGCAGAATCACCTGCCTTATTCTGAAGCTCGGTGGTCTGAGAGAGATACCAATTGGTCTTCACCGGATTAAGTATGCTTGAACCCGAACCTCCGATGGTCTCGTAACTGTATTCCTCGGCAGTCTGACCTACCATAGCCGAGAAGCTGTGCTTTCCAATTTCTCCCGTATAGGTGAGGGTATTTTCGACTATGATAGTCTGATATCTTCCCATACTGGATTCGAGGAAGTTCTTGTCCGTCTTGTCGAAATCGGAATGCTTGTATGCCTCCTTGAAGAGTTTGTGACGAGTGTTGGTAAGGTCCATACTTACGTCGCTTCTCCATACGAGCTGCTTTATAGGCTTGATTTCGAGGAAGATGTCACCTACCCAGCGCTCCGTCTTGTCGGAAGGATGAGAATGCTCGACCATAGAAAGAGGGTTCGTGACATTCTTGAAGTTAGACGCTGCGGAGATAAGACCGCTCATATCGGAACCATCGCGGCTTACCGAGCCCTGCGGATAGCGTGCAGGATCCCACGGTGCCATAGCGATGGCTGCCGAAAGCACTGAAGCGGCAGGAGAACTGTTGTTGTTCATCGCGTTACGACCCGATGAGGTCATAAACGTGAGGTTCTCTCCTACCTTAATATATTTACCTATGTTATGCGCAGAGTTAAAGCGCAGGGACATACGGTTGAAGTCGGACCCTATGATGGTACCATCCTGGTCGAAGACGTTAGCACTCATAGACCAATACCCGTCCTTGTTACCTCCGTCTGCGCTAAGGTGATAGTTCTGAATCACAGCATTACGGAACACCTCGTCCTGCCAATCGGTATCGATGGAAGAATAGTCGATGTTCTTAGGATAGTAATTGGACTTACCTATGAGATACGTTCTTACCCAAGTGTCTATACCTTTATTATTAAGTACCGTTACCTGTGAAGGTACGCCGGATGCGTTAGCCAGGAACGATGCGAACTCCGATGCGTTCATAAGATCGAGAGTGCGCCACCTGCTCTGTATGCCGGCATAAGCGTCGAAAGAAACTCTTACGGTGCCATCGGTCTCACCCTTACGGGTTGTTACTAGTATGACGCCGTTAGCTCCACGCGAACCATATATGGCAGTAGCGGAAGCATCCTTAAGAATCTCGGTAGAAGCGATGTCGTTAGGGCTCAGGTAATTAATGTTATCTACGATGACACCGTCCACTACATAGATAGGAGCACTGTTGTTCACCGTGCCAATTCCCCTGATTCTAACCTCTGCGCTCGCGCCCGGCTGGCCTGAACCCGAATTCACGGTCACACCTGCGGCCACGCCCTGAAGTGCCTGGTCCAATCCGGCTGCCGGAGTCTTCTGAAGCTGTTCGCCCTTTACCGAAGACACCGCTCCGGTAAGGTCGCTCTTTTTCATGACACCATAGCCGATGGCCACCACCTCTTCGAGAACCAGAGAATCAGTCTCGAGGTAAACATCGAAAGTACCTTCGTTCTCGACTACCAATTCCTTATCGGCAAATCCGAAAGAAGTAAAGACGAGAGTCTCGCCCTTTTTAACCTTTATAGTATAAACGCCGTCGAAGTCGGTAGACGTTCCGCTCAATGTACCCTTTACCATAACGGCCACGCCGGGAAGTGGCTGAGAATCGTCAGCTGAAAACACTCGTCCCGTAAGCGTGAGAGTCTGTGCGAAACAAACCTCGACTAAAAACAAAAAGAAAACGATAAATGAAAATTTTCTCATACAATAGTTACTTTTTCAGTGTTTTTCGACTGCAAATATATATGATTGAACTATTAGTTGTTACGTTTTTACTTCACAAAAACTCAACATAAAAACAATTTTTACTTTTTCCACCACTACACAAACTCAACAAAACACGCATAATCTTTTAATTATCAGTTTTATAAATATATTTAATAATTCACTAAAAAATTTTATTAATGAAAAATCACCCCTACAAAAGGAAATTATTATATTTGTAAAAAATTGAGGTTTATGAAACGCTTGTTTTTGTCGATTTCCCTTGTGTTCTGCTGCATCTATGCCAGCGGATATTACCCGGTAGTAAAGAACTACACTAAAAATGAGTATAAGGGAAGCAGTAAGACTTGGCATATAACACAGAGTAGTTGCGGAAATATCTGGGCTGCGAACAACTCCGGAATTCTGGAATTCGACGGACGCGAATGGAGCATCATAGAGGCGAAGAACAAGACCGGCATGCGTTCCCTTCTATTCGACGAAGACAGCGACAGGCTCTACTTCGGAGCAGTTAACGAAACAGGCTACCTCGACTTTCACGATCGCAGGCACATTAAATATGTGTCCCTACTCGACACCCTCAATAATAGCATAAACGACATCTGGGCCATACATAAGATAACGGACACACTTTATTTTAGGGAAAACAACCGAGTATTCAGCCTATGTAACGGGCAGGTGCGAGAATACGGCTTTCCTAACAAGGTGAGCGTCTCGGAAGTCATAGACGGCTCTCTTTACATATTCGTAAACTCCATAGGAGTACTTAGGCAAGGCGCCGACGGAGAATTCGAAAGAGTGCCGGGGACGGAAGGCCTGGGAAGGCTTAACATATGCGCCATAAAGAAAATCTCGGACGACACGATAGAGATAGTCAGCGCCACCAGCGGCCTATATCATCTCACTAACGGCGTACTCACTAAAAAGACAAGCCCCTTGGGCGACTCTTTGGAAAAGGCCATCGCCTACTGCTGTACGGTATCCGAAAATTACAGGGCCTATGGTACGGTTAATAACGGAGTCTATATCCTTGACACACTCGATAACAGCGTTATCCACCTGAACACCACGTCAGGACTTCAAAACAACACTGTCCTCAGCTTATTTTTCGACAAGCAGAAGAACCTGTGGTTAGGTCTCGACAAGGGAATAGACCTAATCGAGCTTAACTCCGCAGAGTATAGGCTATTCGCGGCCAATGACCTGATAGGAGCAGGATACACATCTGAAGTATTCGATGACAAACTCTGGCTGGGAACGAATCAGGGCCTCTATTACTGCCCGTTCCACGGCTCCGCCAAGGAGGTCGAGGACTCGGCGATAAAGGAATTCCCTGAGCTTAAGGGACAGATGTGGCAGCTTCTCGCCTACGACGGCGTGATGTTCGCCTGTGCGGACAGAGGGCTGGGAATAATCTCGGCCGACGGAAAGTTCGATTTCATAAGGATGAACGGAGTGTGGAAGGTCATTCCTCTGGAAACGCAGCCAGGACGAATGCTTGGCTGTAGTTATGATAGACTGTTCCTTCTGAAAAAGGCTGCGGGGAGATGGAAATTCGACAAATGGATAGAGGGATTCAACGAAAGCAGTAAGGTTTTCGAAGAAGATAAGGATGGAAGCATCTGGTTTAGCCACTGGATTAAAGGATTGTATAACCTGCAGATAGACTACGAGAAAGGAGAGGTTCTCAAAGAGCAATTCCTCTCCCGCGAGCACGATTTTCCACAAGACTGGAGCAATACCCCGGTAAAACTGGACGGAAACATCATCTTCCAGACGGCAGACGGCTTCTATAGTTTCGACAAGAGCCTTAACAAGGCCATCCCTGTCGATTCCTTGAACACGCTGTTTTCGTCGAGGCCTGTCGGAATGGGCATCTACAAGCTCAAGAATTCCGACTATTTCTTTTCTTCGTCGTCGATTCAGGCACTCTACTATAAAACCTCCGAAGGATATGCTATGGATAGCCTGTCGCTGAGTTCATTGGCATCCAGAAGAATTACAGGATTCGAGGATTTGAGGGAATTTGACGAAGGTGTGCTAATGCTGAATACCGAAGACGGATTCTCCATCATTATGGAAAACCTTATAAAGGACAAATCGAACCTGTCTTATAACAATCTATACATTAAGGAAATCGCCGTGGCCAAGCCTACCGGAGATTCCGTCATCTTCGAATCCAGGAATCTGGAAGCACAGAAGACGAAGGTCGTAGTGCCTTTTAAGGATAATTCGCTGAAATTCAAGGTGGCGCTTCCTACATTCGATAGCGAAAACAAAGTCCGCTTCAGCTATAGGCTTAAAGGCTATGATAGCGGCTGGTCCCCTTTCCAAGAAGATGAGCATAAGGAATACACCCGCATATCTCCGGGAGAATTCACCTTCCAGGTTAGGGCGAGCGTGCCGGACTCTACCGAAATGATTACCGCGGAAATACCTGTAAAAATACTCAAGCCGTGGTATTTGAAGGGCTGGATAATCATCTGTTACATAACGGCTTTCCTTTTCGCACTCATAGCCCTGTGCTTTTACCTTAAAAAGCGCATCGAGGCAAGCGTAAACAAGCGCCAGAAAGAAAAGGAGAACATCGAGAACGAGAATAGGATGCGTAATGAGCTGAAAATGAAGGCGGACGAATTGGCCTCTTCTACGATGAACCTGATAAGGAAGAACGAGATTCTGCAGAAAATCGATGCCGAGTTGCAGAAGGCTTCGGACAATCTGGTAGAGGATAGGAACAAGTCCCTGCGCATAATAAGCAAGATTAGGTCGGACATTAAGGAGAACATAAGTCACGATAACAGTTGGAACCGTTTCGAAAAGAATTTCGATTTGGTGTACGTGGATTTCTTGAAAAAGCTCGAGGATGCTCACCCGGGTCTTTCCACGACCGACAAGAAACTGTGCGCCTACCTCAAGATGGGACTGTCATCAAAAGAGATAGCTCCGCTTCTCAACATCACTGTAAGAAGCGTGGAAATGAACAGATACCGAGTTCGCAAGAAACTCGGGCTGGGACGAGAGGATAATCTGATGGACTACCTGGGCAGATTCTAGATATTGTCGAATATGAACGGCAATATGGATTCCACATTAGGGAATTTCCATATCCGTTCGGCGCCCACCCATATCACGGTTATGGGGTGTCCGGCATTACGCTGATACTGCGCCATAACCTGACGGCAAGCTCCGCACGGAGACACCGGGTTAGGGGCCAATTCGCCATTAAGTCCGCCTGCTATGGCTATGCTGCACATAGGGTCGTTAGGGAATTGGGACGAGGCGGCAAACATGGCACTTCGCTCGGCACACATACCGGAAGGGTATGCTGCATTTTCCTGATTAGCGCCTTTTACGATTTTTCCACTATCAAGTCTAATCGCTGCGCCTACGTTAAAATGTGAATACGGAGCGAAAGAACCCTCCATGGCGGCGATGGCTTCTCTGACGAGCTGCGCATCCTCGCTTCCGAGTTCTTCTATAGATTTGTACTCAATAAATGAGATTCTAATATCCTTTTCGGTCATCGTTTAAAAATTAGTGGACCCCAAAGATATGAATTTTTCTTCTTCGGTGCAAATATGCGTTAGTTGGAAAATTATTCGTATATTTGTTTTTTGGTAAAACGAACAATGAAGAGCATTACTCTACACGACAAAACTTTCGTACCTTTCATCTCTAATCAAGAGATAGAGAGCGCTATCGACAAGGTAGCGGAAAAGCTTAATGAGAAGCACATTAACGATGAGCAGCCACCTATTCTGCTCTGCATTCTGAACGGTGCTTTGATGTTCACGTCCGAGCTTATGAAGAGGCTCGATTTCGTCACCGAATTGGTTACGGTCAAATTGGCATCCTACGAAGGGACCCAGTCGAGCGGAAAAATCCGCGAGGATATGGGGCTCACCGGCGATGTCAGGGGCAGAAATGTCATTATCTGCGAGGATATCGTGGACACCGGTAAGACCATCGTCTATCTCAAGAACCTTCTAAAGGAGAAGGGTGCCGCTAACGTCGAGATATGTACTATGCTGCTAAAGCCCGATATCTACGAGCAGAACGTGGTCCTGGACTACGTGGCTATGAAGATTCCGCCGAGGTTCATAGTGGGTTTCGGACTGGATTATGACCAGATAGGGCGAGGAACTAAAGACATTTATGTATTAGAAGATTAATATAATATGAAGTACTACATTATGTTCGGCCCTCCAGGTGCGGGCAAAGGCACACACGCAGTAGCGATACGCGAGAAATACAATTTGTGCCACATCTCCACAGGAGAGCTTCTGAGAGCTGAAATAGCAGCCGGAACTGAGCTTGGCCTCCAAGCTAAAACCCTTATCGATAACGGAAATCTGGTTCCTGATGAGGTTGTGGAAAAGATGATCGCAGCGAAATTCGACAGCGTCAAGAACGTAGATGGATTCCTTCTCGACGGATTCCCTCGCACGCTCCGTCAGGCAGAAGATTTGGATAAAATTCTGGCAGCCAGGAATTGCGCAGTAGATGCAGTCATCTCGCTTATGATTTCCGACGAGGTCGTAAAGCAAAGAATCGCCCACAGAGCAGCCATCGAAGGCCGTGCGGACGACGCTTCAGAGGAGACCATTAACAATCGCATCAAGACCTATCACTCTCAGACCGAACCCCTCATAGAGTATTACAAGAAACAGGGCAAATATCACGAAGTAAAGGCTGATGCCGCTACTATCGAAGAAAATAGAGAAAGAGTACTAAGCCTCTTGAAAGACCTGCAATAAAGCCTTATCTATTAGTTAGTAACAAAACCCCGCGACGAGATGCCGCGGGGTTTGTCTTTTATTATTTAGCATTACGACGGTTACGTCTGCGTCTCTTCTTCGCATTCGCGGAAGTGACGAAATAGACTGCGAAGGCAGCTATCACCACAGCGATGATGACATAGGTGAACATATTGGCCTTACTGCCCTTCACGTTCTGCCACATCTTAAGCAGTTTTTCGGTATCGTCGCCCCAGTCGTGTTCCAGCGCACAACGCTCGATGACTGACAAGTCAGGATAGAGGATAGGGTTGACTCTTACTGCAGAAGCGTCAGGTCCGAAGAAATATGAAAGGTCGATAGGCTCGAGACTTTCGTCTATCTGCGATTCGAGGACCTCGCGAGAGCCGTTTGAAGCCACATATCCGGTTTCTTCCATATTACGGATGGCGATGTCCGGGCGACACATAAAGTTAATGAAATAGGTCGCAGCCTTTATATTCTTAGCATATTTAGGGATTACCCAGCCGTCGAACCACACTGTAGAGCCCTCTTCAGGTACCACATAGTCGAGCTCCACTCCTACGGCAGCAGCCTCTTCTATGGCCCAAACGGCGTCGCCGCTCCAGTTAAGGGATACATAGGCGCGGTTCTTAGTCATCTGCTCCTTTCCGAGATCAGCCTCCCAGCCATATACTCCCGGCTTGCACTGCATAAGGTAGTCCTGAACCATCTGAAGCGACTCGTCGGAAGAATCGCGCATAAGGTCTTGAAGTGTCACCTTTCCGCTCTTCAACTCGTTCTGCTTGAGATAGATAAGCACCGGAGCATAAACGTCGCGAGGAGCGTCCTTAATGAGAATCTTTCCGGCAAATTTAGGATTGCGAATCACATCCCAAGTCGAAGCCTCCTCACGAGTCACGAATTTAGGATTATAGATGATGCCTGTCGTTCCCCACATATAAGCCACTGAATACTGATTGGCATCGATAGATGGGTTAATGGAGCGGAACATCTGCTCGATAAATGGCGAACGATTAGCCTCGATATAGTTAGGGGTCGAGCCTAAAGACTTGAAGTCCAGCGGCAAGAGCAATCCCTTATCAAGCATTCTCTCTATGATATAATCGGAAGGACACACCACGTCGTAATCTTCGTGACCTTTTTCGATTTTCGAAAGCATAGCTTCGTTTACGTCGAAAGTCATATAAATCACATCGATGTTCTCCCCCGTCTGCTCCTTATACCACGATTTAAAATCGTCCAGGACACCTTCGGCGATGTAATCGGACCAGTTGTAAACCTTGAGGACATTGCTCCTGTCCTCAGCAAAAACGCTAACGGCACTCAAAGCTAAAATGCCGGTAGCCAAAAACTTAACTACTCTTTTCATTTTTGTTTTTTAATTTTTCTAAAATTTACGAAAAACAGAACCAGAAGCACCACGAGGAAGATAATCGTCATCATAGGCTTCAGCTCCGGTGTAAGTCCCCCCTTACGCGCATCGGCGTAGATATAGGTAGAAAGCGTCTCCAGTCCGGAAGAGCCTGCCGTGAAATAAGTTACGGCGAAATCGTCCAGACTCATCGTAAAGGCCAATATAAACCCGCTCACCATCCCGGGGCGCAGCTGCGGAATCAACACCTTACTCAAAGCCTGCGAAGGAGTGGCTCCCAAATCCAGGGCCGCCTCGTAGATATTAGGATTGAGCTGGGTCAGTCGCGGCAGGACATTAAGCACCACATAAGGAGTGCAGAACGTTATATGGGCCAATACCACAGTGACATAGCCCTTGCTCACGTGCAGGAACACGAACAGCAGGAAGAGCGACACACCGGTAATGATGTCCGGATTCAGCATCGGCACATTGTTCAAGAACTGTATGGTGCGCTTGGCACGTCCGCGCATATTATAGATTCCTATGGCGGCCAATGTTCCCAGCACCGTCGACACTGCAGAGGCCATCAGCGCAATCAGAATCGTGTTTTTCAATGCACTGAGGAGCGCGACCGAGCTCGAATTGGCCCCGGTAAACAGATTCTCATAAAGCTGGAAGGTGAATCCGGTCCAGTTACCGAGCGATTTGGCAGTGGTGAACGAAAAGACCGCGATGAAAATTATAGGCAAGTAGAGCATTAGCAGAACAAGCCCCAAATAGCTTTTAGCCAATACTTTTTTAATTGTCATCTTTATTCTTTTGTAGTAAGGTCGAAAGACCGATAATAATCAACATGACCAGCGAAAGCGCAGCACCCTGATTCCACATCAAGTTGTTAAACTGCTCCTGAATGATGGAACCGAAAAGCTGTATAGTATTGTTAGTCAATATCTCCGATATGGCGAAAGTGGATACCGTAGGCATAAACACCATCATAACTCCACTCATCACGCCCGGCATCGAAAGTGGCAGCGTGACCTTCAGGAAGACCTTCGCCGGACTCGCGCCCAGGTCCTGCGCCGCTTCGATGTAGCTCCTATCCATCTTACTAAGAATAGTATAGATAGGGTAAATCATGAACGGCAGATAGTCGTAGGCCAATCCGAAAAGAAGCGTTCCCTTTCCCAGGCCAATCCCCATAGAATTGAAGATCTCTGCGGTCGCGAGGGTTCGCATAAGTGCGTTAATCCACATCGGCAGGATGAAAAGAACGGCAGTGAGAGACGAACGGTTCAGTTTCTTATCGGCCAATATGTACGCCGCAGGATAACCTATCAGAATGCAAATCAGCGTGTTCTCCAACGCCACCTCCAGCGATACGAGGAAAGAATTGACTATCTTCGGCTCGGTGAAAAAGGCGGTAATGTTAGATAGCGTGAATGAGCCATAGTTATCCGTAAATGCGTATACTGCAATAAGCAGCAAGGGCAGGACCACGAACAGCACCAAAAAGACGAAATACGGGACAGCCCAAGTCGATCTCTTAGTCATCTGCTTTACTGATTATTATGTCCTGAGGTAAGATATTGATACCCACGAGGTCATTTTTATCCCACACGTCCTGAGTGTTGACGAAGAGCCTATACATTTCGGTGGTCTTCACCTCGATATGATAGTGGTCACCCTTATAGAGGATGTTCCTGATGTGAGCGGAAGCAATCGCATCTTCGTCGCTGTCCATCAAGTCCACCTTGTCGAAATCTACGCGAACCTTCACCTTGTCGCCCTTCTCGAACTGAGTCTCCTGGCACTCGAACTCCTTATCCATAAAGTAAACAGTGGAAGGAGAGGTCATCTCGCCGTCGAACTCGTTATAGAGAGAGGTCTTGTGCATTACCTGAATGTCGCAAGGCTTGATGATAAGGCCTACGGTACTTCCCACTTCGAAAGCGTTATAGTCCTGAATCATAAGCTCGTAACCGGCATCGCTGTCGACATACATCTCGTAATGAACACCCTTGAAGGTGCAAGACTTCACGACAGCTGTTATCTGCGCAGCCTCGGTGTTATTCATAATATAGATATCCTCCGGCCTAACTACCACATCCACAGGCTCGTTAGGATCGAACCCCTCGTCCACGCATTCGAACTCGTGACCTGCGAAGCATACGCGGCGGTCGCAAGGCATAATTCCGTCGAGAATGTTCGACTCACCTATAAAGTCGGCCACGAAAGCATTCTGAGGCTCGTTATAGATGTCGGTAGGAGTTCCTATCTGCTGAATCTGTCCGTCGTTAAATACTACGATGGTATCCGAAAGGGTGAGGGCTTCCTCTTGATCGTGAGTCACATAGATGAAGGTGATGCCCAGTTGCTTGTGCATCTCCTTAAGCTCTATCTGCATATCCTTACGCATCTTAAGGTCGAGCGCACTCAGAGGTTCGTCGAGAAGCAGCACCTTAGGCCTGTTCACGATGGCACGTGCTATGGCGATACGCTGCTGCTGGCCACCTGACAGGGAGTCCACGTCACGGTCTTCGTAGTCGGTCATAGACACGAGCCTAAGCACCTTCTCCACACGGCTATCTATCTCCTCCACAGGAAGTTTCTGGAGCTTGAGGCCAAATGCCACGTTATCGTAGACATCCAAGTGAGGGAAAAGCGCATAGCGCTGGAACACCGTATTAAGCGGACGCTTGTGCGGAGGAAGTTCGGAAATATCCTTTCCTTCGAGGGTAATCACACCTTCCGAAGGAGTAAGGAAGCCTGCTATAAGTCTTAGGAGCGTAGTTTTTCCGCAACCCGAAGGTCCGAGGAATGTAATGAATTCTCCTTTTTTAATATAAAGATTAACGTCATCGAGCACCTTTTTTTCTCCGAAATAGTGAGAGATGTGCTCGAGATTAATGATTACATCTTCTTTTACCATCCTTTTGTAAAAGTATAAGTTAAACCAAAACTGAAAACTACGGGATAATCCACTTTAAGATCGCCGTAATTATATGAGCACAAAGCGTGTAATCTAAGATTTTCTATAGGATAATAGTGAAGTGCAGCTCCTATATGGCCCATATTCACGTTAGATGCGTCATAATGCTCCAGCCCGGCGTGCACCAGGGCCTCGAGCTTATCACAAGCGGCATAATTAAGCGAAACCGAAGTAGTTTCACCGCCTGCGAATATATTTTCGTCATCACCCACCTTCGACTGCGCGTCGACAGTACAGGTAAATGCATCGGCGAAACTTCCGCGAACGCCGCAGGAGATAACTCCTATGTAATTAGCATCTCCTTGGCCCATAAGATTATAGGCGGCCCTACAGCCCCACGAGCCGGTATCGATGATAAGCCTCATACCTCCGTTATAGATTCCGCTCGTAAACGGATGCTCGCCATAAGGAGAGGTGGAGATTCCTGCCTCCAAGCTGCACACGTCCATTACCTGCCAAGCGAGACTTGCGCCCCACTGATAGCAGTTCATAGAGTTCCAGATGGAGCTGGCAAATGGGATGTGTATGTCGTAGTCGTATTCGTCGAACTCGTACGTACCCCACAGTAGCGGTGCCTTACCGAGCGTAAGTCCCACATCACCTGAAGTGTATGTAAGATAAGCCCAGTCCAGCCAATTCACGTCGTCGGTGCGGAATGTATTCTGATACAAGAGCCCCGGCTCGCTAGAAAGCCAGTGATTGGAAATACTGTAAGAAAAATGTTCTGAAAAATTCCCTTCGAAAAGGGTGTAAAGAGATGAGTTGCCAAGCGGGTCGGCGTTCAGATATTCGCCCCTGGCAATAACGGAGAACTCGGCAACCTGACCGAGATCGTCAGCCTCTTGCGAGTGCGCAAGGAAGCAGAGCAGCAGAGTGGCTGCGGTAACGAGTGTTTTTTTCATTTCCCAGTACCATAAAAATAAATTTGGTCCAACTTCTTTTTTGCGGTTGCAAAGGTAACATTTTTTTGAATAAAAAAAAGAGGAGGGCCACATTTTTGATGTTGACCCTCCCTTAATATTTTATCTACTGACTTTTACGCGTCGATTTTAAAGGAATCCTTCAGCGAAGTAGTCTTGTTGAAGACAGGATGCTCCGCAGTGCTGTCCTTATCCTGAATATAATATCCTACACGCTCGAATTGAACTGTGATTCCGGACTTGTCTTCCAGAAGTGCCGGCTCTGCCCAGCCTGTCTCGACGATAAGGCTATCAGGATTCAAGAAGTCCTTATAGTCCTTATCTTCAGGAACCTGACTCATATCCTGAAGGGTGAAGAGCTTATCGTACTGACGAAGCTCGACTTCCTTAGCGAACTGGGCGGATACCCAATGGATGGTTCCCTTAACGGAGCGCCACTCCCCTGCACCCGGCTTGGTGGTAGGGTCGTAGGTGCACTTGAGTTCCACTACCCTGCCATTCTCGTCCTTTATGACTTCTTCGCACTTGATGATGTAGGTGTATTTCAGTCGAACCTCTCCGTCCGGTTTCAGGCGGAAGAACTTCTTAGGAGCGTCTTCCATAAAGTCTGCCCTATCGATGAGGAGCTCGCCGGTGAAAGGAACCTTTCTGGTAGCGCCTTCCGGTTCTGCCGGATTCAGTGGGGCATTGAACCATTCTACCTGTCCTTCAGGCCAATTCACTATCGTGAGTTTGATAGGGTCTGCGCCTACTACCATATAGCGGTTAGATCTGGCGTTAAGATCCTGACGCACACACCATTCGAGGAGTTGCAGGTCGATGAGCTGGTCGCGTTTGGTGACGCCTATCTTTTCGCAGAACATCTTGAGGGCCTCCGGAGTGTAGCCACGTCTGCGCACACCACAAAGTGTAGGCATACGAGGGTCGTCCCATCCGCTTACAAGCTTTTTCTGAACGAGTTCGAGAAGCTTGCGCTTGGACATGAGGGTATAGGTAAGGTTAAGTCTCGCAAATTCGTACTGATGCGAAGGATAGATGCCGAGGGCCTGGATGAACCAGTCATACAACGGTCTGTGCACGTCGAACTCAAGGGTACAGATGGAGTGTGTGATGTGCTCTATGGAGTCGCACTCTCCGTGGGTATAGTCGTACATCGGGTAGATGCACCACTTGTCTCCGGTTCTGTGGTGATGTGCGTGTTTGATGCGGTACATCAACGGGTCACGGAACATCATATTAGGATGTGCCATATCTATCTTAGCACGAAGCACTTTCTCTCCGTCGGCGTATTTTCCGTCGCGCATCTCGCGGAAAAGACGGAGGTTCTCTTCCACGCTGCGATTTCTGTACGGGCTCTCTACGCCCGGCTTGTCCACCGTACCGCGGCCTGCGGAAATCTCCTCCTGGGTCTGGTCGTCGACATAGGCCAATCCCCTACGTATCATATCTTCGGCCCACTGGTACAACTGTTCGAAGTAATCAGAAGCATAGAGTTCCTTCTCCCATTGATAACCAAGCCATTTGATATCTTCCTTTATAGCGTCTACATATTCGGTGTCCTCCTTCGTAGGGTTCGTGTCGTCGTAGCGAAGGTTAGTCTTTCCGCCGTATTTCTGGGCCAATCCGAAATTGATGCACAGACTCTTGGCGTGTCCCAAGTGCAAGTATCCGTTCGGCTCCGGAGGAAAACGCGTAAGCACGCTTTTTATTCTTCCACTCTTAAGATCGTCCTCGATAATCTCCTCGAGGAAATTCAGTTTTTTTGTTGCTTCTTCCATATCAAATTATCTTTGTTAGTACAATCCTTTTCTTTGTTAGTACAATCCGCAAATATAATCTTTTTTCGCCTCCTACACAATAGCCGTCACCCACGCCTGCCGCGACAAATGGCACTCTGACACAAAATGTGTTTTTCGACTTAGCGTGCAAGCTTTTTTACTACCGCTCGCAGCAAAGACACCCCTCGGACGGGCCCTCCCATTTCTTGCAGAAATGGTTCCCTCCATCGTAGCCGAAGATGGCATTGCCCTCAGGGTGTATTGCTGACTCGCGGAGTTCCGCAAATTCACTTTGGCAGGGAGGACGGAGTAGAGTGCACTCTGCTAAGGGTGGCTTGCCAAGGTGAGACTTTTTTAGCTCCACTTTGGCAGGGAGGTATCGACATACGCGTTCTGTGGCACATTGGCTGCCAAAGTGATTTTGATGAGCTAGTCTCAATGGCTTCCCGTCCGGGATATCGTGGCTTTGGCCGGATGGGAAGCATCTCAACGACGTTTCATCCGGAGAAATGGCGGTTTGCCCGGACGGGAATGCATATTTAGCCTAAAATTTGCTACATTTGAGGAAATAAATGATTTTAAAAAAGGCTTATTATGGAAAGACACAGATTAAGCAGTGCGATCGTGCTTAGTATCGCGATCGTGGTAACGGGCATTATGTTGCCGGTAGCAGTAAAGAATTACAGAGCGTTCGACAGGACGGTTACCGTCAAGGGGCTTTGCGAACGAGAGGTAGAAGCCGATAAAGTCGTATGGCCTATAAACTATAAGGTGGCAAGCGAAAACTTGAACGACCTTACGGCGAAAATGGAAAGTAGCCGCAAGGCTATAGTTCAATTCCTTAAGGATGGTGGAATCGACGAAAGCGAAATCACCTTCTCGGCTCCTATCGTTTCCGATAAATATTCACAAGAATACGGGGACGACAACAGGCGTTTCAGATACATCAGCCAGAATGTCATCACCGTCTGCACGAATAAGGTCGAGAAGATACAACCGCTCACCGCGAAAGTACAGGAACTGCTAAAAGCCGGAGTCGTGGTCAGCCGCGAGAACTACTGGGAAAGCGGTATCCAATACCTCTTCGAAGGCCTTAACGAGATAAAACCGGAAATGATTCACGAGGCTACGGCCAATGCCCGCGTGGCCGCCGAGCAGTTCGCCACAGATTCAGGAAGTGAAATAGGCAAAATCAAGACTGCGTCGCAGGGTTCGTTCAGCATAGAAGACCGCGACGCCACCACCCCTCAGATCAAAAGAGTCCGCGTCGTCACGTCCCTTACTTACTATCTGGTAAAATAATGGAGCTACGCCCATCCTACAAGAAAGAGTAAATCTTACAGTTCGTGCATTTGCACGACGGTGTCGAGCCAGTGCGGAAGGGACTTGACGTGCCAAGTGCGGGCAGCCATATCTTCCGGGGCGAAACAGTATATGCTCAAATCCTTACACTTTTCCAAAAGCGAAGAGGCCACCGGCAGGTAACTTATAAGAAGGGCCTTCGAGTTATTCCCGCCATAGGTCCTTCGCACGCTATCTATCTTAAAGATGTCGGCCGAGGTGATCTCCCCCGACTTGCATTCGATAAGAAGGAGCCTTTGCCTGTCATTTACCACTAAATCTATCTCGTTTTTCACTGCATTCCCGCCCTGCTCATTGAAAATGACGTCGTGCCAGATATCGTCCTTACCGTGGCTTCCGACATTGGCCATATGCCAATCGGACACCACGTCGGCGACCACCACTTCCCACCAGCGTCCCAGGAACATCAGTTCGCAGCATCTCCCGGATGCCGAGTCGAAGAAGACCTCGAATCCGCGGTAGATACTCAGCGTGCCGCTTCGAGTCTCGATCTCGGCGCCATTGGCCAATCTCCCCTTGAAGAAGTAGTCGCCCGATTTCGGCAGGGTGAGGCTCCGGAACCAGCCCTTGGCCATTCGATAGATGTCGTAATGCCGTTCGATGAACTTCTTCACATAATAGGCGGCGTTCACATCGAGGCTCTTGAGCTCCGATACGTCCTCGAAGGTCCGCACACAGCCGCCGTACAATCGAAGGTAGTCTTCGTTACTGATGGCGCTGCGAAGAGGCCGGCGCACGTAGTCCGGGGTGTCTATCAAATAACCGTCCTGCGTGATATAAATCGCCCTGCAACCGTGCTCCCTGGCAGCCTTCCCTGCCGCGAGGGCCATAATCTTCGTGCCTTCGGAGAGGTTGAAGATGAACTCGTCTTCGGGATTTTCGGCCAATATTCTCTCGCACACGCTCACGATACCGTCCATATCGTAGGGCCCCACCAAATCTTGGCTCACCTTCACGCGGTCCGAGAGCAGTGAAAGAAGCGGCGCGCACAAAAGTTTACTTTCTTTCGTGACCAGCAGATGGACGAACTGCGGGCGGAACTCTTTTATCCCTAAATAGATAGTGTCGAAGTCGCGCCCTACGGTTATTATTTGGTGTCTTCGCATATGAAAATTCTTTTGTTAAAGATAGAAAAAATTATTTACCTTTGCGCCCGTTTGCGCTTAGACGACTATTTTTATAATCATTTTATGAATAAAATTACTAAACTTTTGTCTTTGGCAGCATCGCTCTGCCTGATTGCCGTTTCTTGTGACGACAAAAAATCAACTACTCCTGACAAACCTAACAAACCAGACCAGCCAAGCGAACAGGGTCCTACTATTAAGGACGTACTTGCAGGCGATATGGGCTCCACCTTCGAGGTGAAGGGAGCGCTCGTAGTCGGAGCTAACACTAATGGCGTTCTTCTCGAACAGGATGGCGAACGCATCTATGCTTTCTATGGAAGCGAGCACGGTCTCGCAAACGGTGACGTGGTAACCGTTAACGGCCCTACCGCTATGCGCAACGGTCTTCCTCAATTCGCAAGCGGATGCACCCTTTCCAAGACTGGCACCAAAGAGGTAGTCTACCCGGAGAGCAAGACTCTCAGCGTAGAGGACATCGATAACTACATGAAAACTCCTTCAGTAGAATACGTTACTTTCACAGGTACCATTCTGCTTTCCGGAAATTATACTAACGTGGAGCTCGAAGGCACCTCATATATAGGTAGCCTCGATTATATGACGGAAGACTTCAAGGCTGCCTATTCAGGACATAACGTGACCATCACGGGATGGGCATTCGGTTCTTATAAGTCTTACTTCTATGTAATTCCGGTTAAGGTCGAGGACCACGGAGTATACGAGGAAGAGGTTCCTGCAGGGGCCATCTACTATAACACCTTCGACAAGGATCTCGCCACACAGACCTTCGGCGACGGCGGAAAATGGCCGTTTATGGATGAGTTCGACGGCTGGAAAAACGAAAAGGGCGCAGGCGTACAGAACGTTTCATACAGCTTCCAGAGCATGTCCATCCGTACCAACCAGTCTTCAAAGGGCTATCTTTCAGAGTATGAAGGCTCAGGAAAGAATAACATTTTCTTCAGCACCGCTCCTAACTTTTTCACCATAGAGAAGGTAGATGTTACCGGCAACCGCAACCTCCGCCTTCAGTTCGGCGCACAGAGATATTCTCAGGGTGGAACTAACACCTTTATCCGTCCGGACTTCGAGGTTCGCCTCTCTGCTGACGGTGAGGTATGGTCTCCTGCACTTAACTATAACTTCGGCGACGTAGAGGACGTGGCCGGAAACTGGAGACTCGCTACGGCTGACTTCACTCTTCCTGAAGGCACTAACACCCTTTACATCAAATTCGTGGCTAAGCTTAGCAGCGTGAACAGAATCGACGACGTACTCCTTATCCCAGGTAAGGGTGGCAAACTCGTCGAATTCGGTAAGGAAGACGAAATTCCGCTCAGCACCATCGCAGAAGTACTCGCATCTCCTATCGAAGAAAAGTATAAGGTAGAAGGAACCATCATCGGCACACACCAGAAGGGATTCCTCGTACAGGACAAGACGGGCATCATCCTGACCTTCAAGAAAAAGCACGGCATGTCAGTGGGTGACGTAGTGACACTGGAAGGCGTAACCACCATGTACGGCGGTATGAAGCAGTTCGGAGAGAGCACCGTAGTCACCAAGAACGGCACCGCTACCGTAACCTATCCTGAACCGGTAGAGTTCAAGGCTGCGGATTTCGACGCCTATGCTGCGGCTCCTTGCATCAAATACGTTACCTACACAGGCGATTTGACTGCTTCTATGGACCAATACTACCAGTGGCACCATAACGTAGCAGTAGAGGGCACGGCAGTAATAGGTTCTCTCTCTTATCCTAACAAGGACCTTAACGTAAAGAACTTCGAAAATAAGAAAGTGACCGTGACCGGCTATGCGATAGCAGTTTCCGGAAGCGACGTCAAGTACCTCAACACTATGGTCATCGAAATCAAGGAGGCTAAGTAAAGCTTTACTATCGATACGAAAAGGGCGACTGATTTATTTCAGCCGCCTTTTTTAGTTTCTTATTCGGATTCCCTGACGAATCGTGCTATTCTCTCCTCTACGATTCTTATATATTTTCGTTTTAATTTATCGGTAAGTAAACTCCTATCAATCAATTCGCGCGATTTTTCCGGCAAACACATATACTTATCAAGAATCCTTTTAGCACGAGGACCGATAACCCCTATCCTTTCAGCAAACCTCTCAAAATCCAAACGACACGGATGTCCGGTCTGCACATAAACATCACTCTTTACGATATTCGGAGACAGTCCACCATCTAGACATAATTGTTCCCCATTTACGTGAAGGCTAGTGTTGAGAAGATCATATGCGGGCGAAAGACGATAATCCTCGCCCTGAAGGATGAGTGAAAAGTTTTTTAAGTGGTCGTCTCCATTCGCGTATATATAATTAAACACTACCAGTTCTAAGAATCTTTCCATATCCACCATCCAAGCCGAGACATTATTTCTTATCCCCACAGCGATATCCTCGAAACTTCCCATATATTTAAATCCCTCACCATAATCGTACTCGTTTTTACCGACAACTGTCGCAAAATCTTCCATAACCAAGCGAGTTCCGTCAGGCATAACATCGAAGCGTTTTGTAATATATACCCTCTGACCATTCTTCGTGAAACACAGCCCATTCGCTGCCGTTACAATACCATACACCTGCGAGGCGATCTGCATAGTCAAATTTTCATTTACAGGAATGAACTTGCGATCTAAAAGCGTTGGATCCCACGGTGCCGGTTTAAGGATATAAGTGGAGCGCTCGTCGTCATTTGCTATACGTATTTGACCATCATCAATGACTGCAGGAAACTTCTCCTGCACGCCAGACACGGATATTCTCTTCATCGCTCTCGAAATCTCTTCGACATCACGAAACTCGTCTATATTGAAATCCAGCACATGACTGACACGTTTTCCATCAAAAAGGAGCTTTCGCGCTTTCTGACAATATGTGGAATGTCCCTCCACGAGAAGAGATGGGCAGTTATCCAATTCTATCATTTCGCTACTGTATTTACGTGAACGGCCCCTATGAAATCTGCATTGGCCATAGCCATAAGCATACCGAAGAAATCCTTTTCGTCGATTCTTAACGAACGGCAGATAATCTTTCTATTAGCCCCTTCAGGCAACATATTTAAAAAGAAAGAGAAAAGGGATTCAGACTTGTAAGCCCCTTCTCTTTTAGGGAGAGTAACCGATATGGGTGGCATATTTGACGCCAAGTATTCAGGATAGTAACAAAATGCATATCCTCTACCAGGACGAGTTTCCGTCAACAAACCAGCTCTTCGCTCGTTCATATATACTTCCAATTCTCTCATAATCTAAGGGGTTGATTATTGCACTTTATGACGTACACGATACGCTATTTCCAGGCCAAGCACATCAAGTAACTTGGAAATAGTCGACAATGACGGATTGGCAATTCCTCGCTCAATATCCTTCACGGTCGGAAGACTAATACCGGACATTTCAGCAAGGTCTTGCTGTGATATACCCAGCACTTTCCTACGGTTTCGTATCACTTCTCTTAAATCCATAAGTCTATTATACTATACTTTCCGCAAATATAAGAAAAATTTTTCACATTTTTGCAATGAAAAGTATAGTATAATATCCCTTACGAATATGAAGGCGACGGCTGTTGATTTCAACTGTCATTTCAGAGAGAATTCGATGTGCTTTGAATTCTATACTTCAACTAAAGTCACCAATCTGAGGTCGACTAAAACGGTCGGCCTCTTCTTCTATTTTTTCAGTGGAAGGGAGCTACGGTGTCCCCACCGAACGCTTTGAGATATTTGTAAAGCCTTGCAGGAGAGAAGGCTTTTTCGTAATCCTGGTACTTCATCGCTCCAATTCTTTCAAATTCTTTTGCAAAGTTTAAAATAATCGTACCTTTGCAATGGAATCCCCGTGTGTCCCTGAGCAATCAAACACGCGGGTTTAGTCTTTTTATATGAGCCTTAGCGGAAGTACTCGTACTTAGAAAGAGCCTATTTAGTGTATAATCTTAATGTTCCCATAAAAGCAAAAGACTCGCCCTGGTACGCTGTTCTACGGGAAGCGTGGCGAGTACTGTTGCTACAAATATAGAGTTTTTTCTATATCCACAAAAAAATCTAACTGCGTTTTTGATTTTGCCATAAAGCATGCAATTCCGCGCCGCAATGTGACTACGTTATCCTCTGACAGCCCAATTGGCGTCCTTGCTCTTCAGGAACCAGTTCCGGACAGAAATGATTTGAATGTCCTTGCCTTTATAATTGACATGTTCGTCTGTATCCCAAGTCACAAGTGTTAGGTTATTGCACTTCAACTCGTCTGAAGCGACAACGAGGGCATCGAGTTCACGCCTGCGAGTCTTGGGCTTGGAGATTTCATATGCAACCTGTATCAGCGCGTCGACCTTCGTCCCTTTCTTAGTAACGAAGTCGACTTCTTTTTCGCTGGTAGTGTGATAATAGAAGAGTTCGTTCTTCTTAATGTCAAAACCCCGTCTGAGGAGCTCGACGAACACCATATTTTCGAGCTGTCTGCCGCTGTTCGCGGAAAGTTCCAATGACCGAGCCAGCACGAATCCTGTATCCACTACATACACTTTCCGGTCGGCTTTCTTCATTTCCTTTAGTTTGCGGTTGAAACGTGGAAGGAAATAGAAGAGATAGGGCTCCTCAAGATACTTGCAAAATTTCTTGACGGTGGTGACACTACCCAGATTCAGATCCCCTGCGATACCTGTATAGCTGAGCGGATTGCTATAGTTAGTAATGAGATAATCGGCAAGGTCATAGAGCTCCGTGGTCTTGCGGATCTTATGGCGCCTTGCCACATCCTTGAAAAGAATAGAGTCGAAAAGCGAACCCATATATGTCTGCTCGATCTCCCTTGTCCTGACGATTTCCGGATAGCCACCGTTCTTAAGATAATCCTCCATCGCATTTGAAAGAGCTGCTTCTTCTTCTGGCAGCTGTGGTTGCATATTCACCTGCGTATATTGGAGCGTCTCCTTCATTGAGAAGGGGAGCATCATGGTTTCGACATAACGCCCTGTGAGCAAAGTAGCCATCTCACTGGAAAGGAGGTTTGCATTAGATCCCGTTATCAGGAGGTTGATACCCCTACGGTAGAGAGTAGTCACCCAAGTATCCCAACCATTGAGATTCTGGATTTCATCAAGAAGGAGGTACTCGTATCCGGGATAAACCTCCGACAGGGCCTTCATCACTGAATCCTCTTCAAAACGTGATAACAAGGAACTGTCATCAAAGTTCAGATAGGCGTAATTCTTTCCACGGAGCATTTGGATAGCGAATACCGACTTACCTGCTCGACGCGGCCCGGTTATCAGTTTGATGAGACCGGAGCCCAAAAGCGCAGCAGTATTTACTATTTCCGTTCTCGTCTGATAGCCTTTTGAGGCGAGCATATCCCGCTCTGCTTTTTGTTGAAGAACAATGTTTTTCATACACTATTTTCTTTGTATTGCACAAAATTAGCGAATTTTATGCAATAAGCAAATTATTTTGAACAAAAAGCGCGATTACAGTTAAAAATCCAGCACATGATCGGAATAGACCTTGCCCTCATTTGGACAATACAGCCGTTCAAAAATTAGTCGTTTTCAACGATTCTATCGTTATTCGGTTACGACGGTCCAGCCTTCCGTAAGGGTGCTGCCCGAGGCTCCCGTCCGGGATACGGGACAACCGCAAATCCATGAAGACGATGACGATCATAGGGAATAACCGCCTATCGTCAATATCAATTCAATGCAGGAACAGGTCATCGAGAGTAATCGAGTTCTGCACAAGTGAAGTGTGGGAATTGGCAGACAGACCGAATGTTGTCACCATCACAAGATGGATGGACTTGTTTGTCTTAGTTGCATTGCGGAAAACTTCGATCTTATCCACTAACTCCGATTCGTAGCCTTTAGTAATTGCATATAAACCCGATGCAAATTTTACTTCGCAGAGGTCAATCACGCCGTCGCGACGATCAATCAACAGATCAATCTGCGATCTCTTTCCAGACTCATCTTCGCCTCGCCATGAAAACTGACGGGTAGCCACTCCTGATATACCCAAAGCAGCTTTGATCTGAGGAATGTGGTTCATACACAGAAGTTCAAACGCGAATCCTGTCCACGCACGATGCATGGAGGAATCAATCCTGTTTGTCCAAAAATTTTCGTCATCCCCATAGTTCTCCTGAACAAAATCAAGATAAAAGATGGTGTAGAAGTCACTGAGACGGTAGATGCTGCCTTTCTTCGTTTTCGTCCAATCCTTATACGACAAGACGAACCCACTGTCTTCCAACTCCTTAAGCACACGGGTCAAATTGCCGTTAGGCGGGATTTTTGTCGCTTCGGATATTTCGGCTCTTGTCAGCCCTGAACGCTTCGTGTTAAGAGCCTTGACAATCTTCAGATGCGGTTCGGGATTATCGAAGAGCGAAGCGTAGAGATGTGTAAACTCATCCCACAGGCGTGCCCTTTTCTTAAAGAAAATGTTGTCAATGTTTTGGCTGAAACTCATTCCTTTTTCGATCTTGTCCAGATAATAAGGAATTCCGCCCATAATCATATAGCATTCGGCTATATCCTTTCGCGTCAAGCAGATTTGTCTGCGGTCAAGAAATTCTTCAGTTTCCTTCAATGTAAACGGCTCAAGATAAATTCGGTCCGTGTCGCGATTGAAAAGACCTCCTTTATTGCTAAAAACCTTCTTTGTTATCCAAGAAGTCGCTGAGCCACAAAGTATAAGCAAAAGGTTATTTTCGCCGGAACCCCATCCGTTCCAAAAACCCTCCAACGCACTCACAAAATCAGATTTGCGAGTTTCCATCCATGGAACTTCATCAAGAAAAACTACGAGTTTCCCAGGGCGACTGATTCCCTGAAGATAATTTTTCAGCATCCTAAATGCGGCATACCAGTCTTTCGGAGTCTCTACATCTTCCCCCGAATAGTCTGAAAGGGCATTGGCGAAGTTCTCCAATTGTCTTCGCATGCTCTTTTTGTAAAGTCCGGTAAGATAGAAATCAAAACGGTTGTCGAAGGCTTGACGAATCAGGAAGGTCTTCCCGACACGACGCCGACCATAAACGACCACCAATTCCGGCGACTGCGATTCAAACCGCTCGCGAAGTTTCCGTATTTCGTTTTCCCTTCCTATAAACTGTCCCATAAATAATAAAGTTTTGTGTTACATTGCAAATATAGACATTTAAATAGAATTTAATGCAAAAATTCGCGATAAGTCGTCTAAATCTTGTAAAAAAAAGATACATTTAGACAACATATCCCGTTTTTATGGGGTTTACACCATTTATCTTGCTATCCAAGTAGCGTCCTTGCTCTTGACGAACGTGCCATGGTATGTTCTATACCGTTATCCCACGGAATCAGAAGTAGGTCTGGACCGCGAAGGCGAATTGGTCAATGAAAATCTTCTTGAATGCAGAAATATTGTTTTGCTCATAGAAGATAAGCATAGCCTTCTTGTAGTCCACGGAATCAACCGTACGGAAGGATATCGGGCAGTACTTGTTCGCGATCAGGATTGCGTTGCTGGTAATGCGGGCCGTGCGCTTGTTTCCATCGGAGAATGCCTGGATGTAGGATAGGAGTACCAGGGCCAGCAGGGCCTTTTCGAAGACGTTTTCTTTTCCATTGATCAGGCGGCAACTGTCTTCGAGGGCTTCGCTGATTTGGTATTCGTTGTCCAGCGGATAGTAGTTGGTGCCGGTAATGCCAACACGACGCTTGCGGATGCCTTTGTCTACATCAAGGTCCTTAGTGAGCAGCGCGTGCAGTTCTTCTATGCGACAGATGGAGATTTCCTTGAGGTATTCGGGGTCGGCCATGACGAAATCAAGCGTATCCTTATGATTTAGGAGCATAACGGCTTCTTCCTTGGTCTTGCCGGAGGCGGTCTGCTTCTCCTTCAGGAGTTTCTCGGTTTCCAAGAGGGAATACGTGTTTCCTTCAATCTGGGAAGACTTCCAACTCAGGTCAATGCCCAGACGCTCCATCTCTTTGCGGTATTCGTTTGGGGTGATACCCTCCAGATTGCGAGTGAACTGGGCTTGCAAGGTGGCAAGACGATCTTTCTCCTCTGCCGTGAATAGTTCCACTTTAGGGAGAATATCGTTGATAAGCTCAAAGTTGAAACTAGTCTGAATCTCTCGTTCATCCGTTTCCTTTTGGAAGTAAGTATCGATGTTTAGTTCCATTGTCACGTGCGCCTGCGGGGATACGCTATATCGCGTGGCGCGTCCCTGACCAGAGACAATAGCGGAGCCCGTCTCCACCAAAGCAGCAAGGATTCGTTTGACGGTTGCATGGCTTTCCGTTAGATTCATTCCAGTCTCTATTTCGCTTCTGGAGGAGTCGGGATGGTAGTGCAGGAACTGGAGTATTTCGTTTTCTCTAGTCATGATTCTTTTATTTACGGCTCAAATATAAGAAAAATACGGCTCAATTTCCATTATTTTGAGCCGAAAAACACAATTTTGAACGAAGAATTGAGCCGAATTGACGAGTTATTGTTATGCAAAAAGCCATGGCGAGGTGCCAGGGCAGGTTCATGTGACCAGATTTTGAGACCTGTTTCAGTTTATAAATGGATTATTTTAACATCTCGCGTTGACCGAATATGCTCCGGAATATGTAATAAAATAGGTCGTGACATTTCACAACGTCACGACCCCGAATCAAATCATAACCAGTCTTTCGACTGATTTCCACAAATAAATAATGCCTAACGGCATAGCCTCGGCTTATCATTTTCCATAACTTTCACCGAGACTTTTTCTCTTTATCCTTCCGGTCCTTAGAAGCTCGTAAACGCCGACCACGAAGTGTTCTTCGCTTCGCACCGCATCTCTATGTCGCTTGGCAGGTTCACGAAGAAGTCGAACCCGGTCCACGACTCCACCTGGTCTACGCTCACAGTGTAGTTCGTGTAGCTATCCGAGTAAGCCTTGTGCTCGAACCAGAAAGCCACGCAGACGGCGTCGGTCACGGCTCCGCCCGAGGTCTTCACCCTAAGCACCAGCTTGTAGAAGTAGTTCGGGATAGGGACCCGCTGGGATGAAGCTTTGGGACTCGTATAGCTTATGGTGCGATTCTCTCCCTCCTTATTGAAGGCTACGCCCGTCACTACATAGATCTCCTCGTTCCTCGCCACGCCCTGTACGGCTCCTTCCAGATTGCTCCAGATACCGCTATTGAAGCTGTTCTGTATCTGAGGAACCTGGTTCGTCACGTAGAAGGTCTGGGCCTGCATCGTGGCATTTCCGTTACGCGAGCCGTTCGGACACATATGTCCTCTCGAATAGATATTGCCCGAGTAGCTACCTCCCGTCACCATTATCTGGTACTTCTCATCGATGTTAGGATTGTAAGTCCACGACGAAGGACGCTGGTAAGAGCCCATATGTCTGCTCTCTAACGGATAGGCCGTCCAGAGAGGCGTCATCATAGAGGTATCGTAGAAGACGGTATAGTTTCTCTCACCCGCGTACGTGGTGCTTACCACATACTGAGAGCCTTCCTTTCCCGAGGCGAGTTCGAGCCAATCCTTATCCACCGCAGGCCTTGTCGCCCCCTGGGTCTTGAAGACCATAGGAGAGCCAGCGTAGAAGGTCCCATTCTCCGACGAGTACTGTCCCGTACCTGATACTGTGGCGTATGCCTGGAAGACATAATTCGTACCCGGATTAAGGCCCGAGAGGGTTGCGCTGAAAGTGCCGCCGTCGGTCCCCGTCGTCGAAACGGACGAGGCCAAAAGCTTATTTGTCAAAGAACTTGAGGACGTACCCCAATAAAAGCCAACTTCGGACGGAGTTGCAACGGCTCCTGTGAAGGAACCCGACAGAGTCACCTCCGTCGAGCTCTTCACATCGGCCTTAATGTTACTTACATCCGCGTATGGCTTCTCTCCCGTGGGTTCTTGCCCACCGGCGCCACCGCCGGATTCTCCTCACTGTTGTTTATAGGTAACAGAGATAGCCGTGATTCTAATCTGACCATTCTTTTTTCCAGTAGTACTATGACCGATCTTATATGAAACGCTCTGAGCATTAACATTATACTCGGTTCCCGATTTTACATTACCTCCATCAAGCGTACCACTATTACCAGTCTTAAATGTCAACGTAAGCTTCTCGATGACATAACCAGCTTTAGCAGATATTTTCACTACAGAGTTCGTTACTTCATAGCATCTCCAATCTATATCAGGCGACGTTCCCCAGAAACTTCCAGTATTGCCGCCTCCCGTAGAAGACAGTTCAATCACATCATCAATCTTTAAAGCATTCTGTTTTGTACCTATGTCGTTCACCGATGAAATCGTATATTTATTCTCAGTAACAATACTATCCATTGTCTTCGATATGGTTACAGGAGCTGCACCACCTACAACATACTTCTTCAAAGCAACTGCACTTGGCTTGTGGTCCTTAGCTACTGCGATGGCCTTGATAGTCTGGCCGTCGGTAAGGGTAACTGCGCTGAATACGGCGTCAGCCTCGGTAGGGTCGGCAGGTGCATCTCCTACAGTGTAGTGTATAGTAGCACCTGTAGTCTCGCAAGTGATAGACACCACACCGCCCTCGGCGATAGTAATCACCGGAGTAGCGCAAGTAGGAAGAGGTGCTTTATAAGTCAATTCCGAGTAGTCAGCAGGACAAAGCTCCCAAGTAGACTTA
>Ga0129311_1000477_pt1 | contig 35635 bp, 42 predicted proteins | sample Go1ome_FD_94435 | JGI IMG/M metagenome (GOLD analysis project Ga0129311, IMG submission 94435) | Western lowland gorrila individual fecal microbial communities from Wisconsin, USA - Go1022B metagenome | ecosystem: Host-associated > Mammals > Digestive system > Large intestine > Fecal | place...
CAGGTGATTTTAGGCATAGAAAAAGCCCGGAAAATGGCGTATTTCCGGGCTTTTTTAGCATTTTTAAGTTGTAGATTATCGCTTGCTGAACTGAGGTGCGCGACGAGCGGCTTTGAGGCCGTACTTCTTTCTCTCCTTCATACGAGGATCTCTTGTAAGGAAACCAGCCTTCTTAAGAAGTGGTCTGTAATCATCAGATACTTCAAGAAGTGCTCTAGAGATACCGTGACGGATAGCACCAGCCTGGCCAGTGAAACCACCACCGTAAACGTTAACCTTAACGTCGAACTTGTCAGTTGTGCCTGTTACAGCGAATGGCTGACGAACGATAACCTTAAGTGTTTCAAGTCCGAAGTACTCTTCAACGTCCTTCTTATTGATTGTGATCTTACCGCTACCTGGTGTTACATAAACACGTGCAACGGAGCTCTTTCTTCTACCTGTTCCATAATATCTAGCAGCTTTAGCCATGTTCTTTTACCTCCTATTAGTACTTGATCTCAAGTGCTACAGGCTGCTGTGCCTGCTGCTTGTGATCTGGTCCTGCATATACGAAAAGCTTCTTGTACATCTGTCTGCCAAGCTTTCCACTAGGAAGCATTCCCTTAACTGCGTGTTCAACAACAAATTCAGGCTTCTTTGCCATTGCTTCTCTAAGAGTCATGCTCTTAAGTCCGCCAATGTACTTTGAATGACTGTAGTAAATCTTGTCATCCATCTTGCGTCCTGAAACCTTAATCTTATCAGCATTAACAACGATTACATAATCACCTGTGTCAATGAATGGTGTGTATGTAGGCTTGTTCTTACCTCTTAATACCTTTGCAACTTCTGATGCAAGACGACCAAGTGTCTGTCCTTCAGCATCAACGACATACCATTTTCTTTCAATGGTAGATGGGCTTGCCATAAAGCTCTTCATCGTTAAATCCTCCTTAGAATTTCCAATATACCGATTCCGGATAGTCACAATACCTGGAATCCTAATATGTGAAAGAAGCACCGGGGCAGGTAACTTCTCTACTTACGTCACACAGAAAGATATTTTACCCCACATATATTACTATGTCAAGGAATTTGGGCAAATGAATTGCGCATAAATTTAAAATATTCTATACGCGATGCGCTCGTCCTAATATCATAACACTTCTAGGAAAAAAGGACACGAGATTTTTTTCTCGTGTCCTTAAATTTCAGCTTTATGCACAAGGAATCAGTACTTCTTTTGTGTACCCTTACGGGTGCGCATCTCATTTGCCGAAAGTTTTTTACAGATTAGAATATGGATTAGTCAAATCCAGACTATAGTCCTCTGGAATCAGGAAATTCAGTCCCACCATAGTAAGACCACAGGCATCTGCCTTAGGTCCTGCTGCAGATCTATCGCATGCTGCCAGGATTTTCTCCATATCAGAGGCAGGAATCATCCCCATACCAATCTTTAACAGAGTTCCTACGATGATACGAACCATATTATATAAGAAGCCATAGCCCTCTACATGAATAGTAATCAGCTGACCTGCTTCCTGAGCTGGTCCTGTACCCAAGGGCAGTTCATTTGCAGGCTTTGCTGTGATTTCAATCCTGGTTACTTCTCTCACCGTGGTTTCCGCCTGAGAATGAGCTGAGCAGAAGGATGCAAAATCGTGCTTACCCACCAGGCATTTCGCTGCTTCCTGCATGGCCTCAATGTTCAGGTTGAAGTAGCAGAATTTTGTATATCTCTGCAACATAGGATTTGGAAACTTGTGGTTCCAAATATTATATTCGTAGGTCTTGATGGAATCCGTATGTCTTGGATGAAATGTGGATTTCACATCACAGGATGACTGAACACGGATATCATCCGGCAGTCTCACATTTAATGCATAGCAAAACTTCTCCCCAGGAATTTTGGACTCTGTGTCAAAGACGCAGACATTGCCCAGGGCGTGAACGCCAGAATCTGTACGGCTGGCGCCAATTACTGAAATCTCCTCATGGAGGAGGCGGGATAATTCCCGATTAATCACTTCTTCAATTGTGATTCCGTTATCCTGCTTCTGCCAGCCACAATAATGGGTGCCGTCATAGGCAAGAACTAGCATCACTCTTTTCATTTAATTTCCTCTTAGAAATAGATCATGGTGGAAATCTGGGCACCTACAAATAAAACGGTGATGACAATACCAAGAACTGATTCCTTGTTCATTTTCATTTTTACTACGCCAGCCCGACGATCTGCGGATGTATAGCAGGCCATACGAATGGCGTTCTTTCTTCTCTTCATGGTGGCCAGAGTTAAATTCACACGAGCTGCCAAAAGGGATGTGTACCAATATGCACGACGTCCGAACTTCTCAAATTCCGGATGCATGTTACGAAGACTCTCTGCCCTCTTAATCAACTGATAAAGCTGGGTTGCTTCCTGTGGGAAGCCAAATACCATATAGGCAGCGACTGTAATATCTGCAGGCAAATGGAATGCGCGCTGCAGTCCATCAAATAACTTACCATTTCTTGTGGTCTGGAATACTGCCTCCGTCATCCAGATAATGCAAAGCATTTTCAGGAAGAAGTCCAGGCTGGACTGCCACTTAGAACCCACCAGAGAAATGATGCTGATGATAAATACGGCCACCGTGACTCCCAGGCTTCCACAGAACATCTTTTCTATGTCAATTTTTGACAGGAGGATCCAGGCAGCAAGAACCAGAGCTGAAACCAGTACAGATACAAAGTTGCCTGAAATCAAAGTCATGATTACATATAAAAGTAATAACCAAAGTTTTACACCTGCATGCATCTTAAGGAAATTAGGCTGATGTTTTGCCACGGTCTCTGGTCTGAGCGGTGCATCCGTCATCAGAATTTCTGTACCTGCATCCTGCATGGCAAGTAAAAAGTCATATACTCTTTGGGCTGTTTCTCCATCCAGAGTACGAAATGGTTGCTGAATAATGATGGAATCTGGTTTTACAACCAGAGCCTCTGCAATCTCCACCATTCTCTTCTCTCCCTCTGAAATCTCAAAAGGTGAACGATTCCAGATGGATTCGCTGACACCAAGAGTGCGAAGCACAGCCTCAGCACGGGAACGTGCTTCCGACTTCTTTACCCCCTCCTGCATTGGACCACGCATAACGTCTTCCAGTACAGAATCATCCAGAAGCATGCGCTCTGCATTTTCAGAAAGGGAAATAATCTTACGATTGGAATTGAATCTCTCTGCAGTTCTAGGATCCTTGGTATTAATCCAAACATCCTCAGTCCATTTATCATGGAAGACCTCCTCTGCCACTTCAGAGAAATCATCGTTTTCTGTGAGCAGTCCATTTTCCAAAAGGAAGGTACGATCTGCTGCTGCAAGTATTGATTCTTCCTTTGTGAAAATAATGACTGTCTGTTTACGCTTTCTTGCCTCAGCACGAAGGATGTCAAATACTTCGCCAGCATCGGTAAGCATAGAAAAAGCTTCATCCAGAACCAGCAGGTCTGCATGGCTCATAAGGGCCTTAATAATCTGCAGACGGGCAGTTTCTGCACCGGTTAAGTTCTGATAAAGCTGATGTTTTTTAAGTTTTAAATGGAATCTTCTCAGATAAGCCTGGATTCTCTTTTTGATTTTACCGGCAGGCATCCCCAGGTTCTGCAGGCGGAAACGAAGGTCCTCTGCAACGTCTTCGAAGGCATAACCTTCACGTGGATTCTGGCAGACATAAAAAGAAAGCTTGGCCAGCTTGTCCCGGTCGAGCTCTGAGTATGGATCCAGATTATCAATCAAAATCTGTCCGATCTTCTCCGGCTTTACTACACCTGTCAAATATTTAGCAAGGCTGGTCTTTCCCGAACCATTCCTTCCTGTGATGGCAACAACCTCCCCACGTTGCACCTCAAGACTGATGTCGCTTCCCGGAACATTCCCCATATGTAACTGTTTCAATTTTAAATAAGATTTCATAGCGATTATTATATAACATCATGAGTTTATCGGCAAATTCCCTGCTAGAATTTGCATTTTTTGTTATACTAGAACTGTATCTACTTGTGGCAAATGAATTTTGCGTGCAGTTCATTTGCAAAGATTCAATTTACGATTCAATGAATATTGATAAATATTAAGGGGAGTAAATATGAAACAATACTTTAAGGACCCCCAGGTTAAGAAAAACATTCTTACTGGTTCGGTCCTCATTATTATTTTGATCTGCTGTCTGCAGATTTCATCCATCTTTGGCATCATCAAAAAGATATTCTCTATCTTTTCCCCCTTTATTGTGGGATGCGCCATTGCTTTTATCCTGAATGTTCCTATGCGGGCCCTGGAGAAGCATCTATTTAAAAAGGCAAAATATCAGACAGAGAAATGGGCCAAGCGCAGACGAATCATTGCCCTGCTGGTTACCATCGTGGCAACACTGCTGGTAATCACCCTGGTTCTATATGCCGTCATTCCTCAGCTTTCCCATACCGTATCTCTTCTGGTGAAGCAGATTCCTACCGGTTTGGACAATGCATCCAAGACCATTACGGATATCTTTTCCAAGGTTGGCCCTCTGGGTGATTTCGCATCTTCCTTCACAGAGGATTGGAACACCTATATAACCAAGGCCATTGATTATGTAGAAAATTCCTCAGGAGACATTCTGAACGGCGGTGTGAAGGCGGTATCCGGTCTTCTGTCCGGTATCACCAATTTCATCATTGGTTTTATCTTCGCCATCTACGTACTCATGCAGAAAGAAGTATTATTCCAGCAGTTCCTGAAAGTACTCTATGCTTTCTCCGATCGTAGGAAAGCGGACCGTACCTTAGATATTCTTAGCCTGTCACACAAAACATTTGCATCCTTTGTATCAGGCCAGTGTTTAGAAGCATTAATCCTTGGCACACTCTTCTTGATTTCCATGTCAATAATGCAGTTGCCTTATGCACTACTGATTAGTATGTTCATCACAGTATGTGCCCTGATTCCTATCGTTGGCTCCTTCATGGGCTGCGCCTTTGGAGTTCTGCTTATCCTTATGGATTCACCAACCAAGGCCCTGCTTTTCCTGATCTGGTTCCTGATTTTACAACAGATTGAAGGCAATCTCATTTACCCTCATGTGGTAGGCAGTTCCGTAGGCCTTCCAGGCATCTGGGTTCTGGTATCCGTAACAATCGGTGGCGCCCTCTTCGGCGTTGTGGGTATGCTGATTTTCATCCCACTGGTTTCCGTAATTTACAGCTTATTCCGTTATGAAGTAAACAATCGCCTATTCGATAAGAAAATCGACATTCAGGCTGAATACGACTCCACAACCCCAGAGATTACCAACATAACCTTCGGGGAAGATATGCCAGTAACCAATGCAAATGAACTTGCCAAGGTTAGGGAAGTTGAAGTATCCGAGGATACATCAGAAAAAGATAATAAAAACAAAGCAGCTAAAGTTACAAAAAATAAGAATTAAATTTATATAATGATAAGCATATAAGGCTCCCAATCCATTTGGACTGGGAGCCTTTACACTAATATATTATAAGTATTGATCTATATACTTAAAAGATATGCTTGGAGATGTACATGTAAGATATGCTTGGAAGACATGTTTCATAAGAAGATAAAAGGCTCTGTGAGAAAACTCACAGAGCCAATATTTATGACTTGATGAAAGATTAAACTAACTCAAGAACAACTTCGAGAGCGCCATCACCCTTACGTGGAGCGATCTTGATGATTCTTGTGTAGCCACCCTTACGATCAGCGTACTTTACGCCGTACTCATTGAAGAGCTTTTCTGTAAGGTCAACCTTCTTTGTATTAGCCTTCTTACCAGCTGCTTCTGTAGGAACTTCTACTACTGGGTAGAGAACCTTGAGCATCTGACGACGAGCATGAAGCTTAGAAGCATTATCCTTCTTAATCTTCTTTGGTTCTGTATGGTACTGTGTCTTACCATCAACCTTTACTCTCTTGCCGTCCTTATCTCTATCAGCAACCTTTGCATCAACAGTAACTTCTTCGAAGTTATCCTTCTCATCGATTGCAAGTTTGATAAGGTGCTCAGCGATCTGACGTACTTCCTTAGCACGAGCTTCCGTTGTAACGATCTTGCCGTGGTAGATAAGCTGTGTTACCTGGTTACGAAGCAGAGCCTTTCTCTGGTCAGACTTCTTACCGAGTTTTCTATACATTGCCATAATATTTTTCCTCCATACTGGTTTCCCAGTCTTCACTTTGCTTACTTTTATTCAGCCTAAGTGGTAATGAGACTTAAGTCTCTAGTTATTAGTAATGTGGGCGCATCCCATTTGCATGGATTATTCAGCGTCCTTTAATGAATAGCCGCTAGCCTTAAGCTTCTGGATGATGTCTTCAAGAGACTTCTTACCCAGGTTACGAATCTTCATCATTTCTTCATTCGTCTTATTGCAAAGTTCACCAACAGTGTTGATGTTTGCACGATGTAAGCAGTTCTGAGCACGAATACCAAGACCGAGGTCATCGATATTGAGATCAAGCTTATCCTTTTCTTCTACAGCAACCTTCTTCTCAGCAATGATTGGTTCTGTAACCACATTGTCAGAGAGGTTCTCGAAGAGGCTTAAGTGCTCGCCGAGGATCTTTGCTGCGTAGGATACTGCATCATCAGGTGCAAGTGTTCCATTTGTATAAACGTCAAGTGTGAGCTTATCGTAGTCAGTAATCTGACCTACACGAGTATTCTCAACTGTGAGGTTTACACGCTCGATTGGAGTGTAAATGGAATCTACTGCGATGGCGTCAATTGAGAAATTCTGCTCTTTGTTCTTATCAGCAGAAACATAACCACGACCATTTGTAACAGTCAGAGTCATGTCAAGGCGAGCATCCTTACCGCTAAGATTAGCGATAACGAGTTCAGGATTCAGAACCTCAATATCTCCATCGAACTTAATATCACCAGCTGTGACAACACCTTCGCCAGAGGCTTCGATGTATCCAAGCTTTGGATCGTTGTCTGTAGAGTTATTCTTCAGGTGCAGTTCTTTGATGTTCAGAACGATTTCTGTAACGTCTTCCTTTACTCCTGGAATAGAAGTAAATTCATGAAGAGCGCCCTTAATCTTTACTGAGCTAACTGCGATACCTGGAAGAGATGAAAGCATAACACGACGGAGTGCATTACCCAATGTTGTGCCATATCCTCTCTCAAGTGGTTCTACGACGAACTTACCATAGCGGTTGTCATCAGACTTTTCAGCGATTTCAATTCTTGGTTTTTCAAATTCAAACATATTATTCGACCCCTCCGTATCGAAACCATTGTCTTCGGGTTACTTAAAATCTTACTTAGAATATAACTCGACGATCAGTGTTTCGTTAACAGGAACATCGATCTGCTCTCTTGTAGGAGCCTGCAGAACCTTACCGTTTAACTTTTCAACATCACCTTCGAGCCATTCTGGAACTGCGATGCCCTTATTTGCTTCTGTGATGTCCTTAAATCTCTGTAATGACTTAGAAGCTTCCTTAATTTCGATTACATCGCCAACTGCTACTGTGTAAGAAGGGATGTTTACGATCTTACCATTAACAAGTACGTGACGGTGTGAAACGATCTGACGAGCTTCTCTTCTTGTTCTTGCATAACCAAGACGGAAGATGATGCTGTCAAGACGAAGTTCAAGGAGAGTCATGAGGTTTGCACCTACAAGGCCCTGCATCTTTTCAGCACGAGCGAAAAGATTGCGGAAAGGCTTCTCCTGAACGCCGTAAATGAACTTAGCCTTCTGCTTCTCACGAAGCTGTAAGCCGTATTCACTTACCTTTCTGCCTCTAGTATTTGTTCTATGTGACTTCTTATTAACGCCGAGGAAAGCAGGCTCGAGTTCGAGTGATCTGCATCTCTTCAGAACAGGTGTCTTATTGATTGCCATATATAAAATCCTCCTAATTAGACTCTTCTTCTCTTTGGTGGACGACATCCGTTATGTGGAACTGGTGTAACATCCTGAATTGTCAGTACCTGCAGTCCGCATGCACCAAGTGCACGAATTGCTGATTCACGACCACTTCCTGGTCCCTTAACGAATACGTCAACAGTCTTCAGGCCATATGGCTGAGCTGCTTTACAAGCTGTCTCTGTAGCCATCTGTGCTGCATAAGGAGTAGACTTCTTAGATCCTCTGAATCCAAGACCACCTGCACTTGCCCATGAAAGAGCATTTCCCTGTGCGTCTGTTAATGTAACAATTGTATTGTTGAAAGAAGCCTGAATGTGAGCCTGTCCATGCTCAACGATCTTTCTAGTACGCTTCTTCGTAACTTTTTTTGTAGCTTTCGCTGTATTTGCCATGAACTCATATCCTCCAAACTATATTACTTCTTCTTGTTTGCAACAGTCTTCTTAGGTCCCTTACGTGTGCGGGCATTGTTCTTTGTGTTCTGTCCGCGAACTGGAAGACTCTTTCTATGACGGATACCACGATAGCAACCAATTTCCTGTAAACGCTTAATATTAAGCGCGATTTCTCTTCTTAAGTCACCCTCAACTGTATGCTCTGAAATGATATCACTGATTTTTCTTACTTCGTCATCTGTCAGATCACGAACGCGAGTAGAGAAATCTACTCCTGCCTTCTCAAGAATTTTCTGAGATGTCTTAAGACCGATGCCGTAAATATAAGTAAGACCTATCTCGACACGCTTGTCTCTAGGTAAATCTACACCTGAAATACGAGCCATTAAATTCTACCTCCAAAAATAATCTGTAAAAATTTTAATAGAATGTTACTTGTAGAATCGTTATAACACGAATATCCTCTGTGTGGTCTAGAGGGTGAAATGTATATTCGAAAGCGATTCCTCCACACAAATGACAGAAAGAATTCTTCTATTAATATATGTAGATATTGTTCTTTCTGCAGCCGCAATTTTCCGGTACTTACGCTCCGGAAAGCGTTCTGTCCACTAGAAGTTTTAAAATCCAGTGAATCTCTTTGCCACTTAAGGCTCGGAGAACGCACAAAAAGAAGATGTCTGATGGGCTAAATCACCAGGGAGAATCTTCTTAAATCAGGGTATTAACCCTGACGCTGTTTGTGCTTTGGATTTTCGCAGATAATCAAGACTCTGCCTTTTCTTCTAATGACTTTGCACTTATCGCAAATAGGTTTTACTGATGCACGAACCTTCATTAGTACAGTCTCCTTTCCAAAAGTCTCTTGCAAATGGAAATTCTACCACTATATATATATAATTGCAAGCGATTTGTTAACTGTTTACTTTACTGCTTTCCTCTCCATGTAATTCTACCTCTTGAAAGATCGTAAGGAGAAATTACTACAGTGACTTTGTCACCAGGAAGAATCTTAATATAGTTCATGCGAAGCTTACCACTAATTACTGCGAGAATCTCATGATCATTCTCCAGCTTTACGCGGAACATTGCATTGGGAAGTTTTTCCAATACAATACCTTCGCACTCGATATCATCTGTTTTGGCCATTTAAATTTTACCTCTTATTTGTTTAACACCTTTTCAATGTCTGCAAATACTGCATTCAGATCCTGAGTACCATCGATCTCAGCTACCTTACCCTTCTGGTTATAGTAGTCGATAAGAGGCTGTGTCTCCTTATGATAAACAGACAGTCTGTTAAGAACTGTTTCTGGCTTATCATCTTCTCTCTGAACAAGTTCAGAGCCGCAGTTATCACAAACGCCTTCCGTCTTAGGAGCGTTATATACGATATGGTATGTAGCACCACACTTAAGACATGCACGTCTGCCAGACATTCTATTTACGATATTGTCATCAGGTACTTCAACATCAATTGCTGCATCAATTTCTTCATTTTCAGCTGCAAGTGCTGCATCAAGAGCTTCTGCCTGAGGAATTGTTCTTGGGAAACCATCCAGTACATATCCTTCTTTACAGTCATCCTGATGAATACGATCAATGACAAGGTCAACAACAAGTGAATCTGGAACAAGGAGTCCCTGATCCATGTAACCCTTTGCTTTCTTACCAAGTTCTGTACCGTTCTTGATATTTGCACGGAAGATGTCTCCAGTAGAAATATGAGGAACATTGTACTTCTTAGTAATCATATCTGCCTGAGTACCTTTACCAGCACCAGGCGCGCCCAACATAATAATTTTCATATAGCTCCCTCTTTCTGATCCTTCTCTAAACGACAATAAGGGACAGACAAGATAGAATCCTGTCTGTTCCTTTCGTCGTGTGCAAGGTCACGTTAGTTTAAGAATCCTTCGTAGTTACGTACGATCATCTTAGACTCGATCTGCTTAACTGTTTCGATGATAACACCAACGATAATAATCAGTGATGTTCCACCAAAGGAAACGTCTGCAGAGAATCTGCCGTTAAAGAAGATTGGGATAAGAGCTACTAAGAGCAGACCTACAACACCAATAACTACAATGTAGTTAAGTACCTTATTCAGGTACTCTTCTGTTGGCTTACCAGGACGAATACCAGGAATGAAACCACCTGACTTCTTGAGGTTGTTTGCAAGTTCCATAGGATTAAAAGTAATCGATGTATAGAAGTATGCAAAGAATACAACCAGAAGCATATAGATAGCCAGTCCGATGTATGCCCAATTGTAAGATGGACGGAACCAGTAATTAGAATTCAATCCCTCCAAAATGTTATTACCAATCTTGCTCGTAACCGAAATCTTAAACAGATTGACAATAATTGATGGAAGTGACATCAATGTGGATGCAAAGATGATTGGCATAACATTACCTGTATTAACCTTAAGAGGAATAAAGGTCTGTCTGCCGCCAACTTTCCTTCTTCCCTGCACCTTCTGTGCATAAGAAACAGGAATATGACGTTCTGCATCATTTAAAAGAACTGTCAAAATAGTTGTTAAAACAATAACTGCCAGAATGATAACTGACGCAAATACCATGTCTACTACGTTCTTACCCTTAACAAACATGTTGTAAAGGTTGTACATATCAGCAGGAACACGGCTAACGATATTAACCAGGAGGATAATGGAAATACCATTTCCAACTCCATGGTCAGTAATGCGTTCACCAAGCCACATGACAAATGTAGAACCAGCTGTAAGTGTAATAACAATTACAAGTACATGCAGGAAATCATACTTTGTAAGTAAGCCTTCACGACCGAAGCCGATTGTAAGGCCAAGAGACTCGATAATAGCAAGAGCAACTGACACGATACGTGTAATTGCTGTCATTTTCTTTCGGCCATCCTCGCCATCTCTCTGCATTTCTTCAAGTGCAGGAATTGCAATCTGAAGAAGCTGAATGATGATGGATGATGTAATGTATGGCGTAACAGAAAGCGCGAAAATCGTCATTTGCGAGAATGAACCACCTGTGAAGGAGTCAAGCAATCCACTAGCCTGACCCCCCAGGTTATTGTTCAAATATTCTTGCAAGAGTGCAACATTGATTCCCGGCGTTGGGATCTGAGAGCCAAGTCTGACGATAACAATGATAAAGAGTGTGAACAAAAGTCCATTTCTAATCTCTTTAATCTTGAAAGCGTCACGAATGGTCTTCCACATACTAGATCACCTCTACTTTTCCGCCGGCAGCTGTAATCTTCTCTTCAGCAGTCTTAGAAACTGCATTCACAGAAACATTAAGCTTCTTTGTCAACTCTCCATTTCCTAAAATCTTTACGCCATCTCTTGGGTTCTTAACCAGACCGATTTCGATAAGAGCTGCAACTGTTACATCAGCGCCGTCTTCGAAACGGTTCAGATCAGAAACGTTAAGAGCAACGATGTTCTTAGAATTTCTGCAAGTAAAGCCTCTCTTAGGAATACGGCGGAAGAGTGGCATCTGACCACCTTCGAAGCCAGGTCTTGGAGCACCTGAACGAGCCTTCTGACCCTTGTGTCCCTTACCAGCTGTCTTACCATTTCCTGAACCATGACCACGGCCACGTCTGAAGTCATCTCTTGTGACTGCACCATCTGCAGGCTTCAGTGTTGATAAATCCATGACTTAAACCTCCTTAGTCTTCTACTTTTACTAAATAGCTAACCTGAGCTACCATGCCCTTAGTTGCGGCATTGTTTGGAAGCTCAACTGTCTGATGAAGCTTGTGAAGACCAAGAGCCTCAACTGTTCTTCTATGCTTAGGGATAGCACCAACTGGTGACTTAACCAGTGTTACCTTAACTGTATCTGCCATTTGTCTTTCCCTCCTATTTCAGAATCTCAGCTACTGTCTTACCACGCAGCTTTGCGATTTTCTCAGGATCACGGATAGCACGAAGGCCTTCAAGTGTAGCAAGAACTACGTTCTGCTTATTCTTTGATCCAAGAGACTTTGTACGGATGTTACGGTATCCTGCAAGATCCAGAACGGAACGTGCTGGACCACCAGCGATGATACCAGTACCTTCAGGAGCAGTCTTAAGAAGTACTTCAGCACTTCCGAACTTTCCTGTATAACCGTAAGGTACAGAACCAGCTTCATTGATTGGAACAGTGATAAGCTTCTTCTTAGCTTCCTCACGAGCCTTGCGGATCGCTTCAGGAATTTCAGCAGCCTTACCAACGCCAACTCCTACGTGACCCTTGCGGTCACCAACAACGATGAGTGCAGCAAATCTCATGTTACGTCCACCCTTAACAACCTTGGTTACACGCTTGATTGCTACTACGTTATCGTCAAATTCGTCTTGTCTTTCGTCAACTCTCTTTGACTTCATTTAGTAATCCTCCTTATTAGAATACGAGACCGGCTTCTCTTGCAGCATCAGCTAATGCCTTGATCTTGCCTGTGTAGATAAATCCGCCTCTATCGAAAACAACTTCTGTGATACCAGCAGCCTTAGCACGTTCAGCAATAGCTGTACCAACTGCTACAGCAGCGTCAACATTATTTGTCTTCTCTAATTCGGATGCCAATTTCTTCTCAACCGTTGAAGCAGAAACAAGAGTCTTGCCCTGGCTGTCATCAATAACCTGTGCGTAGATGTGGTTATTTGATCTATAAACAGCAAGTCTAGGTCTTTCATTTGTGCCGCTGAAACGATTTCTAATTTTTAAATGCTTCTTCTCGCGAATCGCACTTCTTGATTCCTTATTAATCATTGCAATCTCTCCTTATATATTACTTCTTACCAGTCTTACCAACCTTACGTCTGATAACCTCATAGTCATACTTGATACCCTTGCCCTTATATGGCTCTGGTGCTCTAGTAGCACGGATTTCAGCTGCAAACTGGCCAACCTTCTCTTTGTCGATACCGCTTACAATGATCTTATTGTCTTCAACAGTTGTCTCAAGACCTTCTGGGTCTTCCATTTCAACTGGGTGTGAGTAACCAAGATTCAGAACAAGCTTCTTGCCCTGCTTAGCTGCTCTATAACCAACACCGTTAACTTCAAGTGTCTTCTTATAACCATCCGTTACACCAACAACCATGTTGTTGATGAGAGTTCTTGTAAGACCATGAAGAGATCTGTTCTTCTTTTCATCATTTGGTCTTTCAACCTTGATTTCACCGTCTTCCTGAGTAATCTTCATCTCTGCTGGAAGTACACGACTGAGTTCTCCCTTTGGTCCCTTAACAGTCACCTTATTATTTTCTGCAATATCAACAGTTACACCTGCTGGTACAGCGATAGGCATTTTTCCGATACGTGACATTTGCCTTTACCTCCTAATTTTTTACCAAACGAATGCGATGACTTCGCCACCAACATTCTGCTTTCTAGCTTCCTTATCTGTGATTACACCCTTGTTTGTAGAGATGATTGCTGTTCCCATACCGCCGAGTACACGTGGCATGTTCTCTACATCTGCGTAAATACGAAGGCCTGGCTTAGAAATTCTTCTAAGACCATTGATAACCTTTTCGTTCTTATCCTTACCATACTTAAGTGTAATTCTGATGTTATCGAAGTTTCCTTCCTTAACAACATCAACTGCACTGACATAACCTTCTGCAAGAAGAATGTCCGCAATCGCCTGCTTCATCTTAGATGCAGGGATATCTACAGTATCATGCTTCGCAGTATTTGCATTACGGATTCTTGTAAGCATATCTGCAATTGGATCGCTTGTTGACATTTGATGTTCCTCCTCTATCTCAAATCTTACCAGCTGGACTTTCTAACACCAGGAATCTCGCCCTTATATGCAAGTTCTCTGAAGCAAACTCTGCAAATTCCGTACTTTCTAAGTACAGAGTGTGGTCTGCCACAAATCTTGCAGCGAGTATATTCTCTGGTTGAGAATTTCTGTGGTCTCTGCTGCTTTACCTTCATAGAAGTCTTAGCCATGATAATTCCTCCTTATTTTCTGAACGGCATACCGAAAAGTCTGAGAAGCTCGCGAGCTTCTTCATCAGTCTTAGCCGTTGTTACGAAAATGATATCCATACCTCTTACTTTATCTACCTTATCGTATTCGATTTCAGGGAAGATGATCTGCTCCTTAATACCAAGGGCATAGTTTCCTCTTCCATCGAAGGAATCAGCGCTAACACCACGGAAGTCACGTACACGTGGAAGAGCAAGGTTTACAAGTCTGTCTGTAAACTCGTACATTCTCTCTCCGCGAAGTGTTACCTTACATCCGATAGCCTGGCCTTCTCTAAGCTTGAAGTTAGCGATAGACTTCTTAGCCTTTGTGATAACAGGCTTCTGACCTGAAATAGTTGTGAGGTCCTTGACTGCAGCTTCGAGAACCTTGCTGTTCTCCTTAGCTTCGCCAACACCCATATTAATAACGATCTTTTCGATCCTAGGAATTTCCATGACGTTCTTATAACCGAACTTCTTTGTCATAGCTTCCTTGATTTCATCATTGTAAAAATCATGTAATCTACTCAAAGTTATGCCTCCCTTCCGAATTAATCAATTACTTCGAGTTTGCCATCAACTTTGGCAACTCTCTTCTTGTCTTTTCCTGTTCCCTCAAATCCGATGCGAACTGGAGAACCCTTATAGAGATACATAACATTGGAGATGTCGATTGGTGCTTCCTTCTCTACAATGCCGCCCTGCTGATTCTGCATAGATGGCTTTGTGTGCTTGAAGACCTTATTAACACCTTCAACGAGGACCTTATGATTCTTTACGTCTACTGAAAGTACCTTACCTTCAGCGCCGACATCTTTACCAGCGATAACCTTTACAAGGTCACCCTTCTTAATCTTTGACATTGCCATGATCCTGCGTTCCTCCTTACAGTACTTCAGGTGCGAGAGAAATGATCTTCATGAATTTCTTATCACGAAGTTCTCTAGCAACTGGTCCAAATATACGTGTTCCACGAGGATTGTTATCATCCTTAATGATGACAGCTGCATTTTCATCGAATCTGATGTATGAACCATCCTTACGATGAGCGCCCTTTGTTGTACGAACAACAACGGCCTTTACAACTTCACCCTTCTTTACTACGCCGCCTGGTGTTGCATCCTTAACTGAAGCAACGATGACATCACCAATACCAGCATATCTTCTTGTTGAGCCGCCCATTACGCGGATGCAAAGAAGCTCTTTTGCACCAGTGTTATCAGCAACCTTAAGTCTTGTTTCCTGCTGTACCATGTTTACGCCTCCTTACTTCGCTCTCTCAATAATCTCAACAAGTCTCCATCTCTTATCCTTTGACAGAGGTCTTGTTTCCATAACTCTTACGCGGTCGCCAACTTTAGCGTTGTTTTCCTCGTCATGTGCCTTCAGCTTGTAAGTACGTTTTACGATTTTGCCGTAAAGTGGATGCTTAACATTATCGACGATTGAAACAACAATTGTCTTATCCATCTTATCACTTGTAACAAGACCCACACGAGTCTTACGAAGATTTCTTTCCATTGTTTTCTCCTTCCCGAAATTAAGCATTTGCCTTTTCAGCAATTACAGTCTGAATTCTTGCAATGTTACGTCTAACTTCCTTAATGCGGCTTGTGTTTTCAAGCTGGTTAGTAGCGTTCTGGAACTTCAGATTGAAGAGTTCCTTCTTTGCAGTAACCAAATCTTTGTTCAGTTCTTCAACAGACTTCGCATTTAATTCGTTCTTGAAATCCTTAGTTTTCACTGCTCGCTACCTCCTTCTAAATCAGCCTTAGATACTACTTTACACTTAAGTGGGAGCTTGTGAGTAGCAAGACGAAGAGCTTCTCTAGCTGTATCTTCAGGAACTCCGCCTACTTCAAACAGAACTCTGCCTGGCTTAACTACTGCTACCCAGAATTCAACAGCACCCTTACCAGAACCCATACGTACGCCGATTGGCTTAGATGTTACTGGCTTATCAGGGAACATGTTGATCCAAACCTTACCCTGACGGCTAAGGTAACGATTGATAGCTACACGGGCAGCTTCAATCTGATTTGATCTGATCCAGCAAGGTTCAAGAGCAACGATACCAAACTCACCACGAGTAATCTTGTTAGCTCTTGTAGCTTTACCAGCCATAGAACCACGCTGCTGTTTACGATATTTAACTCTCTTAGGCATTAACATAATTACTTACCGCTCCCTTCCTTCTTCGCTCTTGTAGGAAGTACTTCACCCTGGTAGATCCAAGTCTTAACGCCGACCTTACCATAAGTTGTATCTGCTTCAGCGAATCCATAGTCAATATTTGCACGAAGTGTCTGCAGAGGAATTGTACCTTCGCTGTATGTCTCTGAACGAGCAATATCAGCACCACCGAGACGTCCTGAACACTGAGCCTTGATACCAAGAGCTCCAGACTTCATTGCACGACCCATGTTCTGCTTCATAGCTCTACGGAAGGAAACACGTTCCTCGAGCTGCTTTGCAATGTTCTCTGCTACAAGCTGAGCATCCATATCAGGCTTCTTGATTTCAAGAGCTCTGATAACAAGCTTTGTCTTAGAAAGCTTCTGTGCCTGTGCTGTCAGCTTTTCAATACCAGCGCCTGACTTACCAATGATAAGACCTGGCTTAGCTGTGTAAAGCTTAACCGTTACACGGTTGCTTACTCTTTCAATTTCGATCTTAGAGACGCTCATGTCACGTGTCTGCTTCTTAAGGAACTCACGAATGTTGTGATCCTCAACAAGGTTGTTTGCAAACTCACCGTTCTTTGTGTCTGCATACCACTTTGAATTCCAGTCCTTGATGACACCGACTCTTAAACCATGTGGATTAACTTTCTGTCCCATGTTTCTCCTCCTATCTTTCGTCGAGAACAACTGTGATGTGGCTTGTTCTCTTCTCAATTCTGTATGCTCTACCCTGTGCTCTTGGATGGATTCTCTTCATTGTAGGTCCCTTGTTTGCAAAGCACTCTGCAACGTAGAGGTTATCTCTCTTTAAGCCGTTGTTGTTTTCAGCATTTGCTACAGCTGAAGCGAGCAGCTTGTAGATAACGCTTGAAGCATATCTGTTATTGTACTGAAGGAGTGCAAGTGCGGAATTTACATCCTTGCCTCTAATTGCGTCTAATACGAAGGACGCCTTAGTTACTGATACTCTTGCGTAAGAGATCTTAGCTGAAGGTCTTGTGTCCTTATTCTCATTTCTCTGTCTCTTGACCTGAGATCTATGTCCTTTTGCCATGATTTCTTACCTCCTTATCTGCCGTTTACTTTCTTTGCGTCGTCGCCGTGGCCTCTGTAAGTTCTTGTTGCAACGAACTCACCAAGCTTATGTCCTACCATGTCTTCTGTTACGAAAACTGGAACGTGCTTTCTACCATCGTATACTGCGATTGTGTGGCCTACGAACTGAGGGAAGATAGTTGAACGACGAGACCATGTCTTAACTACTTCGTGGTCATTCTTTGCGTTCAGTTCATCAATCTTCTTTAATAAGCTAACATCTGCAAAAGGTCCTTTTTTTAATGAACGTGCCATAATCTTTCCTCCTTACTTAACATTCTTTCCGTTTCTATCACGAACAATCATCTTATTAGACTTGTTGTTCTTCTTTCGTGTCTTGTAACCAAGTGCTGGCTTACCCCATGGTGTAGATGGTCCAGATCTACCTACTGGAGCCTTACCTTCACCACCACCGTGTGGATGGTCATTAGGGTTCATTACAGAACCACGAACTGTAGGACGAATGCCTTTGTGGCGGATTCTTCCGGCCTTACCATAATTTACAAGTGCATGTTCGATATTACCAACAACACCGATTGTTGCACGAGCATTGATTGGAACGTATCTCATTTCGCCTGATGGAAGACGAAGTGTTGCATACTTACCTTCCTTAGCCATGAGCTGTGCAGAAACACCAGCTGAACGTACAAGCTGTCCGCCCTTGCCAGGAACAAGTTCAATATTGTGAATTTCAGTACCTACTGGAACGTTTGCAAGTGGAAGTGTGTTACCAACCTTGATTTCAGCATTAGCACCGTTCATAAGTGTGTCGCCAACCTCAAGGCCGTTTGGTGCAAGGATATATGTCTTTGTACCATCAGCATAAACAAGAAGAGCAATGTTTGCTGTTCTGTTTGGATCGTATTCGATTGATGCAACCTTTGCAGGAACATCATCTTTATTACGCTTAAAGTCGATGATTCTGTACTTCTGTCTGTTTCCGCCACCGTGATGACGAACTGTGATCTTACCCTGGTTATTTCTACCAGCTGTCTTCTTCTTAGAAACAAGGAGTGACTTTTCAGGCTTGTCTGTTGTAATAACATCGAAGTCAAGACCAGTCATGTTTCTTCTGGAAGGTGTATACGCGTTATAAACTTTGATACCCATTTCATTTTCTCCTATATATAAATTTTCCATTACTGCTTTCAGACATATTGTTCATATGTATCGCCCGAAAGCTTTGCGGAATTATTGGTCGATTTACAGACCCTCAAAAAGTTCGATATCAGCAGATTCAGCTGTAAGCTGAACATATGCCTTCTTCTTTGCTGCAGTCTTACCAACTGTAGCTCCGCGTCTCTTTGTCTTACCGTCGTAGTTAACTGTGTTAACTGAAGCTACCTTAGCACCTTCGAACATCTTTTCTACAGCGTCCTTGATCTGAGACTTTGTTGCATCTGGATGTACCAGGAATGTGTACTTCTTCTCAGCCATGGCATTCATAGACTTTTCAGTAAGTACTGGCTTTAAAATTACATCATAATACTTAAGTGCTGCCATTATGCGTACACCTCCTCGATTGCTTTTACAGCGTCAACTGTCATTACAAGTGAATCATACTTGAGAATGTCATAAACGTTGATTGCTTCTCTTGCTTCTGTCTTAACATCAGCGATGTTACGAGCAGAAAGTACAAGGTTGTCGTTCTTTTCGTTTGTTACAATAAGAGCCTTGTTTGCCTTAAGGTTTTCAAGAACCTTAACGAATGCAGATGTCTTAGGAGCTTCAAGCTCGAACTTATCTACAACGATAAGTTTTCCGTCATTAACCTTAGATGTAAGAGCTGAGAACAAAGCGATCTGCTTTTCTCTCTTATTCATCTTCTTTGAGTAATCTCTTGGCTTTGGTGCAAATACTACACCACCACCTGTCCACTGAGGTGATCTTGTAGAACCCTGACGAGCATGACCTGTGCCCTTCTGTCTCCAAGGCTTCTTGCCGCCGCCGCTAACTTCTGAACGTGTCAGTGCGCTCTGTGTGCCCTGACGGTTGTTAGCAAGGTAAGTAACAACTGCCTTATGTACGATTGTTTCATTTATTTCTACACCGAAGATATTGTCGTTGAGGTCTAACTTCTCAACTTCTTTACCATCAGTATTAAGAACTGATACTGTTGCCATTATTATTTCCTCCTTCCGTAATGATGCTGTTAGTTACGAGCCTTTACTGACTCAGCTACGTAAACGAGTGCCTTCTTAGGTCCTGGAACAGCGCCTCTTACGAGAATTAAATCATTTTCGGCATCTATCTTAACGATCTCAAGATTCTGAACGGTTACATTAAGGAAGCCCTTATGTCCAGCCATCTTCTTACCAGGCTTAACGCGGCCAGGTGTTGTTGCTGAACCATTAGAACCTGCATGACGATGGTACTTTGAACCATGTCCTGAAGGACCAGACTTAAGTCCCCATCTGCTGATACCACCAGCGTATCCCTTACCCTTAGATCTTGCAGATACATCAATCTTGTCGCCTTCAGCGAAGATGTCAGCCTTGATTACTGTTTCACCAGCAACATAGTCTGCAACGTTCTCGAACTTGATTTCGCGAACATATCTCTTTGGAGCTACGCCAGCCTTCTTAGCATGGCCAACTTCTGCCTTTGTTGCACCGTGAGGGTTGCGAACAACCTTCTTACCAGCGCCATCCTTAGTTACGATCTTTTCCTTCTTATCCTGGAAGCCAACCTGAACTGCTTCATAGCCATCGTTCTCGATTGTCTTAACCTGAAGTACTTCACAAGGACCAGCCTTGAGTACTGTTACAGGAATCAGATGACCGTCTTCATCAAAGATCTGTGTCATTCCGACTTTTTCAGCAAGTATTGCTTTCTTCATTTTGAATTCCTCCTAATTAATTTACAGCGGATCGGATACCCGATCATTCTAAACCTTTACAGCGGATTGCCTTTCGGTAATCATACTAAATAGTAATCATAAGCATCACAGGTTTTCTTATGCATTACCAATTAGGTACTGTGCGATAACTGATTTTGCTGAGTATCAATTTCGCAGTTTTTAAATAACTTAGCTTGTTAAGCTTAGCTTATTTATGGTGGGATTAATTATTTAACCTCAACATATACACCAGCAGGAACATCTAACTTCTTAAGAACGTCAACTGTCTTGCCGTTTGGTGTAAGAATGTCGATCAGTCTCTTATGAGTTCTCTGTTCGAACTGTTCTCTAGAATCCTTGTACTTATGTACAGCACGAAGAATTGTTACCTTTTCAATCTTCGTAGGCATTGGGATAGGTCCTGAAACCTTAGCACCTGTTGACTTTACTGCCTCAACGATTTCCTTTGCAGCCTGATCTACAAGTGTATGGTCATATGCCTTTAATGAGATTCTCATGATATTCTTTGTCTTTGCCATAAAAAAAGCCGCCTCCTTTTCGCACTTTTTAATGATAAGTACGACAAGCGGTGACTGTACAACTCTCCCGTGTGTGTCCTAATGATTAGGAATCAATACACACGTCATCTCTGGGTTACCCAGATGGTTTATTCAGTACAGTGACTTGTCGCCAGTTTCTCTGAACTTGACTTGCTCCACGAAATTCTCTGCGCTACATTCCTGTGAAATGCCGCAGTAACTTCCGCTTCTACGCTATCAATGTCACAGCAAGAGAGAGTATAACAGATGATTTTCCCAATTGCAAGGGATTTTATGAATATTTTTTCAAATATTATTCACCTCAGGACCCACCCAGAAAAAAGTATTGTCCACAATATCTTTATGTCATTTTTCTGTCTTACTCTTCTTTTTAAGTGCCCTCATTATAAATCATCTCATTTTAATTGCAAATGAGTTTGGCTATCGTCAAATATTACTAATAGATTATCTAAGCACTTTCCTATATAATGTAGAAACTAATTGAAGTAATCACCCATTTCCGGATGAATTACTCTTACTTCCTGCTATATTAAATAGTAAAGTTGCTTTTATCTTTACGAATCAGCAAAATTAATTATATCTTTATATATAGAAGAAAAAGTTCGAAGGAGAATATTATGTGGCTCGCCGATGGTTGGAAAGAATTTGAAGTATTAGACTGTTCAAATGGAGAAAAGCTGGAAGTCTGGGGAGGATATAAACTGATCAGACCAGATCCTCAGGTTATCTGGAACACTCCAAAGCTGGATGATGGCTGGACTAACTGGAACGGTCACTATCATAGAAGTAGCCGTGGTGGCGGTCAGTGGGAAATGCGTAAGCTCCCAGAGGAATGGACAATCCAGTACCCTCTTCCAAAGGAAGTGGGTCGCAATCTCACATTCCATTTGAAGCCATTCGCTTTCAAGCACACTGGCGTTTTCCCAGAGCAGGCTACGAACTGGGATTGGTTTTCTAAACTGATTAAGGAAAGAACCATGGAAGGCAAAGAGTGCCGAGTACTGAACCTTTTCGCTTACACAGGTGGTGCAACCATTTCCGCCGCTGCTGCCGGTGCCAAGGTTACACATGTAGACGCCTCTAAGGGTATGACAAACTGGGCAAAGGAGAACGCAGCATCTTCTGGTCTTGCTGACGCCCCAATCAGATGGCTCATCGACGACTGCGTAAAGTTCGTTGAAAGAGAAATCCGTCGCGGCAACAGGTACGACGCCATCATCATGGACCCACCTTCTTATGGACGCGGACCAAAGGGTGAAGTATGGAAAATCGAAGAAAGAATTTTTGAACTGATTTCCCTTACGTCAGAACTGATTTCCGATGACCCACTCTTCTTCCTGATCAATTCCTATACAACAGGACTTCAGCCTGCCGTTCTTCAGTACATGATTTCCACTGCTATCGAAGCAAAGCACGGCGGTCACACAATCTGCGGAGAAGTCGGACTTCCTGTTAAGGACAACGGTCTTGTACTTCCTTGCGGTGCATCTGGAAGATGGACAGCAAAATAGTCTCGCAAATGTGCAGCACAAATTCACTCGAAGTGTGCAGCGCAAATTCACTCGAAGTGCGCAGCGCAAATTCGCTTGCAAGCCTGCAGCACAAACCAGCTTGAAATACTGCCACACAAAATTTATTTATAAATACGCCAATCAAAAAAAGAGGCTCGTGTAATTTACACGAACCTCTTTTTTCATTCTTAAGCACGTTTGATTTACGCAAATCCCATTTGCAAAGGGATTAATACCAGTCTCGCTCTTCGATTGGCAGGTATTCTTTATGCTCGCCAACGTACTGATAAGCTGGGCGAATGATTTTTCCGCGGTTAACAAGCTCCTCAATACGATGAGCTGACCAACCAGCAATACGGGAAATGGCAAAGATTGGTGTGAAGAGTTCTGTAGGAATATTCAGCACTGTGTATACAAAGCCAGAATAAAAGTCAACATTTGCACAAACTGGCTTCACCACATTTCGGCCATTCATAATCAGTTCCTTGGCAATGCGCTCTACTCTGTCGTAGAGAGCAAACTCTTTCACATAACCCTTTTCTTCAGAAAGCTTTCTTGCATACTCTTTCAAAATCACAGCTCTAGGGTCGGAAATGGAATAAACCGCATGTCCCATACCGTAGATCAGTCCGCTGTGATCAAATCCCTCATGGTTGAGAAGTCCCTTCAGGTAAGCACGAATCTGGTCTTCATTTTCCCAGTCGGAAATGTTAGCCTTCATGTCCGCAAACATCTGCTGAACTTTCATGTTGGCACCACCATGACGAGGTCCCTTGAGAGAACCCAGAGAACCAGCAACAGTAGAATAGGTATCTGTTCCCGTGGTTGTAATAACGTGAGAAGTGAATGTGGAGTTATTACCACCACCGTGCTCTGCATGAATAACCAGGCAGATATCCAGAACCTGAGCTTCCAAATCTGTATACTTACAATCTGAACGAAGCAGACGCAGAATATTTTCTGCTGTAGACAGATTCGCCTTTGGTCTATGAATAATCAATGATGAGTCATTGAACTTATGACGGTAGGACTGGTAACCATAGGCGGCAATTACCGGGAATTTGGCAATCAGAGAAAGGGATTGCTCCAGCACGTGACGCACACTGATGTTATCTGGATCCTCATCATAAGAATATAAAGTAAGAACGCAACGCTGCAGAACATTCATGATATTTCTGCTTGGTGCCTTCATAATTACATCGCGATTGAAGTTTTCTGGAAGAGAACGAAGATCTCCCATAACTTCCATAAATTCATTCAGCTGATCCTGGGTTGGCAGTTCACCGAATAAAAGTAAAAATGTTGTTTCTTCAAATCCATGTTTACTTCCATGGAATCCCCTTACAAGATCCTGTACATTGTAACCCTGATAGTAGAGTTCTCCCGGAATAGGCACTCGCTTGTCCCCTTCCCTTTTAAAGCCCTGTACATCAGAGATTTCCGTAAGACCCGTCAGGACACCTCGTCCATCCGCGTCACGCAGCCCCTGTTTTACGTCGTACGTCTTATATAACCCTTGGTCGATTCTTCCGGAATCACCACAATACTCCACGTACCTGTCGACTAGTTTGCCAAAATCATAGTTGCTGAACATGCTGTCTTCCTCCTTATTCCCACCGCAGACCATTGTCATTCAAATACCCTGAGTTCATATCATTTTAGTCTCAAAATACGCTTTCAACACCCCAACGATGTGATCCTTTACAGCCACTCGTCTTCTATTAACTTGTGCATATAAATTTTTGTCCGAATCGGGACAATTTTAACCCTTTATTCCCTTAAGTCAAGTATTATTTTTGCAAATGAACTTGATTTAGAGAATTTATTTTGTAATTCCAACCTTTACAAAAGAATTTATTTTCATTTCTTCCTCTAAAGGTTCCTGCTGTTCTCCTGCCTCTATGGCAACTTCCTGAACTTCTATTTCTTCCGCAGAATTACTCACTTTCTGCTCTTTTTCAAAATAAGAATCTGGAATTTCAAGAATATATCTCTCATAGCCATTTACTACAATGGTATCCTTATAGAGATCTTCTCTCTTAAAGTCCCTGCTATAGTTCTTATGCACATGGCCATGGATAAAATACTTTGGATGGTATTTTTCCACCAGACTACCAAAGCATTCAAAACCCAAATGAGGCAGATCCTCCTGATCATGAAATCCCCTGATTGGAGCATGGGTGAGAATAATATCCACACCGCCCTTTCTCCAAAGTTTCATGCGAAGCTTTTTAATACGAGCACTCATTTGTTTTTCTGAATACTGATACTTACCATAGTTATAGCACATACTTCCGCCCAGCCCTAAGATGCGCAGGCCCTTAAACTCTACAACATCATCGTCAATACACTGGCAGCCCAGCGGTGGCTTACTATCATAGGAATGATCATGATTTCCATGTACGTACATAATCGGTATTGGCGTACAGGTAGCAAGAAATTCCAGATATGCAGAATTCAAATCTCCTGCAGACAGGATCAGATCAATTCCCTCTAATTTACTCTTTTCAAAATAATCCCATAAATATGGAGATTCATAATCAGCGATTACCAGGATCTTCATCTTCGGTCTTTTTTACCCCTTTTAATTCCACAATCTGTTTTGCACGATCTTTCAGTTCAGAGACTGTTGGAATTATTCCCACAACATTATCTACTAACCAGTCCATTTCCATGATTGCATCTACTTCCATTCGTTCGCCTGACTTATTACGGACTTTGGAATCCTGAGAACGAATTTCGCCCTCAAAAGGCACCAGTCTGTCATAGCGAATGAGATCAATCATAGCATTAATCAATCGTTCCGTTTCTTTTGGCACATTTTTCGACATGATCATTTCGATAACGCCAGAAGAAAATCCCCACCAATAATTTATAGCCTTCTTTTCATTATCCGAGTCTGTATCATCCCAGGCTCCATTCATAATGAAATTAATAATACGCTCATAGAAAACTCCCCAGTTATTCACTGACATTGTCATAGAAACTGGTTCACCATTTTCTTCCAGCTTGTACATACCAAAACGACGTGACGCTCTCTTTGGTGTAATCATATCCTGATCGGACAGATAATCTACACCACCCTCATAGTACATGCGATAAATGTCATCCCGACTAATAGAATCATCCAGAGTTGTCCACTTCAAATAAACCTTGGCATTTGGATTTACCATCTTGACACCCAGAGCAAAGGCATTGATATTGGCAGGTACACCAAAGATTGGATAATCCGCAAGATAACCAATCTTATTACTCTTTGTCATAATACCCGCAACCATACCAGACAGGAACTTAGCCTCGTACAGTCTTGTATAGTAAGTTCTCATATAACGATGATTGGTATTGAGAGAACAGTTGAGAATATGAACGTTTGGATACTTAATGGCAGTCTTCAGTGATGCATCAATGAGTCTTGATGTGGTAGTAAAGATTACCTGAATACCCTTGGTTTGAATCAGATTTTCCATCAGGGTAACTGCATCTGCATTGGTTCCTGCAGTGGTTACCTTAAAGGTCATAATCTTATTTCCAAATACTTCCTTTAAATGATTACGTCCCAGTTCATGCTGATAAAGCCAGTCAGAAAGCACCGGTTCTCTATCATAAATGAAGGCAACCTTTAAAGGATTTGTTTCTGAATAAGCAGAAGTAAAGAGCTGAGTCAGAAGGCCAGCCTTCTTCACATCCGGAGCATCCATGGATACTTCTACTTCTTCCTTTTCATTAATTACCTGGAATTCCTGCCACATGGATTTTACCTGGGCAAGCATCTGGGCATCCGTCATATCACAAATAGCACGGAAACCTAAAAGTTCCAGCATATTTAAGAAGGCATCTCCTGTGGTCACATCCACCAGGTTGTCACCACCGGCCGCCTTATAAGCTCTTTCAAAACGATAGTAGGCAGATTTAAAATCCAGATAAGTATCCTCTGTCCAGAGTTTACCAATTTCCTGTCTCACTGCAGTACCGGCACCGTCTGCAGAATCTGTAACCGTGCCCACCGTGGTTTCAGAAGTCTTTAAAGGCGCATCCTCATCTACACCCACTCTGTACATAAGTTCTGAGAAAGAGCCCTCCTTAGAAAACCAGACAAAGTTAACACGAGTCTGCTTATAGAACTCCATGAATTCATAATAAATCCGGATTTCCGGATCATCTGTTTTCTTGGGTACACGTCTGGTCACAAAAGCAGGAACAGAATCTGCTTCAAAGAACTTAAGAACGCTGACACGCTTATTGCCCTCAACTACATAGTAGTAATTCAGATATTCATAAACCTTGATTGGATCATGAATTCCCTCTTCCAGATGAGAGTCACAAAGAGCCGACCATTTTACACCGAACTCCGTTTTCTCATTCATGATTGGCATGAAATTCTTCGCAAAAGCCTGTGTTCTACCTGCCGTGGCAGTACCCACAACTCGGTCTAAAGGAATATTAACAAGACCCAGATTCACATCCCCAACAATATCCTCACGATTGATGATGTCGTCCAGTACTGGTAAATATGGGTGATTTCCTTTGGAAATAGCTTCCTTATAGGCCTTGTCCCCAGATTTTTTTGCTTTTTCGTAAAGTGCCAGTGACATAAATACCTTCCTTTAAATTTGCTCACTATAGAAAAGAGTGCAAATGGACTTGCCGGAGATTTCAGGCCCCCGACAAACTCATTTGCGCAAATTGGTTCAAAATTTATTTGCTAACGCCTGCGTTACGAGCTTCGTCAGCTACTGCTTTAGCTACAACCTTAGCAACATCTTCATTGAATGCATCTGGAATGATGTATTCTTCATTCAGTTCTTCCGGCTTAACGATAGACGCAATCGCACGAGATGCAGCTTCCTTCATAGATTCTGTGATTGCTGATGCCTTGGCATCCAGAGCACCACGGAAGATTCCAGGGAATACAAGAACGTTGTTGATCTGGTTAGGGAAATCTGAACGACCTGTTGCGATAACACGAGCACCGCCCTTCTTTGCATCTTCTGGCATGATTTCTGGAGTAGGATTAGCCATAGCGAATACAATAGCGTCCTTTGCCATTGAAGCAACCATTTCTACTGATACAAGACCAGGAGCAGAAACACCGATGAATACATCCTTGCCTGCAAGTACATCAGCAAGTGTACCAGCCTGATTGTTCTTATTTGTTGTCTTAGCCATCTCAACCTTTGCTGAGTTCATATCTTCGCGGCCTTCAACGATTGCACCCTTACGGTCGCAAAGGATAACATCACCGATACCAAATCTCTGAAGAAGTTTGCAGATGGAGATACCAGCTGCACCGGCACCAGAGATAACGGCTGTAATTTCACTCCACTTCTTACCAACGATCTTAAGAGCGTTATCAAGACCTGCAGCTACAACGATTGCTGTGCCATGCTGATCATCATGGAATACCGGAATATCAAGTTCTTCCTTAAGACGCTTCTCGATTTCGAAACATCTTGGAGCTGCAATATCTTCCAGGTTGATTCCACCAAAGGAAGGAGCGATTGCCTTAACTGTTCTGATGATTTCTTCTGTATCCTTTGTATCCAGGCAGATTGGGAATGCATCTACATTACCAAAACGCTTGAAGAGGGCAGACTTACCTTCCATTACAGGCATAGCTGCAAGAGGACCGATATCACCAAGACCAAGAACTGCAGTACCATCAGATACAACAGCTACTGTGTTAGCCTTACATGTATACTTATATACATCTGCAGGATTCTCATGAATCTTACGACAAGGTTCAGCAACACCTGGTGTGTATGCTGTTGAAAGGTCATCCTTAGTTTCGATGGCTACCTTTGTAGCAACTTCGATTTTACCCTTGTGTTCTTCGTGCATCTTTAAACTTAACTGATTGTAATCCATGATATCCTCCTAGAAAAAAGTTTTCATTATATTAGCACATATTCCGTTCCTGATTAATAAGCAAAATATGTCGTTTCCTTTTATAGCACATAAAAGCCAATATGCAAAATATTAATTGCGCAAATGGAATTGGCAAAGTTCATGCGCATCTCATTTGCCTGAACTTACATGAAGTCCAAAAGACTGGCTTGGGAACCTGTCTGCTGGTTGGTATAGTGGCGTCTATATTCAGAAAGTACGTGGGAATCTGTTTCCAGACCATACTTTTCTCCCAGCTCTCTCACTTCCTTCAGCAGTTCTTTTTGTTCTGCCGGAATCAGTTCCTGGCTCTGACCGTACTTTTCTTCCAAATCCTTGTACTGCTCCGGGAATCTCTCAGCATAATTATTATAGAAGAAATCCTTACTATTTTTCTTAAGCAGAGTCTTACATGGGCCAATATCAAAGGCCCCAACTCCCAGCTCTTTTCCCAGCTTCATGATGCCCTGGATTTCTTCAATCTTATCATTCAGCTCTGGAATGATCGGTTGCATAAGAATGCAAACTGGAACCCCAGCGGCGCGTAATCCTGCCATCATGTCCAGTCGCTCCTGGAAGGAAGACTGAATGGAAGGAATCTCAGGATTCGCAAATGCTCCCTGGCCTTCAATACCATCAAAGATTTCCTGACTTGCTGCCGGAAATGGCACATCCACACAGCACTTGGTGTATTTGGCAAGATCGGATAAAAGATCCAGATCCCGCAAAATGAGTTTGCTGCGAGTGGTGATGTTTATGCCAAAGTCATTTTGCAGAGTTACCGAAAGAGCCCCCTTGGTAAGTTTGAATTCTTCCTCCAAACGATTGTAAGGGTCACCCAGATTTCCGGCAATCAGCATAGACTTGGAGCGTCGCTTCTTCAGGGTAATATTCAAAATTTCTTCCGCATCTTTTTTCACACCAATGTCCATAGAATCCGCCCGGGGAATCTCATTTACCCACATGGTATTCTCGGTACGGCCACGGTAAATATTCATACCGTTCTGGGGTGTTAAGATGCTGGAGGTTGCGATTTCGTACATAAAATCTTCCTTTAAAATAATGTACTAGATGAAGTCAAAGGTTGCCTGCTCGTATTCCAAATCTTTGTATTCCATTTCCGTATCTTCTGTACGGCTGGAGTAGTTCACAACGACGGTAACTGCTTCTGCGCCAATCTTCTGCTGGCCGAGAATGTAGTTAATATCAAAACGTCCTGTGATTTCCGGTGTTGCACCACGAGTAGGAACAACAAGCTGTACATGGTTTTCAGCCAGCAACTGGAAAATAGGTTCCCATATATAGATATCCTTGGCAGCACCGAATGGGTTATCAAGGAAGATGGTCTTCATACGAGCCTTATCATCCGCTGGTGCGTACATACCGGAAATGTAGTTAATTACTGAAATCAGGAACTGGATATAAATACCCTGGGACTGACCGGTAGAGCCTACTGCTTCCTCGTATTTAAGATATCTGGACTGCTCTGCAATACGCTCACGCTTGTAAAGTTTGAGAGTAATGCGAGACATGTCGGTAACAATTACAGAGAAAAGCTTCTTCATAGAAAGGCTTGCATGAAGGAACTTCTGTCTCTCTGCTTCATTCTTCTTGGTATCCACTTCCGCAACCACGCCATCAATATAGGAACTCATACGTTCCTTCATAAACGTGTCCTTTACATATGGAATAGAAAGCTGAAGCATCTGAATCTTCTTGCCATCCATGGTAATTTCTGAAAGACCTGGCAGAAGTCCAAGAGCTGTACGTACAGACAGACATCTTTCTACACACTGATCCACAAAGCGATCCTTCAGTTCTTCCATACCAGTAAGAGTCTTTTCTACTCTGTTCTTTTCCAGACGAATCAGATCCTGCATCTTGGACAGTCGAGAAATTAAATCCTCTGCCTCTGCCAGATTGCCTGGCACATCTGCCTCATCTCGAATAGAAGCACCCAGTTCTGCCACTCCCAGATCATAAAGAGATTCCACAACCATAGAACGAACCTTAAGGGTATCAGACTTTGCTCTTTCCAGATTCTTACTTGTTCTGTCATATACAAGAAGCAACTGGTCAAATTCATCCTTGCATTTCTGAGGATCCAAATCCAGCACCTCTCCATCCGAAAGGGAAAGGGCATTCTGCTTTATTACATGTTCTGCAATCTTTAAGGTATCTTCTGCAGAACGATTATTTCTTTCATCCTCTGCCAGGCGATTGCTTAATTCATCCACCAAAGTCTTCGTTTCTTTTGCCTGCTGTCTGGCCTCACCGAGAGCCTTTTCTGGATCAAGTACTTGTCCCACTTCAGCAAATGAACTTTCCCCATACTTCTCCACTAACTGCTTCTCCAGATATTCCAGAGAACCCAGTCCACGAGAAGTCTCTCTTTCCAGTTTCTGGAAGGACTGACGAAGGGCATCTGTTTCTCTTTCCTGCTGAGAAAGTTCCTGAGACAGTCGATCCATTTCTTCATCCGACTGGGCAAGCAGAGTTTTTTCATCGTACTGAGCCTTTAATTCTTCAAAGCTTGTATGTAGTCTCTTCAGTCGCTGCTGTCCACGATTCATATTCTTCTGCAAAGTCTCACGAAGCAGTCTTTCCTGCTCCTCATCCCTTGCAGCAAGTCCACCAGAGACAGCTGCCTGGAAGGCCTCTTCCAGAACTTCTGTGGCATCATCCATTTTTCCAAAACTTCTGCCACTATCATAGGGGGCATATTTTTCTTTCCAGGACAAATCCTGCATACGGATTTCCTGAGCCAGAAGCTGCAGTCTGTCCCTGGCTGAATCTCTCTCCTCCACCGCAGACTCTAAGGTCTCTGAAACTTCCAGCGTTTTTGCATCCAATTCCTTTAAATGTCTTTGCATTTCTTCCTTGGAAGATGCAAGAAGGGAAAGTTTCTTTTCAGAGGCTGCCATCTGGGTCAGCACCTGAATATCTTTCTTTAAAATGGCAAGCTGGTTTTCTCTTGCAGTTGCTGCCAGTTGGAGAGCAACCATCTTTTCACTTGCCTTTGCTTCCTCCTTACTAAGCCTTTCCACAAGAGCAGAAGCCTCTCTCGCCTCAGACTTCATACGACTCAGCGTTGCATTCAGATCTGTATAGAGCGCATCCTTGTGCTCTCTTACGAATCTGATATCTTCCCGCTCGGATTCCAGCTGATTCTGTCTGGTACGAATCTCTTCCCGAATGGCCTCCGTCTCCTGTTCCAGCTTTTTCTTCTTACGGGAAAGAAGAGCACCACTGAGGAAATCTTCTTCCTTGGTACGAACCACTACGTGATATGCTTCTGGAACTTCTTCAATATCAGCCAGACTATCCCAGTCATAAAGAAGCACTTCTGAATCCAGATCCAATGTTTCCAGAGCCGGGTCTGTGGAAAGCTGGTTAAGATTTCTCACAACTACAGCATATGGCAGTCCTGGAATCTGGTTCAGTAATTTCTCCTGCTTTGCCTTTGGCAGAGAGTGGAGTAAATCTGTACCAAAGATAAGTTCTGCCTGATGACGAGTAGAAAGATAGTGCATAACCTCTTCTGCCGATTTACTTGCCGCCAGTGGCAGATTGTCCGCAAATCTAGCAGCCATCTTTTCCAGCTCCTTACTTCTCTCTTCCGCCAGGAAGGAAAGATGTAAGTCCGCCTCAATCTTCTCAGCAAGACTGGTCTCTAAATCATCGGATTCCTGTTCACAGTAAATCTCACGAAGATCCTTCAGTCTCTTTGCAGCCTGACGAATATCCGCCAGTTTTCCTTCCAGTTCAGCCAGAGCCTCTGTCTTCTCACGAGAGACAGCCTTGGCATTCTGAATCTGTACCTTCAGTCCTGCAAGCAAGGAAGAAAGCTCTTCCTGCTTATCTGCAGAAAGTTCTGCTTCCTCTGTAAGTCCTGTGCAAATGGACTGCTTTTCCTGAAGCAAGTCACTTGCTCTTCCAAACTGCTGGAAGGATAATTCCTTTTCCATTTCAGAAAGAAGAGAATTCTCTTCCTTCTCCTGATTTTCTGTAACTTCCAGACGGCCACGAAGAAGGTTGGATTCTGAATTAATTTCTCTTTCTAAATCCGCTGTCTTTTCAACCTTTTCCTTCAGGGAAGCAAGGCTTGTTCGATACTGTTCTTCCTGTTCAGCCAGTTTCTGCTTTTCTTCCTCCATACGGAGTTTCAGGTTATATACAATGGCATCCAGATTTTCTTTTGCCTTATCTGGATTTTCTTTTCTCAGTTCTGCCTTGGCAGCAAGACGAGCCATTTTCTGACTATCTTCCAAAAGACGGAAGAATTCAGCAGCCGCTTCTGCCTTCTGATTCTCGATACGTAAATGTTCTTCCTTGGCAAGAGCATTCTTTAAAGACAATTCCAGTCTGGAAAGTTCTTCAGACTTCTGACGAACCTTGCCCTGTTCAATCTGATACTTAATTAGATCAATCTGCTTGGCAAAGGCACTGGCTCTCTCCTCAGCCTGGCGCAGTTCATTTGCCAGAGATTCATGATGAGACTCCTGCTCTGCAGAGAATTTCTGCAGTGTGGCATGGATGTCCGCAAAGCCCTTGGCTGTTTTTTTCTGTTCCTCGAAGAGTCCCATGAAGGACTGGAGGCGGTCGATGAGAAGCTGCAGTAATTCATCCTCATGGTCGAAGACACGAATGCCCTTCTTCTTTTCTGCCAGTTCCTTCAGCTGACCCTGAATGGTCATAAGCAGGTCTGCTGTGTTCTCCGCAGTCTGGCCACGGCCCTCTGCTCTGGCTTTCTCAGCCTTCTCAATAATTCCTTCAATTAAAAGATCCTCCACAACACGTCTTGTGGTGCGGAAGTTTGTTTCAAAGTATGTACGAACGTGGCCCTCCGTTTTGTTGATGCCACGAATGATTTCCCACTGACTTTCATGGAGACCATAGTCTGCAATAAACTTCTGGTACTGACCCTTACGGTCGAAAATAAATACCTGAAGGTTCTTATCTTTCCGGGCAAGATCGGACAGATAGTTACGAAGTCCACGATAAGAAATTCTTTCCTTCCCCTTAATCAGTGGCAGGTTAACAATATCATTCTTGTTGTAGTTCCGATAGAAAATACAGTAATTGAAATACTCGATGGATGCCGTTCCATTGCCGCTATCTGCATCCGCATTTTCTCCCTCAGTCTCTTCATCTGCATTTACGTTGGTGGAAGATGAGGAAGCCTGCTTGGCTGCAAAGCCAGTCAGCATATAGCGGAAGCCATCCTTCACATCACTTGGATCTAATTTCCATTCCACCAGAGAGTGAATGACTGTATTTGCATGGTCACGGAAAAGTTTCTCTATTGGCTGTTTCTCATCCAGTGTAGAATTTGGAATCATACACTGCATAAGAAGGAGCATGAGGACAGACTTACCACCACCGTTGGCAAGATCATAGAGTGTGTTCTTACCATACATGCGAAGGACAAAGTCATCATATGCCTGGGTGCCAAAATTGTATTTCACATTATTGACCCTGATTCGATTAATACTAGGCATCCTCTTCTCCCTTCTTTGAATCAATTACACTTGCGGTAATTTCATTCAGCGCTTTTTCGATGGCACTCTTGCCATCCTCAAAATAACTTTCAGCAATGGCATGCAGACGGTCTGTTGGATAGTAGCGATCCGTCACAAACTTAAATAATCCTTCCTCTTCCAGGAAGTTAAATACCAGTTTTACATATCCCATCTGAGAACCACGGGAAGCACGGTTACGAGTTCTGTCTTCCTGCAGCATCTGTGGCAGACTCTCCCAAAGAATGTGCACTGCCTCAAAGGAAGTTTCTTCCATTCTCTCCACATCCGGTGCCGCCTCTTTGGAAACAGCAGCTAAGCCCTCCGTCACAGCCTTCATCATTTCATCCAGTCGCACATATTCCCTCACCTGCACAGAAGCAGAATCTGTATAGAACATAAGCAATGCCTGGTACATGATGAAGTAGACCAGATACAGTTCCCGGTTGGTCTTCAGTGTAAGTCTCTTCTTAATATCTTCATTGGTGAGACCAAAGACCTTGTTGCCCGCTCCCGCTGTTACAAAAACAGCATCCTTATACTCATAGGCCTTCAGTCCCAGCTTGGCCAGAAGGCGCGCTGTAATATCATAGACTTCCGCATCGGAATAATAGGCCTGATAGAGTTCTGCCGTCTCCGCCTCATCGCTCTTTAAACTTTTTCCCTGTGCCAGCACGGAATAAATTTCCAGCGCTGTGTCTAAACTCTTTTCTTCCATCTTTTCTCCAGTTCTAATTCAAACTGCTTATTTCTTTATCCTTTTGCAAATGAGCTGCGCACCGCAAGAGCAGCCTAAGTCCTGTATTTCATATACGCACATTTCATTTGCCTACTGCTTTATAAACTGAATATTAGTCAGGGCAAATCGGCCGCCCTCAAATTCATCTTCTATATGAGCATCCGCAGGGATTGGGTCCATGCGTTTCTCCACCGATACCAGTTCATCTGGGAAGGCAAGGCGAAAGGAAAGATCCTTGTACTTCTCCAGCTGCTTCTTATCCGTATGCTCCACCACAAGCTCCTCCAGGAAGGTCTCCTGCTTCTCCAGCATGTCACTGATTTTGTAAACAGGTTTCTCTGCCAGCTGAGTGAAGAAGGAATAATAATCCCTGTTTCTGTAAATGGACTGACTGAAGCGAATCTCCAGAATGGCTGTGAGTTCCTTCAAATCAAAAGCATCCCATTTGTCAAAGCGTTCGCAGATTTCTGTAAACATCTTGGCGAAGTTCTGACCCACTGTCCTGGAAAGCTTTTCGTCATCATATTCAAAGTCCAGATCCGCCGCACGGCGTTCCCGGATTTCATTCTTTTCCACCAATCTCACATTATCCAGCACCATATGGTCTGGGGCATTTTCCGTAAGAGACTGATAACGTTTTGGCAGGAAGAATGGTGCCAGTACCTGCTCCATTAAATCTGCTCTGTCCACTCTCTCCATGCGACGAAGGCTGGAGGAGAAGGAGAAGGTTGACAGCAGAGATCTCTGTCTGCTTCTTCTTACCATTTCATCTGCAAAGGTTGTAAGTTCTGCGGCATTGGCAATCAGACGACTGTGATTCTGAATGGTCTGCTGCAAAAGAGATTCCAGTTTTACAATATCTCTCGCTGCATTCTTTGCCCCATCATCTCTGATTCTGGCCAGGGCCTTATCTGCCAGGGCTCTGTTCTTGGCGAAGGATTTTTTCTCTTCATCAAACCACTTGGATGTGCGGTCCATGAAGGCATCTACTTCTGCTGTACCAGCCTTTACATCTGTCAGCAGTA
>Ga0129311_1000479_pt1 | contig 35528 bp, 29 predicted proteins | sample Go1ome_FD_94435 | JGI IMG/M metagenome (GOLD analysis project Ga0129311, IMG submission 94435) | Western lowland gorrila individual fecal microbial communities from Wisconsin, USA - Go1022B metagenome | ecosystem: Host-associated > Mammals > Digestive system > Large intestine > Fecal | place...
AGGAGAGCGCGGAGGCGCTGGAGTCCAGAGTTAGCCAGGTGGAGCCGGCTTTGGTGCTGGCGGCCTCCTTGCTGGTGGGTGTGATCTTGCTCGCGGTGATGCTGCCGCTGCTGCGGGTCATGACGGCCATCGGGTAAGCGATGAAAAAGCGGTGGTGGACAGCGGCCCTACGGGGCCTGCTGCTGCCGGCGGCGGCTTTGGCAGCCCTGCTGGTGTTTTTGACGGCGCTGGCCCGGTTGGAGCACAGCACGGAATCAGCGGATCAGAGCCGCCTGGAGGACACGGTCCGCCGGGCGGCAGCGACATGTTACGCCATTGAGGGCATTTACCCGCCGGATGTGGCCTACCTGGAGGAGCATTACGGTATCCGCATCGATTGGGCCCGATACACCGTGGATTACCAGGTGTTTGCCTCCAACCTGATGCCGGATATCACGGTTTTGCGAAACGGAGCGGAATGAAACAGCCTATGAAAAAACCCCATATGGAGGGCCTTTTGGCACTGGCGCTGTTTGGCGTGTTTACCGCCTGCATCCTGTCTGTGCTGCTGACGGGAGCCAGTGCTTACCGGCGCCTGGCGGAGCGGGATGACGCGGCCTATGACCGGCGGACCGCTTTGCAGTATGCCGCCGCCAAGGTGCGGCAGGCGGAGAACATTACCGTGGAACGCTTTGGAGACGCGGATGCCCTGGTTTTGGCGGAGCAGTTCGGCGGTGAGCGGTATGAGACCCGCGTTTACTGCTGCGGCGGCTACCTGCGGGAGCTGTTCGCCCAGAACGGCGCGGAGCTGGAGCCGGAGGACGGAGAACAGGTCCTGAAGGCGGAGGCGCTCCGGGCAAGCATGGAGGAAGACGGACTTCTGCGCATGGAGGTCCTGACCGGTGGCCGCTGGGAGACGGTGGTGCTGTGTCTGCGGAGCGGAGAGGAGCGGGGCGCATGAAAGCAGGGCGCCGCTGGTGATGATGGAGCAGCTGGTCATGGTGCTGGTCTTCGCCCTGGCCGCTGCCGTCTGCGTCCGGATCTTTGCTCTTTCGGACCGCCTTTCGCTGGAAAACGAGACCCGGGACCGGGCCGTGACCGCCGTGCAGAATGCGGCGGAGACCCTGAAGGCCTGCCAGGGGGATTACGGGGCGGCGTCCAATCTCCTGGGCGGGACCTGGGATGGAACCACCTGGAGCATCTCCTATGACAGCGGCTGGTCGCCGCTGGCGGAAGCTGCGAAAGGTACCTTTCGGGTATTGGCGGTCCCGACGGACAGCGGACAAGAACTGCTGGGCACCGCGGAGGTGACCGCGTCTACCTGGCAGGGGAGCGAAATTTACAGCCTTTCAGTGGCCTGGCAGGAGGATGCCCATGGATAAACGGGAGTCATTTGCCCCACCGGCAGTGGGCGGCAGCTGCCTGCTGGTGATCTTCGCGGTGCTGTGCCTGACGGTGTTTGCCCTTCTGAGCCTGAGTACTGTGCAGGCGGACGGCCGTCTGGCGGACGCATCCGTAGAGGCGGTGAGCGCCTATTACCGGGCGGACTGCCAGGCGGAGGCCGTTTTAGCCCGGCTGCGGAGCGGCCAGACGCCCCAGGGCGTCACCGCCGACGGCGATACCTACACGTATACCTGTCCCATCTCCGACACCCAAAGTCTGGAGGTCCGGGTCCGTTTGGAAGGGGACAGCTGGACGGTCCTGCGGTGGCAGGCCGTATCCATCACCCAGTGGGAAGCGCAAGAAGGCCTGGACCTGTGGTCCGGAGCGATGAATGGAACATAGGAGGAACCCCATGAGAGAGTTACTGGACTATTTGGAGCAGGCGGTGGCGGAGCAGGCCTCCGACCTGTTTATCGTGGCCGGCGGGCCGGTCTGCGAAAAAGTAGAAGGGCACCTGCGGCCCATCAGTGGGGAAAAGGTGTTTCCCGCGGAGACGGAGCGCCTCATCATGGGGCTGTATGATATGGCGGACCGATCCATGGATGCCTACCGGGCCACCGGAGACGATGATTTTTCCTTTGCGGTGCCGGGCCTGGCCCGGTTCCGGGTGAACGCTTACCGCCAGCGGGGGTCTCTGGCGGCGGTGGTGCGGCTGGTGGCCTTTGACATCCCGGACTACCGGGCGCTGCGCATCCCTGAGCAGGTCATGGACCTGGCGGATCTGGCCCACGGCATGGTGCTGGTCACCGGTACCGCCGGCAGCGGCAAATCCACCACCCAGGCCTGCATTATCGACCGCATCAACCGTACCCGGGAGGCTCATATCATCACGCTGGAAGACCCCATCGAGTACCTGCACCGGGACCGGCGGAGCATCGTCAGCCAGCGGGAGATCGCCATTGACACCACGGATTACCTCTCCGCCCTGCGGGCCTGCCTGCGGCAGGCACCGGATGTGATCCTGCTGGGGGAGATGCGGGACCACGAGACCATCCGCACCGCTATGACGGCGGCAGAGACGGGACATCTGCTCATCGCCACGCTCCACACCAACGGCGCGGTGAATACCATCGACCGCATCATTGATGCCTTCCCCAGCACCCAGCAGTCCCAGATTCGGGTACAGCTGAGCATGGTGCTGCGCACGGTGGTGTCCCAGCGGCTGCTGCCGGATGTGGACGGAGAACTGGTGCCCGCCTATGAGATCATGCACATGAACGCCGCCATCCGCAGCATGATCCGGGACTGCAAAAGCCACCAAATCGACAATGTCATCGCCGCCGGAGGCGGAGAGGGTATGAAGGCTATGGATCAGTCCATCCTGGAGCTGTATCAGGCGGGGACCATCACCCGGGAGACAGCTCTGGATTACGCGGACCATCCGGAGCAGATGCTGCGGCGGATGGGTTGAGAAAACACGGTTAAAAAAGTTCCCACAGGGCCGCCCCTGTGGGAACTTTTTTAAAATTTACAAATACTGGCTATGCGCACAAAAAACGGGCCCTATTTTTGAGCAATATTTTCTTGAAGTTTGAATGAAAAAACTGAAAATGTAACCGCTCGTGTAACCGGCTCATGATATACTGCCAGTGTAATCAAGAAGGGAGGTGGACACTGGTGCAAGGCAGGGCCTGGGGCAATGAGTTCCGGACAACGACTGTCTGCGTGGACGAATACGACGGGCAGGTGCCGAAGGGACGGCTGTATAATCCCTATTGGGGCGTCACGGCGTTTAATAGCTTGATGGAGTTTTTGCTGAAAATGGAAGAACTGCTGGACAGCATGAATTTCCCGCAGTCCTTTACAGAACCCCGCAGCTTTTCACAGCCGCAGGAGAACCTGACGCACGCGCCGCCTAAGGGCGAGGTGCAAAGCGGAAAACGCGGTACCTTCGCGGTCCGGGTGCATTTCCGCCAAAATGCCAGCTGGCAGGGGTCCGTTTCCTGGCTGGAAGGAGGCCGGGAAGAGCGGTTTCGCAGTGTGCTGGAGCTGGCGTTTTTACTGAACAGCGCGTTGAGCGGTGAGGAGCCCTCCGAAAAAGCGAAGCGGACGTCCGCTTAGACGTTGTGCACAGCATGACGGAATGAGGATCGTATACCCTGCACGGCGGAGCCGTGCGTAGCAGAGATGACTGAAACGGCAAACCGGCGGGAAACCCCGGGACGCAAAGCCAGGGAGCTAAAGCGGCAACGCCAGGTCAGCCCGGCTGCCAGGTATTTCGTCTCAAATTCAGAAAGGAGAGAACGAAAACATGGCAAACAAAACACGAGTCAAACACATGGGAAGAAGGGGACTGTCCTTTTTCCTGGCACTGGTGATGTGCATCAGCCTGGTGCAGATCACGGCGTTCGCGGCGGGTGAAGCCTCCGAACAGCAGATCGTTAAAAATGGCACAGAAACTTATTGGGATGCCAATCAAAAAAAGGTGGAAGAAACCGGAGACTGGATTACCTCTGTAAAGAAAACCATTGAGGGAACTGAAACAGAAAATAAATTCAAAATCACGCTGGATGTCAAAACGACATTTGATACCAAGACGGTTCAAGTAGCCTCGGATACCGATGTGGTGCTGGTTATTGATGTTTCTGGCTCCATGGGTTATTGCTCTGCATGCGGAAAGAATCATGAAAGTCATGGATATCAGTATAAGGGCGGTCTATACTGTTGGAAATGTGGAACAAGCGAGGACGACCATGCGTCCTCTTCTTGCAAGTGGAAAGAATCCCGGTTGGACGCGGCTAAAGGAGCGGCCAAGACCTTTATCTCCCAGTATGCGAACAGCAGTGAAAATGGCGCCCAGCGAAATTTGGCAATTGTTACATTTTCTGGAAACGCTTATACCAAGATGGGATGGGTGAACGTTGCGGAGGGCGCACAAGCCGCCAATCGTGCTGTGGACGGTTTGTCTGCCGATGGAGGCACCAATACCCATGCGGGTTTGATGCTGGCGCGGAACCTGCTGAAAAATCGCACCGCATCTCCCTATGTTATCCTGCTTACCGATGGCAAGCCTACCTACGCCATGAAGGATGACTCGAACGCGACGGATAAGATTGAACTGGTGGAAGATCTATTCTACCAAAACTATGTAGGCAATGGTGAGCAGGCCACCAGTCAGACCAAAGATCCGGCTAAGAACGCAGCTACGGACATCAAGAACAATGGCGCGACATTGTACACTATTTGTTACGACCACAACAAGAACGGAACCAACGCCAATTGGCTGAAAAACTCCGTGGCCACCGACGCGGCGCGCGCCTTGACCCCCGAAAACGCGTCGGAATTGGAGACTGCGTTTAAGTCTATTGCCCAGGATATCAAGGTCTGGGCCGAGGCCTATGTGGTCACAGATCCTATGGGTTCCTCTATTAGCAAAGCGGAGTTGGTCTCCTCTTACTCTGACCGTGCTTCCATTACAGGAACGACGCTGACCTGGAATGTGAAAGAAAGTCCCGCTTATGGCAGCGGCAAGGCAGCCAATGGTAAGAACTATTATGCTTACAAAGTGGAATACTACGTGTGGTTGGACAACACAGCCGCCACAAAGAATGAAGAAACAGGCGTACAGACCATTTATGATACCAATGGCACCACTACTATGAGCTATGTGCAGGTGGTGGACGGAAAGCCTGCGGGAGAAAATAAAACAGCTACCTTTGATGTACCCCAGGTGAAGAGCCTGTTCGCGAATTTGGCGTTTGACAAGGTGGCATATCACGATGTAAATGAAAAGCTGGAAGCTGTCTTTACCCTGACCCACGACAGCGGCTGCCCCTGCGGTGTGGAGAGCAGCAAGAAATTTACCTCTGTATATAAGAACAGCAAGGTCACCTTTGAGAACATCCCCTCCGGCCACAAGTATGTGCTGGAAGAAGTGACTGCTCCCACGGGGTATGTGAAGCTTGATAAGACGTATCCCGTCACCGTGGCCTGGGGCCAGCTGACTGTGGGCAGCACGGACGAGATGTTCAATGGCTCTACGTTCAAGAATAAGGTTGATCCCCAGAAGAAAGACCTGGTCATCACCAAGAACTGGCTGCCGGCTGGCAAAGAAGCGCCGGTTAGAGAGCTTGCGGTCACGGTGACTGGCTCTGTGGATGGAGTGGCGAAGTCGGAATACACCTATCCTGTTACGCTGACGGGTTCTGGCTGGAAGCAGACCATTTCTGTTCCCACTGTGGACCAGGCCACCGGCAAGCCGATCACCTATGCCGTGGCAGAAGTGACTGATGACGCTTACAAGCTGATCAGCAATTCCGGTGTGAGCGCAGATAACGGAAAACTGGTGGTCACGTTGGAGAACCAGATCACCGATACCAAAACGATCACGATCAAGAAGGACTGGGGTGCCCAGCCTGCGGAGAACCGCACCAGCGTCACAGTCGGCCTCTTTGTCAATGGAACTTGGAAAGAGGATATTACGCTGAACAGCGGAAACAGCTGGTCTGTGGAAAAAACGGTCGATAACTATTCCAGAGACCAGAAGCTCACTTACACTGTGCAGGAAAAGGATAAGAACGGCGAGTACCACGATTCCGGCGAGGTTACGCTTGGAAACGATAAATCCTATCTGGTCACAGTGAACCAGAATGGAAATGTCTATACCGTGACCAATATGCCCAAGCAGGCTTACACGGAGAGCGTTTCCGGCACAAAGACCTGGGTGGACGGCGACGGTACCAGCGGAACGCGGCCCGTGGTCACCATGAATCTGAAGGTCGGCAATATCGTGGTGGACAGCCAGACTTTGGAGGGCACGTCTTACAGCTGGAGCAACCTCCCGGTATACGCACTGGAGGATACCTCCGAAAGCGCCCATAAGGTCATCAAGGCCCTGATGGCTGCCGGATATTCCATGAACGGCGCAAAGCTGGAGTACACTGTGGAGGAATCCTTTACTTCCAATGAGTATACCGGCAGTGAGAATACGGACAGCACCACCGGCGCTGTCACCGGCTTCACCAACACCATCAAGGACATTGATAAAACTGCGGACGTCAAGGTCACCAAGGTCTGGAAGGACGGACAAAACGCGGAGGACACCCGTCCCGCCAGCGTGAAGCTCATCCTCCACCGCAGCGTCACCAAGAACGGCACAACCGTGACCGACGATGCGTTCAACGCGTACTATGACTTTGAGCAGGTGGCAGGCAGCTACCAGAGCCGGGAAGAGTATACCTTCCAGGACCTCGAGGTGTATGACGCTGACGGCTTCAAGTATACCTACACCGTCACCGAGGACGGCGTGAACGACAACGACAAGATCCTTGCGGGTAAGGGCGGCGTCAAATACGGCGTTTCTTACGACCAGGAGAGCCTGACCGTCACCAACGCCCTGGGCGAGAGCAGCGACACGGTCAAGGTGCGCGTGGAAAAGCTCTGGAAGGACGACGCCAATGCCGACGGTATCCGTCCCGACAGCATCAGCATCACCGTGGCCGGTGAGACAGTGGTTCTGGACGGCACCGCGGATGCAAACGGCGAGATCGAGGCCTGGGTGGCGGAGTTCGAGCTTCCCAGATTTGACGGAGACGGCAAGGCGATCACTTATACCGCCAAAGATGTCACCGAGATCAAGGCTGACAAGTACCAGACCGGCAAGGTAGAGGCCGTTGCGGTCCCCGGATACAGCTTCGCCTTCGTGGTGACCAACGAGCTGGAGCAGAAGCATTTTGACATCACCGTTGAAAAGACTTGGAACACGGAAACCGGCATCAAGTGGGACGGTTTCCCGAAAAATGCCGCACATCCCGATAGTGTCGAGGTAGTCCTCTCCGGCGACGGCAAGACCTATCCCCTGACCCTGAACGCGACCAACCAGTGGACGAACACGCAGAAGAATCTGCCCAGATACGACAAGGACGGCAAGGTCATCTCTTACGCGGTGAAGGAAGTGTCCGTCTCCGGTTATCAGCCCAGCGGAACCGAGAAGGCGAACTGGAAGCTGGACAAAGAGACCGGAAACTACACCATCTCCATTGGGAATACCTTCATTCAGGAGCAGACCTCTGTCCGCGGCCAGAAGTATTGGAAGGACGGTGACAGTGTCTCTAACCGTCCCGCCAGCATCCAGGTGGGCCTGCTGGCCAACGGTACGCTGGTGGAGACGAAGACCGTGACCGCCAACGAAGGTTGGCAGTATGCCTTCAATGATCTGCCTTTGTATTCCGGCTGGCCCTTCTCTCCCTCCACGGTCATCAAGTACACCGTGCGGGAGCTGAACGGCAAGACCCCCGTGGAGCCCAATGGCACCATCACCTACGAGTCCCCCGCCAACAGCGAGAAGTACACCTATACCGTGACCTACTCCGGCAGCAACATCTTCAACACCCGCAGCACTGACACTGTGGAATTCGCGGTGAACAAGGTCTGGATCGGCCCTGCCAGCAGTGATGTGGCCTTCGGCCTCTATCAAAACGGCACTCTGGTGGGCACGGTCTCCGGCGAGAATATGCACACGCCGCTGAACAGTGAACATGTCTGGGAGGGTGTGTTTGCCAAGCAGCCCAAGTACGACGCAAACGGCAACGTTTATGAATATACCGTCAAGGAGCTCGGCGACGATGACGCCGTGGCGGAGATCACTGAGAATGGTCAGACGATTACCATCGGCGGCAAGGAATATACGGTGTCCGGAGAAAAGCTGGGGACGACCTATTTGATCACGAATAAGGTGGAGCAGGAGTATACCACTATCAGCGGCGAGAAGAAGTGGGAAGGCGTTCCCGGCAGCGTGGACCTGCCCCGCAGCATCCAGATTGGCCTGTACAGCGAGAACGGCCAGCTGGTCGCGCTGGAAGGCCAGGAGAACCCCGTCGCCGTGAGCCCCGACAGCGAGGGAAAGTGGACCTTCTCCTTCCAGAACGTTCCTGTGTACGCACTTGAGAACAACGGCGATGGCCACACCATCCGCTACACCGTCAAGGAAGTGGGCGCTGACAGTGGCTCCATCCGGCATGGCGATGACCATTACACGGTCACCAGCGGTACCGAGGACAACGGCTATACCGTCACCAACACCTACAGAAGCTCCGATGAGTACAAGTATTTTGTGGTGGTCAACTACGTGACCCACAAGCAGGACGGCACGGACGCTGTGGATGGCGAGTATATTTATCAGCAGACCACCGAGGTGAAGAAAAACGACACCGCCAAGGTGACGCCTCCCGCGACCCTGACTCACGACGGACATGAGTTCACGTATGACGCGGACAATGAAGGAAACCTGACAGAGAAGGAGATCACCGCGCCCGGCACCTATAAGCTGGTCCTGTGGTACGAGCGGACGGAGGAAGTTTCTCCCGACCCCAAACCTGAACCCAAACCCGATCCCGGCTCTGATGTTGATATCAGCGTGAAGAAGGTCTGGAACGATGACGATTCCGACCTGCGTCCTGACAGCATCTCTGTCCAGCTTTACCGCGGCGGAAAGGCTTACGGCAAAGCGGTGACCCTCAGCGAGGACAATAGCTGGAAATACACTTGGTATGACATGAGCGATGACTATACCTGGACTGTCGGGGAGATCAATGTACCTGACGGCTATGTGTCCAAGACCTCTGCGGTAGGCAACAGATGGACCATTACCAACAACCTGGAGGGCATGGATATCCAGGATCCCGAAACACCCACCACGGACCTGCCGGATACCGATGTCCCCACCTCCGGCGACACCGGAACGGGCCTGAATGATCCGGATGTGCCCAAGGCTGACGTGCCCAAGACCGGCGACGCGACCTGGCTGTGGGCCATGGCTGCCGCCGCATCTGGAGCGGGCCTGGTTTGGCTGGCCATCTCTGGCAGAAAGCGCAGGGAAGAGGACGCCTGATTTGGCGCGAACTGAAACCTAAAACAGAGCAAGAGGCCCGGACATCTGTCCGGGCCTCTTGTATTGAACCGAGGGCGGCGGTATAATAGAGCCGCAAAACCGCTCCAAAGGAGGGAGAACCCATGAAAAAGCTGCGGCTGCTGCTCATCGCTGCGCTGGCACTGGTGCTGGCCGTCAGCGTGGGAATGCTCATCCGTCAAAATATCCAATACCGGGAGGGTGAGAGGGATTACGCCGAGGCGGAGGCCCTGGTGGAGTTGCCGGATCTTAGCCAGCTTGCCCCGGAGGAGCCCGAAGAACCGGAAGAGCCTGCCGGCGGGGAGAGCGCCCCGGAGGAGGAACAGCCGGTGTATGTGGACCCCTATGCCGACGCTCTGCGGAACATGGACTTTTCCGCCCTACGGGAGGTCAACAGCGATGTGCTGGGCTGGATCTTGATCCCAGGCACGGCGGTGTCCTATCCGGTGGTCCAGGGGACGGATAACGACTATTACCTGAACCACACCTGGAAAAAGTGGACCAGCGTGGTGGGCTCCATCTTCCTGGAATGCCGGAACAGTCGGGACCTCAGGGATTTCAACACCATTATCTACGGTCACCGCATGAACAACGGCTCCATGTTCGCCGCTTTGAAAAACTATAAGACCCAGAGCTATTGGAAGGCTCATCCGTACGTGTACCTCACCGACGACTCCGGCAGCCACAAATATGAGATTTTTGCCGCCTATGAGGTCAGCACGGAGGGAGACACCTACCGCCTGGGCTTTGGGAGCGACCAGGAAAAGCGGGCCTTTATTGATTACTGCCTTGCCCAGTCCGTCATTGACACCGGGGTGGTGCCCCGGACCTATGACCGCGTTTTGACCCTGTCCACCTGTACTGGCCAGGGCCACGCCACCCGCTGGGTGGTCCAGGCGGTGCTGTGGGGCGAGGCACCGCAGGAGGTGGAAGCGCCCTTGGAGGAACTCCCTCCGGAGGAAGCGGAGGAAAAAGCACCCTCGGCACTGGACATTGCCCTGGGCCGCGCCACCGGAAAAGTGGAGGAGCCTGCATCCTGAAAACAACAGTCCCCGGAGGGTCAACCCTCCGGGGCATTTTCGTTTACAGGACGGAAAAAACGTGGTACACTCGCTCTAAGAACAAAGGAGGGAGCGCCATGAGCCGACAGGCTGTTTTGACCTATCTGCGTACCCGGGAGGGAGAATTTCTCTCGGGAGAGGAACTGAGCCGCCAACTGGGGCTCAGCCGCACCGCCGTGTGGAAGGCGGTGGACGCCCTGCGGAGGGAGGGCTACACCATCGAGGCCCGGACGGGCCTGGGATACCGCTTGGCGGCGGCGCCGGATGTCCTGACGGAGGCGGAGATCCGAAACCACTTGGGAGCGGTGGACACCGTGGGCCGGACGCTTTTGTGCTTTGATGAGATCGATTCCACCAACAATTACGCCAAGCAGCTGGGCATGGCCGGCGGGGAGGACGGCGTCGTGGTGGTGGCCAACTGCCAGACGGCGGGCCGGGGGCGGATGGACCGCACCTTCCAGTCCCCCCGGGACAAGGGAATTTACCTGACGGCGTTGCTGCGGCCGGATATCCCCATGGACCGCCTTCTCTCCGTGACAGCCCTAGCGGGGGTGGCGGTGTGCGGCGCGGTGGAGCAGGTCTGCGGTGTGCGGCCCAAATTGAAGTGGCCCAACGACCCGGTGCTGAACGGAAAAAAGCTCTGCGGCATTCTGACGGAGATGTCTCTGGAGGCGGAGACCGGGCGGCTCCAGTCCCTGGTGGTGGGCATCGGATTGAACGTGGGGCAGACGGCGGCGGATTTCACGCCGGAAGTGGCGGCCGTGGCCACCTCCATCTCCCAGGAGCTGGGGCGGTCTGTGTCCCGTCCGGCCCTGGCGGCGGCGGAGATCGAGGCCCTGGACCGGCTGTACACGGCGCTGAAGGGCGGAGACCTGTCCGCATATCTTGCCGCTTATCGCCGGGACTGCGTGAATCTGGGAAAGACCGTGCAGCTCATCAGTCCCCTGGGCCGGGAGACGGTGGAGGCTGTGGGCATCGACGAGCAGTTCGGCCTGGTGGTGCGGACGGCGGACGGCACGGAAAAAACCGTCCGCTCCGGCGAGGTCTCCGTCCGGGGAATGTACGGCTATGTGGAGTGAGGCGGCGTCCAAGAAAAGCTGCTGCCTGATCGCGGCGCTGTGTCTGCTGCTGTGCGGCTGCGCCGGGAAAGAGGCGGAGGAGACGCAGTTGGTTTCCCGGAATGGAGCGCCGGTGGTGCAGATAGGGGACGCAGTCTATTATTGACTGTACAGCGCGGACAGCTTTGAGCCGGGAGGGCTGCGGGGAGATTACAGCCCCGGGGCAAACGCGGAAAATCAACTGATCCGGTGTGAGGACGGAAGGGAAACGGTCCTGGCCTCTGGCCCTTGGTTCGGTCCCATGTGGGTGCTGGGAGACCGTCTGATTGTGCGGAATGTGGCGGGAGAAAGCGGCGGCCTGACGTGCCTGTCCCCGGCAGGAGAGGTTTTGTGGACGCTGGATGGGGAAGGTGTCACCGTCCGGACCGCCGACCCGGAGCGGGGGTCGCTGATATGCACCAGTGGCTGGACGGTGTTCTCCTTGGACGGGGAGGGGCATCGGACAGACCTGGCGGAAATGGTGCGGTATCTTGGCTATGAGGGCGGAGCACTGTATGTTCAGGACTGCTCCCAATATGAGGAGGCTATCCTCTGGCGGTTGGCTTGGGACGGCCAGTGGACTGAGCTGGCCCGTGTGACGGTGGAATACGGCGGCAATTCCGGCCCCATCATCACCCAACTGGAGACGGCGGGGAATACGGCTTATTTCCTGTACGGTGCCTATGACGGCACGGCCAATGTGTTCCAGGGCGGCTGGCTGGCCGCCGCCAAACTGGATGGAAGCGGCTGTGATATCTTGACCGGCGTTCATTTCGACCGGTTCTTCCTGCGGGAACGGGATGGAACGGTGACACTGGTATACCCTGCTGAATACGAACTGGTTTGGGATGGGGAAACGGCTTTGGAGCTGAACGTGGAGACCGGAGAGACCGCGCAGACGGACGGCCCCGTCTGGTTCCGGCCAGTGGGCGTTCCCTTTGCAGATGGCGGCTGTATCCAGGTGGTGAAAGACCGCACCGGAGAGACAGTTACCCTGGTGGACGGCATCGCCTTTCCAGAGACAGAGTATGACGGGGAAGAACCGGAGCCTTGCCGGAAGATACGGGACATTGCCGTGGCTGGGGGCTGGCTGTGGTACACGCTGGAGGTGGGCCGTTACGCAGAGGAATGGTCTGCCGACTGGCGGGACGGCTATGCGCGGACGGTGACCCAGGTGTGCCGGATACCGTTGGCAGGCGGTGAAGCCCAGGTCCTGTACGAATACTGAAAACAGCGCCGGAGGCTTTCGCCTCCGGCACTGCGGTTTATTCACTGTCAATATGATTTTGGATGCGCTGCATGATCATCTCCAAGGCCACCAGGTTGTGGCCGCCCTCCAGTACCACGATGTCCGCGTATTTCCGGGAGGGCTCCACGTACCGCTCATGCATGGGCTTCACGGTGGTCAGATATTGGGTCACCACGGATTGCAGCGTCCGGCCCCGCTCCTCCACATCCCGGAGCGCCCGGCGGAGGATGCGGACATCGGCGTCCGTTTCCACGAAGATCTTGATGTCGAACATGTCCCGCAGGGCGGGGGTCTGGAAGATGAGGATGCCCTCCACGATGATGACCTTGTTGGGCCGGACCGTCACCGTCTCGCCGGTGCGGTTGTGGTCCACATAGGAGTACACGGGGCACTGGACGGCATGGCCGGCCTTCAGCTCCTCCAGGTGCTGGATGAGCAGCTCCGTGTCGAAGGCACTGGGGTGGTCATAATTCACCTTGGCCCGCTCCTCGTAGGTCTTGCCCTCCTGGCGCTTATAATAGCTGTCATGGCCGATAACGGTGACACTGTCTCCGAAATGCTCCTTCAAGTGCCGGGTCAGGGTGGTTTTGCCGGAGCCGGTGCCGCCGGCAATGCCGATCAGAATTGTGTTCATCTGCCTCAGTCCTTCCGCGTCGATGCATTTGCCCTTTGGGCCTATTATAAAAATTTATTCGCTCAAAAGCAAGGACTTGCGGCGGCAAAGTGTGAAAAAGCTGAAAATTCGACGCTGCCATACTTGACGGCATGGCGGAAAGCCGATATTATGTAAAGTACAACGAAGCTTTCGGAAGGAGTGCCGTCCATGGCCATGAAACGCTGCCCCGTCTGCGGGGAAAAATATTCCGATACCTATAAAAATTGCCCCTTCTGTGAGGAGGAGGCGGCGCTGCGAAGCGGCGGCAAGGTCCGCCGGGGCGGCCGGCGGACCGCCGGCAAGCAGAAGATGAATTTGCTGACGCCCACTCTGATCGTACTAATTCTCATTATGGCAGCGCTGCTGATCTACCTGTTGTTCGGTGACCGGTTCCAAAAGGAACCGGTCAAACAGGACGCGCCTTCCGTGGGTGAGGTGCAGCCCCAGCAGCCGGAGGTGGAGGCCCCCGCCGGCACGGAGCCGGGCGGTACCGATATGCCGGAGGACCCTGATGTGACGGAGCCGGCCCCCGGCACCACCACGGCGCCCTCCGCCAGCGAATATGAGACGGCGTCCAAGCTGCCCGATGGCCTGACCCTCAGCACCACGGATTTCACGATGAAGGCAGCGGGGGAGACCCATACCATTCAGGTCTCCGGCGGCAGCGGCAGCTATACCTGGCTCAGCGAGGATGACGGTGTTGCCTCCGTGGATCAAAACGGCAAGGTCACTGCCATTTCCCGGGGCACTGTCAATGTGCTGGTCACCGATGGCAGCAAGAAGGCCGTATGCATTGTCCGGTGCAGCTTCAGCGGTACCCTGGCTACCACGCCCGGGTCCGGCACAGGCTCCAGCACTGGCACGGGCTCCGGCACCAGCGGCACCCTGCAGACAGGCTCCGCGGTGGTCATCAACGGCGGAAACGGCGTAAATGTGCGTTCCGGTCCCAGCACGGATTATGAGGCTCTGGCCACCGTACCCAATGGCGCCTTCGTCCAGATCACGGGCAGTGCCGGTGACGGCTGGTACAAGATCACCTTCTCCGGTGTGGGCGGCGTGGAGACCGCCGGCTACATGAAGGGCGATTTCCTGAAAAACGACTGATGGTCATAAAATATCCCCGGATGCAAAGCATCCGGGGATATTTCATTGCACAGGCGGAAAAACCGTGGTATCATATCTATGATTGCAAACGGACAAGGAGCATGACCATGACCAACAAGGATTTTCAGCAAAGTTCTCCTCTGCACATCTTCCTTTCGTATTTCAAACCACACCGGCGGCTTTTTTTCATGGACCTCAGCTGCGCCCTGATGATATCCCTCATCGACCTGGCGTTTCCCTATGTCTCCCGCTGGTGCATGTATGAGCTGCTGCCCGAGAGCGCCTACAACGCATTCTTCGCCGTCATGGCGGTGGTGTTCGCGGCCTTTGTCCTCCGGGCGGTTTTGACGTACGTTATCTGCTACTGGGGTCATACCTTCGGCATCCTGGTGGAGGCGGATATCCGCAGGGACCTGTTCCGCCACATGCAGGAGCTGTCCTTCGACTATTTTGACCGCAACCGCACCGGCCAGCTCATGAGCCGGCTGACGGCGGACCTGTTCGACATCACGGAGCTGGCCCACCACGGCCCGGAGGACCTGTTCATCTCCGGCGTCACCATCGTGGGCGCGCTGGTCATCATGTTCACCATTCAGTGGCGGCTGGCCCTGGTCATCGCCGTCATCCTGCCCATTTTCATGCTGGTGGTGTGGAGCAGCCGCCGCTCCATGCAGGAGGCCTCCGCCCGGGTGAAGCAGAAGACAGCCGTCATCAACGCCGACATCGAGTCCGGCCTCTCCGGCATCCGCACCGCCAAGGCCTTTGCCAACGAAAAGACGGAACTGAAAAAGTTTGAAAGCTCCAATGACAGCTTCAAGACCTCCAAGCGGCAGTTCCACAAGGCCATGGGCCGGTTCAATGCCACCATGGAGTTCTTCCTGTGCATCCTGTCCGCGGCGGTCATCGCCGCCGGCGGCTTCTTCATCATGCGGGGCCAGATGGACACCGTGGACCTCATCACCTTCAGCCTGTATATCACCACCTTTGTCAACCCCATCCGCAAGCTCTCCACCATGGCGGAGATGTTCGCCAACGGCACCGCCGGCCTTTCCCGGTTCATTGAGCTCATGCGGACGGAGCCCGCCATGAAGGACGCACCGGACGCCAAGGTCCTTCGGCGGGTGAAGGGCAGCATCGATGTAGACCACGTGAGCTTTGCCTATCAGGATGAACTGGCGGTGCTCCACGATGTGGACCTCCACATCCGCCCCGGCGAGACGCTGGCGGTGGTGGGTCCCTCCGGCGGCGGCAAGTCCACCCTCTGCCAGCTCATTCCCAGGTTCTACGATGTCACCGAGGGCGCCATCTTCATTGACGGCCAGGATGTGCGCTCCGTCACCCAGGAGTCCCTGCGGCAGAACGTGGGCGTGGTGCAGCAGGAGGTGTTCCTCTTTGCCGCCAGCATTCTGGAAAATATTCGCTACGGCCGCCCCGGCGCCACGGAGGAAGAAGTGGCCCAGGCGGCGAAGCTGGCGGAGATCTATGACGATATCGTGGCCATGCCCGACGGCTTCAACACCTATGTGGGCGAGCGGGGCGCCCTGCTGTCCGGCGGACAGAAGCAGCGCATCTCCATTGCCCGTATTTTCCTGAAGGACCCGCCGGTGCTGATCCTGGACGAGGCCACCTCTGCTCTGGACAGTGTGACGGAGGCAAAGCTCCAGCAGACGTTTGAAAAACTCTCCCAGGGCCGCACCACCATCATCATCGCCCACCGCCTGTCCACGGTCCGCAACGCCGACCGCATCGCCGTGGTGGAGGAGGGCCGCATCGCGGAACTGGGCAGCCACGAGGAACTCATGGCGAAAAACGGCGCCTACGCGGCGCTGGTCCGCACCCAGGAGCTGCGCCATGGATAAGTCGAAGCTGCTGGACCGGCTGGGGGCTGCTGGAGAGGACCGGCTGCTGCTGGCCAAGGTCCTGGACCGGGCCGGACAGGCCCAAAGCCGCAACATCCCCGCCGCCACGGACTTTCTCAGTCCCCAGCAGCAGGCCCTTGCCCTGGACCTGCTGCGTCTGGCGGGTATCCCGGAGACGGGATATACGCGCCTGGGCGGCTATGAGGGGGCTGAGCGGAACATCCTGTTGTTTTTGCCGGACTGGCTGGAGGCCGCTGACGCCGGGAGCCAGAGTCCCATCCGGTGCCTGCGGGCATCCTTCCGGGAGGAGGAAAAGCTGACCCACCGGGATTTTTTGGGCAGCCTCATGGGCATGGGCATCGTCCGGGAAAAGGTGGGGGATATCCTGGTGGGACCTGCCGGCGCGGACCTTATGGTGCTGGACACGGTGGCGGAGTTCCTGCTGCAAAGCTGGAACAGCGCCGGACGGGCCAGGCTCACCGTTACCGCCATTGAGCCCTGGGAGGTCCGGGTGCCGGAGGTCAAGTGCCAGGAGATGCGGGACACCGTTTCTTCTCTGCGGCTGGACGCCGTGGCGTCCACGGGCTTCCGCATGTCCCGGGGCAAGGCGGCGGAGCTCATCACCTCCGGCCGCGTGCAGGTGAACTGGCGGGAGTGCACGAAGCTGGACAAGCTGCTCACGGCGGGAGATACCGTCTCCGCCAGGGGCTTTGGAAAATTTGAATTGACGGAGGTGGGCGGCGTCACAAAAAAGGGCCGTACCTCCATCGTGCTGAAGCGATATATCTGAGGAGGAGAACCATGGATCAAAAGCAGATCGACCGGATCAATGAGTTGGCCCGAAAGGCCAAAAGCCCCGAGGGGCTGACGAAATGGGAGGAGGAAGAACGGGCCGCCCTGCGCCGGGAATACGTGGATTCTGTGTTGGGCAGCCTGCGGGGTCAGCTGGACCACACCTATATCATGGACGAGAAGGGTCAAAAGCACAAGCTGAAGAAAAAGGGGGAATGAGCCTTGGCCGCGCAGCAGAAAAAAGACAACGACTGGCTGGCCTGGGCCCTGATCGCGTTCCTGTTTGCCGTGGGGCTGTCGCCTCTGGCGCTGTTACTGCTGTTTTTCAAGCTGTTTGGCGGCGACGGGAAAAAGAAGCAGGCTTCTCCGCCGCCCCTCCAGACCCGGAGCCAGACGGCGGAGCAGGCGGCGCCCCGGCAGCCCAGCAAGGCCCGGGAGGCCGTGGAAAAGGTCACCAAAACGCCTCAAGCCAAGAAATCCACCGCTTTTTGGCTGAAGCTGGCTGGTGCGGTGCTGGCGGCGGTGGGCGTTATCGCCTGTGTGGAGCCCATCGACATGATGGTCTGGCTGGGGAGCGCCGAGGGCTATTATATCGAGGACCTGCTGACGGCTCTGGCCATGGTGGTGGGCGGCGGCGCCATGTTTGGCAGCGGCCTTTCCATGGACCGCCAGCTCAAGCGCCACACCAAATACCTCTCCGTCATGGGTGACCGGGAGGCCGTGGCGGTGGAGGAGCTGAGCCGGGTCCTGGGATACCCCAAAAAGCGAGTGGAGAAGGACCTCCAGAAGATGATCGACAAGGGCTACTTCGGCGGCGAGGCCTATTTGAATATGGAGCTGGGCTATCTGTTCCGCAGCGGCCAAGCGGACGCGGCGTTCCAGAAAAAGCAGCGGGAAGCCGCGGCCCAGGCCCCCAAGGAGGCGGAGGAGGGGTATTCCGGCATCCTGCGGAACATCCGCCGGGCCAACGACCGTATCGCGGACCCGGTACTCTCCGCCAAAATCGACCGGCTGGAGGATATCACCGCCAAGATTTTCCGGGCGGTGGAGGAGGACCCCAAAAAGCGGAGCCGTATCGACACGTTCTTGAACTACTACCTGCCCACCACCCAAAAGCTGCTGGACTCCTACGCGGAATTTGAGGCCGCCGGTGTGGAGGGAGAGAACCTGCGGCAGGCCAAAAGCCGCATCGAATCCACCATGGACGCCATCGTCAAGGGTTTTGAGCACCAGCTGGATGAGCTGTACAAGGCGGATGCCATGGATGTGGACAGCGACATCCGGGTCATGGAGACCATGCTGAACCGGGACACTGCCTCGGCGGAGCGGGACTTCGGCCTGGGCGGGACCGCTGCCCAGCGGGAGAAACAGACCTGAGCCTGACCGGCGCGTCGTATGGCGCGCTGGTTTTTTGCGCCTTGAAGGGGGAAAGTACTTGCGGAAAGGACAGAAAACCGGGTATAATGTAGGCAGAACAAAAACAAGGAGCGAGCAGTATGGCAGTATTGGACCAATTGGAACCCAAAAACGTATTCCGCTTTTTTGAGGAGATGTGCGCGATCCCCCACGGATCTTACAACACGAAAGCGGTCAGCGACTGGTGTGTGGCCTTTGCCAAAGCGCGGGGCCTGGAGCACTACCAGGATGAAATGAACAACGTCATCCTCATCAAGGAGGCCTCCGCGGGCTATGAGGAGGCTGAGCCGGTCATCCTCCAGGGCCATCTGGACATGGTGTGCGAAAAAGCTCCCGGCTGTGAGAAGGATATGGACCGGGAGGGCCTGGACCTGGCGGTGGAGGGCGATTACATCTACGCCGAAGGGACCACCCTGGGCGGCGATGACGGCATCGCTGTGGCCATGGCCCTGGCTGCGCTGGATGACGACTCTTTGCCCCATCCCCGGCTGGAGGTCATCCTCACCACCGAGGAGGAGGTGGGCATGGACGGTGCCATGGCGCTGGACGTGTCTCCCATCCGGGGGCGGAAGATGCTGAACTTGGACTCCGAGGCGGAGGGGATCTTTACCGTCAGCTGTGCCGGCGGCTCCATGGCGGCCTGCGGGCTGCCGGTGGCCCGGGCGCCTTTCGGCGGCGATATTCTGCGGGTTCGGGTGGAGGGCCTCACCGGCGGCCACTCCGGCGCAGAGATCCACAAGGGCCGGGCCAATGCCAGTATGCTGCTGGGCCGGCTGCTGCTGGCCATGGCGGCGGAGACGGAGCTGCGGCTGGTGTCCGCTGACGGCGGATTGAAGGACAATGCCATCCCCGTGGCGGCGGAGGCTGTGGTGGCCGCGGCGGACGGCCGGAAGGCCAAAGCGGCGGCGGAGCGTATGGCCGCCTGCTTCCAGGTGGAGTACCGCCGTTCCGACCCGATGCTGACGGTGACGGCGGAGGAGGCTGCGGCTGCGTGGCTGCCCATGGACGCCGCCTCCACGGAGAGGACTCTGTGCCTGCTGGCCTGCGCGCCCAACGGCGTGCAGACCATGAGCCAGGACATCCACGGCCTGGTACAGACCTCCCTGAACCTGGGCATTTTGAAAACAGAGGAAAATGCCGTGACGGCGTCCTTCTGCATCCGCAGCTCCGTGGACAGCGAGAAGGAAATGCTGAAGGACCGGCTGGCCTGCCTGCTGGCCCAGCTGGGCGGCAGGGTGTCCTTCTCCGGCGAATATCCCGGTTGGGCGTACCGGCCGGACTCCCCCCTGCGGGAGCTGATGACGGAGGTCTACCGGGAGCAGTACGGCCGGGAGCCCAAGGTGGAAGCCATCCATGCTGGTTTGGAGTGCGGATTGCTGGCGGGTAAGCTGCCGGGGCTGGACTGCGTGTCCATCGGCCCGGACCTGTTGGAGATCCACACACCCCGGGAGAAGATGAGCATCTCCTCCGTGCAGAGGGTGTGGGCATTCGTGCGTGAGGTGCTGAAGCGTTCCAAGTGATACGGCAAATGAAAAGCACAGGGAGCCTGCGGTGCTCCCTGTGTTTTTTTGCGGCAGGCGCAAAAAAGCGGACATGTCCGCTTGAAACGGACAAATTTGCGGCGAAAAAGGGCAGGTGTGAAAAGGAGAGATCTGTTTTTGGTGAAAAACACAATGAAAAAAAGTAAAAACTTGTAGTTTTTAAAGATGCCTGAACAAAACCACCAAAATGCCCCACCGGATTTCTCCACGGCGATTCTTTGTTAGATAATTGACACAATACACGGGAAAAGGCTATACTGAAGATGCTGACAAGCATTCCCAAAAGGGCGGAAAACCGCCATTTTGAACACTGTGAAACAAAAAAATAGGGAGGAATTAAGTTTATGGCAAAGAACAAAGTGTTCAAGACGATGGACGGTAATGAGGCTGCCGCATACGTGTCTTACGCGTTTACCGAGGTAGCTACCATTTACCCCATCACCCCCTCCAGTCCCATGGCTGACCACGTGGATGCGTGGGCTGCCAACGGCAAGAAGAACCTGTTCGGTCAGCCCGTGAAGCTGGTCGAGATGCAGGCGGAATCCGGCGCGGCCGGCGCGATGCACGGCTCTCTGGAGACCGGCTCCCTGACCAGCACCTACACTGCTTCCCAGGGCCTGCTGCTGATGATCCCTCCCATGTACCGGATCGCCGGTTCTCAGCTGCCCGGCGTTATGCATGTCTCTGCTCGTACCGTGGCCACCCACTCCCTGTCCATTTTCGGTGATCACTCCGACGTCATGGCCTGCCGTCAGACCGGCTGGGCGCAGCTGGCTTCCTCCAGCGTGCAGGAGAGCATGGACATGGCCGCCGTTGCGCACCTGTCCGCCATCAAGGGTTCCATCCCCTTCCAGCATTTCTTCGATGGCTTCCGGACCTCTCACGAGATCCAGAAGATCGAGGTTCTGGACTATGAGGACTTGGGCAAGCTGCTGGATTGGGACGCCGTTCAGAGATTCAAGGATCACGCGCTGAGCACTGAGCATCCCACCCTGCGCCACACCCTGCAGAACCCCGACACCTTCTTCCAGTCTCGCGAGGCCTGCAACACCGCCTATGCTGCGCTGCCCGCCATCGTTGAGGAGTACATGGGCAAGATCAACGAGCTCACCGGCCGCAACTATCAGCTGTTCAACTACTACGGCGCCCCCGATGCTGAGCGCGTTGTGGTGGCCATGGGCTCCGTCTGCGAGACACTGACCGAGGTCGTTGATTATCTGGTGGAGCGCGGTGAGAAGGTCGGCTTCATCCAGGTCCACCTGTTCCGGCCCTTCTCCATGGAGCGTCTGCTGGAGAAGATCCCCGCTTCCTGCAAGTGCCTGACCGTTCTGGACCGCACCAAGGAGCCCGGCGCTCCTGGCGAGCCTCTGTACCTGGACGTGTGCAACGCCCTGTGGGAAGGCAAGCGCACCAACATCGAGGCCCTGGGCGGCCGCTATGGCCTGGGCTCCAAGGATACCACTCCCGCCCAGATGAAGGCCGTGTTCGACAACATGAAGGGTGAGAAGAAGAACCACTTCACCGTCGGCATCAACGATGACGTCACCCACCTGTCCCTGCCCGTTGGCGAGAACATTGTCACCGCCGGCAAGTCCATCATCTCCTGCAAGTTCTGGGGCCTGGGCTCTGACGGCACCGTGGGCGCCAACAAGAACTCCATCAAGATCATCGGCGACCACACCGACCAGTACGCCCAGGCTTACTTCGAGTATGACTCCAAGAAGTCCGGCGGCGTCACCAAGTCCCACCTGCGCTTCGGCCATGAGCCCATCCACAGCACCTACTATGTCACCATGGCTGATTTCGTGGCCTGCCACAAGCCCTCTTACATCAAGGACTTCGACATCGTCTCCGAGATCAAGCCCCACGGCACCTTCCTGCTGAACACCAGCTGGAGCGGCGCTGAGCTGGAGGCGAACCTGCCCAACCGTGTGAAGCACCAGATCGCCGAGCGTGAGATCAACTTCTACACCATCGACGCCACTGCCATCGCCATGGAGCTGGGCCTGGGCAACCGCACCAACACCGTGCTGCAGGCTGCCTTCTTCAAGCTCTCCGGCATCATCCCCATCGCTGATGCCGTGGGGTACATGAAGGCCGCTATCGTCAAGTCTTACTCCAAGAAGGGCCAGAAGATCGTCGATATGAACAGCGCCGCCGTTGACAGGGGTGTTGACGCCGCAGTGAAGATCGATGTTCCCGCGTCCTGGAAGACCCTGACTGACGATACCCAGGCTCCCGACGCCAATCTGCCTCACTACATCCGTGCGATCCAGATCCCCGTCAACAAGCAGGCCGGCGATGCCATCCCCGTGAGCGAGTTCATGCCTTACGCCGACGGTGTCACCCCCTCTGAGACCTCTAAGTACGAAAAGCGCGGCATCGCCGTGAAGGTGCCCCAGTGGCTCCCCGAGAACTGCATCGGCTGCAACAAGTGCGCCCTGGTCTGCCCCCACGCCGCCATCCGTCCCTTCCTGCTGAACGCGGAGGAAGAGGCTGCGAAGCCCGCCTCCTTTGTCACCAAGGAAGCCAAGGGCAAGGGCTTTGAGGGCCTGACCTTCCGTATGCAGGTCGATCCTCTGGACTGCCAGGGCTGCGGCGCCTGCGCCAATGCCTGCCCTGCCAAGGAGAAGGCTCTGGTCATGGAGCTGCTGGAGACCCAGATGCCCGAGCAGGAGAACTGGGATCATGCGTTGACCCTGTCCACCAAGGCCAATCCCATGGACAAGTTTACCGTCCGCGGTTCTCAGTTCGAGCGTCCTCTGTACGAGTTCAGCGGCGCCTGCGCCGGCTGCGGCGAGGCTCCCTACATGAAGCTCATGTCTCAGCTGTTCGGTGATCGGATGTTCGTTACCTCCGCCACTGGCTGCGCTTACGTCGTAGGCTCCTCCACGCCTTCCTTCCCCTACGCGGCCAACGAGAAGGGCCACGGCCCCGCCAACTCCAACTCCCTGTTCGAGGATAACGCCGAGTATGCGCTGGGCATGAAGCTGTCCATCGACCAGATGCGCCGTCAGATGGCTGCCCACGCCGAGGCTGTGGTGGCTGCCACCTCCGACGCCGCACTGAAGAGCGCCATTGAGGCCTGGCTGGCCGAGGGTGATATCGGCGATAAGACCCGCGCCCTGTCCGAGGCGGTCGTGGCCGCTCTGGACGCCACCACTGAGACCTCCGATGATATTGCCTTCATGAAGGCCAATAAGGATGTTCTGCCCAAGAAGAGCGTCTGGATGTACGGCGGCGACGGCTGGGCTTACGATATCGGATTCGGCGGTCTGGACCATGTCCTGGCTTCCGGTGCTGATGTGAACATTCTGGTGGTCGATACCGAGGTGTACTCCAACACCGGCGGTCAGGCTTCCAAGGCCACCCAGCTGGGCGCTGTGGCGCAGTTCGCCAACGCCGGTAAGAAGACCGGCAAGAAGGATCTGGGCGCTATCGCCATGACGTATGGCAACGTCTATGTTGCCCAGGTTGCCATGGGCGCCAACGAGCAGCACCTCATCACGGCATTGAAGGAAGCCGAGGCGCATCATGGTCCCTCCCTCATCATTGCTTACGCACCCTGCATCAACCACGGTATCTCCAAGGGCATGGGCCAGGTCCAGCTGGAGGAGAAGCAGGCCAGCGAGTGCGGCTATTGGCCCCTGTGGCGCTATGTGCCCGAGCTGAAGGACGAGGGTAAGAATCCCTTCATCCTGACCAGCAAGGAGCCCAACGGCCAGCTGCTGGACTTCATGATGGGTGAGACCCGGTTCGCCTCTCTGACCAGAACCTTCCCCGAGACTGCCAAGGAGCTGTTCGAGGCGGCCCAGGAGTTCTGCGCTGATCGTTACGCCAGATACAAGAAACTGGCTGAGCAGTGATTGCAGGCCGGAGACTGTACGAAATTGGCAGAAATGTTGAGCGCCTTGTCTGACAAAGTACAACAGTTTCTGCTTTTGTCCGGCTGCGGCGAGACAACGTGAACGAAGAATGAGGCCCCGGGGTTTCTCGTGCGAGAAACCCTGGGGCCTTTCACAAATGAAAAGAGAGTGAAAAAATTCCGCTGCTCCCATCATCAGAAGAGCAGCGGAATTTGCGTTATTTGTCCAATTCCTTGCGGACGGCCTGCCGCAGCAGAGCCTGCCCCTCGGGGGAGCGGAGCACATCCAGCACCGCGGTGCGGACCACGCCCTGGAAGGACTTGCTGTTCAGCAGGGCGCTGAACACGGCGCTGTCCTGGCTGCCGCCGGAGGACTGGACCACCACCGGGGCCTCGGGCCGTTTGGGCGCCAGCGCGGGGGCGGGCTCCTCCTCGGCGTAGGCCCGCTCCAGCCAGGTGCCCTGGCCTTCTTCCCGGACGTCCACCTCGCCACGGAGATAGGCCAGGGTGACGCCGAAAAACTCCGCAAGCTTTTTCTGCTGGTCCTGGGAGGGCGTCTGCCGCCCGGTCTCAAATTTTTCCGCCGCGCTTTTGGGAAAGCCCAAAGCGGCGGACAGGGCAGGGCGGCTGAGGTTCCGCTCCGTCCGCAGGGTTTCGATGCGTTGTGCCATGGTGACCATTGTGTGATTCCTCCTGAAAACTCAATCTTTGGGATGGCGCTGCCGGATGACGGAGAAGGCCTCCTCCGCCACGGCGATCGTTTCGGCAATGTCCTCGTTGGAGAGGGCATAGTTGATAAAATGGTTGTGGTGGGTGGTGAAGAATACGCCCCGTTTTACGCACTCGGCAATCCACTCCTGGTGGAGCATGAGGCTGGGGTCGTCCGCCAGCCGCAGGTAAAACAGGCTGGGCATTCCCGAAACACGGAGGTCAAAGCCATACTTCTGCCCGGCGGCAATGAGACCGTCGCCCAATTTTTTGCCTTTTTCATTCAATATCTTGGGCAAATCCAGCTTTTTCATTTTCTCCACGCAGGCAATGCCGGCGGCGAAGGGTACGGCGGAGAGCCAATAGCTGCCGGTGTAGCTGATACCGGAAACAGCGCCTTTTAAAAACTCCTTGCCGCACAGGGCGGAGACGTTGTAGCCGTTGGCCAGGGCCTTGCAGAAGCAAATGAGGTCCGCCTCAAAGCCGAAGTAATGGTCGCTGCCCTGAAGGTCCAGCCGCCAGCCGGCCCGGACATCGTCCACGATGAGAATGGCGCCATCGTCCGTGCACAGCTTGCGGACCTTCTGCCAGTACCCGTCGGCGGGCAGCTCGTTGTCTTTAAAATTGCCGTGCATATAGGGCTGGCCGATGACAGCGGCAATCTGGCCTTTGTAGCGGTCAAACAGCTCCGCCAGGGCGTCAAAGTCGTTCCACTCCACGTACAGGTTGTGCATCACATCTTCTTCCAGTACGCCGGAGTAGTCCATTTTCTGGGTCCAGGGAGAGACGCCGTGATAGTAGCCCTTGAAAAAAACGATCTTTTTCCGGTGGGTGTGTGCTCTGGCGGTCATGACCGCCAGGGTGGTGACATCGTTGCCGTTCTTGGCAAAAAAGGCCCAGTCGGCGGAGGCCACCGTCTCCACAAGCAGTTCCGCGAAGTCGATCATTTTGGTGGAGGGAATGGTGACGCAGTCCTCCAGCTGCCGCTGCTTGGCCGCGGCGGCGTCCACATCCGGATCGTGGTAGCCCAGGACATTGGGGCCATAGCCGCACATATAGTCGATCATCCGGTTGCCGTCCACGTCCCAGAAATAGCTGCCCTGGGCCCGGGAGGAGAACAGGGGCCACGCCTCCACAGGGGTGTAGCAGCCCTCGGCGGGGCCCTGGTGGCCGTAAATGCCGGAGGGGATCACCTTACAGGCCCGGAGGTATTCCTTCCGGCTTTTGGAATAGTCGTTGATCTTCATAATGGTCCCTCCTTACGCGAGATATACCGACACCCGGTCCAGGATGCGGTTGATGTTGTCGATTTGGGAGATCATACCGCCGATGCGGACCTGCCCCAGCCCCACGGCGGCGATGGCGTTCACCTGGCCGTCAAACAGGTCCCGGGCCAGGTGCATCCCCTGAAACTCCATATAGGAGAGGAACTGCTCCGGCACCTGGTGGACAGCGGTCAGACGGTGGTCCCGGCAGCACAGGGCCGCAGCGGGGCCGCCGGCAATGGAGAGCTTTGCGGTACCGTCCACGATGTTGGAGGCGGAGAATTGGCCGATGGTGTCTTGATTGGCCACTTGGGCAATGGCCTCCGCGATGACATGGAACATCAGCGTGGTGGAGATCCGGAAAAAATCCGGGTCATTGAGGGCACCGGGGGCCGGCTTCAAAAAGGCGCCCAGCCGGTCCGTCAGCTTGGTGAAGGGACCCAATAGAAATCCCACCTTTGTGAAGCCCTTGCTGGGAATGGGTGTCACCGTGCCGTCGATGAGGCCGTTGAACTTTTCACAGGAGGAGAAGGGGAGTTTGATCTGGCACCGCTCCGTGCCGGGGACCATGCGGCACTGGCCGCCGCCGAAAAACAAAGTGGCCTCCGGCCCGCCCTTTACGGCGATGCCTACGGAGACGGATTTTCCCTCGATGAGCTTCGCGGACTCCGGGTCCAGCTGACAGAGATAGGGAATGGCGCCCAGCACGGCGAAAAGGTTGATGTAGGCCATAGTCCTCGCGTCTTTCATACGGCTGCCTCCAATTTGCATTTGATGATTCAGTATACAGCGAAATGCCGGGAAGTGCAAGCAGAGGCAGCCCTTTGGGCCGCCTCCTCCTGGAATTCTATTGGAAGATGCTTTGGCAGAACTGGACCGCGCCGGCAAGATCTTCCGGAGTGGGATGGCCCTTGGAAATGCCGCCGACCAGCCGGAAGGGCCCGAAGGTGTCAAAGCCCAAACAGCCGTATTCACCGAGAATTTCGGCGTTTTTGAGGCGGGTGATCTGGGCGATGGCATCTGTATAGCCCTGCTTTTTTGTCCCGCAGGTGTAAAGAAAGAACACCCGCTTTCCCGCGGGCAGGCATGTTTCCGCCAGATGCAGGACGCTTTTGTGAAACTTGGAATAATAAATGCCGGAGGCGAAGCCCACCCGCTCATAGCTGTTCAGGTCGGCATCCGCGGCAACTGCGGCGTCGATCAGGTCGATGCCGTCAAAGGCTTCCGCGAGGGTATCCACAAGCTGTTTCGTATTGCCGTGGTGTTTGGAATAATAGACAATGGCTGTTTTCATAGGCAATTCTCCTTGATTTGTGACAGTATAAAAATTATACTGTACAAAAAGGGCGAGGGCAAGTATACAGAATGCGGATACCTGGTATCGTAAACTGTATTGGAGGGGCCTATGGGAAAGGACATGACGGCGTAGGAATACCTGCAAAATATACGTTCGGACGGCGTGCGGGATGACTGCCCCGTGGGGCGATGCCTACCTTGCGGAGTGACCGCGTTTTCTGCGAAACAGTGGACTTTCAGACGGCGGCATGATAAAATAATGCGACTATTTTCCAACGGAGCGGGAGGCGGACATGCGGTACACGGGACAGCGGAGACGGCGGCTGCGGCGGGCGAAGCGGGCTTGCTTGGGGCTTTTGTCCTGCTTTGTGCTGTGGTGTGTCTGGGGGGTGTGGCAGTCCTGCCACCTTCCGGTGACACGGGAGTGGACGGTGGACCTGCCCCAGCTGGACGGCCCGGTGCGGCTCGCAGTGTTGTCCGACCTTCATGACATGGACTTTGGCGGAGACAACCGCCGGTTGGTGGAGCTGACGGCGGCAGAGAAGCCGGACCTGATTCTGCTGGACGGGGATATGCTCAACAGCTATTCAGAAAGCAGCGGTCGGGTGTGCTCACTGGTGCGGCATCTGGCGGATATCGCGCCGGTCTATTACGCCTGGGGCAACCACGAGCTGGAATACATGGAGCGGAAAACCTCACCGCTGGAGGCGGAGCTCACCGCCGCCGGCGCTGTGGTGCTGGACCGCTCCTTTGCGGACCTGACCGTGAATGGCCGGCGTCTTCGCCTGGGTGGGCTGTACGATTACGCTTTCGCCCTGGATGATTTCAACACCTGCGACCCCGCCCACATGGACCCGGAGGTGTACGGTTTCCTGTCGGAGTTCCAGGATACGGACCGGTGCCGCATCCTGCTGTCCCACCGGCCGGACAGCTTTGTGTTTGGGGAAGCGTGCGCCACCTGGGGAGTGGAGCTGGTCATCAGCGGCCACGACCATGGCGGACAGGTGGTGCTGCCGTTCCTGGGGGGTGTATTCGGCGGAGATCAGGGGCTGTTTCCGGAGTATATCCACGGCCTGTATGAAAAGGATGGAATTCGGCTGGCCATCACCAGCGGGCTTGGCACTCACCGGGAAATACTGCCCAGGATGTGGAACCCGCCGGAGATCATGCTCTTAAACTTATCATAAAAGAAACGAGGTGAAAGCGCCTGTGGAACGGTATGAACGACAGCTGCTGGAGGCTCTGCGGGCGTTTTTGCAGAGTGAGCCGGCCCGGGCGTTGCTGACGGAAGAAGAGGATTGGGCACGGCTGTGGGAGTTGGCGGCCCAGCAGAAGGTGCTGCCCATGGCGGCGGATGCCCTGGCGCCCGCACTGCGGACAGGAGGCGGAGAAGCCATCCTGGCGGCGGTGCGGAAAACCGCCGTACAGACCATGACGGTGCAGTTCCACCGCAGCGCCATATTCTTGGAGCTGTACCAAAAGCTGCTGGAAAAAGGGACCCGTCCCCTTGTGGTGAAAGGGATCTTGTGCCGGGAGCTGTATCCGAAGCCGGACCTGCGGATCTCCGCGGATGAGGACCTGCTGGTGGCGGAGGAGGAAGTGCCCATGGTGCTGGCGGTGCTGCGGAAGGCCGGCATGACGGTGGAGGACCCGGACGCGGAGCAGGTGCTGGCCTGCCGGGACAGCCGGGCGGGACTGTATCTGGAGTTGCACCGGACGCTGTTTCCGGCGTCCTCGGAGGTGTACGGCGGGCTGAACCGCTTTTTTGATGATGCGTTTGCCAACGCCGCGGAAGTGCCGGTGGAGGGCGGGACGGTATGGTCCCTGTGCCCGGAGGCGCATTTGCTGTATCTTATCCTCCACAGCTTCAAGCACTTTCTCCACTCGGGCTTCGGCATCCGGCAGGTGTGCGATATCTGCCTGTTTACCCAGGCCCATGGCGCGGAAGTGGACTGGCGCCGGCTGGCGGACCGGCTGGCCCAAGCCCGGGCGGATGTGTTTGCCGCAAACCTGCTGGCCATTGGCCGGGAATATCTGGGCTTTTCCCGGTACCCGGAGGAAGCGGAGGCCTGGATGGCCGGATTCGGAGACAACTTGGACTGCGGTGACCTTCTGGCAGACCTGCTGGCCAGCGGCATTTACGGCAGCAGCTCCCTTTCCCGGCAGCACAGCAGCCTCATCACCCTCAACGCGGTGAAGGACGGCGCCGGCGGCAGGAGTGCCCACCGGGTGCTGCGGACGATGTTCCCGGCCCGGAGGGACCTGCTCAGGGCGTATCCCTATCTGGAGCGGTATCCCTGGCTGCTGCCGGCGGCGTGGCTCCAGCGGCTCGGGCACTATCAAAGCCAGAACGGAGGCACGGAATCCGCCAGAGAGAGCCTTTCCATCGGTGCCCAGCGGGTGGAGCTGCTGAAAAAATACCAGGTGATCCGGTGAACGAAAAAAGCGGGAGGGACCTCGGTCCCTCCCGCTTTTGAACGGCATGGCTCAGAATGCGGCCGTCAGTTGGGGATAGGCGGAGCGGACGTAGCGGTCCATGCGCCGCAGGGCCTCCCGCAGGTTTTCCTCGGAGCTGGCGAACACGATGCGCAGATATCCTTCACCCATGGCGCCCAGCACGGAGCCGGGAATGACCACCACCCGGGCATGCTCCAGCAGCTCCTCCGCAAAGGCCTGGGAGCTTTTGCCGAAGGCCTTGATGTTGGGGAAGGCGTAAAAGCCGCCGGCGGTCCTGCCGCAGCGGAAGCCGGGAATCCGGTTCAGGCCGTCCACCAGAATGTCCCGGCGGCGGGCATACTCCCGCACCATGGCGTCCACACTGCGCTTTTGGCGGAAGGCCTCGGCGGCGGCCACCTGCACAAACGTGGGGATGCAGGACACCACACCCTCCTGGAGCTGGGCCAGCTTTGCGATATAGGCCGGGTCGGACATGACGGCATAGCCCACCCGCCAACCGGTCATGGCGTAGGTCTTGGAAAAGCTGTTGAGGAGGATGACCCGGTCCCGCACCTCCGGCACCTGGGCCATGCTGAAATGCTCCACACCGTCAAAGACCAGAGCGTCGTAGGGCTCATCGGAAAAGACCCACAGGTCATGGCGTTGCACCACTTGGGCGATGGAGAGGATATCCTCCCGGCTCAAAACGGCGCCGGTGGGATTGGCGGGGGAGTTGAGTACAATGCCCCGGGTCTTTGGCGTGATGGCCTTTTCGATGTCGCTGGCCTGGATGCGGAAGCCGTTTTCCTCGTAGGTAGGCACCGGCACGGCTCTGGCTCCCACAAGGATAGCCTGTCCGTAGTAGTTGGAAAAGCAGGGGTCCGGTACCAATACCTCGTCGCCGGGGTCCAGCAGAGCCATGAACGTCAGCGTCATGCCCTCCAGGGCACCGGCGGTGATGATGACATGGTCCCGGGTGTAGCCTGGCCAGAAGGCCTGGCAGCGGCGGGCCACGGCGTCCCGCAGTCCGGGCATACCGGCGTTGGGGCTGTAATGGGTGTAGCCCTCGTCCAGGGCCCGCTTGGCGGCCTCCCGGATATAAACGGGGGTGTCAAAATCCGGCTCTCCCAAGGTGAGGTTGATGGTGTCTTGATATTGGGCGGCCAAAGCGGCCATTTTGCGGATGCCGGAGGCGGGGTACGCCTGGGCGCGCTGGGAGAGCGGCAGAGATCCTTTCATGTCAAACGCCTCGCTCTGGCCATGTGCGCGGCACACGGCCTTATATTGCAAATAAAAACAAGGGCGCTTTCCCAGCGGGAAAGCGCCCTTGCTCTCATTTCTGCTTTTCAGTTTAGCGGACTGGCGGGAAAAAGTCAATGGGAAGAACTTCCACAATGAGCGGCGGAAGGGCTGCGTCCATCCGGCATTTTGCCGGAACCGCCGGATACGGCGGAGCAGGGAAACGCCAAGAAGAAAATGGTTACAAAAAAATGATAATTTTGCACCGATATTTGACACATATATTTGACTTTGCCGAATGGCAGGGATATAATAAAACAGACTGGCGTAATAGAACTTTTTCTGGAAGGGAAGAAAGCGTGTGTCATTGTCACGATTTCGTGGGCAGATCATCCTGGCGGCGGATGTTTGCCTGATCTTCATGTTCAATTTTCTCCTGTTTCTTCCGGCGCTGCTGCGTGATGACATCCGTTTCACCAACCTGATGCTCCATATCGGCCTTTTGACGGTCTGTGTCCTGGTGTTTCAGCTGGTGTTCCGGACGTACAACACCCTTTGGCGCTACGCGGAGAGCCGGGAGTATTTCGTGCTGCTCATGGGCATGAGCCTTGGCTTTCTGCTGTACAGCGGCGTGAACCTGCTGCTGGACACCAATCTTATCTGGATCACCCAGGCTCTGACAGGCACATCCCTGGCGCTGCTGGCCATGCTGGTGATGCGGTTCGTGTACCGTACATATCGGACGAAGATCACTGGCCGTTCCGCGGAGGGGCGCAGCCACGCGGCCATCATCGGCGCCGGCACTGTGGGTGTGTCGCTGCTGGGAGAGCTGGTGAATAATCCCCAAGGCCGCTATATCCCCTATTGCCTGGTGGATGACGCTTTGGACAAAGTGGGCAAACGGGTGCTGGGCGTTCCCGTTCTGGGCCCTATCAACAACCTCCAGGAGCTGCTGCAAAACACGCCGGTGACGGAGATCATTCTGGCTATTCCCAACCTGTCCTCCCGGCGGCAGACGGAGATCCTGCGGCTGTGCGCCGCCACCAATTGCCGTCTCCACATCCTGTCGGACCCCATGTCCCAGCTGAAGCGGGAAAAGACCTCCCTGGCGGCCAGCGTCCGGGAAGTGCAGATCGAAGACCTGCTGGGCCGGCAGACCATCCAGCTGGATAACTGCCGCATCGAGAAATTTATCCGCGGCAAGACCGTGCTGGTCACAGGCGGCGGCGGTTCCATCGGTTCGGAGCTGTGCCGCCAGGTGGCGGGCTACAGGCCCAAGCGGCTGGTGATCCTGGATATCGCGGAGAACACCACATACAGCCTGCAAAACGATCTGCTCCACCTCCATGGCGCGGATTTCCCCATGTCGGTGGAGATTGCTTCTGTCCGGGACCGGAAAAAAATTGACCGCATTTTTGAAAAGTACCGGCCGGACCTGGTGTTCCACGCGGCGGCCCACAAGCATGTGCCTCTCATGGAAAACTGCCCGGAGGAAGCGATCAAAAACAATGTCTTCGGCACCTATAATACTGCTTCCGCCGCAAAAAAATACGGAGCGGAAAAGTTTGTCCTGATCTCCACGGACAAGGCGGTGAATCCCACCAACATCATGGGCACCACCAAGTTCCTGTGCGAGCAGGTGCTCCAGGGCCTGCGGGCGGGCAGCCGCACGGAGTTCGCGGCGGTGCGCTTCGGCAATGTGCTGGGGTCCGACGGCTCCGTCATTCCCCTGTTCAAAAAGCAGATCGCCTACGGCGGTCCTGTCACCATTACGGACAAGCGGATCATCCGCTATTTCATGACCATCCCGGAGGCGGTCCAGCTGGTGCTGGAGGCCGGCTCCCTTGCCCGCAGCGGCGAGGTCTATGTGCTGGATATGGGAGAGCCTGTCCACATTCTGGACCTGGCGGAAAAGCTCATCCGCCTGTCCGGTTACACGCCCTATGTGGACATCCAAATCGAAGAAATCGGCCTGCGGCCCGGAGAGAAGCTCTATGAGGAACTGCTGACACAGAGTGCGGACCTGCGCAGAACGGAAAACGAGAAGATTTTCGTGGAGGAAAAACCCGCCGTTGAAGAAAGTGACCTGAAGGACTGGCTGGAGGAGCTGGCAGCCGTCGTGGAAAGCGGAAGCCGCCAGCAGATCTTCCAGGTGCTCCATGAGCTGGTACCCACCTTCCGCAGTCCGGAGGATGTGAACCGGGAGGCCATCCGTGCCGTCCGGGAGGGACAGGCTGCCCATCTGGAGGACCTGGCCCTGGCGCAGAATGTGTAGAAGCGAGGATTGAGCAATGAAAAAAGGAGTGAAGATCACCCTTGGCATTATTGGCGTTCTGATGGTGGGCGGCGCGGCCCTGGCGACATGGCAGTGGAACAACCTCAATGCCCTGCGCTACGGCCTGACCCTGGATAGGGACACCATCGACCAGAAGCTCCAGGATAATGAGCAGGCGTTGAACGATGCCATGGCGGAGTATGATATCCAGGGCTACACCTTCTCTCAGGAGGAGATCGCCCAGCTGGCGGACGGGACGCTTTCAACGGAAGAGGCGACCAAGAAACTACTGGAGGGACAGATACCCCAGGCGGCATCGCCGGAGGGAGCGTCCGGCCAGCAGGAAAGTGCGTCCCAGGAGGCCGAGCCCCAGCCCGAAACAGAAAAGGCCATTCAGGAGCAGATCGCCACCATGTACGTGCTGCGGAGCACCTATGTGGGCAAGCTGGAGGCCATCGCCCAGTCCGCCATTGACGAGTATGTCGCCGGCGACCACACGGAGGAGAACCGCAAACAGGTGGTCTATGACAAGCTGGACCAGCTGACGGCGCTGGAAAAAGAGTGCGACGCCCAGGTGGCCCAGGTGGTGTCCCGCCTGCGGGAGCTTTTGAAGGAAGCTGGGCGGGATGATTCCCTGGCCAAGCAGGTGGAGGAGACGTACCAGAACGAAAAGAGCCTGAAAAAAGCGGCTTATCTGGAGAAATTCCAGAACGGCTGACAGGGCGGAGGACAGCATGATCGACCTGCACTGCCACATCCTGCCGGGCGTGGACGACGGTGCCGCCTCCGAAGAGGAGAGCTATATGATGGCCCGCATGGCGGCGGAAAGCGGCGTCACGGCCCTGGCAGCCACGCCCCACTGCGGCGTGCCCGGGCAGTTTGAAAACTTTGCGGACGAACGACTGATGGACAGATTTACCGGCCTGGAGCGGCTGCTGGAGCGGGAGCATGTCCCCCTGCGGCTGTACACGGGCATGGAGGTGTTCGTGACGGATCAGACGCCCCGCCATCTGCGGGAGGGACGGCTTTTGACCCTGGGGGGCAGCCGGTATTTGCTGGTGGAATTCGGCTTCGATGAGGAGCCGGACTTCGCGGAGCGGATGCTGGGAGCGCTGCTGGAGGCCGGCGTGGTGCCGGTGGTGGCCCACCCGGAGCGGTACCATTTTGTCCAGCCGCGGCCGGAGTGTCTGCTGCGGTGGGCGGAAATGGGCTGCGCCCTGCAAGTCAACAAGGGGAGCCTTTTGGGCCGGTTTGGCCGGAGGGCGGCCCAGACGGCCCGATGGTGCCTGGGGGAGGGCTGCGTCCATCTGCTGGGCAGTGACGCCCACAGTCCCTGGCGCAGGACGCCCCGCATGGAGGAGACCTGGGCGTATACGGCGGACTTCGATTCGCCGGAGATCGCGGATTTTTTGCTGCGGGATAACCCGCGCCGCATCCTGGAGGACCAGCCCATCCGGCCGGTCCTGGCGGAATTTTGAATATCCCGAGGAGAACTTATGAGACGACTTCGCATCATCACCCTGGCCTGCTTCCTGCTTTCGGCGGCGGCTCTGGGAGCTTCCACGGCCTATCAGGTCTGGAGCGAGGACAAGACAATCCCCGTCATCGACTGCCCGGAAGAGCCATTGGTGCTGTCTGTGAAGGACAGCGGCACCGAAGTGCTGATGCGGGATGTGACCGCTTATGACGAAAAGGACGGCGACCTGACGGGCCAGCTGCTGCTGGAGGGCATCGGGCGCGCCTCTGACGGCGATATCACCGTCACTTACGTGGTGGTGGACAGTGACCATCATGTGGCCAGCCGCAGCCGGACCTTGCAGTACACGGATTATACGCCGCCCCGCTTTGCCCTGTCCAAGGAGCTGCGCTACTCCATGGGCAGCAGCGTCCGTATCAAGGACCGGCTGACAGCCACGGATGTGGTGGACGGCGACCTGTCGGACCGCATCAAGGTGAACTCCAAGGACCTCTCTCCCTATTACGAGGGCACATATCCCGTGACCTTTGAGGTCACCAACAGCCTGGGCGATACCGCCTCTCTCACCATGGATGTGGTGGTGCGGAACTATGCCGCCGGCGAACCCCGCATCACCCTGACGCAGTATCTGGTGTACCGGAAGGCCGGCGAGCCTTTTGACGCCCGGGCCTATCTGGATTCCGTCAGCGGCGGAGCGGTGGAGGATGTCGCCATCCAGTTGCCGGAGGGCGGACTGTCGGCCGGCGTCAGCCAGGTGACCTATTCCTGCGTGGGACAAAACGGGACCGTGGGTTCCACCGTCCTCTACGTTGTGACCGAGTGAGGAAACGAATATGGATGAACAACAGACTTTCCGATGGACGGACCTGAACCCGTTCTGCCTGCTCCGCCGGCTGGGCAGGGACTTTTTGCTGGTGGTGGCGGC
>Ga0129311_1000480_pt1 | contig 35505 bp, 33 predicted proteins | sample Go1ome_FD_94435 | JGI IMG/M metagenome (GOLD analysis project Ga0129311, IMG submission 94435) | Western lowland gorrila individual fecal microbial communities from Wisconsin, USA - Go1022B metagenome | ecosystem: Host-associated > Mammals > Digestive system > Large intestine > Fecal | place...
GCTAATTCCCGGTCACCGCCCAGCAGCTTTTGGATGATCCGTGCCATGACAAAATACCCGGAATAACAGGATTCCATGTGGAAGTCATTGAACATCGGATATACGCCATTGAAGACCTGGTACATGGTCATGACGCCCTCACCTGTTTTGTCCGACAGCTTCAACACTTTGCAATTACCCTCAGAAATCACCAGGTCCACATTGCTCCCGGCAGCTCCTTGGTCAATGAGCTCCCAAACGGTTTGTCCTCCTATATCCCGCATGGTCCCATCTCCTTTCTTATCTGCCCTGCCATGGTAATCAACGCATCTTGAGAATTTTATGTCCATTAGTTAGGCACAACTAACTGGCAGTTAAAAAAGAAAACCACTGCTGGTGATCTTGATTATACAGGGTCTGACGCAAAAATCTATATCGAAATCGTCTTTTTTACTCTGAATGGACATTTTTGCTGTTGGAATATAAGTGCATTTGCTCCGGCAGAAAAAGAGAGAACATTGATTACGTTCTCTTGCAGCAGCCACAGAAAAAGCAAGAGGGCCTCCACAGCACTGAGACTGTGACAAGGCCCTCCTGGAAACGAATCGCTTAATCAAGACATTACAGAGCCTTTTTTTCGGAGTGTGACCTCCTTAATTTTTTCGTAGCTCTCCTCGCTAATGTCATGTTCGATTTTACAGGCATCCGCAGCGGCATTCTCCGGGGAGACGCCTAACTGGAGAAGGAATTCCGCCAGCAGCTGGTGCCGGTCATAGATACGGGCGGCAATTTCCTCTCCCGGCGGCAAAAGCGTGATATAGCCGTCGGCGTCCATCTCAATATACCCATTTTCCCGCAGCCGCTTCATCGCCACGCTGACGCTGGGTTTGGAATAATCCAGGTCCCGTACAATGTCAATGGACCGGACCATCCCGTTTTTCAGACGTAGCATCAGAATTCGCTCCAGATAGTCCTCGGCGGATTCGTGAATATTCATAAACGGTCCTCCTTATGTGCAGGTGATTACATATAGGTTAACACAAACTAACCAAATTTGCAAGTTTTTCATAAACCAGTCTTGACACCGGTGGTTAGCGGTGTTAAACTGAAACCGATTTAAGGGTTAGAAGTTGCTAACCCGAAATTTTTGGAAGAAAGTTAGCAATCTCTAACTTTAAGAGGGAGCGATGGTATGATGCCGCTGACAATGGCAAAAACAGGAGAGACTGTCACCATCCGCAAAATTACCGGCAAGGATGAAGTGCGCCAACATCTTGCGGAGCTGGGCTTCGTGGTGGACAGCGATGTGACGGTAGTGAGCGAGATTGCCGGAAATCTGATCCTTCAGGTAAAGGACAGCCGGATCGCGTTGGACAAAACCATGGCAAACCGCATTATGATTTGAAACAACGCCCTGATTCCGCTACCGGAACAGGGTTTCCGTGCTGTGAGGCATGAATGTTGTTGTGTTCATATGTGAAATGAAAACTCATATAGGAGGAGAACAAACATGAAAACACTGAAAGACGTGAAGGTGGGCGAGACCGTCACTGTGGCGAAGCTCCACGGCGAGGGTCCGGTAAAGCGCCGCATCATGGACATGGGCATCACCAAGGGCGTGGAGATCTTTGTCCGCAAGGTGGCTCCGCTGGGCGACCCTATGGAGCTGAATGTCCGTGGCTACGAGCTGAGCGTGCGCAAGGCGGACGCTGAGATGATCGAAGTGGGATAAAACCGGGGCGGTGAAAGGCCGCCTATGATTCAGTACATAAGTTAGTAATGACTAACATTTGAAAGGAGAGCGCTATGGAACTCAAGATCGCGCTGGCGGGCAATCCGAACTGCGGCAAGACGACCCTGTTCAATGCCCTGACCGGCTCCAACCAGTACGTGGGCAACTGGCCCGGCGTTACCGTTGAAAAGAAGGAGGGCAAGCTGAAGGGCCACAAAGATGTGGTGATTCAGGACCTGCCCGGTATCTACTCCCTGTCCCCTTACACTTTGGAGGAAGTGGTGGCCCGGAGCTACCTGGTGAATGAGAAGCCCGACGCCATTTTGAACATCGTGGACGGCACCAACATTGAGCGGAACCTGTACCTGACCACTCAGCTCATCGAGCTGGGCCTGCCCGTTGTGGTGGCGGTGAACATGATCGACCTGGTCCGCAAGAACGGCGACACCATCGACCTCGCCAAACTGGGTGCGGCCCTGGGCTGCGAAGTGGTTGAGATGAGCGCCTTGAAGGGCGAGGGCGGCATGGAAGCTGCCGAAAAGGCGGTGGCTTTGGCCCAAAGCCATAAGGCTGGCGAGCTGCCCCATGTGTTCACCGGCAGCGTGGAACACGCCATCGCTCACATTGAGGAGTCTATCCAGGGCAAGGTGGACGAGGGGTATCTCCGCTGGTACGCCATCAAGCTCTTTGAGCGTGACTCCAAGGTTTTGGAGGATCTGAAGCTGGACAAAGAGCTGGCCTCTCATCTGGAGGAACATATCGCCGACTGTGAGAAGGAGCTGGATGACGACGCTGAGAGCATCATCACTAACCAGCGTTACGCTTACATCAACACCGTGGTGGGCAAGGCAGTGAAGAAGAAGGCCCCCAAGGGCAGCCTGTCCGTCTCCGACAAGATCGACCAAATCGTCACCAACCGTATCCTGGCCCTGCCTATCTTCGCGGTGGTCATGTTCTGCATCTACTCCATCGCCATGGGCGGCTATGCTTTCTCCATCGGCACTCTGGGCACCGACTGGGCCAACGACGTGCTCTTTGGCGAGATCGTCCCTGGTTTCTTCGATAGCATTCTGACCTCCCTGGGCGTCAGTGGCTGGCTGTACGGCCTCATCATGGACGGCATCGTGGCCGGCGTGGGCGCGGTGCTGGGCTTTGTGCCCCAGATGCTGGTGCTGTTTTTCCTGCTGGCCATTCTGGAGGATGTGGGCTACATGGCCCGCGTTGCCTTCATCATGGACCGCATCTTCCGCCGCTTCGGCCTGTCCGGCAAGAGCTTCATTCCCATGCTGGTGGCCACCGGCTGCGGCGTCCCCGGCATCATGGCCTCCCGCACCATCGAGCAGGACCGTGACCGGAAGATGACCATCATGACTACCGGCTTCATCCCCTGCGGCGCAAAAATGCCCATCATCGGCCTGTTTGCTGGCGCTGTGTTCGGCGAGTCCCCCTGGGTGGCCACCTCCGCCTTCTTCATCGGCATCGCCGCCGTGGTGGTCTCCGGCATCATGCTGAAGAAGTTTAAGGCCTTCGCTGGTGAGCCCGCCCCCTTCGTCATGGAGCTGCCCACCTATCACGCCCCTTCCATGGGCAATGTTCTGCGGGCTACCTGGGAGCGGGGCTGGAGCTTCATCAAGCGGGCCGGCACCATCATTCTGCTGAGCTCCATCATCCTGTGGTTCCTCCAGGGCTATGGATTCGTGGACGGCGTGTGGCAGGCTGTGGAGGACAACAACGACTCCCTGCTGGCTATGATCGGCAGCGCCGTCGCCTGGATCTTCTACCCTCTGGGCTGGATCGGCGATATGGCCTGGAAGGCTACTGTCGCTACGATCACCGGCCTCATCGCCAAGGAGGAAGTGGTCAATACCTTCGGCGTCCTGTACCAGTATGCCGGTGAAGCCGATCTGCTGGAGGACAGCCACGATATCTGGATGGCTATCGGCGCGGACTTCGGTGCCATGACCGCTTACAGCTTCATGATCTTCAACCTGCTGTGCGCTCCCTGCTTTGCGGCCATGGGCGCCATCAAGCGGGAGATGAACAACGTAAAGTGGACGCTGGGCGCCATCGGCTACATGTGCGGCTTCGCCTATGTGGTGTCCATGATCGTCTACCAGCTGGGAGGCCTCATCACCGGTGAGGCGGTGTTCAGCCTGTGGACCGTGGTGGCTGCTGCCGCCCTGATCGGCATCCTGTACCTGTTGTTCCGCAAGGGCTATCAGGGAGAGCATGAGACCCATAACCTGACCTCTGTGGCCGCGGCTGCGAAGTAAAGAAAAGGAGGACATGACGATGTCTGGTATTTTGGGAAATGTGATCGTTCTGGCAGTGCTGGCCATCGTTGTGGCCCTGGCTGTCCGTTCGCTGTGGAAAACTCACAAGTCCGGCGGACACTGTAATGGAGACTGTGGCTCCTGTGGCGGGTGCCACGGAAGCTGCCATCCCAAATAATCGAATAGGCGAAAACACGGGAAAGGAGGCACGGGCAAAGGGAAGCTGTTCGTGTCTCCTTTCCGTTATGAGGGTGAGGATCAGAACATGGAATTACGGGAATCGCATTTGCGGTATTTACTGGTGATTTATGAACTGGGACAGGCAACCATGGACGTGGGTACAGCGGATATTGCGAAAGCACTGGACTGCTCCAAGGCATCTGTTACCAATATGATGTCCAATTTAATGGAGATGGGTCTGCTGGTCCGGGAGCGATACGGGAAAATCTATTTGACTGACAGGGGGTTCCTCTTGGCCAAGGACCTGTTCCGCTGCGTGAAAGAGATCAACCAACGACTCCCAGCTCTGGGACTGGATATGACAGCGGAGGACTCCAAGAATCTGGCGCATGCAATTGTGCTGAATCTGCCGGAACATTACCGCAATGAGTTAGCGGGCAGAACATGTGAGTTGAGTGAAGATGGATGAAGTAAGAGAAGAAACGAATACGGTCAGTTCAAAAACTCATGAACAGACCAGTCTCGCTTGGTATCAAGAGAAGCGTGTTAGGGAAATCTGCTGCTATTTGACGGAGCATTTGGACCGGCGTATGACACAGGCAGAGATCGCAAAGGAATTCCGCATTTCTTTGACGGCGCTGAAGCTGACGTTTCAGTGCCTTTACGGAATGCCGATAGAAACCTATTTGCGTACTGTGGATTGGGCTGTCCGTCACGGGATGTATGCATATGACGCACCCGACCCCTTTGGGTACATCAAGAAGCTGGACGATTTTAAGATGACGGACATTGGTCCGCATTTGACACAGGATACGGGAGTTTACCAAAGCGGCGGATCAGTATGAAACGGATCATGCGGGCATTTATGAAATGTGCAGAAAGGATTACCCGGACATCCTGGAGGAACTGGAAAAGGAGCCATTTGAAAACCTGCTGGACTGCGGATGCGGTACCGGACCGGTGATCTCTCTGCTGCATGAAGTTTACCCGGAACGGCACTATACCGGCATTGATCTGACACCCAAAATGATAGAGGTCGCTCAAAGAAAGCAACTGCCAAACGCGGAGTTTTTGGTGGGTGACTGTGAGGAACTGCCCTTTTCAGACGATTCTTTTGATGTTGTGATCTGCTCCCAGAGTTTTCACCACTACCCAAATCCGCAGGCCTTTTTCAACAGCGTCCATCGTGTCCTGCGGCCTGGCGGGCGGTTGATCCTCCGGGACAACACTGGCCCGATGATCCTCATCTGGTTGATGAATCATATTGAGATACCCCTGTGCCATTTGGCAGGTCATGGAGATGTGCGGGTCTATCACAAAAAGCAGATTCAGACAATGAGCGAGAAAGCTGGTCTTTCACTGGAATTGCTGAAACAGCGAAAAGGCTTTCGGATGCACTGTGTTGCAAGAAAAAAGCAGACATAGCTTTACCTTAACGGTTGTTCCATCAGAGAAAAAAGAGAATCTGGAAGAAACACAGCTCGATATGATGCGGAAGCAACTAAGAAGCCATATTGAGCAGCAAAATCAAATTTGCAGCTTACTTGAGCGAGGTGTGTACTCCGAAGAAATGTTCCTGAAGCGCAATGCTGTGCTGCAAAAGGATATAAAAGAGTTGCAGTCAAGCATTGAAGAATTGGAGGAAATCTGCCATAATAAAGACGAATATGAACAGGCGAGAGAAATCTTTCTGCCGACAACGGCACACGTTCTGGATTACTATGACCGGATGACGGCAGAGGAAAAGAATCGCTTGTGGAAACTGCTGATGGAGAAGATTACATACTACCGGAGCCCAGAAAAGCCGGACAGTATCGAAATACATCTATATCCACGCTTAGGAAGGCTTGTAAGTCTATCATGAAAGAGTATTTTGAATTATGAAGCGCTGTAGTATAGGTGTATTGGCCCATGTGGACGCGGGCAAGACCACGCTGTCGGAAGCCATGCTGTATACCACCGGCGCCCTGCGGAAGCTGGGCCGGGTGGACCATCAGGACGCTTTCCTGGACACGGACGCCATGGAGCGGGAGCGGGGCATCACCATTTTTTCCAAGCAGGCGGAGCTGACGCTCCCCCAGGCGGCGGTGACGCTGCTGGATACCCCCGGCCACGTGGATTTTTCCGCGGAGATGGAGCGGACGCTGCAGGTGCTGGACTGCGCCATTCTGGTCATCAGTGGCACCGACGGCATCCAGGGCCACACCCGGACGCTGTGGCGGCTGTTGGAGCGGTACCATATCCCCACGTTTTTGTTCGTCAATAAAATGGACCTGGCGGGGGCCGACAAGGCAGCGCTGCTGACGGGACTGAAACGGCACCTCTCTGACGGCGTGGTGGATTTCACCTGCCGGGAGGGAGACTTCTGGGAGGAGGCCGCCATCTGTGATGAAACTGTACTGGAGCGGTTTTTGGAGACCGGCACCGTCAGCGACGGCGACCTGGCGGACATGGTCGCGGCACGGAAGCTGTTCCCCTGCTGGTTTGGCTCGGCGCTGAAGCTGGAGGGCGTGGAGAGCTTTCTGAAGGGCCTGGGCCGCTACGGCAGGGCTCCGGAGTATCCGGCGGACTTCGGCGCCCGGGTGTTCAAGGTCTCCCGGGACAGCCAGGGGACCCGCCTCACCTGGCTGAAGGTCACCGGCGGTACCCTCCGGGTGAAGGACCTTTTGAGCAACCGCCGCCCCGGCCTTTCAGAGGACCAGGTGTGGGAGGAGAAGGCGGACCAGCTGCGCATCTACTCCGGCGCCAAGTTCCGCACGGTGGAGGAAGCGCCGGCGGGCACTGTCTGCGCCGTCACCGGCCTCAGCCGTACCCGCCCCGGCGAGGGGCTGGGCGGAGAGAGGGCCTGGACGGCGCCGCTGCTGGAGCCGGTCTTGACCTATCAGGTCCAGCTGCCGGAGGGAACGGACCCCCATACGGCGCTTTTGAAGCTGCGGCAGCTGGAGGAGGAGGACCCCCAGCTCCACATCGTCTGGAATGAACACCTGCGGCAGATCCACGCCCAGCTCATGGGCGAGGTGCAGCTGGAGATCTTACAGCGCCTCATCCGGGAGCGGTTCGGCATGGAGGTGACCTTCGGCCAGGGCAGCATCGTTTACCGGGAGACTATTGCGGCCCCGGTGGAGGGCATCGGCCACTTTGAGCCCCTGCGCCATTACGCGGAGGTCCATCTGCTTTTGGAGCCCGGCGAACGGGGCAGCGGTATCACGCTGGACACCGCCTGCCCGGAGGATGTGCTGGACCGGAACTGGCAGCGTCTCATTCTCACCCACCTGGCGGAAAAGGAGCACCTGGGGGTGCTGACCGGCTCCCCTATCACGGACATGAAGATCACGCTGGTGGCGGGCCGGGCCCACGTGAAGCACACGGAGGGCGGCGACTTCCGCCAGGCCACCTACCGGGCGGTGCGTCAGGGCCTCATGCAGGCGGAGAACATTCTGCTGGAGCCCTGGTACGACTTCCGGTTGGAGGTGCCCGCTGCGCAGGTGGGGCGGGCCATGAGCGATCTCCAGCGGATGAACGGCGAGACGGACCCACCGGAGACGGTGGGGGAAGAGGCGGTGCTCACCGGATTCGCCCCGGTGGCAGCCTTGCAGAATTACGCCCAGGAGGTCACTGCTTACACCAAGGGCCGGGGCCGGCTCCTGTGCACCCTCCGGGGCTACGCCCCCTGCCCACGGCAGGATGAAGTGGTGGAGGCCGTGGGTTACGACCCGGAGCGGGACGTGGATAACCCGCCGGACTCCGTGTTCTGCGGTCACGGCGCCGGATATACCGTCAAGTGGAGGGATGTGCCCGCCCACGCCCATGTGGACAGCGGCCTGCGCCTCGGGAAGCAGTCCCCGGAGCCGGAGCAGCGGCCCCGGAGCCGCCGGGAGAGCACATACGCCGGGACCCTGGAGCAGGACAAGGAGCTTCAGGCCATTTTTGAGCGGACCTACGGCCCGGTGAAGCAGCGGGCGTTTCAGCCGCCCCGGAAGCCGAAGCGGGCACCGGCGGAGATGGCGGAAAAGCGGACCATCCAGCCCCGGGACCTGGGACCGGAATACCTGCTGGTGGACGGCTACAACATTATTTTTGCCTGGGACGACCTGAAAGCGGTGGCCCGGGACAACTTGGACGCCGCCCGTAAGCAGCTCATGGACCTGCTCAGCAATTACCAGGGCTTCAAAAAGTCTGTGGTCATCCTGGTATTTGACGCCTATAAGGTCAAAGGCGGACTGGGCTCCGTGGAGAAGTATCACAACATCCATGTGGTCTACACCAAGGAGACGGAGACAGCGGACGCCTTCATCGAAAAAGCCACCTATGAGATCGGCCGGCAGCACCGAGTGAAGGTGGCAACCTCCGACGGACCGGAGCAGCTCATCATCCTGGGCCACGGTGCCCTGCGGCTGTCCGCCTCCGCGTTCCGGGCGGAAGTGGACGAGGTACTGGCGCAGATCGCGTCGGCCATGGATTGCAACAACCAGCCGGGCAAAGCCAGGGCGGTGAAGGCCGCCATGGAAAAGGCCCGGGAGAACAAGGGGGAGTGAGACCATGCTTTTGACCATGTGCATCGTCGGGGCTTCGGCCTCTGCCTGCACGGCGGCCCGGTGGTATCTGGACCGGACCAGCCGGCGGGAGAGCAGCCATTTGGGCGGCCGCATCCATCTGACGGGTCTGCGGAACCATGGCTCCGCTTTCGGACTGCTGCGCCTGGACAGCCGCCAACTGGCGGTGTTGTCCGCCGCCTTGATGGCGGGGGCTTTGCCCCTGCGGAAAAGCAGCCGGACGGGCTGCGGATTGCTGCTGGGCGGCGGCATCAGCAATTTGTGGGAACGGGTGCGTCACGGCAGCGTGTACGACTATGTGCGGTTCCCCAAGGCACCGGAGCCTGTCTGCCGGTACGTGTTCAATCTGGCCGATTTTTCCATCTTCCTGGGGGCGGCGGGAATTTTGCGGGGAAAGCGGCGAAAACAGTGCTGAACAGTTGACAAACGGCAGGAAATGCGCGTACAATGAGGGTGGAAATTGATATGGAATCAAATTCCACTATACGGAATAAACGGCGGCGCACCGCCGGAAAAAGATAAGGAGAATCGCAATGGATCAGTTGAAAATGCCTTCCATGGACAGCGTGGCCCGGTTCAAGGCCGCTTTGAACTCCGACCAGGGTGCCCTGGGCCCCTTTATGATCACCTCCGACCCCGCTTATGTGGAGGCCGCTGGCTACGCCGGATATGACTTCGTGCTGCTGGATATGGAGCACGGCCCCGGTACCTTTGAGAATCTGCAAAACCTGATCCGCGCCGCCAATGTGGCCGGCGTGTGCCCGGTGGTCCGTGTGCCCCGGGGCATGGACATCTGGATTGACCGGGCACTGGATGTGGGTGCGGGCGCTCTGCTGGTGCCTCAGATCGACACTGTCGAGCAGGTCCGCGCCGTGGTGTCCGCCGCCAAGTTTGGCCCCGTGGGTACTCGCGGAACCAACCGATTTGTCCGCTCCGCCTGCTACGGCGCCATGCCCGGCAGTGAGTACTTCGCCAAGGCCCAGGAGACCATGGTCATCATCCAGGCCGAGGGCAAGAAGGCTGTGGAGAACCTGGACGAGATCCTGGATGTGCCCGGCGTGGATGTGCTGTTCATCGGGCCTTATGACCTGTCCAGCTCTCTGGGCCATGTGGGTGAGGTGAACCACCCCGACGTTATTGCCTGCATCCAGGGCATCATCGAGAAGGCCAACGCCAAGGGCGTGAAGCTGGGCTGCTTTGCCGATACCGTGGAGGGTGCCAAGAAGTGGCGTGACATGGGCATCAAGTTTGTCAGCTACACCTGCGATACCTATCTTTTCTACCAGGCGGCCAAGGCGGATGTGGATGCCTTTGCCAACAAGTGATTTCCAAAATCGAGCAGACGGGCGGTCTTTTTAGACCGCCCGTCTGTTTTTTATGTATTTGACGGCTGTGGGCCGGAGGCAGTTTCACCGGCTTCACCTTTGGAAAGGGGCAATCCCAGCTTATCGATTTTCCGGTAGAGGGTCGAGATGTGAAGCCCCATTTTTTCCGCCGCCTGCCGGATGTTCCCGCCGCAGGCGTCCACGACGTCCGAGATGTATTTCCGCTCGCAGGCTTCCATTGCCTGCTGGTAGGGCAGCGTATTGTCGGCAATGGGATGGCTTGCCCGCTCCACCACCACGGTGTCGCCCTTTCGGAATGCCTTTGGGTCGATCAAATTGTTTTTGCTTTCCACCATCATTCGTTCCATGGTATTTCGCAGCTCCCGTACATTTCCCGGCCAGGAGTAGTGCTCCATGATGCGGATGGTCTCCGGACTGAGATGCTTGGTGACGCCGTACTTTTTGTTGAAGGTCTGCACGAAATGCTGCGCCAGAGGCCGAATGTCCTCCGCCCGCTCCCGCAAGGGGGGAACGTTAATGACCAGCACGTTCAGCCGGTAGTACAGGTCCGCCCGGAAGGTTTTTTCCCGCACCATCTCCGCCAGGTCCCGGTTGGTGGCCGCGATGATACGGACGTCACACTTGATGATCTGATTGCTGCCCAGCCGCTTGATCTCTCCAGTCTCAATAATGCGCAGCAGCTTGGATTGCAGCTCCGGCGGCATTTCTCCGATTTCATCTAAAAAAATGGTGCCTTTGTTGGCAAATTCAAAAAGGCCGATCTTGCCGTCCTTCATACCGCCGGTGAATGTGCCCTTTTCATAGCCGAACATTTCGGCTTCCAGAAGGGAAGGAGGCAGGGAGGCGCAGTTGATGGGGATAAAGACCTGATCGGCCCGGTTGCTTTTGGCGTGGATATATTTGGCGAACATCTCCTTACCGCTGCCGGACTCCCCGTAGATGATGACGGTGGAATCCACCGCGGCGATGTGGGCGGTGTACTCCAGAAGACTGCGCATGGACTGGCTTTCCGCAATGAGCATGTCCGGCGTCTTGTCTGTTCCCTGCATAAAGCGGATGATGCTGCGGACATTGTTGCGCTCCTGGTCGAATTTTTCCAGAAGAACATAAAGCTCCTGCTCGTCCCAGCTGTATGTGGGGACGTATTGCAGTTCTCCATCCGGACCGAAATGGGGGCGGGAAAGGGCCAGGATCTGTTTCCCGGAGGATTCCAGTGTATGATTGCTGAGGCATTCCTGCTTTGTCTCCAGTGTCTTGATGGAGGAGGCGCTGGTGGCGTGGCAATAGTCGTGCAAAGTATCGTAGATGGAAATGCTCAATAGCGTCTCCCGGTCAATGCCCAGCAGCTTGCAGCAGCCGTCATTGACATAGAGAAAACGCCCCTTGCTGTCAGTTACCAGCATACTGCCGAAATAGTGCTCCGCCAGGACCTTCAGTAGCTGATACTCTTTCTGGGCGGCGGGGTCTGTGGCGAGATTGCCTGTCTGCATAAGGACCTCCTGATATTCTTAATTCGCCGAATTGCAAAAATAAAATTTGCTATTTTGCGAAAATAAATGGAAATTAAACACAATATACCACGCTTTTTCACAAAAAAGCAAGGAGGTTTTGTAAAAAATGTCAAAGAAAAAGCTGGCGTCTTTTTTGCTTTATATGGCTGCAAATCAGCACTGCCGACGGCAGCGAAAAACAGGAGGTATAAAGAGATGGAAGAAAAACGCAGCCGCACTCCCCTGGACCTGGAATCGACCGAATACGATGTGGCCGATGTCGGTAAGCTGGATTACCGGCTGGAGGCAGGGAAAAAAGACGCAATCTTTTTCCATGCGCTGGGCATCATCTGCACGATCTTAGCCACGATCTGGATGTATGCCTTCGGAACGGGAGACCCCACGCAGATGAAATATTTTCTGGGAATGCCCATGTGGATATCCGGAGCCATTGTGATTTATCTGGTGATGTTTGTGATCGGTATGGTCTACTTGTCTCGCTGGGAGGAATTCCCCTTGACGGCACGCTTCAAAGGAAAGAATCAAAAGGGAGGTAAGCAGGCATGAGTTATGATCTGGGCGGATTTTTCATCAGCGCGTCCACGTCCCGGACGATGCTGGTGATCTTTGCGGTCTACACCGTTATTATCGTTGGCTTTGGTTTTTATATCAAGTATCAGTCCCGAAAGGGCAGTCAGGACGGCCTGGCCTCCTTCCTGACGGGCGGCGGCGGTCTGGGCGCCTTTGCCATCGCCATGATCGCGGCTACCAACTCCATGGCAGGCGGCACCATGGTCTCCGCGCCGGGCCTGGGCTATGCGGTGGGCTTTACGGCGGCCCTCGTCTACTATGCGGGATTTCTGACAGCGGCCTACGGCCTGGGCAGCGTGGGACGGAAAGTGGCCATCCTCCGGGACCGCACCGGCGCTGTGACGTTCCAGCAGCTGCTGGGCCTGCGGTTCCAGTCCAAAAAGGTGGTGGCGGCCCTGGCACTGACCGGTGCCTTTGGCCTGACATTCTTTGCCACCGGGCAAATTACCGCCGGCGCCAAGGTCTTTGCCGCAGTCACCGGTTCCAACGCCTATTATCTGGGCATCCTGCTGGTTATTATCATCACAGTGATCTATACCCTCTCCGGCGGCATCAAGTCCATGGCCAAGGTGGCCTCCATCCAAGGCGTTATCATGCTGCTTGCGACCTTCTCTATCATCGGCGTGCTCGTTGCCACCAATGTGAAAGAGTATGGCAGTGTCCGGGCCACCATGGAGTATCTGGGAAATACCTTCCCCGGCGCGATCCAGGCACAAACGGCCTTCAGCTTCTGGAACGCTTTGGGTACGGCACTGTTCGCCGGTGTGGGTCTCGGCGTTTTGCCCCACGCTCTGTCCGTGACCATGACCTATAACAACCATAAAAAGCTGAAGCAGGGCATCATGATCTCCTGCTGTGTCTTTACTTTGGTCCAGGGCATCATGTGCTTCACCGGCCCCCTGGCCTATGCGGTCAATCCCAACCTGACTGTCCGGGATTACGCGACGATCTTCACCGCTACCACTCTCCTGCCATCCTGGGTGGGCGGCATCATTTTCTGCGGTATTTTTGCTGCCATTCAGTCCTCCATCGCCGGTATGTGCATGGCGGGCGCCACGGTCCTTGCAAAGGATTTCATCGTCACCTGCTTCAAGCCCAATGCTTCCGATAAGGAACAAAGCCGCATCAATACCATCTGCATCCTGGGCATTGCCTTGGTGGCCACTCTCATTGCGCTGAAGCCCTCCGACCTGTCTCAGTATATCATCAATTTTGCCTGCGGCGCCATCTGCTCTGCCTGGTACTTCCCGGTGCTTTGTGGTATGTATTGGAAAAAGGCGACTGCCAAGGGTGTGTTCGCCTCTACGGTCGGCGGCTTTGCGGCATATGTGGTATGCTATTTCCTCTCCAGTGTCATTCCATCCACCAAGGCATGGTGGGCGGCCAATCTGGGCGGGGTCAACTCCTTTGTGCCCGCCTGGATCATTGCCCTGGTGCTGCTGGTGGGCGTGAGCCTTGCCACCCAGAAAGACCGGGTGAAGCTGGGCTATTTCCAGGTGTTCTTCTGCGAGGACTATGATGAAAAATATGCGAAAGTGGATACGCTGAAAGACTGAGAGGAGACAAGGAAGACAATGATTAAGAGCAAGGATAACTTTTTCCAGGTCAGTGACGGCGCCTGGATCTACTTTGAGGATTACGGCAAGGACAAGGGCGATCCCATTGTGATCCTGCACGGCTTTTTGTGTTCCTCCAAATTCTTTTATAAAAACATTGAAGGACTGTCTGCCAATCACCGGCTGGTGCTGGTGGATTGGCGGGGACACGGCTCCTCCTCCAAATGCCTGCACAATCTGACCATGGACCGCTGCGCCAAGGACATCCATGAACTGATCGAACACCTGGGGCTGGAAAACGTGACGCTGCTGGGCTGGTCCATGGGCAGCAGCGTGGTCATGGAGTATTACGAGCAGTTCGGCAATGACCACCTGAAGAAGATCGGCGTCATTGACAGCGCGTTGTATCCCTTCTCACCGGAGGAGTGGAACAGCCACTCCCTGGCGGGCTTCAATATGGACGGCATGACCGCTGTGCTGGAAAATGCCATGACGAATCACGACGGCTACACCCGGGGCTTTACCCGTATGTGCTTCCATGAGCCTCCCTGCCAGGAAGATGAGGATTGGGTCAGCACGGAGATGAAAAAACTGCCGGTGTACATCGCTTTCGCCCTGTACAATGATTTCCTGTTCCAGGATTATACGGCGACGCTGCCCAAGATCGATATCCCCCTGCTGATCTGCTGCGCCAAAAGCCCGGCGATCCCAAGAGGCCTTGAGATGGGCCGCTATTACCGGGACCTGGTGGGCGGAAACTGCTGCTTCCATGAATTCCACGACCTGGGCCATGTGATGTTCCTGGAGGACCCGGAGCAGTTCAATGAGACCGTGCTGTACTTTGTGGAAACGTATACCCGGAGCTGAAATCCCGATTGCAATTTAAGCGGTTCTGCTGCAAAATAAGATTACCCATCGAGAGGGGGTCCGGCTTTACAGAAAGGCCGGGTCCCCTCCTCCTCATTACGTTATATGTATTCATTGTTTTTTGGGAGGCGGATGCTATGGAACAGAGAAAACAACTGCGGGCACTGGTGGAGGCGCCGGAGATCCTGGTGCTGCCGGGGGCTTATGACGCTCTTAGCGCCAAGATCATGGAACAAGCGGGCTTTGACGGCGTGTATTTCACTGGCTACGGACAGTCGGCCAGCAGCCTGGGAATGCCGGATGTGGGTCTTCTGACCATGACGGAGATGACGGAGCGGGCGGCACGCACTGCCGCTGCGCTGACGGTGCCCCTGGTATGTGACGGAGACACCGGCTTCGGCAACGCGGTCAACGTGGTCCGCACCGTCCGGGAATACGAGCGGGCCGGCGCCGCAGCCATTCAGTTGGAGGACCAGACCTTTCCCAAAAAGTGTGGCCATATGACGGGCCGGCAGGTGATCCCGGCGGAGGAGATGGCGGAAAAGCTTCGGGCGGCTGCCGCTGCCCGGCAGGACCCGGACTTCCTCATCATTGCCAGGACCGACGCCCGGACCACCCTGGGCGTGGAGGAGGCCATCCGCCGGGCGCAACTGTACGCGGAGGCGGGGGCGGACCTGCTGTTCGTGGAATCCCTGGAGAGCGCTGAGGAAATGCGAGAGGTGAACCGCTGTCTGCCGCTGCCCACGGTGGCCAACATGGTGGAGGGCGGCCGTTCTCCGGCCCTGACGGCGGCGGAGCTTCAGGAACTGGGCTATGCGGTGGCGCTGTTCCCGGTGGCCTCTGTATATGCCGCTGCCTGGGCGGTGCGGGGACTGGCGGACACCCTGCGGCGTACCGGCACTACCGCCGGCTGGAGCGGCCAGATGATGGATTTCGCGGATTTCAACCGCCTGGTCGGCCTGGAGGAGATCCGCCGGCTGGAGCGGGGGGACCTCTCCGGCCTGTAAAGCAGGCCTTGACGGCGGGAGGCCGGAACTCGTATGATGGAGGAAAACTTGGGGGAGGGAACATGCCGTGATCGATATGTCTGGCCTGCTGGCAAAGCAGGGACAGCTATTCTTGCTGCTGGCCCTGGGCCTGCTGTTCAAACGAAAAAAGATCTTGGATGATGGATTCCGCCGGGGATTGACGGACCTGATCATCAAGCTGGTGTTGCCGTGCAGCATCCTCCAGTCCTTCTGCATGGATTTCAACGGCCAGGTCCTGCGGCAGACCTGGGAGATCCTGGCGGTGTCCACGGCCATTCAGCTGGGGTGTTGGCTGCTGGCACTGGTATTGTACCGGCGGCGGGAACCGTCCAAGCGCCCGGCACTCCAGTACGCCACTTTATGCTCCAACGCCGCCTTTTTGGGTTCTCCGGTGGTGGACGGCATTTTCGGAAGCCAGGGGCTGCTGCTCTCCTCCATTTACCTGACGCCCCAGCGCATTGCCATGTGGACGGTGGGCCTGGGCTTTTTTACTCAAAACAGCGGCCGGAAGCTGTGGAAGAAGGTCCTGGGCAACCCCTGTATCGACGCGGTGTTTCTGGGCCTTGTGCTGCTGCTGACCCAATGGCAGCTGCCGCAGGTGCTGGGGAATACCATCCAGTCTGTGGGTGGCTGCAACACCGCCCTTTCCATGTTCCTCATCGGCATGATCTGCGCGGATGTGGACTGGAGAGATTTCCTGGACCGGGATTCCCTGTATTTTTCCGCTGTCCGCCTGGTGCTTATCCCGGGGCTTGTGCTTCTGGGCTGCCGTCTGGCCGGCACGGGGGAACTGGTCACAGGCGTTTCCGTGGTGCTGTCGGCCATGCCCGCCGGCGGGACCACTGCCATCCTGGCCGCCAAATACGGCGGAAACGCTCGCTTCGCCGCCGGCTGCGTCACGGTGTCCACGCTGCTGTCTCTGCTGGCGATCCCCGCCTGGTGCCTGGTTTTGCAAATGATATGACAGGGCAGGTATAAGGATATGCTGAGGTGTATGATGGCAAAATGCTGACTGATTTTTTAAAGTACTGAATAATTTTTTTGAAATTGTTGTGATTCACGAAATTAAAGACGATTTTCGTCGATGTTTTGTGCGTTTAACGTAATTGACAAAACGACGAATGGAGACTATGATAATGAAAACGCAAGGACGCGAGGATGTTTTTCATCCGCGCGTCTTTCGCTTTTTAGGGAGATTTTACATTGAGGAGGCACCATTATGAAAAGAAGATTTTTGAGTATCCTGCTTGCCGGATGCCTGACCGCGTCCTTGACCGCCTGCGGCGGAACGAAGGAGGAGAGCGCCGCACCTGCTGAAAGTGGTGATTCCGCCAGCGGTGAACCCATCCTGCTGGGCACCATTTCCCCCAATACCGGCAACCTGGCCGCCTACGGCACCGCCATCATGAACGGCGTGAACCTGGCTGTGGAGGAGATCAACGCCGCCGGCGGTGTGCTGGGCTCCCAGATCCAGGTCATCAATGCCGATGACCAGGGCGACCCCACTGAGTGCATGAACGCCTTTAACTCTCTGGTGTCCCAGGGCGTGGGTCTCATCGTTGGCTCCTGCACGTCCAGCTGCACCTCCGCCATCACCGACAGCGCCAATGAGGAGGAAGTGGTCCTGACCTCTCCGTCCTCCACCGCTGATTCTATTACCACCGAGGATGACTACGTGTTCCGTGCCTGCTACGCCGACAGCTTCCAGGGTGCCATCGCCGCCGCCTATGCCAAGCAGGCGGGCTACGCCAAGGTGGGCGTCGTGTACTGCGCCGCCGATACGTACTCCAAGGGCCTGTACGATTCCTTCTCCGCCGCCTGTGAGGAGTACGGCGTGGAAGTGGCCGCCGTGGAGTCTACCGCTTCCATGGATGTGCAGGATTACACCAACCAGTTCGCCGCCATGGTGAACGCTGGCGTGGAGTTGGTGTACGCGCCTTATTACTATGATGTTATCGGCCCCTATCTGGTCACTCAGGCACGTGCCGCCGGCTATACCGGCATCATCATGGGTGCTGACGGCTATGACGGTGCTCCCTCCTATGTGGTGGAAGGCGCCGACCTGACCGCTTTCAATAATGTTTACTGGACAAACCACTATGACCCCGCCGACCAGTCCGCTCTGGTGCAGAATTTCGTTAAGGCTTTCCAGGATAAATACGGCGAGACCCCCATTGCCATGTCCGCTCTGGCATATGACTGCGTGTACATGTACAAGACCGCCATCGAAGCCGCTGGCTCCGCTGACCCCGCCGCCGTCCGTGACGCCATGGCCGACACCTCTCTCACCTATGAGTGCGTGACCGGCACCTTCACACTGGACGAGAGCGGCACTCCCGTCAAGGGCGCTACCATCGTCTCCTTCGTTTCCGATGGCTCCGAGGTCACTACCACGCTGGTGGATGTGGTCAAGGAACTGCCCGAGGCCTGATCTTTGCGGCATACGCTGACAATCGGATAAACACTCTGCAATGGAGCAGAGGAGGCGCGCCCGACACCGGACGCCGCCTCCTCTGTTTGCTTTTTAGAAGGAAGAGAAAGAAAGGGGAGACCCAATCGTGAGTACATTCATCCAGACGTTGGCCGTGGGGCTCCGCCTGGGCAGCATTTACGCCCTGGTGGCACTTGGATATACCATGGTCTACGGTATCATCCGCCTTATCAACTTCGCCCATGGCGATTTCATCATGGTGGGCGGCTATACCATGATCTTCACCGTTCCCATGGCGACGGCGCTGGGCCTGCCGGCCTGGGCCGCCGTGCTGGCGGCCATCGTGGTGTGCGCCCTGGTGGGCATGGGCACGGAGCTCATCGCTTACCGTCCTGTGCGGAAAAAGGGCACCAATATGACCGCCCTTATTACCGCCATCGCCATGAGCTTATTTTTGGAAAACCTGGCCCAGGCCATTCCGGCCATCGGTCCGAACCCCAAGGTCGCAAGCCAAATCTTTACTGCCGGCGGCCTGCGTATTGCCGGCGTGACCTTGGAATATACGACCCTGCTCACCATTGTCATCAGCGCCGTTGTCATGGTGGTGCTGTACGAGTTCACCCAGAAGACCCGGCTGGGCCGGGCCATGCGGTGCGTCTCCGAGGACAAGGAGGCCGCCACCCTTATGGGCATCAACGTCAACCACACCATTCTCTCCACCTTTGCCATCGGCTCGGGCCTCTCGGCCGTGGCCGCACTGATGTACATGGCCCAGTATCCCAAGATCTATACCACCATGGGTTCTCTCCTGGGCCTGAAGGCTTTTGTGGCGGCTGTCCTGGGCGGCATCGGCATCATTCCCGGCGCCGTGCTGGGCGGTGTGGTCATTGGTCTGGTGGAGTCCTTTACCACCAGCTACATCTCCTCCAGCATGGCGGACGCGTTTGTGTTTTTGATCCTCATTGTTGTGCTGATCCTGAAGCCCGCCGGCATTATGGGTAAGAATGTGGGTGAAAAGGTATGAAGAAAAATAGAACGAAGCAGGGCTACCTGCTCAATACCATCGTCATCGTTGTCCTGTTTGCCCTCTTTCAGGTGCTGACAGCTTCCATGGGCGGCAGCGGCTCTTTCAAGCTGGTGCTGGCCCCCTGCCTTTGGCAGTGCTGCTACCTCATCATCCTGGCCACATCGCTGAACTTGGTGCTGGGCTTTCTGGGGCAGCTGTCCTTGGGCCACTGCGGCTTCATGGCTATCGGCGCGTATACGGCGGCGTTGTTGAGCCTGGCCTGTGAGCGCACCGGTGTGTTCGGGGACAAGGGGAGTCCTGAGTTTTTGGCGGTCCTCATCGCCTGTATTCTGGCGGCGGGTCTGCTGGCGGCCCTGGTGGGCCTGCTGGTGGGTATTCCCGCCCTGCGGCTGAAGGGCGACTACCTGGCCATCATCACCCTGGGCTTCGGTATGATCATCGTCAACATCATCAACAACCTTCCCTTCTGCGGCCAGGATGGCCTGAGCCTGGGCTCCGCGTCTTCGTCGCTGTATAAAAACGGCCTGGGCTTCGGCAGCAAGGGTAAGGTCAGCTTTTTGTGGGTGGCCCTCCTAGTGACACTGATCTGCCTTGTTATGATGTTCATGTTCATCCGCTCCAAGTACGGCCGTGCCATCCGTGCCATCCGGGATGACGAGATCGCCGCCTCCGCCTCCGGCATCAACACATCTTTTTATAAAATTATGACGTTCTCCTATTCCGCCTTTTTCGCTGGTGTGGCCGGGGCACTGTACGCCTGTGCCAACGCCACGCTGTCCACGTCCTCCTTCGCCTTCTCCAACGGCGGCATCCTGAACTCCACGTTCATCGTGGTCATGGTGGTGCTGGGCGGTATGGGCTCTTTGACGGGCTCCATCGTGGCGGCGGTCATCATGTTCCTGGTGAACTACCAGATCAAAAACGGAACCTGGGTGACGGCGCTGCCGGCGGCGGTGCAGGGCGTGTTCCAGTATCCCATGCTGGTGTATGCCATCGTGCTGATCGTGGTCATTATGTTCCGGCCCAAGGGGATTTTTGGCTCCTATGAGTTTTCCCTCGTCAACCTGGGACGGGATCTGAAAGCCGTCCGGCTGCGGAAGGCCGCGGAGCGGGCGGAGCGGAAGGAGGTGAAGGCACATGCCTGAGAAGAAAATGCCTGTCTTGGAGACAAAGAAGCTGGGCATCACCTTCGGCGGATTGAAGGCCGTGCAGGACTTCAACATCCAGATCTACCAGGGAGAGCTGGTGGGCCTCATCGGTCCCAACGGCGCTGGTAAGACCACCGTATTCAATATGCTCACCGGCGTGTATGTTCCCACCGAGGGCACCGTCCTTTTGAACGGCGTGCCCCTGAACGGCAAAAAGACCCACCAGTTCGTGGCCGCCGGCGTGGCCCGGACCTTCCAGAACATCCGCTTGTTCAAGCAGATGACGGTCATTGAAAACGTGAAGACGGCCTTCACCAAGGATATCCGGTACAATATGCTGGACGCTACGTTCCGCACCCCCAAGTTCTGGAAGGCGGAAAGGGAGATGACGGAAAAAGCCATGGACCTGCTGGCCATCTGCCACCTGGAGGACAAGGCGGACGTCATTGCCGCCAACCTTCCTTACGGCCAGCAGCGGAAGCTGGAGATCGCCCGGGCCCTGGCTACCAATATGAAAGTGCTGCTGCTGGATGAGCCCGCCGCCGGCATGAACCCCACGGAAACGGCGGAGCTGCTGGAGTGCATCAACACCATTCGGGACCGCTTCGGCGTGGCGATTCTGCTGATCGAGCATGACATGGCACTGGTCATGAACGTATGCGAACGCATCCAGGTCATCGACTACGGCCAGACCATCGCTTCCGGCCTGCCGGAGGAGATCGCCAACAATCCCAAGGTCATCGCGGCCTATCTGGGCGAATAAGGAGGGAGAACCATGCTGGAAATCAAAGACCTGAATGTCTTTTACGGAGCCATCCACGCCCTGAAGGGCATCTCCTTCACCGTGGGCGACGGCGAGCTGGTGTCCCTCATCGGCGCCAACGGCGCCGGCAAGACCACCACGCTGCATACCATCTCCGGCCTGCTGACCGCCGCCTCCGGCTCCATTACCCTGGACGGCAAGGATCTGCAGAAGGTGGCGCCCAACACCATCATTGGCCTGGGCCTTGCCCATGTGCCGGAGGGCCGCCATGTGTTCGCCCGCATGACCGTGGAGGAAAACCTCCGCATGGGCGCCTACATCGTTAAGGACCAGAAAAAGATCGCGGAGAACCTGGAAAAGGTTTATCACCACTTCCCCCGGCTGAAGGAACGCTACCGCCAGCTGGCGGGCACGCTGTCCGGAGGTGAGCAGCAGATGTTGGCCACCGGCCGGGCCCTCATGACGGACCCCAAGATCGTGCTGATGGATGAGCCGTCCATGGGCCTTTCCCCGCTGTTGGTAAAGGAGATCTTCGCCATCATCCAGGAGCTCCATAAGAGCGGCATCACCATTTTGCTGGTGGAGCAGAACGCGAAAATGGCCCTGGCGGTGGCTGATCGGGCCTATGTTCTGGAGACCGGCACCATTTCCATGGAAGGCAAGGCCTCCGACCTGGCCGCCGACGACCGGGTCCGCAAGGCATACCTGGGCGCGTAAGGAGGGAAAACGTATGGATAAGTTTGTCATCACGGTGGCCCGAGAGACCGGCAGCGGCGGCCATGACATCACCCGCAAGCTGTCAGATGCCCTGGGTATCCCCTACTATGACCGGGACCTGCTGCGCAAGGCCTCCGAGGTCAGCGGCATCCATGAACGTCTTTTCGGCGCCGCAGACGAGCGCATTGGTCTGAAGGAGATGCTCTCTGCGGCGGAGAAGATCTACACCGGTGAGATCCTGCCGCCGGACAGCGATGATTACATTTCTACCCGAAACCTGTTCAGCTTCCAGGCCAAGATCATCAAGGAACTGGCGGACACGGAGAGCTGCATCATCCTGGGCCGCTGCGCCAATTATCTGTTGATGGACCGGCCCAACGTGCTGAAGGTGTTCATCCACGCTCCCATTGAGGCACGGGAGGCCCGGGTGGCCTCCTACTCCCTGGCCTGGAGCGCCCGAGAGGTATCCCGGCACATCCGGGTGGAGGATAAGCGCCGCTCTGCCTATTACCACTACTATACCGGCGAGGAATGGCGGGATGTGGCTGCCTATGATCTGAGCCTGGATTCCGAGGCCCTGGGCGAGGAGGGCTGCGTGGAAATGGTTAAAAAGGCCCTGCCCTTGTTTTGCAAATGATCCGCGGACAGCAAACGCCCCGTGCTGAAAAGCACGGGGCGTTATTTTTCCGTCAGCGGTGCTCCGCCGGCTGGGCGGGAGCTTCCTCCAGGAGAGCCTCCGGGGCCACGCCAGTGCTTTTGGCGGGAAGGGCCTTGCGGGGCCGGGAAGGCGGCGTGGTGCGCCAGTGGCGGCTGGTCTTGTTGAACAGCGGCTCGCAGACACACAGCACGGCGGGCATGAGGAAAATGCTCACCAGGGCGGAGATGAGGGCCCCTCGGGCCAGCATGACGCAGATGGCGCCGATGAGGTCGATGGAGGATACGAAGGACACACCCAAAGTAGCGCAGAACAGCACCAGGGCGCTGGTGACAATGGAAGCGTCGGAGGCGTCGGCTGCCGCTCGGATGGCCTCCATCCGGGGCCGCCCCTTCCGCAGCTCCTCCTGGAACCGGGAGGTCATGAGGATGGCGTAATCCACCGTGGCGCCCAGCTGGACGCAGCTGATAATGGTGGGGGCGATGAAGGGAATAGAGGTACCGGTGAAATAGCAGCAGCCCTGGTTGATGAAAATGGCCAGCTCAATGGTGGCCACCAGCACCGCCGGGATGGTGATGGACTGGAACACGATAGCGATGATGAGGAAAATGGCCGCGATGGAGATGTAGTTGGTGACAGTGAAGTCCACGGCGGTGGTGTCGATCAGATCCCGGTACATGGCGCCCTCGCCGGTGATCATGGCTTCCGGGTCGTATTCGTGAAGAATGGCGTTCATGCTGTCCAACTGGCCGGATACCTGGTCCGTGGCCGGCTCATAGCTGGAGTTTACCATCATCAGTTGGTAGCCGCCCTGCTTTAAAAGATCCCGCACCTCAGAGGGAATGAAAAAGTCCGGGATGCCGGTGCCAAGAATGCTGTGGTAGGACACCACGGAGGTGACGCCGGGCACCGCCTCCAGACGATCCTCCATCTCACCCATCTCCCCGGCGGACAGGTCATCCCGCAGCACGATGAAGTGGGAGGTGGCCATGTCGAAGTCGTCCGTCAGTCTTTCGTTGCTGACGATAGAGGGCAGGTCCCGGGGTAGGGATTCGTCCAGCTTGTAATAGACATCGGCATGATTCTGAGAGTAGACCGCCGGGAAAAACAGCAGCACCGCCAGGACTGCCAGCGGCACCCGCCGCCGGAGAATAAAGCCATTGAGGCGGTGAAAGCTGGGGATGAGGGTCTTGTGCTTGTGCTTGTCAATCTGCTTATCGAAAATGAGCACCAGGCTGGGCAGCACCAGAATGACGGTGGCCACGCCCAGCACCACGCCCTTGGCCATGACGATGCCGATGTCCCGGCCCAGGGTCAGCTGCATAAAGCACAGCGCCAGAAAGCCGGCGATGGTGGTGAGGCTGGAGCCGGACAGGGAGCGGAAGGCCGCAATGATGGCCTGGGCCATGGCGTCCCGCTTGTCGTCATAATGGAGCCGTTCCTCCTCGTACCGGCGGTAGAGAAAGATGGAGTAATCCATGGTGACGCCCAACTGCAAAACCGCCGCAATGGCCTTGGTGATATAGGAGATCTCTCCCAAGAAGATGTTGGTGCCGAAGTTGTACACCACGGCCATGCCGATGCTGGCCAAAAACACCAGGGGCAGTACGGTGGATTCCAGCGTCACGCTCATGGCAAGCAGGGCCAGCAGCACCGCAAGGCCCACGAACAGGGGAAGCTCGCTGTCCATCACATCTCGGGTGTCCTTGATGACCACGGAGAAGCCGGCCAGGAAGCACTTTTCGTTGCAGATGCTCCGCACGTTCTCAATGGCCTGCATGGTCTCGTCAGAGGCGCCGGGGTGGTCATACTGGATGATCATCATGGTGGCGTCACCGGAGAAGAACATATCCCGGAAGCTGGCGGGGATCATGTCCGTGGGGATCTGGATGCCCACCAGGTTGCTGATCCAGATGGCGTTGGAAACGCCGGGAACGTCCCGAATGGCGTTCAGCAGGTCATTGGTATAGCCTGCCGGCATTCCGTCCACCACCAGCATACTGGTGGCGGCCATCTGGAAGGGGTCCTCCAGCAGCTGCTCTCCCTGAGAGGAGGGCAGGTCCTGGGGTAGATACGAAAGGATATCATAGTTGATACGGGTGGCGGCAAAGCCAATGATGGAGGGAATGAGCATCAGCACGGCGATAGTGGCCACCAGCTTGGGTTTTCGCGTCAGCTTATGGGCGATTTTTTCGATCACGGGAACAACACCTATCCTTTCCCCGCATCAGTGGAAGATGCCGGTGATGGCTGCCCAGAAATCCTTGAACATCTGGGCCACCCGGCTCCAGAAGGTGCCTTTGTCGGAGCCGGCTTTGGCGGTCTCCTCGGTGTCCTGCTTTTCCACCTTGATCTCTTGGGAGCGGATGATGACCTGAATGCTCTGGGGAGCGGGATTTTCCGCAGAGGTCAGGGAGATGGCTTCGGCGGTGGCGTCCATGTTCAGGAGGTTGTCAATGCCGCCGGTATGCTCATCCCAGGTATCCTCGATGATGGAATTGATGCTGCTCTTGGCCTCCTTTACGTCGTTGGTGGTGGAGAGGCCGCTGGCCGCCTGCCGCAAAGCGGAGGCCAGACCGGAGAGCGTCTGCTTCGTGCCGGCGTCCAGCTGGGTGCCGGAGGTTTTCAGCAGGGCTTCCGCATCGGATGCCAACTGCTCGCTGTCCCGGACGGTGGCGGCGGCGGTGACACTCAGGTCCTCCAGGGTTTTGAGGGTCTCCTGGGCAGTGGGCTCATAGTCGTTGAGAATGGTGCGCAGGTCGCCGGTGCTGTCCAGAATGCTGCGCAGCTTTTTGGAGCTGTGGCGGATGGAGGCGGAGAGGTCATCGGCGTCATCCAGCAGGTCTGTCAGTTCATCCATATCCCCGCACAGGTCTGCCAGCTTGCCCACCACGGTGGCAGTGGGACCGGCCACCTGCTCCAGGGCGTCGCTGACGCCGCTGGTGGTGGCGTTCAGCTGACCCAGCAGGCCGTCGATGGTGTCGGAGTGGTCCAGAAGGAACTCAAAGGCCTCCGGGTCGGAGGACCAGGAATCATAAATGGCGGCCAGCCCCTTGGCGGCCTCGCTGCCGCCGCCGGTCAGAAAGGCCTGACGGTACTGGTCATAGCCCGGTGTCTCCTGGGTAATGCCGTTTTGGGCGGCATACTGCTGCCACAGAACCTCGCAGGCGTATTCATAAAAGCTGTCCATGCCGCTTGCCTGGAAACCAGGCTCCATGGCTTTTACCCGGGGCAGGTTTTCCCGGATGGCGTCAATGTCCTGACCCTCCAGAGGGGATTTCACAGAGGGGATGCGGTCAAGACTGTCCAAAGCGTTTTCCAGGTTCTGAAGGCTCTTTTTCATGCCGGCGGCGTCGTGGATCAGCTGGCGCACGTCATCGCTGTCCTCCAGGTTCTCTAAAGCGTCCTCCAGATCCTCCAGCTGGTCTTGCAGGGACAGGGCGGTATCCGTCATGGTGTTCAGCACCACCTTGGCGTCCGTGACCGCCTGGCTGGCGGAGCGGACCTGCTCCGCCACTGGGTCCAGCAGGGCGGCGATACCTGTCAGGTCCTCCCGCAGGGTGTCGGTGCCGTCGTAGATGGCCCCCTTGCCGTTGGAGATGGTGTCCCGGGCCTGGTTCAGCTGGTCCAGGCCGTTGGCGGTGGCGTACAGGCTGCCCTCCATGTTGCCGAAGGCGTCCAGCAGGGTGTCCAGGCTGTCGGACAGCTTGTGGTAGTCCTCCTCCAATTCATCCTTCCGGTCGCTGAGCTTGGAGATCTCCTCCAGCTGGCTGAGAGTGGCGGGCACCATCATGAAGGTCATGCCGCCGAAGGAGAAGTCCTCGGCGCCCACCCGTATGGTGAAGTGCTGTTCCTCTCCGGGAAAAGCCAAAAACAGCACCGCCCGCAGGTTGCCCACCAGCTGCACCTGGGCACCGGGGGCCTCCAGAGACAAAATATCGTCCTGGTTGAACAGGGCCATGGCTTCCAGGGTATAGTTGTTTTTGGCGTACTCACTGGCGCTTTCGTTTGGGATGGCGTCCACGGTGATCTCTACCACGCCGGTCTTGCCCGCCAGGTCCTCTGCCTTGGTGGGCACGCCGTTGAGGGTATAATGGATGGACAGAGTCCAGGGCAGGGCCTCAAAGGGCGCCGAAGTCTTTCCCTCAAAGTAGAAGTGGGAGGGGGCGCTGCCCGGGTCAAAGCGGAAGGTGGTGACGCCGTTTTGCACCGTGGGCTCCGTGTGGTCCGTCAAATTCACCACCTGGTCGTATGTACCGTGGTCCGTCAGGGTGTCGGCGCCGTTGAGGATGTAGCTCTTGACCACGCTGCCCTCTGTCAGGTTGCCGTAATAGTCCAAAGTGGCATAATAGGCCTCGTCGCAGATGGGGGCCACGCCGTCACCAATGGGTTCCGCAGCGGCGGCGGGAACCACACAGGCGGCTGCCAGGGTCAAAGCGGTGGCCAGAGCCAGCAGGCGGCGGGGATGCAGTTGTTGGATCATAAAAAATGCTCCTTTCAATAATCAACAAATGTTGAATAATAAAAAGATGTTGATTTATTTTTCGGGAGAGATTATAATACGGTCAACAGAAAAAAACAAGGGACACATTCCCGGTTTTGTCTAAAGGAAAACGGAGCGTGCCTGAAAGGAGAACCTGCGCTATGGAAAAACAGTCGGAAGACCGCCGTTCCCGCCGGTCCCGGCGGCTTTTGAAGGAAGGCCTTTTGCAGCTGATGCAGGAAAAGCGGTTTTCGGAGATCACCGTCCGGGATATCACGGAGCGGATGGACCTGAACCGGGGGACCTTTTACTTGCACTATCCGGACACGGCGGCTCTGCTGCAAAGCGTGGAGGAGGACATGCTGGAGGAGGCCCAGGTCCTGGTGGACGCCCATATGGCCGAGAGCACAGCGGAGCGGACGCTGCGGCCGGTGCTGCTGCCGATTTTGGACTATGTAGTGGAGCACCGGACCACCATTGGGACGCTGCTGGACAGCAATTCCGCCAGCGGCTTCGTGGGCCGGCTCCAAAAGCTCATCTATTGCAACGGCTCCCGCCTGACGGAGGCCTGGTTCCGGAATGTGTCCCCGGAGCAGATGGACTATTTGATGAGCTTTATTACCTATGGCCTCATCGGTCTTGTAAAAGAGTGGTTTGGCCGGGGAATGGACCTGCCAGGGGAGGAACTGGTGTCCATGGCGGACCGGCTGGCCCAGGGGGCGGCGGAAGAACTGCTCCGGGCGCGAAAAAAGGACTGTTCCTGTTGAACAGTCCTTTTTATATAGTGGAAATCTCAGGCGGTGACCCGGTGCAGCAGGGCGGAGGCCTGCTCCAGAGCGTCCATGACAGGGATGGTGTAATCCTCCTGCTCAATGCTCAGGGAACCGTCATAGCCGGTGGCCCGCAGGGCCTCCACGAACCGGCGCCACCAGGCCTCGTCGTGGCCGGTGCCGGGGGTGACAAAGTTCCAGGAACGGGTCTTGAACTCCAGTACGCCCTTGGTGTCCAGCATGGTGTTGACGGCGCTGGCGGGCTCCGTCCGCACATCCTTGATGTGGACGTGGTAGATGCAGTCGGACAGGGCGTCGATCATGGCCAGCGGGTCGGCGCCCATCCAGAACAAGTGGCTGGGGTCCATATTCACGCCCACGGTCATGCCCACGGCGGATTGGAGCCGCCGCAGGTTCTCCACATTGTTCACCAGCTGCCAGCCGTGGAACTCCAGGGCGATACGTTCCACGCCGTGGCGCTTGGCCTGAGTCACCAGCTTTTCCCATTGGGGAATGGCAACCTCCCACTGGTAGCGGAGAATGCCCTCCGTCTCCGGAGGCCAGCTGGTCACGATCCAGGTGGGGGTCCGGTCCTCGGCGCAGCCGCCGGGCAGGCCGCTCATCATGACAACAGTCTTGAGGCCCAGCTGCTCCGACAGCAAAAAGGTCTTTTCCACCACATCCCGGTCCCGGGCACCCTTTTCGCCGGGGAACAGGGGATTGCCGGAGCAGTTGAGGGCGGAGATGGCGAGGCCGTTGGCCTCCAGTGTGTCCAGAAGTTCCCGGCGCTTGCCGGCGTCTGTGGTCAGGGCATCCAGGTCGATGTGGGGAGCGGGAGACCAGTTGCCGCAGCCAAGCTCCACCTGCTCCAGCCCCAGCTTCCGGCACACGGCTGCCGCCTCCGGAAAGGACAGATGGGCCAGGCTATCAGTTACCAATCCTAGTTTCATGGGATGGACCCTCCTTTGAATATATGGCGTTTTTCCCAGCTTATCACACCCGAAAACAAAAATCCACAGGAAACCGTGCGGGTTTTTCTTGACGGAAAACGGACCGTGGATGTATCGTAGAGACAAGAGGGGCATCTCCCCCAATTTATGGAACCAGGAGGAAAACACCATGGGTTGTTTTTACTGCGATGAACACCACGAAGGCCGGGAGGCTATTATGTTCAAGGTCGGCGAGATGAAGGCCGGTACGCTGTACCTGTTCAAGGACCAGGCCCATAAGGGCCGCTGTGTGCTGGCACTGAAGAGCCATCACCGGGAGCTGTGGGAGTGCGAGCCTCAGGAGCGGGCGGATTTCGCTGAAGACCTGGCCCGGGCCTCCAAGGCCATTCAGGACCTGTGGGGCTGCACAAAGCTGAATCTGGGCTCCTTCGGCGATACCAATCCCCATCTCCATTTCCACATTGTGCCCAAGTATGAGGGCGGCTTTGAGTTTGGTGGAAACTTTGAGATCACCAACCCCCAGCCGGTCCATCTGACGGAGGAGGAGTACCGGGAGATGATCGGATCACTGAAAGAAAAATTGGCTATCTAATCGTTTAGCTTGAAAAGTGCGGCAGAAATGCCGCACTTTTTTTGACATCCTACGCAAATTTTTGCAAAATTTCTCTTTCCCGGATAGGACAGTTGTGATAGAATGCTGTTCGTGAAATTGTTCCTTTCGAGAAAGGTGGTAATCAATATGAGAAAGACCAAGATCGTCTGCACCCTGGGACCTGCCACGGACCGGGAGGGCGTCCTGCGGGAGATGCTGCTCTCCGGCATGAACGTGGCCCGCTTCAACTTCTCCCACGGTGACCATGCCGGCCACAAGGCACGGCTGGACCAGCTGAAGGCCCTGCGGGAGGAGCTGGATCTGCCTGTGGCCGCCATGCTGGACACCAAGGGCCCCGAGGTGCGGCTGAAGAACTTCAAAAACGGCTCCGCGGAGCTGAAGGAGGGGGCGGAATTCACCCTTTGCACCAACGATGTGGAGGGCGACGAGACCCGCTGCTCCATCACGTATAACGACCTGCCCGGCGATGTGAAGGCCGGTGACGCCATCCTGCTGGATGACGGCCTGGTCCGCATGACCGTACTGGAGACCACGCCCACCACCATCCGCTGCAAGGTGCTCAACAGCGGCGTCATGAAAAACAACAAAGGCGTCAACATCCCCGGCGTTCGCCTGTCCATGCCCTATGTCAGCCAGCGGGACCGGGAGGATATCCTCTTCGGTATCCAGGAGGGCTTTGACTTTATTGCTGCCAGCTTTGTCCGTACCGCCGCCGACATCCGGGAGCTGCGGCAGATCCTGGACCAGAACAACTCCCACATCCGCATCATCGCCAAGATCGAGAACCGGGAGGGCGTCAGCAATCTGCCGGATATCCTGGCCGTGGCGGACGGTATTATGGTGGCCCGCGGCGACATGGGCGTGGAGATCGACTTTACGGAGATCCCTGTCATCCAGAAGGATATGATCGCCCAGTGCGTGGCCTGCGGCAAGCCGGTCATCACAGCCACCCAGATGCTGGACTCCATGGTGGAGAATCCCCGGCCCACCCGGGCGGAGATCACCGATGTGGCCAACGCCATCTATGACGGCACCTCTGCCATCATGCTCTCTGGCGAGACCGCGGCGGGCAAGTACCCGGTGGAGGCGGTCCGCACCATGGATGCCATCGCCCTGCGGACGGAGGCCAACATCGACCGGGCCAAGCCGTTGAGGGTCTCCGGCAAGGAGCGGCTGTCCATCACCACCGCCATGGCCCACGCAGCCTGCACCACCGCCATGGACATCGGCGCCGACGCCATCCTCACTGTCAGCCAGCGGGGCGTCACCGCCCAGATGGTCAGCCGGTTCCGGCCTCAGACCGCCGTGGTGGCCCTGCTGCTGGACGAGCAGGTCCGCCGGCAGATGAGCCTGTACTGGGGCGTGGAGGCCATTATGATGCCCTATGCCAGCAACTCCGACGAATTGGCGGACTTTGCCGTGGAGGCGGCGGAGAAGGCTGGCATCGTGAAAAACGGCGATCTGGTGGTGGTCACCGCCGGCGTACCTGTGGGTGTGGCCGGAACCACCAACATGATCCGCGTCAAGCAGGTGGGCGGCTCCCTCATCAACGCCACCGGCATCGGCGGACAAAAGGCCAGCGGCCGGCTGTGCGTGTGCCGCGTGCTGGATGATGTGGCGGAAAAATTCCGCCCCGGTGATGTGCTGGTGGTGCCTTATACCACCAATGACCTGCTGCCTTATATCCGTCAGGCCGCGGCTGTCATCACGGAGGAGACCAGCACCGACTGCCACACCGCCACTGTGGGCTTGACACTGGACAAGCCTGTCATTGTGGGCGCGGTGGATGCCACCCGCCGCCTGGCAGACGGTACCCAGGTGTCCGTGGACTGCGCCCGGGGCGTGGTCCAGACGCTGCCTGAATAATGAAAAAACGCCGCGGGCCACTTCCAGGTTTGCCCGCGGCGTTTTTAATTTTTGACAGGAGAATACTGATATGCTGATTCGAAGCTATGAGCCGGCGGACTGCGAGACTTTGGCGGAGCTGTTCCGCCGGAGCGTCCACGCTGTCTGCGCCGGGGACTATACGCCAAAGCAGTTGGATGCGTGGGCACTGGGCAGGGTGGACCTTGCGGCCTGGAACCGCTCGTTTTTAGAGCATCACACGTTGGTGGCAGTGGAGGGTGATATCGTGGTGGGATTTGGCGACATGGACCGGACCGGATATCTGGACAGGCTGTTTGTGCACCCGGTTTTTCAACGCCGCGGCATCGCGACTGCCATCTGTGACAGTTTGGAGAATGCTTCCGCCGCGGACCGGTTCACGGTGCACGCCTCCATCACGGCGAAACCGTTTTTTGAAGGCAGGGGCTATCGGACGGTGAAAGCGCGAACGGTCCTCCGGAATGGGGTGCCTCTGACCAATTATCTCATGGAAAAAGCTCCCATCCATTAAGGACGGGAGCTTTTTTCAAATACCCAGGATGATGGTGGCGAACTGGAAATAGATCAGCAGAGAGATGGCGTCCACGATGGTGGTGATGAAAGGAGAGGCCATCACCGCCGGGTCAAAGCCGATCTTCTTAGCCAGCAGCGGCAGAGTACAGCCCACCAGCTTGGCACAGAACACGGTGAAGATCAGCGTACCGCAGACCACCAGCGCCACGGTGGGGGTGACCATGGGGTTATGGAACAGCATCCGGTCAATGAGCATCAGCTTCACGAAGTTGGCCGCAGACAGCACGACACCGCAGGTCAGACCCACCCGCATTTCCTTCCAGATGACCCGGAACAGGTCGGAAAACTCGATCTCGTTCAGGGAGATGCCGCGAATGACGGTGACGCTGGCCTGGGAGCCGCAGTTGCCGCCGGTGTCCATCAGCATGGGGATATAGGCGGTCAGAACGGTAAAAGCTGCCAGCGCGTTTTCAAAGCTGGAGATGATCTGACCGGTGAAGGTGGCGGAGATCATCAGCAGCAGCAGCCAGGGGATACGGGCCTTGAAGGTCTCGAAAATGCCGGTTTTCAGATAGGGCTTGTCCGTGGGGACGATAGCGGCCATCTTTTCGATATCCTCGGTGACCTCCTCCTGCAAAACGTCCATGGCGTCATCCACGGTGACGATGCCCACCAGGCGGTTTTCCTGGTCCACTACCGGCAGGGCCAGGAAGTCGTATTTGCCCAGGGCACGGGCGGTGGTCTCCTGGTCATCCAGGGTCTGGACGGAGATGAAGTTCCGCTCCATGATGTCGCCGATAACATCGTCATCCTCCGCCAACAGCAGCGTCCGGATGGACAGCAGGCCGATAAGGTGGCGGCCGTCATCGATGACATAGCAGACGTTGATGGTCTCCTTGTCAGGGCCGGTGCGGCGGATGCGCTTCAAAGCGGCCTCCACCGTCATGTCCTCTTTCAGGTCAACGAACTCCGTGGTCATGATGCTGCCGGTGGAATCATCGGGATATTTCAGGATCTCATTGATGCTCTTGCGCATCTCCGGGTCGGAGTGCTTTAAAATGCGCTTGACCACATTGGCGGGCATTTCCTCTACGATATCCACGGTATCGTCCAGATATAGCTCGTCCAGCACTTCCTTCAACTCTGTGTTGGAAAAGCTCTGAATCAGCAGCTCCTGCTGGTCGGAGTCCAGCTCCACGAACACCTCCGCCGCCTGCTCCTTGGGCAGCAGGCGAAAAACCAGCGCCACCTTTTCATCCAGTTCGCCGCACAAAGCGGCGATATCGGCTGCCTCCATGGGAAGAAGGAGGTCCCGCAGGTCCGCGTATCGTTTTCGGGCGATATACTCCTCAATCTTTTCCAGCAGCTCTTCTCGTTTTCCTTCCAACTCAAACACGCCGCACAGCCTCCTTTCCGGCTTTGATAAAAATAACTTCCCTGTCCGCCCGGAACGGCGCGGCCAGAGAAGTTCCCTTTCCCGGGGAGCGAGACAACAAGCTCCCCGCTGCCGTTCAAGCTTTAGCTTCACAAGGCGGTGAAATCGCATTAGATGATACCTTCGTGTTCGATATCGCCTGTTCAAACCCTCTCATGATGTCTCCATCACTCCGCGGCAGCGATCCATATCCCTGTGGTAGCCTTACCTACCGGACGATATAACATTTACCTTCTTATATTATGCCAAAAAAATGCCACTGTCAACCCGGGGGAAATGCTGATTTGGAACTTTCAAATCGGAAAAGCGCTTGTCGGACATGGCGCATATGTGGTATAATGTGACATTCCGGAAAAATTTCGATTCACGCGAAGGACGGAGATGGATATGGGGATTCATGACGGACACAGGGAGAAAATGCGGCACCGCTTTTTGCAGGGCGGGCTGGAGCCCTTCGCGGACCATGAGGCCCTGGAGCTACTGCTGTACTACGCCATTCCACGGCGGGACACAAATCCCATCGCCCACGCCCTTATGGAGCGATACGGCTCCCTGGCGGCGGTGCTGGACGCCCCGTTGGAAGACCTGCAAAAGGTGGAGGGCATCGGAGAGAGCGCCGCGGTGCTTTTGAAGCTGGTGCCGCAGCTGTACCGGAAGGCCCGCCTGGCGGAGGCGGAGCGGGAAACGATCCTCAACTCCTCGGAGCGGGCCGGCGCTTACCTGCTGGAGCGGTTCGCCGGAGAAAAGCACGAGGTGGTTTACGCCCTGTATCTGGACCGGAAGGGCAAGCTCATTGCCTGCCGGCGTTTGGGCGAGGGCGGCATTGCCTCCGCCGGACTGGATATCCGCCGCCTGCTGGAGCAGGCACTGCTGACCTCCGCCAGCGCCGTCATTCTGTCTCACAACCATCCCAGCGGCGTGGCCCTGCCCTCCTCCGATGACTATACTGCCACAGACCGGGCAAAATCAGCACTGGGAAACATCGGCGTTCAGCTGGCCGACCATATCATCGTGGCGGACCAGGATTTTGTATCCATGGCGGACAGTGGGTATCTGGCGTAAAGAGACCGGCTTTTTTCGAAACAGCCTTACAAATAATCGAACAAATGTTGCATATAAAAAATAGCCGTGGTATGATGGAAGAGGAAAAATCAAGCTGTTTGGGAGCGTGCTATGCCGAAATTTCAAGTTGTTTCTGATTACCAGCCCTCCGGCGACCAGCCCCAGGCCATCGCGGCCCTGGCGGAGGGTATCGAAAACGGACTGAAGGAGCAGGTGCTGCTGGGCGTCACCGGCTCCGGCAAGACTTTCACCATGGCCAAGGTCATCGAGCAGGTACAGCGCCCCACCCTGGTGCTGGCCCACAACAAGACCCTGGCGGCTCAGCTGTGCGCGGAGTTCAAGGAGTTTTTCCCCAACAACGCCGTGGAGTATTTTGTGTCCTATTACGATTACTATCAGCCGGAGGCCTATATCCCCCATACGGATACCTATATCGCCAAGGACGCCTCCACCAACGATGAGATCGACCGGCTGCGCCTGTCGGCCACCTGCGCCCTGCTGGAGCGGCGGGACGTGATCGTGGTGTCCTCCGTCAGCTGCATTTACGGCCTGGGTGAGCCGGATGACTTTGCGAAAATGGTGGTTTCTCTGCGGGTGGGCGCCCAGTGGGACCGGGACGAGCTGCTGCGGCGCCTGGTGGAGATCCGCTATGAGCGCAATGATATTGCCTTTGAGCGGAACATGTTCCGGGTCCGGGGTGACACGGTGGAGATCTACCCCGCCTACTACAAGGACAAAGCCATCCGGGTGGAATTTTTTGGCGACGAGATCGACCGCATCAGCGAGATCACGCCCCTGACCGGGGCGGTGAACCGGGTGCTGAACCACATCGCCATCTATCCCGCCAGCCATTATGTCACCACCAAGGATAAAATGGACCGGGCCATCGGCGAGATCCGGCGGGAGCTGGAGGAGCAGGTGAAGGTCTTCACCGACAACGACCAGCTGGTGGAGGCCCAGCGCATCCGCCAGCGGACAGAGTACGACATGGAGATGATGGCGGAGCTGGGCTACTGCTCCGGTATTGAGAACTATTCCCGCATCATTTCGGAGCGGCCCGCCGGGTCGGCGCCCATGACGCTGCTGGATTTTTTCCCGGACGATTTCTTGCTGTTTGTGGACGAGTCCCACGTGACGCTGCCCCAGGTGCGGGCCATGTACAACGGCGACCACGCCCGGAAGGACAGCCTGGTGAAATACGGCTTCCGGCTGCCCTGCGCCTATGATAACCGGCCCCTGAAGTTCGAGGAATTTGAGGAGCGCATCGGCCAGGCAGTGTTTGTTTCCGCCACGCCGGGACCCTACGAGCGGGAGCGGGCGGACCAGGTGGTGGAGCAGGTCATTCGTCCCACGGGCCTGTTGGACCCGCGGGTGGAGGTACGGCCCGTCACTGGTCAGATCGACGACCTGATGGACGAGATCAAGGCCCGTGCCGCCAAGAACGAGCGGGTGCTGGTGA
>Ga0129311_1000484_pt1 | contig 35306 bp, 27 predicted proteins | sample Go1ome_FD_94435 | JGI IMG/M metagenome (GOLD analysis project Ga0129311, IMG submission 94435) | Western lowland gorrila individual fecal microbial communities from Wisconsin, USA - Go1022B metagenome | ecosystem: Host-associated > Mammals > Digestive system > Large intestine > Fecal | place...
CGAACAGAGAAGTTAAGCACACTAACGCCGATGGTACTGCCCCACCAGGTGGGAGAGTAGGCCGCTGCCGCTTTTCGGATGCCCGAGTGATTAATTTCACCCGGGCATCTTTTTTTTGTATATACCACTTCGTTTTTTTTACTTTTTCTTATATTTGTATTATTCGCTTACGAATTGGCCTCAGATGCTGTACGGAGGTCGTTTAGTGGTGTATTTTATTATTTTTTTCACATATGAAACATTACTGCTTGCACGCTATTTTACTAGCGTCCCTGGCACTTGTCGCTTGTAAAAAAGACAATCCAGCTACTCCCCCTACTACTCCTATCCCGGAGGCTGACCTCCAATTGGATATGGATCGTACCACGAAGGTGCTTTACTATGGTGACCGTAAGACCGAAGGCGTCTACAACTATTTCCTCGGACTTGGTGACATGGAGTTCATTAAGGATAACGAAGGCGATGACGCTGCTCCGACCGGCGGACATATCATTTTCTTCGACATTTACGCTTCTGAAGGTACTAAATCTTATGAAGATGCAGTCCTGCCTGATGGAAAGTATACTATAGCAGCCGATAACGCAGTAGGAACGCTTAACGACTATTACACCCGTATGCAGATTAACGTAGACGGTAAGCAGACGAGCGTTGACTTTACTGAAGGCTATCTTCTGGTCGAGACTTCCGCTAAGGGTAAGCTCCTCACGGCCCTCTTTACTTTGAAAGATGGCTCTACGGTGAGCTGCCGCTATGAAGGTCCGCTCGTATTCGGCGACCCTAATGCCGGCTCAGAGCCTATCGAGCAGATCCCTGAACTCTCAGATAATATAGATGCTGCATTTACTTATGCCTTAGGTATTTACTATGGTGACTCCTATGGCGTGAGCAGGGACAATTACACGGTTTCACTCACATCGCAGACTCTTGACGAAGATGGATTCCCTACCACGGGAGGCGCTTGGATAGACCTCTCGTTCTACCTCACCGCCGGCTCATCCATCTACCTCGAGCCTGGCGTATATAACGTCGTAGACACCTACGAAGCTGGAACCGTAGAGCCTGGCTTCAACCTTTTAGGCCAATTCTTCGGCTCGTCGGCTGCTTTCGTAGACGCCGATGGTAACACGCTTTCAGAGAGCCCTATAGCTTCTGGAACAGTCACCGTTAGCGAATTTGGATCGTTCGGATACAAGATCGAACTCGATGTTGTGACCGATAACGGCAAGACCGTAAAGGGCACCTTCGAAGGCGAGATCGACTTCCAGGACCAATCCCCTGCAGAAGAGCCTAATACCACACTTACCGGTGACTACACCCTGAATCTTCCTGCCGAGACCACTAAAGCGTCTCTTAGATACTACGGAGACTATTATGGAGTGGGTTTGGCTACCTGGTTCCTCTCTCTCGAGAATCCTAAGGGCGATGCCATCGACATCGAACTCCTTACTGACAAGACCTCTACCACGGAGATTCCTATCCCCGAGAAGCAATATAATATGAGCGTCGATAACCAGACTGCCGGTTTCGTGAAGGGTGAGTCTTCTCCTGCGGGCCAATCAGGTACTTGGTACTGGGATCTTTCCACAGCAGATGCCGACGGCTACCTCCAGGGCTATGCAGCCGCTATCGACGGCTGGGTAAAATTGGCCAAGGACGGTGACAAGACCACGGTAAGCTTCGAGTTCGTGGACGAAAGATACAATATCTTCAATGGTTCTTGGACGGGCGTAATTCCTGCCGCAGAGGATAAGAGCAATTCGACGAGCGCAGTGTCGCCTATGGCGCGTAAGGCTCACAAATCTCAGATAAGCCTTCGTCAGAGAGCGAAATAATTACTTCAGGGCTATGTCCAGATGTACAGTCGAGTTTCTGTACAACGGATGCAGTGTCTCTGAATAAGTTTTAGTAATACCTTGCCATTCATATTCCATTACCAGCTCCGTGGGAGGGGTAGTGGGTGTGGATGGCATTTCGTTTGGGTAGCAGTATAGGCAGATATTCGGGTATTGGGTATAAATGCCTATGTCATAGGGTAGGAACACCGGCTCGGTATCCATTGGCCTTATCGGGGAGTAGCCTTGCCTTGGGAAGAGAGCTGCGGCGCTGCTACAATTTTTTAGATATACTCTGGGATTTTCCGCGATGGTGTCGTCATCGATGTATTGCGTGACGCTTCGCAGAACCACCTTACAGAGCAGCGGCGAGAGTGTCATAAGGCATTCGTCGCCGTTTATGATAGCCTCCGCTCCCATTATGGGGAATCGCGGGGTTTCGTATTTGATGTCCATCTCGAATCTGTCCCACGCATCGTAGTGGGCGAGGGCGGCATCATTGAAGGTTCCGGTAGCATTGGCCACTGTGACTATCCTAGCGGCATTTTCCGGGATGGCAAGGTGTATGCTGTCGCACTTCCCTTGGATGCTTCGGTGCGTTAGAAGCACGTCGGAATACAGGAATACGTCTAATTTTCGGATTTCGCATTCGAACGAGGCATTCGTTTCGAATCTTACTGCCAGACTGCGCATCGACGGCTTTTCTTCCGGCTCGACGTCTGGGTTTTTGTCCGGAATCTCTGGCGTCACCGGAACACATGCTCCGGTCAGAAATGCTGACAGGAGCGCTGTAAAAAATCTAATTCTCATCGAAGTTTTCATAGCACATTGTTCATCATTTAGGGCAAATATAAGGAAAAGAAATGGGAAAAGGCAATTTTTGCGCTTATAGCAAAGTGCCGATGGTACGGTTGTCTAAAAAAACTATGATTTTTAAAATATCTTTCATCTGCCTTTTTGTCTTCCCTGATTCTTATTTATGGTCTCAAGTTCCTCTCCTGTGGTAAACTTGCTTTTACTCATAATGGCGCTCATCTCGTCAAACCAATCAAATTCGATGACTATTTTTAGGAATGCCTCAAGAGATATCTTTCCTTTGGTCTCAAAACGCTCAAGTGTCGGCTCCGGAATACCTGTTTTCTCGGAGAGACTACGCCTGCTCAACCCCCTGTCAAGCCTGCGCTTGCGGCAGTTTTCTGCTAAAACTGTGGCCAATCGCTCTGGATTCTTGTTGAAAATATCAAAACTGTATCTCATAATATTTTATGCAAAAACTGCAATAATTTCCAATATTACCTAAAATAGTATGCCAAATATAATAAAATAAATATAGTCTGGCAAGCGAAGAGTGACTTTTCATTGATTGTGCTGGCTTGGGGGATAAAACTATTATCTTTGCGGTGTAAAATATGATACTAATATCAAAAATAGCACTCTATATGATATTTGAACGTAAGAAATACTTGGATGAACTTATTGCAATCAAGGAAATCATCAAGCAGAAATACGGCAACTTGAATGCGTATGCTCAGGAAAAGAACATCACGCCTACCCAGTTGTACGCCCTGCTCAACGGAAAAGAATATCTGTCATTGTTCTCTGCTGTCCGTTTCAGCACGGACTTCGACCTGAATATTGACTATTGCACGAAGGGGGAACTTCCCGTCTTCAGTCCGGAGCACGATTACAATATGCTGCTGGAAGCTGCGACGGAATTCTTCTACACAGTACGGGATGAAGACAAGGCACGTGACGAGTTCGAGCGCAAATATGATGACCTATCTTCCGAAGAGCGGGAGCAATCAAAGAAGTATCTGGAAAAACTGCACGAAACTATTCAGGAGGTACTCCGCCGGAGCGGACATCCTCTTACATTCACTGAGATTGCGAAGCAAATCAATGCGCAGGAACTCTATACTCGCAAAGATGGCCAGCCCGTTCCGGCCAGCCAGATTTCTGCGAGGGTGAAGAGTTATTCGCAGCTGTTTGATGTGAATGCAGAAGATAATCCACATACAGTAACTAACAAATAGCCACATTACGATTATGACTACAACCGAAATTCGAAACAAGGTTTTCGCAGAACTCGATTCAAGAAATTTGGCGAATCCATCCATCAGGAAAAATGCACTGGACCGTGTACTGGATTTTATCAAAATATCAAAGTACCGTGAAAATGGATCAGTGATTCTCCCGAAAGATAAACGGCAGTTCAAGCAAGATTATGAGGCTCATAAAGGTAAAGATTTGACTGGAGCAGAAAGCAGTGTCATTAACGAAATGTACAATCAGTATGGACTATAAGGAAGGATTACAACCTGTCATCGGACCCAATCCCAGAATCCTTATCCTCGGTTCTCTGCCCGGAGACGAATCATTGAGGAAGCAGGAATATTATGGCAATCCGCGGAATATGTTCTGGGACGTGATGAGCGGTGTTCTCGGTGAGAAAGCTCCGATTCGGTATCCTGAAAGGGTTGAGTACTTGAAACGCCACGGCATTGCATTATGGGACGCTCTTCACGCAGCTGAAAGAGAAGGAAGCCTGGATGCAAATATCAAGAACGAGGAATTCAATGACATTGCCGGGCTACTTGCAGCCAACCCGTCCATTGAAGTCATTGCCACAAACGGAGGAAAGGCCGAGAAGTCCTTCAAGAAATACATCCGCCGGAATCCTTCCGTCACCAGAAAGAGGATATGTCACTGTGCAAGCACAAGTCCGATGAGCATTTGCGCCGGATGGAATCTTGATCGACTCATAGAGCAGTGGCGCAAAATCTTATAATTGATGAAAAAACCGGTACAAGACGAGCAACAGGAAAAGGAAACCTTAGTCGATTGGCTGAAGGGCATCGGACTTGTCGGCATTCCGCTATGGATTGTCTTATTTTTCCTTTGTTGCGTCGGCATCAGTGAGTGCCGAGACAGACACAGCAAAAATAGGCCGACACCTCCACCGTACAGAACGGAAGACATTTACCAACACCGTCCTATCGAAAATACAAAAACTGTCACAAAACGCTCCTTTGCGCCTATTCAGAGCGAGGAAAACAAGATGATTGACAAATTGAACGGAGAGGATTTCTACGACTATTCCGATTACTATGACGGACTTGACGGAGAACACTCCGATATCGATTATAACGAGATCAGAGATTGTTTTGAGGATTAGTCCTCAAGTCAATAGTTCGTTAATTTTATAAAAGTTACGCCACGGCGCGGACGCCGTAGAATAAAAGCTCTTTGAAATCAGTGTTATTTAATCGCATGTTTGGGCGTTTACCGGATATTGCAATAAATCGATCCACCATTGCAGCATTGTGCAACAGGGTTTTTGTCGAGCCGACGGAAAGGTTGATGTTTTCCGGCCTGGCATAAGCCCTCGCCACGTTGATGGAAGAGAGTGACATGTTGAAAGCAAACGCAAGTGTCTCCTTGTTGCGAGCCTGACATTGAGTTAGGCCTGTGAACTGCTTCGCATCGCGGAAACGGCTGATGAGATTGAAGCCCAAGGACTTCACTCCTGTGACGAAGCTCTCCTTTGAGAAGTAGGCGTCAGCCACAATGAGATTGCAGATGGATAGCAGTTGCTTGCAGTTATGTTGAAGCATAGGAAGATACCAACCGGTAATGGAATCGGGGTCCTTCATACCCCAGGTGGAGCGTGGCTTGCGCCCGCGCTGATTCTCGGTGAAGGTCTGTTCCGCTTTGAGAAACACGACGTCCTTGACGTCAGCATCCACAATGGAGATGCCAAGTATCTCAAGCCCTTTCTTCATCGCTGCTGCCCATTTTATGACAGGAATTTCAAGCAGCTTGTATTCACCCAGGGCGGCCCTTCAGATATCGCATACAACAACTGCAAGGAGACTCTCAAGCTTTTTGACGAAGCCGGTATCAGGTATGAATACCATGATGTTACCGGCGGTCACAGCTAGGAGACATGGAGACAGAACCTTCACATAATCCTCATACGTCCCTAACCAAGCATTATGCCCCAAAATAGCCATGGTGATTTTTATTTCATCATGGCTTTTTCAATAAGTTAATTATCAGTGGTTTAGATTTCTGTCTGAATGCTCTGACGGATGTCGTTTGAAGCAGAACCTACGAGGATCTCGATCTTGCCTGGCTCGAGTACCCAGCCGTTGGTCTCGTTGTCCCAGTGTGCAAGCTCGCTTAAAGGGAATTCGAGAGTCACGTTCTTGGTTTCGCCAGCCTTGAGAGCAACTCTTTCGAATGCTTCAAGCTCCTTTTCTGCACGCTCAACCTTTGAATCAAGTCTCTTCACATAAAGCTGTGCCACTTCGTCAGCTTCCATATCGCCGAGGTTCTTGAGGTCGAAGGTTACCTGGATCTTGTCCTTCTTCTGCTTGCATGTAAGTGCGCCGTACTCAAATTCAACGTATGAGAGACCGTGTCCGAATGCGTACATTACAGGAACGTCCTTAGTGTCATACCATCTGTAACCTACGAGGATACCTTCTCTGTACTCTGATACAGGATCAGGGAGGCTTGCGATGTACTCCTGGATCTGCTCGCGGGTATAACCGGTAGCGTCGAGGCGGTACATGAGGGTGAAAAGGTCTTCGCCTGAGCCTTCGCCAGGGAAGCTGCCAGTTGCGTATGCAGGTGAATCCTCAAGCTTGAGAGGGAATGTGAAAGGCAGTTTTCCTGAAGGTGCGATGTCGCCGAAGAGGACTTCAGCAAGTGCTGTACCGCCTTCAAGACCGTTCCACCATCCCTGTACGATCGAAGGAGAATATGGCTCAAGGTAACGGAGGTCTGTAGGGCCGCCTGAGATCAGTACTGTAGCAACATTCGGGTTAGCCTCGTAGAGGGCCTTGATCACCTCGTTCTGTCCGCATGGGAGATCGATGTTCTTTCTGTCGCTTCCCTCAGTCTCGATAGACTTGTTGGTACCGCCGAAGAAGATCACCATGTCAGCGTCCTTTGCGAGAGCAACTGCCTCAGCAAGGAGTGCAGGATCTGCAGGCTCGTCGATAGAATTTGCAACGAGTGGATTGACAGGACCTGCCGAAGGTCTTCCCCAACCCATTCTCATCTGGTAGTTCTTGTAACCAGGTGCGTATACGACCTCGACGCCAGCCTTTTCAGCTCTTGCCTGAATACCTTCGAGAGGGCTGATTTCATAGAGAGTCTTCACGCCTGCTCCGATACCGCCGGCAGCTGTAGTGAGGACTGCGTTCTGACCGATTACAGCAATCTTCTTCACATCTTTTGCGATAGGGAGATTGCCTGCCTCGTTCTTGAGGAGGACGATAGACTTCTGTGCGATTTCGTATGCGATCTTCTGGGTCTCAGGCTGAGATGTCATGATTGTGTTTGCTACATTCTCAGGAACCGGATCGATAGCGAAACGAAGACGAAGGATTTCGCGGACCTTTGCGTCAACTACAGCCTCGTCAAGAGCGCCGTTTCTTACTGAGTCGATGAGTGCCTGCCCGAAATAGTTGTCACCTGTCATCTGTACGCAGAGTCCGCCGAGAGCCGCACCCATTGTGCTGTGGGTTCCGCCCCAGTCTGAAACTGTCATACCCTTGAATCCCCACTCGTCGCGGAGGATCTCGTTATTGAGGTGTGCATTCTCAGAGCAGTAGAATCCGTTTACCTTGTTGTATGCAGGCATAACGCACATTGCACCGCCTTCCTTGATGGCAGCTTCAAAAGGCTTTAGGTAGATCTCGCGCATTGTACGCTCGTCAGCGATCACGTTAACGCTTCCGCGGTCAGTCTCCTGGTTGTTGAGGGCGTAGTGCTTGAGGCAGACTGCTGTACCGGCGTCCTGTGAACCTTTTGTGTATTCGACAGAAAGTCTTGCACTGAGAACAGGGTCCTCGCTGAGGTACTCGTATGTACGTCCGCCTACAGGAAGACGCTGGATGTTGATTGCAGGACCGAGGATGATGTCCTTTCCTCTGAGACGTCCTTCCTTACCCATCGCCCATCCGTTCTTGTAGGCCATCTCCTTTGACCATGTAGCTGCTAGTGCAGAACCGGTAGGGAAGTAGGTCGCTGAGTCGAGGGTCCATCCGAGAGAGCGGAATCCGTCGCCGTTCTCCTCTCTGATACCGAAAGGTCCGTCTGTGTACTTGATGTCCTGGATTCCAAGGCGTGGAACTCCCTCTGAAGACATGTTTGTCTTGCTATGGAGCATCTCCACCTTCTCCTCAAGAGTCATCTGTGCGATGATTTTGTTGATCTTCTTGTCATTGACAGTAAGTCTGTCTTGAGGAGACAGACTTGCGCAGCCTGCAGCCAAAATAAGCAGTGCCGCAGAATAAAGATACTTTTTCATGAAAATGCAGTTAGTGATTAATTTGATTTTCAAATATACATCCGTTTGCGGACTTTATCAAGCCGATGAACAAATCTGAAACATATATGAACGCACACATAAAAATTCATTTTCATAATTGATTAAATTTGTACCTGTGTCATCGTGAAATATGAAATTCACATAAATACAATAGCATCATGAAAAGAATCTTTCTGCCATTGTTCCTTCTGGTCCTGGCTTCATGTGCCGGTCCGAAATGGAGCGAAATCTCAACAGATGACGGTTTTAATGTCATCACTCAAAAGAAGGGACAGACCCTTGGGTATTCGTCGGCCTCCGGAGTCGCTATCCTCGAGGACAAAGGCTATGCCTTCAAGGACATGAATCGAAACGGGGTGCTGGATCCGTATGAAGACTGGCGCCTGCCGGCTGCGGAACGAGCAGCCGATCTAGCCCAGAGGCTCTCGATAGAAGAGATTGCCGGTATGATGCTTTACAGTTCGCATCAGTCTGTGCCTTCCGGTGGCGGAATGTTCGGCGGTGCTACATATGAGGGCAAGCCTTATGCCCAGAGCGGGGCACGAGCTTCTGACCTGTCTGATGCTCAGAAGAAGTTCCTTACAGATGACAACCTCAGAGCAGTTCTTGTCACTACGGTGGAGTCTCCGGCAGTGGCGGCACGTTGGAACAACAACATGCAGATGCTTGTCGAAGGAATGGGACACGGAGTGCCGGTAAACATATCTTCTGACCCTCGCCACGAGACATCTGCGACAGCTGAGTATAATTATGGTGCTGGCGGCGAGATATCTCATTGGCCTACATCACTCGGTCTTGCAGCTACCTTTGATCCTGCTCTGGTAGAGGAGTTCGGTCAGATCGCTTCACAGGAATATCGTGCACTGGGTATCGCTACTGCACTTTCCCCACAGATCGATCTTGCGACTGAGCCCCGCTGGACACGTTTCTACGGTACATTCGGTGAAAGTCCAGAACTTGATACGGATATGGCCCGCGCATATGTGGACGGTTTCCAGACCAGTACAGGCAAGGCCGAGATTGCAGACGGATGGGGTTACAACAGTGTGAACGCAATGGTGAAGCATTGGCCGAGCGGCGGACCTGAGGAAGGTGGTCGTGATGCTCATTATAATTATGGTAAGTATGCCGTATACCCTGGCGGAGCATTCGAAACCCATCTCAAGCCGTTCACTGAAGGAGCATTCAAGCTCAACGGAGCCACAGGCATGGCATCGGCCGTAATGCCTTACTATACTATCTCTACAGGTGTCGACCCATCAGGCAAGAACGTAGGCAACAGTTTCAGTAAGTACATCATCACTGACCTCCTCCGTGAGAAGTATGGCTATGACGGTGTTGTCTGCACAGACTGGAACATCACATATGACAACGCCGGAATCGACAAGTTCGACGGAAAGTGCTGGGGTGTAGAAGAACTTACTGTTGCACAGAGACATTATGAGTGTCTTAAGGCTGGTGTGGACCAGTTCGGTGGAAACAATGACAAGGGGCCGGTTCTTGAGGCATACGAGATGTGGGTGGCAGAGTTCGGTCAGGAGTCTGCGGATGAACGTTTCAGAGAGTCAGCAAGGCGTCTTCTCATGAACTCTTTCCGTACAGGTCTCTTCGAGAATCCTTACCTTGAGCCTGCCGTATCAGCAGAGACCGTCGGTAAGCCTGAGTTCATGGAGAAGGGATATCAGGCGCAGTTGAAGTCTGTCGTGATGGTCAAGAATTCCGGAGATGTCCTTCCTGTTAAAATTGCCGATAAGCCTAAGGTTTATGTTCCTCAGAGATATTTCCCTCAGATGGTGAATTTCTTCGGAATGGTTACTCCTGAGAGATGGGAGGAGACATTTGCTACAGAACTGCTTGAGAAGTATTACGAGCCGGTGTCAGACCCTGCAGAGGCAGACTTTGCCATTGTTGTGATTGATGCTCCGACATCAGGAACAGGATACAGCGCAGAGGATGTGAAGAATGGAGGCAACGGATACATTCCTATCAGCCTTCAGTATAGCGATTATACTGCAAATCATGCCCGTGAGGTATCTCTCGCAGGTGGTGACCGTCTTGAGAAGTCTGCAAACCGTTCTTATAAGGGTAAGTCTATCAAGACTGCCAACAAGGCTGATCTTCAGACTGTTATAGATACCAAGAAGGCGATGGGCTTGAAGCCGGTGATTACAATCGTAAGTACAGGAAAACCTTTCGTTCCTGAGTTTGAGTCATACTCAGATGCAATCCTGGTAAGCTTCGGTTGTCAGAATCAGGCGCTTCTTGACCTGATAAGCGGTGCTGTAGAGCCTTCTGCTCTCCTTCCGATGCAGCTTCCGGCTGATATGAAGACTGTCGAGCTCCAGAAAGAAGATGTACCTTTCGATATGGAATGTTATGTCGATGCAGATGGTAATGCATACGACTTTGCATTTGGCCTGAACTGGTCAGGCCGTATAGAAGATGAACGTGTAAGGAAGTATGCCCGTTGATCATTTTCTGTAATCCGACGGTGACTGTCCTATTATATGCTCTCCAGTGGATGAATGCTTTTCCCTTGGAGCGTTTATCCGTATATGGAAGTCGAAGATGTCAAGTATCAGAGTGCGCATCACGCTGAAAGTTCATAATAAAGGCGGCTGCCAGGCTTGTGCCCATAACTTTAAGTGCATTAATTTCACATTTAGCCTTTCTGCCGCCTATAATGCCTGGCCTGATATTAAAGTGCAGGGTAGATATATTTCCAGATGAGATTGAGTTCGGCCTGCATATCCTGGATGTGTGCTGTGGTCACTACTACGGCATTCTTTTCAGGAATGACAAGGATGTACTGACCGTTTGCACCGTCTGCCCGGAATGAGTTGTACCTGCTCCTCCACATCTGATAGCCATAGCCCTGAAGCCAGTCGCTTGTCTTAGCGAATTTCCTGAATTTGTCTGCATCATCTGAATTCAAACCGGCAGGAACACAAGGCACCTGTGCCGATGAAGCAGCTTCAATCCATTCGGCAGGAACGACCTGGCAGCCGTTGAACTGACCTTTCTGGAGGAGCATCAGACCCATCTTGGCCAGATCTTCCGTCTTGAGGAAAAGCCCCCATCCACCGGTGTTGATGCCTTCGTGAGACTCGAGCCAGCTTACATTGTTGATTCCCAACGGTCTGAAAAGGCGTGGGTAAAGATAGTCGGCGAGCTTTTCGCCTGTCCTCTTCTGTACGATAGCAGAAAGAACGTATGTTCCCAGGCTGTTGTAGCAGAATAATGTACCGGGCTTATGTGTCACAGGGTGCTCCATAAAGAATCTGATCCAGCTGCTGTCCTTGACTTCCCAGCTCTCGTGTGTAGGATCGGTAGAATGTCCGCAGCTCATCGTCAGCAGATGTTCCACCGTGATCTCCTTGAGGTATTCGGAAGGATTCTCAGGGCAGTGCTCAGGGAAGATGTCCACCAGCTTCTCGTCCAATGCCAGTCTGCCTTCGGAAATGGCAAGACCGACTGCCATCGATGTGAATGTCTTGCTGACTGAGTTGAGGATGTGCGGAGTGTCCTCCTTACCTTCGCTCATCCACTTCTCATATATTACTTTTCCATCCTTGAGGATCATAATGCTGTGCAGATCCTGACCGGCCTTTTCTACTGCTGCAAGATATTTTTCGGCAGCTTTTGTCATCTTGGCAGATGCTTTACCACGTGGGAGAGACTTGGTGAGAGTATTTATGTCTATGAGTTTTATTCCTCTTTTCCGGATTGCCTTCTTGACCTCAGGACTTTTCAGAAGGTCTGTAACTCCCTGACGGTCAACGGCCACATCCTCGTAGCCTACGTGCATTACGGTCTGCATCTCAGAATCGTTGTATGCAGGATGATCCACGAACATATATCTTTTGCCTTTCTCAAGTTTGTCCAGCATCTTGATGAAGCTTGCAATCTTTTCTTCAGCAGTAGCTTTCGGGCCATCATAGCCTACATATTCAAAGTCATATTGCTCGAATGCATCGAAACGGTCCACGGAAGGGAGATTATATTCTTTGGACAGTTTCTGTACGAGGGCATTGACTTCAGGACTGTAAGCTGTCGATATCATATGGCCGGAGATGTGTGTGATCTGAGGAATGTTTTTCAGAGCAAGCTCGATCTGTGCGCGGAACTCCTTCTCGATTTCCTTTATGTCAAACTTCGATGCGTTTTCCATTACGGACTGTCCCGGATATGCTGGATTCGGTCCCATCATCGGGAAGAAATAGCCGTTCTCATCCACCAGAGTAGGACAGTCTGTGAGGGGACGCCATTTTACGTTTTCCCATTCACTGGTGATGGCAAGATGTATTCCCACGTCAAGTCCCGGATTTTCCTTCAGCATCTTCACTGCCTCCGGGAACCAGGCTCCCACGGCAAGCACCTCGACAGATTTGGCTATGCCGTTCTGATAGGTGTCGATGCTGGCTGTATTTACGGAATGCAGCGCTCCCATATCATCGATTCTGATGACAAGTTCCTGAGCGAACAATGCTGCGCCCCATAGCAGGGACGCAGCAATGATGATAAAGCGTTTCATAATGTATTACTTCTGAAGTGTCAGTTCATTGATAAGCTGAGCCGGAGCGAGGACATTGTTTACCTTCCAGCTTTCTGCCTTCTTGAGCTTGTATACGCCAGTGCCGCGGATGTCGGCTGCATTTGCGCCGAACATTACCTTATAGGTACCGGCTGCAGTCTCCCAAGCTGAGTTCGCTTCGTTGAATGACGCTAGAGTATATTTGCATACATTGATTGTGAGGGTCTGGGACTCGCCAGGAGCAAGTTCCTTGGTCTTTGCAAAGCCCTTGAGCTCGAATGCAGGCTTCTCAAGGCCTCCTGCAGGAGCTGCGACATAAAGCTGTACGGACTCCTTACCTGCGACAGCACCGGTGTTCTTCACTGTGATTGTAGCTGTGAATCCCTTGTCTGTTGCCTTCACAACAGGCTTGCTGTACTCGAAAGTGGTGTAAGATTTTCCATATCCGAAAGGATAGGATACTGGTGCACCAGCTGTCTGGAAATATCTGTAGCCTACGTAGATGCCTTCGTTGTATTCCGTATAGTCCACGCATCTCTGCTGCTTCTTCTTGCCGCCCCAGAGGAAGTCCCACTCGCCCCTCTGTACGTTCTTATGGCAGTAAGGGAAGTTTGCGGAAGACGGTATGTCAAGATAGCTTACAGGGAAGGTCATAGGAAGTTTACCTGAAGGGTTTGCCTTTCCGCAGAGGATGTCTGCAACGGCATATCCACCCTCCTGTCCCGGAGTCCATGCAAGGAGGATTGCATCCGGAATATGCTTCCACGATGCAGTCTCGATCACTCCTCCGATGTTGAGGACCACTACGAACTGCTTTCCTGCTGCGTGATACACGTCTGCAAGCATCTGGATGAGCTCGCGCTCCTGTCCGGTGAGTGTCCAGTCTCCGTCGAGTGCATAGCGGTCTCCGCCTTCACCTGCATTTCTTGAAAGTGTGAAGATGGCGATGTCTGTCACAGGCTCCATCTTTTCGATAAACTCGCGGCTTACAGCCATTTCAGATATTACAGGATCACCGAGGAGGATGCCGCCTGCTCCATTGTTCTTGAGTGAAGTCTTTGAGTAGGTGATATACTGCTCATACCATTCCTGGATAGCCGGATTGACTTCCAGACCATTGACAGTCAAGCCCTCAGCGACGTTGCGGATATAAGGCTTATTCACGTTTCCGGAGCCTGTGCCGCCTGCGATGAAGTCATATGAACCTGTACCGTAGAGAGCGACCTTCTTCACATCCTTCAGCGGGAGCACACCATTGTTCTCGAGGAGAACCATTCCCTCAGGAGCTGCCTCGCGAACGAGCTTGGCGTGAGCCTCGATCTCAGGTTTGTTTGAATACTGATACTTGTTGAAGCGTGGAGTCTTAACGATGTATGTGAGCATGTTGCGAACATTCTTGTCGAGCTGCTCCTGAGAGATCTCACCGGCCTTCACCGCAGCGATGATGCGGTCGATCTCAACCTGCATGCCTGGCTCCATGAGGTCGTTACCGGCGTTGACAGCCTTTACGGTACCGTCCTTTGTTCCCCAGTCTGTCATTACAATACCGTCGAATCCCCACTCGTCACGAAGAACTGTAGTAAGGAGACCATGTGACTGCTGAGTGTACTCGCCGTTGATCTTGTTGTATGATGACATCACTGTCCAAGGATCAGCCTCCTTTACGGCAATCTCAAATCCCTTGAGATAGAGCTCACGAAGCGCACGCTGGCTCACGCGTGAGTCATTCTCCATACGGTTAACCTCCTGGTTGTTGGCAGCGAAGTGCTTTACGCTCACGCCGACACCGTTGCTCTGGATACCGTTGATGTATGCGGCGGCAGTCTTACCGGTAAGGAACGGGTCCTCTGAGAAATACTCGAAGTTTCGTCCGCAGAGAGGGTTTCTGTGAAGGTTCATACCTGGAGCGAGGAGAACGTCAGCACCATACTCGAGAACCTCGTTACCCATTGCTGTGGTGAGCTCTTCAACACGTTCGGTGTCCCACATACTTGCGAGAACGGTACCTACAGGGAAACCAGTACAGAAATAAGTGTTCGGATCGTTGTCGCGTGTAGGAGAAATGCGGAGACCTGCAGGACCGTCCGCGAGGACAGTAGAAGGAATGCCAAGACGCTCGATAGAACGTGTTGTACCTGCTGCACCTGGTACGAGGACAGTTGCGGAAGCAGTCATACTGCCTGCTGTCATGCTACCCCAACCGCTACCTACGAGCAGGGTTGCCTTCTCTTCGAGTGTCATGGCTGCCACAACCTCGTCGATGTTGTCTTTTGTCAGCTGCGGCTGTGCGAACATAGCCACAGAACCTAGGAGCAATGCTCCGATTGCAAAGATTCTCTTCATTAGTCGTTATTTATTATTATTCAAAAATTGTCATTACCTTGTGGATGATCTTCGGACTACAAGCATTCCAGAATGGCCAGTCGTGTCCACCCGGGCGTGTTATGTACTCGAATGGAATGCCATAGCCAGCAAGAGTATTGACGAACTGATCGTTGGTGGACGGAGGTACAGTCTTATCTTCAGTTCCGATCTCGAGTGTGAATCCTGGCAGTTCGTCGGTTCTGCCAGCGCTCACAGCTTCGGCTATAAGCTTGGCTGGGTCCGCTCCTGCCATTCCGACACTTATCGCAGCAGAGCATGCATACACGTAGCAGAACATCTCCGGGTGGAGGGTTCCGTAGTAGAGCGAGCCATATCCTCCCATTGAAAGACCTCCGATCGCGCGCGACTTCTTCTCAGCCTTGATGGCATAGGTCGACTCGATGTAAGGGATGAACTCCTGGAAGAAGAATGACATGTACTTAGGGCCGCCGTTAAAGCCGTCACAGTAGAAGTTGTTTCCTCCGTCCGGAGCCACGATGATCAGCTCCTTGCCTGTCTTCTCTGCATATTCCCTTGCGTATGCAGGCATGGTTCCGCCGCCAGCCCAGATGCTGCCTGTGTTGTCCTGAAGCCAGTCGTTGTTGTTGCCACCGTATCCATGGAGCATGTAAAGCACCGGATATTTCTTCGTTCCGTCGTAGCTTTCCGGAAGATATATCGAATACTTGACACTTGTATTCATCAGGACGCTTTTGACAGTGAGGTCCTTCTGATAGATTTCGTTAGCTCCAGTTTTAAGCGAACTATATTGCTGGGTCTCGAAATATAACTTCTTGTTGTCGGCGATTCCTATGAAGTTCCCCTTATCGGTTTCAATGGTGAACTTGATGTCATACTCGTAGTTCCATTTGCTGACCGCGATGGAACCTCCATTGACATTAAGCTTCTCATTTCCGAGTGAGAGTTCTACAGAAGCCTTATGCTTTGAATCAGGCTCAGGGGCTATTTCGTACTTGCCTGTCTCGAGATGGCAGTACCAGCTCAAGGCAGTAAGTTTCAGAGCATTGCCTTCCTTATCCTTGAAATTGAGGACGATTGTCCTCAGGCCTTCCTCGCTTGGTTCAGATACGTTTTCTATGGTCACCAGATTGAAATCAAATCCTGTAGGAATCTGATCTTCCGGAGTATTATTGTCTCCTCCGCATGCCCACAGGAGCAGCAGAGAAGACAATAGTATAGATATTCTTTTAATCATTATTGAAAGAGCTTAGGAACAAACTCAGTGAAATAGATTCTCCAGTTTCTCCAGATGTGTCCGCCACCGTTCTCGAGGTATTCGTGAGGGTAGTTGTTGTCCTGGAGCTTCTTCACGAAGTCTCTGTTTGCCTGAATGAGGAAGTCAGTGTCACCGCAACCAATCCAAAGCAGAGCAGGCTTCTTGCTGAAGTATGTCTCAAGCTTCTTGTCGAAGTCCTGGTAGATAGGTGATATCGACGGATCGCTGACTCCTATCGCAGCTGAGAACATACCTGAATATCCGAACATGTCAGGATAGTTGAGGCTGATGTAGAGGGTGTGGAAACCTCCCATCGACAGACCGCAGATAGCGCGGCTCTGCTTCTTTGCTATAGTCTTGTAGTTGCTGTCGATGAACTTCACGATCTCCGGGAATGCAGTCTCGAAAGTTCCCTCCATAGTCAGAGGAAGCTGCATTGTAGGACGGGTGTAGCCTGTTGAGTTCTCACCTGGAGCAGCCTCCTGTGAGATGTTGCCGTTTGTGAAGACAACAATCATTGGCTTTGCCTTTCCCTGTGCGATGAGGTTGTCGAGGATCTGCGCTGCACGGCCCTGAGCAATCCATGCGTCCTCGTCACCTCCGATTCCGTGGAGAACGTAGAGGACAGGGTAGCGTGTCTTTGCTGTCGGATTGTATCCGGCTGGAGTATATACACTGAGTCTGCGGTCGAAACCAGCGGTTGCGCTCTCATACCATACCTTTGAAACAGTTCCGTGAGGTACATCCTGAATAGTGTAGAGGTCAGCGCGCTCGCCAGGTACGATGAATGCACTTGTGAGTGACGATACATCGCGGTTTACCCACATGTTGTTGTTATCGATCACTGTGTTGCCGTCTACATTGAATGTATATGTATACATTTCAGGGGCGACCTTGAAGTCTGTAGTGTACTCCCAGATTCCGAACTGACCCTCTTTAAGCTCAGCTACGCCGGGAACGTCAAATGTCCTCTCCTGGCCTTCCATGTTGAATGTCATCTTCCGGGTAGGCAGGAAATCTCCTGATACTGTCACCTTCACAGCCTTAGGGGCCTGATAACGGAATGTTACTGTTCCGTCCTCGTTTACAACAGGTGACTCTACTGATGCGCCGCCCCAGAGAGCCTGCTGTGCGAATGCACTGCATGTCATAAGGAGCATTGCTGCTATTGATAATACCTTTTTCATTCTATTTATTATTTAAAGAGGAGTGGTGCGAAATTGTTGAGGTAAAGTCTCCAGTTGGCCCATACGTGGCCGCCTTCGCTTACAAAATAAGTGTGCTCGAGGCCGTTCTCAGTAAGGGCGGCATCGAGTTCATTTGCCTGGTCGAAGAGGAAGTCCGTGTTTCCGCATGCGAGCCAGTAAAGCTTGTAGCCGGCCTTTTTTATTCCCTGAAGCTGTGCGTCGAGCTCCGGAGACTTTCTTGCGCCCATTGAAAGAGGGCAGATGTAGTCGAACATGTCAGGATACATTCCTGATGCAGTGATTGTATGGCCGCCACCCATCGAGAGACCTGCGATTGCTCTGTGTGACTTCTTGGCCACTGTGCGGTAGTTCTTCTCGACGAAAGGTACGATTTCCTCCACAAGGCTCTTCACATAGAGGTTCCTGTTCTCTGGATTCCTCCAGTCATTCTCTGTAGTAGGGAGACCGAAAGTCTGAGCGGCCTGCTGGTTAGGATTGCCGTTAGGCATTACCACGATCATAGGCTTTGCAAGACCCTTCTCGATAAGATTGTCGAGGATCTGGGCTGTGCGTCCCATTGATAACCATGCCTCCTCGTCACCACCTCCTCCGTGTAGGAGATAAAGAACAGGGTACTTAGCCTTAGGGTTGGTCTCATATCCGTAAGGAGTATAGACCGTAAGGCGGCGGTTGATGCCGAGTATCTTGCTGTCATACCAAGGATGGCTTATTGTGCCTCTCTTGTTTGCAGACTTGTAGTTTTCTGTTCGTTCTCCGTCCACAAGGAGCATGCTGAGATAGCGTGATCCGTCACGCTGAACCATCACGTTCTGAGGGTCGTTTACAGACACTCCGTCAGCAACGAAGTTGTATGTGTAGATTTCCGGCTCCGGAAGAGGTATGGTCACTTCCCATACATTGTTCTCTCCGCGCTTCATGTCGATAGTGTCTCCCCACGGGTTTGGCATCCAAGAGCCACTGAGCTTTACTACTGTGGCGTAGTCTGCTTTAAGTCTGAAGGTTACACTATCATTCTGTATTTCAGGGGAAAGAAATGGTTTCCGTCCCCAAGCGAAATTGCTCAGTTCCTGAGCGGATAAGGTTCCGACTGCCATCAACAGTGAAACTATAATAGCTGTTATTCGTTTCATGGTTTTCAGATATATTGGAAGCAGGTCAGTCTGACCTGCTTCCAATGATGCGATTAAAGAGTCAAACTACCAATGTATTGTGCATTTATATTGCTGCTTTCCAGTGTGATCGTATATACATCTCCGGAAATCTCGACAGTGACCGTGCCGTCTGTCACCTTCTCGATAGTTCCTGCTGTATCACTTTCGTATGCTGTCACACAAGTACCCCATACCATCTTATTTCCCCACATCTCGACATCATATCCGATGCCGAATTCGCCTTCATTGATTGTTCCTCCTACTTCACATGCAGTGTATGTTCCTGCAGCCACTGTGCCGTCTGCAGTGTAGAAGTCAATACTAAGTACCTGTCCTGTGCCCTTGATCTTGGTCTCGTCATACCAACCGTTGTTTACGACTTCCGTGAACATGCCTTCTGTACCTACCTTAAGAGTGAATGATGTGTACTCTCCTGTAGGCTGTCCGCTTTCATCATATCCCTGATTAGGCTGGACTATAAGAAGTTTAGTGAATTCAGTGTAGTTAGGGGCAGGTTCAGGTCCTTCGCCACCACCAAGGTTTACTACTTCGATAGGAGCGCCAGTACCGTCAACGAACTGTGCTACTGGATAAGTGAATTTAGCATTCACTATAGAAGATTTCAGCTTTATCACGACATTGTCTCCTTCCATTGCGACAGTCATCGTTCCGTCAAGAATCTTTACTGCGCTTGTCGCGCCATCAGCAACAGTCCACCAGCATGTACCCCAGTCTTTCACCTCTATAGGTCCCCATCCCCAGTCTACAGTTGTGTCATAACCGATTCCGAATTCGCCTTTACCGACAGTTCCGCCTACAGCACAGGCCTTGTACTCACCGGTGTAAAGCTTTCCATCTGGGCTGTAGATGTCAGTCGCAAGATAATTGCCTTCTCCTTCCCATGTAGTCTGCCATGTGTTCGGATCGGTTGTTGATGATATTCCGTCCTGAGCCATGTTGATGGTAAGAAGTCCCTGGTTCTTTGTCGCAGAAAGGAGGGTTGTGAGTTCGATGTAGTCTGCATCATCCTCACTGCCGCCGTCAGTAAGGGCATCGACAGCTCCTTCGAATTTTGCCCAGATCATTTCCTTGCCTTCGCCGCTGATGAGCTCGATGACCCATTTGCTGCCCTTCTTGGAAACGTTTATAGTTCCTTCGAGAATCTTCTTTGCTGTTGCCGCACCGTTGGAAACGCTCCACCAGCATGTACCCCAGTCTTTCATCTCCATAGGTCCCCATCCCCAGTCTACAGTAGTGTCGTAGCCGATTCCGAATTCGCCTTCACCGACAATTCCTCCTACAGCTGATGCGGAATATGTTCCTTCGTGGAGATAGCCGTCGGCACTATAGAGATCGATAGCAAGGTAATTTCCTTCTCCGTGCCAGATTGTCTGCCAAGTGGTCTTGTCCGTTTCTGAATAGATTCCGTCTTGAGCCAGCTGCATTGTAACTGTCTGGACACCGTTTGCAAGATTGCTTGTGGCAGAAAGTACTGTGCTGAGCTTTACAGGCTCCGGATCCGGTTCATATACAAGCGCCACTGTAGCCTTGATTTCTACGATAGACTCGTCAGCAAGCCAGAGCATACCGGCGAATGAATACGTTCCTTCGCCCTGAGTCACCTTGATGGAACCTGTTTCAACAGGAATGTTGTTGAATGTTGTACCACCATTGCCTACGATATAGGTATTCTTCTTTGCCTGATCCGCCGGAGCCGGAGTGTAGCTGCCGTCAGCAAGGAAGTACTTGTCGTTAACCATCTTCAATGTCATTGAAGCGTTGTCACCGCTGAGCTCGACTGTGAATGTACGGTACTTGTCGCCCTTTTCGACAGACTGTGAAGCGAGTGTGTTCATTTCATATACAACCGGCTTCTCGTATTTGCCTGTCATAGGCCCGATTGCGCTTTCTACGCAAGAGCTGAGTGCCAGGATAGAGGCTGCTACAGCAAATATTTTATAGATAAGTTTCATAATATTTTTCTTGTATTATGTTACTGTTTACTTCCAACCTGGATTCTGCTTGATGTTAGGATTGAGACGGATCTCGGTTCCTGGGTAAGGAAGGAGATTGTGCTTAGGTTTGAACCCGAACTTAGCCGGGTCTGTGTTGTATACCTTCTTCTCAATCTGACCATTGTGGTTGAGGAGTGGGCAGTAAGCACCCTGATCCTTCATCCTTTCCTCAGCGATGCCCCAACGGAGGAGGTCCTGGAAACGTGTGCCCTCATGGCAGAGCTCGATTCTCTTTTCTCTTCTGATCTCATCCTGAGTGTAACCGGTCTTTGTAGGTGCATGTGCGCGTGTGCGAATCCTGTTCATGTACTCGTCAGCCTTGTCTTGGTTGCCTGCCTCGAAATGAGCCTCGGCAGCGCAGAGGAGAACTTCAGCATAACGCATCCAGCGCGGATTGTTGTCGTCTACGAAGTTGTTACCGGCAGCAGGAACCTGCTCAGCGGTGATTCTGGTCTTCCACATGAAGTACCCCTCGTTGATGATAGTGCTGCCTTCCTTCACGTTGATACCCATGTCGACCATCTGCTCCCAAGTCTTCATAGTGGCGTTGAGACGATATCCGTCAACACCTTCTACTGCTACGAAATCGTCGTAGAGGCTCTTCTGTGGACTGAGGAAACCCCATCCGAGACCTGCAAGACCTGCATTCTGGCAGCAGTTGTCAACGAGTTTGTCAGTACGGTAATGAATCATGAGGTGGAGCATTGTGAAGTTGTTCCAGACATTGTTCGGGTCTGAGATCTTGATGCTCTCGAACATGCTCTCACAGTTCTGTTTTGCTTTGAATGAGATAACATTCTCATAGTCATCGTAGAGTCTATAGAGTTCGCTCTCGATGATCTTGTCGAACTCAGCAGCTGCCTCCTCGTACTTTTTCTGCCAGAGATAAGCCTTTCCGAGAAGTGCCTGTGCGAACTGCTTTGTGATTCTCCATGTCTTGTCATCAGCATTTGCTTTTTCTGTGAGGAGACCGGAGTTGATGGCTTCTGTGAGATCCCTTTCAACAAGTGCCCAAAGTTCCTCAGTCTTTCCGTTTGGCTTATGATACTCAGATGGCTCAAGTTCGTGGTCTACGAGTGGCGGGTTACCCCACATCGAGATGAGTTCGAAGTATGACCATGCGCGGAATACCTTAGCTTCTGCTCTTGCACGCCTCTGAATCTCACTTTCCTCCGGAACATGTCCGAGAACGACGTTAGCTTTATAGATGATACCGTAATATGAAGTGAACATACCCTCAAGGTATCCCTGGTCTGTGTTAAATGTGAACTCGTTAAGTCCTTCGAGGTCAGCGTTGTCGTTACGTCCGCCACCGCCTGCCCAGAAATCGTCGGTAAGCATGTTCTTACCAAGTACATAGTTCATCTCATTTCCCTTGACCTGGATGTAGCAGGAAACGATTGCAGACTCAGCTTCCTCATCAGTCTGATAGTAGGTCTCATAGTTCTGCACGCCGTGCTGAGGGATATCCAGCAGACTATTGCATGAACTCAATGCGACAGCGGTCGCAGTAAGAGCCAATATTATATTCTTTGCTTTCATTTCTGTATAATTTATATGGTTAGAATGTAACGCTTACACCTGCAACAACCTTCTTGGAAGTAGGGAATGAGCCCTTGTCAACTCCCATGCTTGTAACCTCTGGGTCGAATCCAGGGTAATCTGAGAAAGTGAAGAAGTCATCAAGAGATGCATATACGCGGAGGTTGCTGACCTTGATTGTCTTCATCCACTTCTGTGGAAATGTGTAGCCGAGCTGGATCTGCTTGATCTTGAAGTATGATCCGTCAAATACCGCTGCCGATGAAGTGTAGTACTTATCCATATCTGTAGCGCCTGCTCTTGGCATGGAAGCCTTTGTATGTGAAGGAGTCCATCTGTCCTCTACGAAGTAAGTGAGCTTGTTGAGGGTGTAGTCCGGACGGTTGAGGCAGCTGTAAATGTCAGCTCCATATGAACCTGTTCCGAATACGATGAGGTCGAGACCTTTCCATGCCGCTGTGAGTGTGATACCATAAGTCATGTCTGCGATGCCCTTGCCGATCATTGTCTTGTCAGCCTCGGTGATTTGATTGTCACCAGTAAGGTCTGCGAATGTCGGATTACCGGTAGCTTCATCAATGCCGGTGAACTTATATCCATAGAAGTACCATGCAGGCTTGCCTACTTCGAAGCGTGTGATTGCTCCGTAAGTGTGGAAAGACTGTCCGTCGATAGCGTCAAGAGTCTCATGGATGTAAGTAACCTTGTTCTTGATTGTAGAGATGTTACCGCGCACTCCATATGAGAAGTCACCGATGTGGTCCTGCCATCCTATCTCGAATTCAAGACCAGTGTTGCTGATGTTACCGGCGTTCACTGGAGATGCAGCGTTACCGACTACAGTTGAAGGAGTGATACCTGTCACGATGAGGTCCTTGGTGTTCTTGAGGAACCAGTCGGCGCTGAATGAGAGGCGGTTATCGAAGAAACGAGAGTCGATACCGATGTTGGTCTGCTCTGTAGTCTCCCACTTGAGCTCCTTGTTACCTGTTGCTGAAGGCGCATATCCGTTGATGTACTCAGTGCCGTTACCTGTCGGATAAGAACCTGTGCCTCCGATAACGGTAGCATATCTATATCCTCCGAGTGAGGAAAGCGAACCGTTCTGTCCCCAAGATGCACGGAACTTCAAGTGTGAGAGCCATGATTTGGTGTCCATCATGAAGTTTTCGTTTGAGATCACCCAACCGGCTGACACTGCAGGGAAGTAACCCCAACGTGTCTCGACAGGAAGGACGCTACTGTCGGCTGCGTCTGCACGGAGAGATGCCTGGATAAGATATCTGCCCTTGTACTCATAGTTGAGACGACCGAAGTACGAGTTCTTTCTGGAGAACATAGCCTCACCGCCGCTTATGTCGTCCTCAGCGTTTGCTGTCGCATATGCGAAGTACAGGAAGAGAGGGTCATCCTTCTTGAATCCGAGGTCAGTCTCGGTACCGTGCTTTCCACCGCTTACGCCGAAGCTTCTGCTTTCAGTGAAGCTGGTACCGAGCATTACGCCGAAATCGTGACCCTTGAAGCTCTTGTGGTAGTTGAGGAAGTTCTCCCACTGCCAATAAGAGCTTGCATATGAGCTTGCATTTACAGAAATGTAATTCTGGTGATGCATTGCGTTAGCGTAGTAGTCGTGTCCTACTGAGTAGGATTCTGAACTTGAGAGACGGTAACCCAGACGTGATGTGACAGTCAGGCCCTTGATCGGCATGAAATTGATGAAAGTAGTACCGTTGATGTTGAAACCTCTTGAATCATTGTCGCTTGCGTCGCGCATGATCAGAGGATTCTGGTTCTCTGAAGTGTTGAAGTTGGAAACACCGTATACATTGCCTTTGCCGTCACCAAGCATTGGAGCATGATCACCGTAGTAGATGTCAGCCATATGCTTTGGAAGATTGTCTACTGAGTAGAGAGGCTTCGTAAGTGGGTCAAGGTTGAGGACAGCGAGGAGGTATGAACCATACTCGGAACCCTCAGAAACAGAGCCTCCCTTATAGTATTCAATCTGGTTGTTTGTACCGATCTCGAGCCAAGGCTTGATCTTCCAAGATGCGTTGACCATACCTGTAAGGCGCTCGTAGAAGTCCTTGCCACCTGCAACGATACCGTCATTGTGAAGGTATGAACCTGAAACATAAATGGATCTGTTCATGTCTCCTGCAGAGAATGTCAGGTTGTGGCGCTGCATGTTAGAGTTCTCGAAACCTACCTTTGTCCAGTCTGTGTTGGTTTCGAAATCCCAGTTGTTGTAGAATTGCTCGAGAGAGATGAGGCCAGCCTCCGAGTAGTAGTCGATAAATTGCTCTGCATTCATCATCTGAGGTACGCGTGCAAGACTCTGGCTTGTGTGCTGGTAGTCGTATGTGATCTTACCGTCGCCCTTACCTTTTCTTGTGGTGACGAGAATGACACCATTGCCAGCCTCGGCACCATAGATTGCAGCAGATGCTCCGTCCTTGAGGACTTCCATTGACTCGATGTCGTTAGGGTCGATACCTGCAAGGCTGCCGATACGTCCGTCCACAACTACGAGAGGGTCGCTTGAGCCGTTTGAACCGATACCGCGAACGCGTATGCTTGGAGATGCGCCTGGCCTAGCGGAACTTGTAAATACCTGCACACCTGAGGTCTTACCCTGGAGAGCCTGTGCCGGGTTGGTGATTGTACGTCCGTTGATGTCCTCAGACTTTACCTGAGTCACAGAGCCTGTGAGGGAACTTTTCTTCTGGACACCATATCCGACAACGACTATCTCCTCGAGCATCTCGTTGTCCGGTTCCATGTTGATGTTCAGAGTGCCGTTGATGGCATTCCTATCGACTGTGATATAGCCGATGTAAAAGAATTCGAGAACAGCCCCTGCTTTGACGGTGATTTCGTACGCACCGTCTCCGTCAGTTATGACGCCGTTCTGAGTTCCTTTTTCGATGACACTGACTCCTACCATCGGAGCATTCAGTTCATCAGTGACTTTACCGGTCACCTTCAGCTGTCCTTGTGCGGATGCCGAGAGAGAGCCGGCTAGAATGAGGAGCATTGCCAGAGCAGTGCCGATCATTCTTGAGAATGTTGATTTGGTTCTCATTGTTTTGATGGCTAATGGTTAGTATTAATATAAGTGTAATTAGAATCCTCGTGTAGGAAACTGTCTGATAAAGTTGATCAGCTCCTTGTCGTGATTATATTTTACTTCGCAATCATTATTGAAGATCATGGCCGCCCCTTCGGAACAATTGTAAACCGGCCACTGCGGAAGATCTTTTGTATTCGGGTCTCCTGTGCGGGCGAAATTGATCCATGCCTGGCTCATTCTATCAGCAAGCTCAAGCGCGTCTTTCCCACCTCCGGTCATAGAAGCATGGATATCTGCATTGTTGAACACGAATGGTATTTCCATGCAATGTGTGCTTCTGAGGATGCCGTCAAGCACAGGAGATTCCCAGGCAAACATATATGTGTATACCGGAGCTCCGCCCTGACGTGACTTGATCACAGCCTGTTCAATGGCGCTTGGACGGAAGGTAAAGTCTGTATCTATCAGGTCTTTAGCTTGGTAATCCGGATATGTCTTTTCAAACAGACGGAGGAATTCTTCTGTCTTCTCTCCGTATTTTGTCCTGAGATATTCAATTGCAGCCGACTTGTCTATAGTACGGAGTTGAGGAACGTATGTGCTCATACTGAACTCGTGGATAGTAGTGCCTATCATCATAGGAACATCCTTTGACTGTTCGGGAGCGTCAGGATAGAAAGGCTGGCGGGGAAGCACGCTGCCGTCTATGGTCGGAGCCCATCCGAAGATGAATGAAACGAATCCAGCCTTGTCGGCTTCTTCCCTGACCTTTGCGATGGCTTTTTCACCGGCTGCAAGAAGCTTTTCGTATGGCATGGCTTGCAGTTCATCAATCCTGCTCGGACTTATGCCCAATTCTTCCACGACGGCTGCGCCTATCCTTCGGGACCATCTGCTTTCCATCGTCTTCAGCATTGATCCGCTCTGGACAATCGCTTTGTGGAATTTTCCTTTGGCAGAAGGAGTGGCAAGAAGAGTGGATACCTTTCCTCCGCCTCCGGACTGACCGAATATCGTGACATTTCCTGCATCACCTCCAAACCTTGCGATATTGGCCTTGACCCAATCAAGGGCAGCGACAATGTCCAGAAGACCGGCATTGCCGGAATATGCGTATTTTTCGCCATATGCAGACAGGTCCAGAAAACCCAGGACATTCAGCCTGTGGTTAAGGGTAACGACGACCACATCTCCTTTATCGGCCAGATTGTGTCCGTCGTATGAAGGGAGCTCCTGACCTGATCCTGCCGAATATCCTCCTCCGTGGAGCCATACCATGACCGGTCTCTTCCTGCCATCATTGATGCCTGGGGTCCAGATGTTCAGCCTAAGGCAGTCTTCGTCAGCAAATCCGTCATCCCAGCTGAATGAAAAGGCCTGCTCGTCGCTGTACCATCCGGTCCTTTTCCCTTGAGGGCAAGTCGGACCATATGCACGGCAGCTTCGGATTCCGTTCCATCTGTCAGCCGGTACAGAAGGCATGAACCTTTCCGCCTTGGCATATGGTATGCCCTTATAGGTGAATATGCCGTCGTCTATATATCCGGCGACTTTGCCGCTGGTAGTCTGGGTTACGGATAGTTCTGCGTCAGTCAGCAATTCGTGAGAATGATTCCTGGCAGGATTCTTTGTCGTGTTGCCGTTTGTACATCCGCTTAATGCAGCGATGGTAAGAAAAATCAGGATTCTGGCTTTCATCTTGGTGTTGTTATCTTGGTTTCCGGCAAATTTCGTTTGTTTTGAAGCAAACGGCTTTCTTATGCGTGTGATTATCTTTTGGATTTGTTCAAACCCATTTTTCTGTTTGTTCATTTATTTTTCTGTGCGTTCAAAACATGTATGGATAATGCTTGGAGCGTTTATTTTTATTAACTTTGACGTACTAAAAAGTGATTTATGAAAAGATTTCTTCTGTTTGTCCTTGTGACGGGAACCTTGTTTTCCTGCAATGTTCAGAAAAATGAAGCGGTACGCAATGCCGAATATGCCAGCCTTGTCATTTCGAATGATATTTCAAACCAGAAGGTGTCGTCCTTTGCAGAAGATGAACACGGCCATATCTGGATAGGAACCTTCCGCGGACTCAACAGGCACAATGTCCACGGATATCATCAGTATTTCTGTGCAGACGACTCGCTCAGCCTTCCGGACAATCAGATCCAATGTCTGCTGAAGGATTCGCGCAAGAGATTATGGGTCGCGACGGTAAACGGAATCTGCAGATATACGGAACGTGATGAGTTCCAGCATTTTCCGCTGGAGTCTTCCATCAAGAAAGTCGACCAGATCATTGAGGATGCATCAGGGAACATATATGTAAATACTATAAGCTCATTATGCAGATATAACCCTGAGACCGAGACTTTTGACGCGGTCCTTCCTGTCCTGGACCATACGAGGTCCCTTATCAACAGATGCTTCATCTCTCCTGCGAATGAGCTGTGGGTGGTAAATACAGCCAGCATGAGATGCTATGATGTTGACACGATGGAAATGAAAGATTCTGTAGCAGTCGAAGGTTACCCTACATATTCATATATGGATGCATCAGGCTGCATATGGATGAATTCATTCGACGGTTTACGCATTTATGACACAATGTCGGATACATTCAGAAAAGTGCCGGAATGTCTCGTGTCGCATCCGATATTCCGGAAAGCATATGTCACATACATATATCCCTACGACGAACATTCTCTTCTAATCAATACAGAGAAGCATGGGCTCTTCTATTATGACAGCAACGAAGGCGTGGTCCGTCACCAGAACGAAAGAGGCTTCCCGTTTGCTGCGCCTGATTTCAGCATCAAGCAGATGTTCAAGGATTCCCACAACAATCTGTGGATAGGATCTGTAGATCAAGGGTATAAGGTCATATATAACTATAAGGAGAGGTTCAACGACAACAGCTACCTGCGGTCATGTACAGATAACAAATCCGTGGTTTCTCTGGATTGCGACAGCAAGGGAAATCTCTGGATTGCGACTCTGAAGGATGGACTGTTTGTATATGACTCGAAGTCTATGGAGTTCAGCGAGGTAGAGGTCGGATATCTGCTTCCTTTGCAGGATGGGAACAGAACTGATGTTTCCATCGTTTTTGCTGACAAGGACGATAATATATGGCTTTTTGCTGCATCGCATATAATAAAATGTTCATATGAGGGGGGCAGACTAAAGGCAGAATTTAGCCGTCCGGCTCTTTTCCCGATGGCGATAGAACAGGATGAGAACGGAACGGTCTGGATAGCGACTGCTTCTGAATATATCTGTTACTTTCGGTCGGGTGATTCAGAAATGCAGTATCTCAAGCCATTTACGATGGACTATACTTTCATTCCTTCAATTCTTCCTTATGGTCACCGGCTTCTGGTAGGAGCGTTCATGAGCCATCTGAAGGAAGTTGATACGGAAACATTTGCCTATCGGGATGCCGATGTCGACGATGAAGCATGGAAAGGCAGTATCAGACGTTCTGTATTCATACCAACGGATATGATTATTGACGAAGAAGGGGATATATGGATTGGAACAGTTGCCAACGGACTTCTCCGCTATGACCCTGAAACCGGGGATATTTATCCTGTCCCAGGAGCTCCATGCACTGATATTTCTGCGATAGAAGAGGATCTGCAAGGCAACCTTTGGGTGTCTACCTTGTATGGTCTTGGCAAATATGATAGAAGCGTGGAGAAGTTCATCAACTGGTTTGAAGCAGACGGCATAGGAGGCAACGAATTCTACGACAGGGCTTCCTGCCGCATGCCTGACGGCACTCTTGTATTCGGCGGTACGCATGGCCTGACGTTCTTCAACCCGATGGATGTGACAGTGAACCGGTCTTTCAACCTGTGCTTTGAAGACCTGAAGGTACATAATGAGCTTGTACGGCCTGGCGAATGCGGCATCATGGACAAATCGCTCTGCTGCGGATCCGACATCCATCTGAAACATGACCAGAACAGCTTCAGCATATCGTTTGCAGCACTGGAATACAGTGAGTTCGAACGCGTCAGATATTTCTATATGCTTGAGGGTTTTGATAAGCATTGGATAGATGCCAATAATAACAGAGAAGCATATTATGCTAATGTTCCTGCAGGGAAGTACCTCTTTAAAGTGCGTGCGACAAACAATGACCAAAGCGTCATAGAAGCAGAAAATACTGTGGATATATTAGTCGAGCCTCCTCTGTGGCTCACGTGGTGGGCTGTCTGTCTGTACGTCCTGTTTTTTGCCACAGTTGTATATCTTGTAGCGAAAATGAGACGTCATTTTAACGAAGAGAAGATGGCTGTCCTCCGGGAAAGGCAGGAAAAGGAACAGGAAAAGAAGGTGAATGAGATGAACATGAGTTTCTTTGCCAATATCACGCATGAATTCAGGACACCTCTGACCATGATATCCGGTCCGGTCAACCAACTTATCGAATCTCCCGACCTGACCGTTGGGAACAAGAGACTCCTGAATATCGTCCAGAGGAATATAAAGCGTATGTTGAGGCTTGTGAACCAGCTCCTTGACTTCAATAAGCTTGAGAATGACACCCTCAAGCTGCAGGTGAAGCCGATAGACCTTATAGCTCAGCTCCGCAACCTAACGGATATATTCCGTGTTACGGCAAATGAAAAAGGCGTTACATTCAGAACATACGGCCTGGAAGATTCATTGACCATATGGGCTGACGAGGACAAGCTGGACAAGATATGCTTCAATCTCCTGTCTAATGCGATGAAGTTCACTCAGGCAGGAGGCAAGGTCGAGTTCGGATTGGATGTGATTTCCCGCGAGGAGGCCTTGAAGCTCTTCAATCTGGGAGACAAGGATGTCGATAGCCGTTATATGAAGATTGTTGTGAAGGATAACGGACCGGGAATACCGGAAAACCAGCTTGAAAGGATATTCGACAGATACTATCAGCTGGAGAATCAGATGCGCGGAGTCTATAATTGGGGAACAGGAATCGGACTGTATTTTGCCAAGACTCTGGCCCGTATGCATCATGGATATCTTAAGGCAGGAAACCGTGATGAGGGAACAGGAGCGGCATTTACCCTTCTGCTTCCGATATCGGAATCATCGTATGCGGATTCTGAAAAGGTTCAGTTGGAAGTCAAGGATGACAATTGCCCGTATATAGTCAGTAGCGTCAAATATACGGACCTGCCGTCATCTATGTCTGATAAGGGACGCAAGAAGGTGCTGCTGGTTGATGACGATGCAGATGTGATCCATTATATGAAGGAACTTCTGGCTCCATATTATGACGTGCAGAGCCGTTTTGATGCAGACTCTGCGTATACCCTTATGAAGGAAGAGGCTGTTGACATCGTCATTTCAGATATTGTGATGCCCGGCAAGACGGGATACGAACTTTGCCGTCAGATAAAAGACAACATTCAGATTTCCCATATTCCTGTCATACTCCTTACAGCAAAGGCTACGGTCGAAGATCAGGTCCAGGGACTTGGATGTGGGGCAGACGCTTATGTCACCAAACCTTTCGAACCTCAATATCTCCTTGCTCTTGTCCAATCGCAGCTTTCGAACAGGGAAAGGATACATTCCGTCCTGGCCGAATCCACTGCAGTGGAGAGTCTGGAAGACAATGCGTTGTCTCCTCAGGACAGTACCTTCATGAGGGAACTTTATCAATTGATGGAGGATGAACTTTCTAATTCCGAACTTGATATTGCCAAGATGACGGAGATGCTCCACATATCAAGAACGAAATTCTATTACAAGGTTAAAGGGTTGACCGGTGAGAATCCGAGCGTTTTCTTCAAGCGTTATAAACTTAACAGGGCGGCTGAACTCTTGAGTGACAGCAGGTATAATGTTTCGGAAATAGCAGACCTTACAGGTTTCAGCACCTTGTCTCATTTTTCTACCAGCTTCAAGAAGCAGTTCGGTGTCTCGCCAAGCGAATATGCACAGTCCCGCCGTTAGGGTAGTGTTTCATCGAGTGTGTCCAGAGCCGGTCCCTCGGTGACACACTTTCATCTTTTCATTCGTCTATTTTGTCCATCTCCGAGGCTTGAATTCACCAACCTTCAAATCAATTGCAATCATCCTATGAAGGCCTCGATGGCAAGAAGATTCTCGTAATAATATTCCTGCGACAGCCTGTCGCAGTAATTCATTATATTCCTATTCGCCCAAGGGCATAAGATTCATTTCTGTCATATTTGGTCAATGTTAGTTGATAAATCAACATTAGGTCTTGCAAAGGAATCATCTGGTCAAAAGGAAGTAATTATCTTTTATATTTTCCCACTCTTTAAGATACCTTTGAACAGTCCCCTAAACGAACTATTTGAAGAACCATTGGCCGGGTCAACGAGAGACTCTTTGCCGTCGAGTTTCGGAAAGATCAGCACGACTCCACGCTCTGGCTTGCAGAGTCCCATTTCGTTCGCACGGTTCATCAATTGGCCATATATCTGCCAAAACTCCTTTCCGTGCGGGGTCTGCTTCTTCTTTTCCTTGTCGAACTCCGTATAGTGAATGTGATGGGCATATTCGTGTATGGCGGTTTCCACTGGGTCGTACTTGTCCCTTCTGCCGGTATGGATTAGGATGTGTTTCCTTGATGGCCAATACGTTCCGAGCCGCGTCTTCGGCTTGTCATCCTTGACGCATATCGTGAATGGAACCTTGCACGGGTATATTGACGACAATAGATTATAGTAGTATTGCTCCTCTTGGGTCATCGGCATATCTGTCTTCTTTTTTGTTTTTCGGGCCAAAGGTAATAAGACTGAGAATAATGACCAAATATGCCTTCTTCGAAACTGGCCATCGTGCCTTGTTTTAAGGACTGGGCCAATGTCGACATTGTCAACAAAATCAAGAAGGTCGGCATAAAGTTTCAATTTTGAAATTTTATTACTATATTTGCCGCATAAGGTATCAATTTTGATATGTTGGATAATATATATATGCTTACAGACATCGAGATTTGCAACAGGATAGCCGCTAAAATTAAAACGGTACGCCTGAAGCAGAATATGTCACAAGGCGAACTGGCAGACAAGAGCGGGGTTTCTGTCTCCACTATAAAGCGTATTGAAGATGGAGACGTGAAAACCGTAGAGTCGTTGATTCGCATTCTGCGTACTCTAGGCCAGCTCGACATCTTTATTCCACTCGTTGAAGACAATCCGTTAAGCCCGAATGAATATTACGAATTAGCCAACAAGGCAAGCAAGCATAAGCGCAAGCGAGCATCAAAAGGTTCTAAAACAGAAAATAAGGAAGAATCAGAATGGTAGATGTAGCACGTGTAAATCTGTATGGCCGGCCAATAGGTTCCGTACGCTGGGATCAAAGATATGAAGTCGCACAATTTGAGTATGAATCGGACTTTGTGCGACAGGGCATAGAGCCCTCGCCGCTGATGATGCGGATATTAGGATAGAAGTTGATTCTTTGGTGGATGTGGCCAAAGAAGCTCTTGCCGGCAAATCAAGTTTCAACGTGAACATTAGTTCTGATAAGAAATCTGCCATTGCAGAGATTCTTCGCCTCGGTACCTCTGCCGACTGGAGTACTCTTTCTCTCGTCTTGTGAAGGAATGTGGCATCGAAATGGCGGAATGCTCACTGATTGAAGAGAATGGAAGAGCGCATTTTCTAACAAAGAGGTTCGATAGAGTTAATGGACAAAAAGTGCATATGCAAACACTTTGCGCCATTGCTCATTTGGATTATAGGTTGCTTAGAGCATATTCTTATGAACAGGCGTTCACCGTGATGCGAGGGCTGCGGCTTACCTACAAGGAAGCGCAGGAGATGTTCCGTAGAATGGTATTCAATGTCGTGGTGCGAAATCAAGATGACCACACGAAGAACATCTCTTTTCTGATGGACAGAAGCGGGAGCTGGCGACTTTCTCCTGCCTATGATATGGGGTACGCCTACAATCCCGACGGCCAATGGACCTCAGCCCACCAGATGTCAATAAACGGCAAATTCAGTGACATTACAAAAGATGACCTTCTTGAATGCGGTGCTAAGAATAACGTTAAAAATGCCGCAAGAATTATTGACGAAGTTTGCCAAGCGGTATCAATGTGGCCGGAGATTGCCCGGGAGTGTGAAGTGCCACAAAAGATGATTGAAGAGATTCTGCCAAATATGGTTTTCTTTTAAAGATTACTTGCTCAGGAGTAAAAATGTTTCTCTTTCGGGAAGGAAAGGGTTAGTTATGAGAGTATTGTGCCTCCGGGGAGCTTACAGAGGGGGCGTTTGGAATTAAGGAAGAATATTTGTAGATTTGCAAGACTTTGTGCAAGATGAACCGTTATTTACCACATAGCCCGCTAATTCCTTGCTTCTCTCCTGAAATCTTGATGGGGGGGGTATACATAATAGCCTCAATAATAGAGTAAATAGTAGTAATATATACTCCTATACGGAGATGATGTGCCTCGCTGACGAAACGCAGATTTCGTCGGCGATTTTTTGTGCGTATAATGTCTTCAATACTTCGTTAGCAGCATTTCGGAAATGTGCTTTTCGGACGGCTTGCCGCCCGTGGCATGTGAACGGGAGGGGCCCACGAAGTGGGAGGGATAGCGCGAAGCGCGTATCGTCCGAAGGGCACTTTCCGAAATGTCTTATATAAAGATGCACAAATATGTCTAATAAATAATTATTAAAAATCATGAACAAGAAAACATTAACCAAAGTGTCGGAGCGTTACGAGGCTCCGAGTATTGAAGTCCTCTCCGTGTCTATGGAGGGAGTACTCTGCCAGAGCGGCCGTTTCGGCGCGGCTGATGAAGCCGGAGATGGTATGTCGGAATCTTCAGATTACACTTATAATTTCTAATCTGGTTTATTATGAGGAAGAAACTATTATTTTTTGCAACGGTGGCGATAGCTGCTCTTGCATCGTGCTCTAAGACTGAGATTAGACCTGAGGTAGAATCTCGTGACGTGCATTTCGTTGTCAATACGGCGGAGAATGAGGTAGTGAAGTCTTTCATTCAAAATAATAATGATAGAACTTATACTCCTAAGTGGTCTAATGGAGACGAGTTGGCCATCTTCATCGGAGAAACTAAGAGTATTACAAAAGCCACGGGCGTTTTGAAGAATACTAACGCAACTGGTACTACAGCAAAATTTGACGGAAAAATTACCGGAATCCCTTCAAAAGGGACATTCAAGTCATTTGCACCGGCAGCTGCTTTTGAGAAAGGTTATGCGGATGGTACGGTCGGTATTAACTTGGCTTCAGCGCAGAATCCAAGCCGTCTTACTATTGACGAGGCTTGCGATATTCTCGTAGCTAAGGAGGCTGACTATACGGCTGATGCTAATGGAGTAGTAGAAGTTAATGGCCTTTATTTTAAGAGAATGTTCTCTATCGTAAAGATCGCTCTCAATGGACCTGCCTCTCTTAACGGAGAGAAAGTGCAGAAGTTCACGCTTACCGCTCCGACAGAAACTGTTCTTGCCGGCCGTGCGGGTATCAATTTGTCTACCGCGACTATAGATAAGTGGACTGTCAGCAAAAACACCATAACTGCTACATATGCTGAATCTGCTCCTACTTTTGGGGACGCTACAAGCTCTGGGAATGTAGTATGGCTCGTTGTGAACCCTGTCACCATAGCAAGTGGTGCAAAGGTGGTTCTCGCAGGCGAAACTGCAGGTTATACCTTCTCTAAGGAAGTGACCTTGTCTAAGGACCTCGTGTTCCCTCAGAGCCAGCTCGCAGTCATCAACTTGACATTGGATGAGACGAACTGTATTAAAAAGTCAATGGTAGTTCCTGTTTATGCTTCCGTAGCTGAGCTTATCGCTGCCGGAAAACCTACAACGGATGGCACAAAGGTTACGGTAACCCTTACGGATGAGGAAATAACCAAATTTTATAAATCTGGCACGTACACTAATGGTGTATACTTTATGGTAGGCACTCAAGAGGTGCAAATCTACTGCAAGAATACTCCATCTGATTGGAAAGTCGGAGGCACTATTAGCGGTACATTGACA
>Ga0129311_1000489_pt1 | contig 35124 bp, 31 predicted proteins | sample Go1ome_FD_94435 | JGI IMG/M metagenome (GOLD analysis project Ga0129311, IMG submission 94435) | Western lowland gorrila individual fecal microbial communities from Wisconsin, USA - Go1022B metagenome | ecosystem: Host-associated > Mammals > Digestive system > Large intestine > Fecal | place...
AGAGCTTATTACCAATAATATTTCAGCAGAAAAGATGAAAGAGATTATTGAGATAGCGGTACTTGAAAACAGTATGGCAGATTAGGAGGTACTTATGAATTTAGCAGTAGTAAATGAAGCAGTTACAGAGATGAATGGTGTGGAGCATCAATTCACAGAAGATGAGAAGAATTTTGTGGTCCAGTTTGCATTCAGAAGTGGAAATAAGGAAGATACGATTTCTCTTATAGAAGCACTTGCACATTCATCAGATAAGGCACAGTCCGATGAGATTATGATCACATACAGGGCGAAGTATGATATGAAGCCTGCGTGGGTAGAACAGGTGGAAAATCTGCTGGTGGCACTTGAAATGTATCGTATCGAAGAGGAGAAAGCAGCTAATCACCTTGCTGATATATTAAAAGCCTATGGAATTGACGTATCAGCAGAAGAGATTCGCAGTACAGAAACAGAACAGCTTAAAACAACAGTCAGAGAGAAAGTGGAGGTGCGATAGATGGCAGAAGAAATTCAGGAAGCGGTACAGATTATCCGTGTCGCATATGATGGAATAGAGATTGCCATGAAAGTGGGCAGTGGTGGTATTGCTGCCATGCAGAAGGCGATTGATTTCTTAAAGGGAATGCTTGATTATGAGAAGTCTCTTGGTAAGACATCTATGAGAAAGCTCCTTTTAAAAGGTGGAGATTTGCAGGTGCTCCAGTTTAATACCCAGGATATGAAAAAAGTAGAAAAAATGGCAAAGAAGTATGGAATCCTATATTCCGTACTACCAGACTGTAACAAGAAAGATGGCATGAGTGAGATAATCTTTCATACAGAGGCAGTTCCTCGTGTGAATATGATGATTCAGAAACTCAAGTTTGGAAAGATTGCCACATTTGATGATTACCTGAAAAATGGAGATGAGAAGTCCCTTGGCAAACTGATGGATTTCTTACGAAAACAGCAGGGAAACGAGAAAAGCCACACGATAGAAGGAGAAAAGGTTAATTCCGCTTTGGACGGGCTGATTGAGAAAGTCGGCATGTTTGCGATGGAAAAGAAAGCTATCAGTGTGGATCAGGTCAAGGAGAATTTCAGTATCAATGGAGAACAGGCAGAGAATGTCATCAAGCAGCTGGAAACTATCGGAGTGCTTGGCAGTAAGAAGGAAGATGGTACACATGCAGTCATGATGGATAAGGATGCATTTATCAATCGTGTCAGAGGGTATCAGGATCTTGCAGAGAGAATGAGGGCAGTAGCCGCATCAAAGAATGCCAATCTTTCGGATGTTACAATCAGTAAGAAACTCATTACAGAGGAGAATGACCATGCAGTTAAGACAAGAATCCCCGGAACATGGGGAGATGAAGCAAGATATGTATGGCTTCGTAAGGAAAACATTATGGATATCCATAATGGAAAGACTATGCTCACATTTCTTGATTCCAATAAGGATTATAAGCTGTATGACAGCCAGAATCGTGTTGTAACGACACAGAAGGGAACAGAACTTTATACGCATTATGATAAGGTGGAGGCATCTGTCAGGGAGCGTTATGAGAAAGTTCAGAAACAGCAGAAAAAGACTTCGCAGAAGAAAACAGTCACTACCAAGAAAGCGAGGTAGTTTCATATGCAGACAACAAAGAAAAAACCATCACTGATATTCATTCTTGTGGGTGCAGTATTAGCAGGGTATCTTGGTTATCTGATAAATGGTGCGTGGTCGGAGGGAGTGGCATTTAATGAATTTATGAACAGATTCAATGAAGTATGTGCTGCTCCATTTGCAAACTATTACAATACGAATACTTTAAAAGCGGTAGCCATTGCATTAGGTATCTATGCGATGGCTATTGTTATGTATTACACCAGTCAGAGAAACTATATGCCCGGCAAGGAATTTGGTACAGCGAGATTTGAAAATCCAAAGCAGGTCAATAAGATGCTGGCGGATAAGGACGAGAATTTCAATCGAATACTAAGCCAGAATGTGAAGATGTCACTTGATTTCAGAAGGCTGAAGCTCAATGGCAATATTCTTATCTGCGGAGGTTCCGGTGCCGGTAAGACATTTTATGAGGTAAAGCCGAATCTGATGCAGATGCCACATAACTGTTCTTTTATCTGCACTGATCCCAAAGGTGAGATTCTTAGAAGCTGCGGGCAGATGTTAAAGAATAACGGATATAATGTGAAGGTCATCAATCTGTTAGAGATGGACAAGTCAGACTGTTACAATCCGTTTTCCTATATCAGAGAAGAAACAGATGTGGTAAAGCTTATTACCAATCTTATCAGTAATACCACACCAAAGGGTTCCACTCCAAGTGATCCGTTCTGGGAGAAAGCAGAAGGCTTGTTTTTACAGTCGATCTTTTATTATGTGTGGCTTGAAGTGCAGCCAGCAAAGAGAAACTTTGAAACAGTATTGAAGCTTCTTGGAGAAGCAGAGGTGACAGAGCAGGGAAAGGCATCGAAGCTGGATGTGCGTATGAAGTTCTTAGAGGAGAGTTCTCCACTTGGAGCCAATCATCCGGCAGTAAAGCAGTACAACAAATGTATGCGAGGAGCAGGAGATACAGTACGTTCCATTATTATCAGTGCCAACTCAAGACTTGCGTTCTTAGAGAATAAGCAGATCTTACGACTTCTTTCTAAGGATGAGCTGAACCTATCCGATATAGGTATTGGAGTCAATGGTGATGGCGAGACAAAGACAGCATTGTTTTGTGTCATACCGGATAGTGATAAATCTTATAACTTTATTATCGGTATGCTATATACGCAGATATTTCAGGAATTGTACTATCAGGCGGACTTTAACTGTGGTGGCAGACTTCCAATCCATGTGACTTTTATGTTAGACGAATTTGCGAATGTCGCATTGCCGGATGACTATTGTTCGTTGTTATCAACAATGCGAAGCAGGGAGATTTCAAGTATTATCATCATACAGAATTTTGCACAGTTAAAGGCACTTTTCAAGGATACCTGGGAGACAATCCCCGGAAACTGTGATACTTTCATCTACCTTGGTGGTAATGAGCAGAGTACGCACAAGTATGTCTCAGAGCTGCTTGGAAAAGGAACGATTGATAAGAAGTCAAGCGGTGAGACAAAAGGCAGACAGGGAAGTTCGTCAAGGAATTATGATGTGTTAGGTAGAGAACTTTTCACACCGGATGAGGTCCGAAAACTGGATAATAAGAAGTGCATTATCTTTATCCGTGGATTTGATCCTATTATGGATAACAAATTTGTACCATTCAGACATCCGATGTTTAACCAGACAGCAGATGGAAAGGGCGAGCCTTATGTTCACGAGATAAGAGGAGCTGATAATCTGATAGGTCCACCATTTGAGATTTTATCAGATAAGGCAGTCAAGCATTATGAGAAGATGAAGGATAAGGGTGAGAATGTGTATATAGATACGCTTACCTATGACGAATTTATGATGCTTGGAGATACAGAACTGAGCAGAAGATTCTCCTTGCAGGATGAGGCAGAGCAGAAAGCAAAGATTGACAGAGAACAGGCAAATGAGCTTGAGTATGTCGATGAATCACAGAAAACAGATAGTACAGCAACTGCCAGTGGTTCTAGTGGAAATGCTGGCGGTAAGCCTGTAAGAAATCCTGAGAGGGAAAAGCCTAAGTGGGAAGATACTATTACAAATCGAATGCTTCACTGGTCATATACACCTGAGCAGAAAGAGGAACTAAAGATGGCACTTGCGGCAGGTGTTCCGAAAGCAACGATACTGACTTATTTCTATCCGGAGGTTACTGTGGAGAAGATGAGTGCTTATCGAAAGAAGCAGTAAAAAATATCGCATAGGCACATCTACTATGGTACAATATGTATATAAGAATGACATGTATATACGGAGGTGATTGATTATGTCTATGGGATATTTTGCATCAGAAATGTTGGGGGCAGCTAGGGAAGCAGTATTAAATACGGTAGATGAAGCAGTGGAGAATGAACGTTGGAATAATATTGGTAGTGCTGCGGAAGCTATGATTGAATCCAATGTAAAAGAAGAACAAGTAAAAAGGATGTTAGTAAAGTATTGGGATTTGAGACCTAGTGAAGCAGAAAGAATATTCGCTTTAGCTAAAAAGAACCAAAAGAAATAAAATTATATGACTGTAATTAGCATTCGGGGAGCACTTTAGCCACAACAGGTTAAGGTGCTTTTTTCGTGCCGTAAAAGGAGGTGGTTGAAGCACAACGCATTGGGGAAAGCCCGATTAATCATTACAACAGGCATTGCCTGATAATCATATAGTAACAAATAACAAGGACAGAGAGGAATGTATATATTCCATTCGGAAATCAGCCGGATTGGAATGTGTACATTCCTTTCTGGCTTTTTTCCTATCTGTCACAAATCAATGAAAAAGGAGATTTTTATCATGAGAAAAGAACAGATTACAGTAACTAACAGTTCAGTCTGCATTGATGCAGAAAACAAGGATTTGGAGGGAAAAGGCATGAAGAGAAGATTACTTCATTTTAAGAAAAGAATGGTTCCGGCAGTATCCGGAGCACTTATGGGAGTGATGCTTATGAGCACTACCTGTTTTGCAGCAGGAGATACTTCTGCAGTAACACAGCCACTTGAGAATTTAAAGACACTTATCATTGCAGTTATCGGTGCTGTCGGTGTCATCATTCTGGCAAAGAATGTCATGGAGTTTGCACAGGCTTATCAGCAGCAGGATTCATCTACCATGAACTCTGCTCTTAAAGGTATTGTAGCAGGTGTTATGATGGCTGGTATTTCAACAGTACTCACATTCTTAGGTTTCTAAGATTGGGGAAGCAATTCCCCTCTGCAGTAAAAGGAAAGAGGTGAATAACAAGTATGGATATTTTTAAACTTGGCGACAAGATCCTGGCACTTCTTGAAGCAGTGTTTGGGTTTTGGAACAATCAGATATCCCTGGTCTTTGCAATGCTTGGACAGTCACCGGTCAGCTTTAAGGGTGGAGGTCCCTGGGCAGTCATTGAGGGTATTGAGCCGGTCTTTGTAGCGGTTGGCTCATCCCTTGTTGTACTGTTCTTTGTTATCGGTTTCTGCTCGGAGAGCATAGATGTAAAAGATGAAATGAGGTTTGAATCCATATTCAGGATGCTTATAAGGCTTGGATTATCAGAGTGGTTTGTGGCAAACAATGTCACGATTATGAAAGCATTTTTTACTTCCATAGGCAATCTGGTCGGATTGATATCGGCAGGAACCACAACACAGCTTGCTATTGACAGTACACAGGCGGATGTAATCAAAGGACTCGGATTCGGTGAAAGCCTTGTGATGCTGATTCTTACAGCATTGCTTGCGATCATCATTATTATCTGTGGCTTTTTCATCATATACACAGTGTATTTCAGATTCCTAAAGATTCTGATTATTGTGCCGCTTGGAGCGATTGCATGTTCTACGATGGCAGGAAACAGGATGGTAAGTCATACAATGTCAACTTACTGCAAGTATTTCCTGTCGTGTGTGTTTGAAGCAGTAACGATGGCTCTGGCTATCGTGGTATGTAACGCATTTATCAATGCTGGACTGCCATCATTTACAGGAAGCTATGCAGACTGGGCGCAGACACTTATTTATCTGTGTGAGATGACATTCACAATAGCAATGACTGTCGGAAGCGTGAAAGGTGCACAGACACTTACAAGCAAGGCATTTGGATTATAGAAGGGAGGCTGGAACATGGAGAATGAAAACAGACAGGTGACTTACAACTCAAGCTATACAGGAGATACACCGGTGACACTGGATATTCAGCAGTATATGAATAATAAGGCAATGTATATCGGACTTATGTGCAATGAGGACGGACAGGAAGAGCCTTTTGGTGATGTGACAGTGAATTTATCTGTTGCTGCACCGAATTATTGTGGATATTTGAATGTGAATGACATGCCGGATGTAGAGAAGTTTATCACAGACAATGATCTGGGTGAGTTTACAGGTTTCACTCAGAGAAGCGGTTTCTGCGAATATCCTCTTTATCTGTTCAATGTAGACAAGTTAAGAGAACTCTGTCCGGATGGAATGTCAATGTATGAGGCAAATATCGGAATGGTACGAAAGCCGGAAACAAAGGATTTAGCAAGATAGGAGGCAAGAACAGTGGTTATTGAGATTAACAAGGATATTGACCGCTATCAGGAATCAGTGGCAATGGGACTTACAGCAAGACAGCTTATATTTTCCATTGCCAGTGTAGCAGTTGGCGGAGGTCTTGTACTTCTTCTTTATAAGTATATTGGACTGACAGGAGCAGCTTATGTTGCAATTCCATGTGTAGCACCGATTGCCCTTGGTGGATTCTATTCCTTTAATGGCATGAATTTCTACGAGTATATGGGAAAGAAGCTGCATTTTATGTTTGGTAACAAGGCACTTACCTATGTGTCAACAGAAGGAGAGCCAGCTATCAAGGCATTTGAACTGGAGCAGACAGGACAGGTAAAGAAGAAAGGCAAAAAGATACAGGACATTGAACCTCAGACAAATGAGTCTGTTGTAAAGAAACAGGAGGAGTTTGAAGCAATGAAGAAAAAGACCAGAAATATACTGCTTGGTCTTGTTGCAGTAATTGTTGCAGCAGTAGCAGGCATTGCAGCATATAAGGCAATGCACTAGATAAAGAGTATCTGACCAACAGGTCGGGAACACAGCCCGCAGGGTGAAGTTCCCGGCGGGCTTTCATTATAAGAAAGCGAGGTTAGAGACAATGGGTTTATTTACAGACGGATTCAAGCTCTTGAAGAAGGCGAGTGAGCCTTTATACAAGACACCGAAATCCATTCAGGAAACCATAGAGATTATGGCGGTTGCTGAAAACGGTATTTTTGAAGTAAGCAGGAATAAGTATTCCAAGTGCTACCGCTTTCAGGACATCAATTACACAACAGCAACAGAGGATGAGCAGATTGGCATATTTGAGCGATACTGCAAGTTCTTAAATTCGCTGGACTGTAATTATAAGATTACGATCAATAATAAGAACAAAAACATGGATGATCTCCGTGACAAGGTTCTTATCGCAGAAAGAAAGGATGGCTTCAATAATTACCGCAGAATCTACAATGACATCATCGAGGAGAAGATTATTGAGGGCAGACAGGGGATTGAACAGGAGAGATACCTGACAATCACAATTGAGAGAAAGAACTTCGAGGAGGCAAAGGCACAGTTTGCCACACTGGAAGCTACGATTCATAAGGCTTTCATTGAGCTTGGTGCGGAGATTGTACCGCTTAATGGAAATGAGAGATTAAAGGTGCTCTATGATTATTACCATCTTGGTGATGAGGGCAGTTTTGATTTTGATATTAAGAAAGCAAAAAAGGTAGGAGCAGATTTCAGAAATGATCTGTGTAATGGAATGGTTAAGTATTTTCCAGACCATTTCGAGGATGAGAGCAAATATTGCAGGGCACTTTTCATCAAGAAATATCCAAGCAGTTTATCTGACAGATTCATTAATGAGATTACTTCACTTCCGGTACACTCAATCACAAGTATAGATGTTGTGCCTGTGCCAAAGGATTTGACGACCAAGGTACTTCAGAAGAAATATCTTGGTATTGAATCGGATATTATCAAGCAGCAGAGAGTCCGTAATAAGAACAATGATTTTTCTACGGAGATATCATATGCAAAGAGGACGGAGAAAAAGGAGATTGAAGCTATCATGGATGATGTCCGTGAGAATGACCAGTGCCTGTTCTTCGTTGGGGTAACGATTATCCTTATGGCTGAGAGCAAGAAAGAGCTTGAGAGTGTATGCGAGACAGTAGAGACTATCGGAAAGCGTAACAGCTGCACGATTGATACTCACTACTTGAAGCAGAGAGAAGCACTTAACACAGCACTTCCGATTGGTGTAAGGCAGGTGGAGACAATGCGTACACTTCTTACACAGTCACTTGCTGTGCTTATGCCATTCAATGTGCAGGAGCTTAATGACAGCACAGGTAATTATTATGGCATTAACCAGATCAGCAAGAATGTGAATATCGGAAATCGTAAGAAGCTGATTAACGGAAATGGATTTGTTTTCGGAGTACCCGGTTCCGGTAAATCATTCTTCTGTAAGATGGAAATGGGAAGTGTATTCTTATCGGGCGATGATGAAATTATTGTCATTGATCCAATGAATGGTGCGACACGTTGGCAACTGAAAAGGTTGTCCACTTATGCGTCGCTTTTAAATAAAAACATTTAGCATAAGGAGAACTGAATATGCGAAAAGTCAAATGAGAGGGTAACGCCTCAAAGGGCTTCCTTAATACTCCGACTGGCATGGAATAGGTAAATATGAAGTGTCAGAAGCTCGGTGAAGTCGGCAGAAGCATACCGAAACATTAAGTTGTCGAAAGGTTCCCAGAGGTGGGAGTTGTATGTGATATGCCGGAGGTCTATAAAATACCTATGGTTAGAATGGAATAAAAGCTGACGAGTACAGCTAAAAACTGACGAATCCTCGAATGTACAGGTCTATATCGGGATGTGGTCGAAAGGTCATGTGACACAATTAGTGTCGTTACTTGTGGATGAGTAAAAATCGTTCATATGAAAGTCCATACAATGTTACAGGCATTGGTAAAGTAACAGGCTTATAGAGGAAACCTAAGGGTATATGTAAAGATAGCATATTTGGAACGTGGAAAGCTGGCAACACGGAGATTTTACCATCTGTGAAGTGTTTACAGGGAAAAACTATGTGAGATTAGCATAGTCATAACCTGTATTTATGTCAGTGAGAGTGGTGGCACAGTACCGATGAAACCATGATAATAAGTGGTGGAGGGATAGCCACTAGTCGTGTGCTAGAGCAAGTAGAGAGTTCAGCATGGGTTCGTGTAAGACTAAGAGATGTATTACTCTGAAAGGAGGGTACAGACCATGTTGAAGAAAGACAAGCTGAGATACAACGAATACTTTGATATGCAGAGCATATTTGATGAATTGTATCAACAAAGCAGAAACAACAATAATTTTTACAAGTTAATGGAGGTAATAGGTTCAAAGCAAAATATCAGATTAGCATACAGAAATCTGAAAGGTAATACTGGTAGTAAAACCAAAGGTACTGACGGAAAGACAATAGAGGATATTTCCAAACTCAATGATGATATGCTGATAAAGGAAGTGCGAGCCAGATTAGAGGACTATAAGCCATTGCCAGTGCGTAGGGTTTACATTCCAAAGCCTGGCAGTGATAAAAAGAGACCTCTTGGTATACCGACCATATGGGACAGACTGATTCAACAATGTATTTTGCAGGTGCTAGAACCCATATGTGAGCCGAAATTCCATAATCATTCCTATGGATTCAGACCAAACAGAAGTACCCACCATGCAGTCAGCAGAATGATAAGTCTAATAAATCTGGGCAAACATTATTATTGCGTGGATATTGATATTAAAGGATTTTTCGATAATGTCAATCATGGGAAACTGATGAAGCAAATATGGAATCTGGGAATCAGGGATAAAAGGCTGTTGTGTATTATAAGCAAACTTCTAAAGTGTGAAATTGAGGGCGAGGGAATTCCTACAAAAGGAACACCGCAAGGTGGAATACTTTCTCCGTTGTTATCGAACATTGTATTAAATGAGCTTGACTGGTGGATAAGTGACCAATGGGAAACTTATATGCCACGAAAGGGAAATAACAAAGGTTTTGCAAACTATGCCAGACAGTACACAAATCTGAAAGACGGATATATTGTGCGTTATGCAGATGACTTTAAAATAATGTGCAGAACATATCCAGAAGCACAAAGATATTACCACGCTGTAGTAGATTTTCTAAATAAAAGGCTGGGATTGGAAATCAGTTCAGAAAAGTCTAAGGTAACAAATTTGAAAAAGAATTCATCAGATTTTCTTGGATTCAAAATCAAAGCAGTGCCACAGGGAAAATCAAAGTATGGTTATGTTGCAAAAACAGATATGTGCGATAAAGCCTTGAAGAAATCAAAAGCTAATTTGAGACAGAAGATTCTTGAAATACAGAATCATACAAACGCAGAGGAAGTAAAGAAGTATAACAGTGCAGTTACTGGAATACAGAATTACTATCGGATTGCAACGAATATTTATAACAATCTTACAGAGATTGATTATGCTTTATTACGAACCCGTAACAACAGGTTAAGGAAGAAAGCAAAAATAGTCAGATTTTGTGAAACTCCAAGCGATTTCAAAAAGAAAACAACAGGAATCAGAGACTGTAAAAAGATTTACAGAATTATGGATGTTCATATGTTGCCGATTACAGGAGTGCATCATAAATCTCCAATGAATTTTTCACAGGAGATATGTAATTATACTGAAAAGGGTAGAAAGAAAATCCATAACAATCAGAGAGCAGTGGAAAACAGTAAACTGAAAGCATTTCAGATGTTTCTGAATGAAGATGATACGATTGAATTTAGAAACAATATGGTCTCAAAGTTTGTGGCACAGTATGGTAAATGTTACATTACTGGAAACGAATTAGAGCCAGAAAATGCAGTCGGTATCAGAATAAAACCAAAAGAAAGAAATGGTACTGACGAGTATAGCAATATTGTTATTGTCAGCAAAGCTGTTATTCCACTTATTGAAGATATAAATGCTGATTACTGTAGTAACATTTCGGAAAAGCAGAAAGTAAAGCTGAATCGACTAAGAAGAGCCAGAAAACTTAAACCAGTCAAAGAAACTTGTAAACTTGCTTGAACACGAGGGAACGCCGTATGCGGTGAAAGTCGCACGTACGGTGTGAGTCGGGGGAAAAGCTGGAGATAATTTCAAAGGCTTACCTATCGACATAATACTTTGATATTGCAGAAACCTATGGCGGAACTGTAGTAAATATGTCTACTTATACGGACAATTATGTAAATCCGCTGGAGATGGATGTATGGAGCCTTGATCCAAATGATTCCAAAGGAATGGTAAGGGAAAAAGGCGAGTTTATGCTTGGTCTTTGTGAGCAGTGTATCGGAGACAGTCTTAATTCACGTCAGAAGTCTATCATAGACCGATGTGTAAGAAAGCTGTATATCGACATTGCAAGAAGTAAAGAGAAGTATATTCCAGTTATGAGTGACTTTTACGATATCCTGATGGCACAGCCAGAGGAGGAAGCTAAGGATATTGCGTTATCATTGGAGCTTTTTGTCAATGGTTCACTTAATATTTTCAATCACCAGACAAATGTGGATGTAGATAACAGATTTACAGTATATGGTATCAGGGATTTAGGTACAGAACTTAGTCCTATCACAATGCTTGTCATGATGGAATCTATTCAGAACAGAATCGTGGAGAATGGAAAGAGAGGCAAGGCAACGTGGCTTTATATTGATGAGTTCCATGTCCTGCTTAATTCCGAGTATTCTGCAAAATACTTGCAGCAGCTCTGGAAGAAAGTAAGAAAGCAGGGCGGTCTTTGTACTGGTATTACCCAGAACGTCGTGGATCTGTTACAGAACTATACAGCCACAACAATGCTTGCAAACTCGGAGTTTGTAGCTCTCTTAAAGCAGGCAAATACGGATAGTTCCAAGATGGCAGAGGTTATCGGGGTATCAGAAGCACAGCTTAGATTCGTAACCAACACTGCATCGGGAATGGGACTTATCAAGTGTGGTTCAGTGGTGATTCCTTTTGATAATCAGATCAGTAAGGATACGGATTTGTATAAGCTGTACAACACAAATATCCATGAAAAGATTGCTGAGCAGAAGAAACATGAAATGCAGAATAATGTCGGATAATTGTGATTGAGGTCGCAATTTGCGACCTCAGAGCGGAGCCATTCGGAAAACCGGGTGGCTCATTGCATTTTATGTGAAAGAAGGTGAGAACATTGAAGATAAAAAAGGTGGATGATAAGCCTATGGTCATTCACACAAAGGAGAAAGCCAAGATTCATTCCCATGAGCCCAAAGGAGCTAGGATAAAGGGCAGTAACATCTATACAGTAGAACGTGGTCCTAAGATTGCTGGAGCAAAAGCAGCAGAAACAATGGGTAAGAAATCATATAGGAAGAGTACAGTCCATCAGGCAAATGTGAAAGAGAAAAGTCTTTCAAAATTTAAGCGTAATGTAAGGGAAGCCAATACTTCTATTAAGACGAAGAATACCAATCTTCACATTGCGGGAAGGACGGGAGCACTTGCTGCCGGAGCTGTCACAGATCAGGTAGAAGGCGGTCAGGAAGTAACACAGGCAGCATACCTTGCTTATGAGGCAAGCCGCCCGGTAACTGGAACCGCTTCCAAGGGGGCAGCACTTTTTAGAAGAAAAGCTGCTGAACAGGCAAAGAGGCGAATCAAGAAGGTTGAAGCAGGAAAGAAACTTGCAAAAAAGGCAGGGAAGAAAGCAGCAAAGGATACCGCAAAGACAGTGGCGAAAGAGACTGCAAAGGAAACTGCCAAGACTACAACGAAAGTCGCAGCTAAGACAGCGACCAAGACAGCGGCAGCAGCTGCGGGTACAGCAGTAGCACCGGGAGTTGGAACTGCAATCGGTATGGCAGCCGGCTATGCGGCAGGAGTTTCCATTGAGGCAAAGGATGCAAAGGCGACAAACAGGAGCAGAAAGATTAAATTCTTTTTGGATAAGATGAAAGCACAGGAGAATCAGACTGACAGCGTTGCAAAGCTTGTAAAGGATCTGGTGGTAAGAAAGGCTCTTGTGTGGATAAAGGCAGTAGCACCGATTGTAGGACTGGTACTGTTGTTACTCGTTCTTGTAGTTGCGATGGTTGCTGTTCCTGTGATTGCAGTTATAGCGATACTTTATAATTCACCATTTGCCTTATTTCTGCCACCACTTGAATCGGGAGATACAGTGCAGACTGTGACGAGTGCTTATGTGCAGGAGTTTAACAGGGATGTCAATACGAAGGCAAATGAGCATACAGGCTGTGACATAGGAGAGATTGTCTATGTAGATTATGAGGGTATGGAAGAAAACCCAAGCAATTACTATGACATTATGGCAGTTTATATGGTCAAGTATGGTGTCGGAGATACTGCGACAGTTATCAATGATACTTCAAAAGGCTGGCTGCAGACTGTAGTCAATGACATGTGTTCTTATACAACAAGAACAGGCACCAAAGATGTGGAAGAAACGGATGATGAGGGCAATGTTACAACAGTTACGAAGTCTGTAATGTATGTAAATGTCACGCTCAAATCATACAGGGATATGATTTCTGTGTATGGATTTAATTCTGACCAGGTGGAAATGCTTGAGCAGATTATGAGTCCTGAATTTATGGGACAGCTTGGATATGCCGGAAGTGGCAGTGGTGGAGGAGGCGGAAGCCCCGGAGTAAGCTCCATGACAGAGGATGAGATAAATGCAATCCTTAGTGGATTTACAGACATCAGACAGAAAACAGTCTGCTCTTATGCACTTCACAGAGTAGGTTATCCATATAGTCAGGATTTACGAGACAGTGGTAATTATTATGACTGCAGTTCACTTGCATATTACTCATGGAAGGATGCCGGAGTGGATATAAGTCATGGTGGAGCAACTACAGCTGCGGCAGAGGCACAGGGACTAGATGAGGCAGGAAAGACAGTAACCTATGACCAGCTTCAGCCGGGTGACCTGATTTTCTACAGTTTCACAAGCAACGGAAGATATAAGAATATCAGCCATGTGGCTGTTTATGTCGGTAATGGCAAGGTGGTAGAGGCACTTAATGAGAGTCTTGGTGTTGTATATCGTGATGTTGCAAGTACCGGAAAGATAGTTGTGATAGGACGACCATAGATTAAAAATTCAGAGAGGGCAGATGTCCTCTCTGGGAATGGAGGTAAGAATGGATTTAAGAGATATTGTTCTGGTAATAGAAAACGATAAGGGAACAGAGATAAATATGCTTATGTCATTGGACGATTATAAGAAATTTGTTTCTATTGATGATATGTCAGAACTGGCAGATAAGATGCTTTGTCTTGGCAGAACTCTTGGCGAAGAGGAAAGCTTTACAGAGTATTATAGGGCGGCAAATGTAACGATATCTGCAAGATTCTGTAAGGATGATGTACAGCTTGGACGCTTTCTGCAGGGAGTGTATAACGATTCAAAGGAGTTTCGTTTTGATAAGGAACGCAGCTCGCCAGAGTGCATAGAAAAGATGAAAGAACTTGCCATGACAGATAAAGGATGGGTAGATGATTTTATCCTGTATTATGAGAGGAATGATAGGACATTTGAGAGAGGTCAGACATTTCATAATTTCAACGACCACGATTATATGGTTCTTGAAGCATTATCACCAAAAAATCTTGTGGTAATGGATATGGCAAGCGGCTCGCTTACGATTGCAATTGGTGCAACAGAGTATAAAAGATACCCGAAAAATGAGAAGCCGACAAGGGATAATACCACAATCGGTGTATCGTGGGAACATGGCATATACCTTGGTTCTACTTTATCAGCTACTAATTTCAGAAGGTACAAGAAGGAATACGGAACACCGGAAAAGATAGAGGATATCTATGATTACAGGGGGAAGTTAAAACAGAAGTTTTACTTTCTGGAGGATTTATCCAAGGATGATGATATTCCAAAGAAAATTCAGAATGACATCCTGCATGAGATGTATGAGCAATTTCAGACACTTGAACAGGGCACATTTCTGGAAAAACTGGAAGATGGAAAGTATGATGAACGCTTTAAGCAGGCACTTACAGCAGAAAAAGACAGAAGCAGCCGATGAGGATGATTGGAACAGGAGGCGGATATCGGATGGAAAAAGAATTTGATGTCGAGATAAAGGAAGTGCTCTCAAGAGTACAGAGAGTAAAGGCGGAGTCACTTGATGATGCCATTAATAAAGCAATGGATATGTATTATTCAGAAAAGATAGTCCTTGGTTCAGAGGACATGAAGGGAGTTGATTTTTCGCCTATCAGCGAAGAACAGCTCCCTTCTTCATTATCAGAGAAAAAAAGAAAAGAAATCGGAGGAAAGATACGATGAAAAGTGATTCAACAACAGTAATTAAGAATATGGAATTTTTAGTAAAGGAACTTCATAAGGAATGGGACAGATCGGGTGTTGCAAAGACAGCCGTTATTATTTCCCTTGATGAAGTAGATGGTATCAATGATAAGTTAAAGGAGATTATCTATCAGACACAGAAGTCTTTGGATGAGGACGAGTTTACTTTCAAGCAGAGTATCGCAAAGTCCAAGGAGTGCTATGTACTTCTTCGTGTGGTGCGTAAGATTGCAAAGAAAAAGGATAAATGTGAAAAGCAGGCAATTGACAATGAGTTTGCAGTCGAGCTGGACAAGGAGGAGTTAAAGCTCTTTAAAGGGTTATTTGCAGAAATGTTTAAGTAGGAGGATTAGGATATGAGCGTTGATATGAAGGTCAAGGCGATATATGACTCTGAGATAGGCAACATCACAAGAACAGATAAAAGCTGGATGGATGTGTTAAAGGTCGCAGGTCAGTTATACCGCTATGAATTTGATAATATCGTTATGGTAACAGCTCAGAGATCTCCGGAGAAAAGTACCCTTATGGCAGATTATGATACCTGGAAAAAGGTGGGAAGATATGTAAAGCGTGGTGCGAAAGGCTGTGCTATCTTCCCGTCGAGGGCACTTAATCCCCGTATGAGATATATCTTTGATATCAGTGATACCGGAGGAAAGAATGTAAAGCTGACATGGGATTTAGAGGGAGAGAATCTAAAGGATTATGTGGATTTTCTTATATCAGAAGGTCAGATCGAGCAGTACGATAACGATGATAAGGAGTCTCTAAAAAACACACTAAAACAGTTTACAGGAACAAATGTTTGGACTATAATAAAGGAAGAGTTCGGAGATCAAATGACCGAGCTTATGCAGCTATCAGGTAGTGTGATAAAGGAATTCAACGAAAAACGCAATGGCTTACAGCAGGATTTAGATATGGAACAGCTTGTTTATAAGAGCGTCATGTTTGCTGTAGGGACGAGATGCGGATTTGACTTATCTGTGCAAGAACAGGATTTTAGTCAGATTGTAAATATCAAAGACGAAGAGATAATTTACCGTCTTGGTTCCATTGTATGCGATGTCTCCTGTAGTGTTCTTAGAGAATTTAGTCGTAACTTAAAGACCATTGAGAACGAAAGGAGAATGAATTATGGTAGAAGGACTGACTTACACAGAAGTGGACGGAGTAATGTATCCGGATATAGCGATGCCGGACGAGACAGAGGAATTGAAGAAACTGGGCAAGTACGGAAGGATGGCGATGAGTTATCTTCAGGAGAACGAGCCGGCAAGGTACAAGACTCTGATGAGATTCGGAAAGATGTACGAGAAGATGGCAGCAGTAGAGGAGGAAGCGAACCAGTTGTACGACCAGCTGGAGGAACAGTATCTGAAGAAACACAAGCCACAGAATCCGTCATCAACAATGGAGATGTGGAAGATAAGGGAGCAGGCGAAGATGCAGGCAGAGGAAGTAGTGCTTCATCAGATAGTGATGCGTTTCCACTAAGCAATGAAACAGATACAGAACTGAATAGAGAACTTGATGAAATCAATTCATTAGGTGTTAGTAAGGAAGCCGAATATACACAGGCTTCCTTTTTTTTCGACCAGAATGGGCAGGCAAGCTTCGGAGTAAAGTCTTCTGAGACAGAAAGACACAATGAATTTATGAGTAAGTTCGAGCAGGACAGAAAAGCTGCTCTTGCAGGGAAATACAATTATCTTAATCCGAAGAAATCTCCGAATGTGCCGCATGAGTATATCAAAACAGTAGTGCTTCGTGGTACAGGCTTTGCCGGTGGAAAAGGCAGGGTATGTGAGATTTATAAGAATGAGATTGACGCAGGAACCAGAGCAAAGCGTATAAAAGCGGAGTATGGCATAGGTGGTGCAGGCTGGCCCGTAGAGGGCTATGGACTGCACGGATATGACACATATCATGGCAGTGGTCTTCGTTTCCAATGGAGAGATGAAGATGGCGAAGTGGAAGGCTATGTATCATGGAAAGATATTGAAAAGGAAATCGGTGTGCTGATTCTCACAGGAGAATATCAGCCTGAAATGCCAAGAATTGATGAACTGGCAATGGATGGACTTCGTGAGGATGATGAAGTCATTGATGGAGAGTTTCGTGAGGTTGATTCGGAAGAGCCGGTTGCAATGGAAGATACGGAGAACGATATTGATGATTATGCTATCCCTGATGAGCCTGAAAGCTATGCAGTAAATCGTATGACACCAGAGGAAGCAGCCGAAGAAGACAGAATGGTCACAATGGCTGAGTATGGTGCGGAGGTGGAAGCTGAGACAGAGGCAGCACAGACTAAAGATCCATCGGAGTTGCAGTATATTACACCGATTGATTATGCCAAGCGTATTGCAGAACTGGATGAAGATCTGCGTGATGCAGCGGAGATTCTTGTAACAGATTGCAGCTGTTATACACCTTTTAAGGCTTTTTTAATGGATGTTGTAGATTCTGAGTTTGCATTTATGCCGAATAAGCTTGACCTTATAAGGGATATAGCACTTGGAACAGATAAACCAGAGAGAACAGCTTATTCCAACAATAAGTATGGACTTGTGGAATATACTCTTCGCAGTGGTTATGTGAAGATAAGCTATAAGAACAGGCATGGAGAACGTAAGGAAGGCTCACTTGGCTGGTGTGAGATTTATGAAGTCCTTTCATATATGGTGAAACAGCCATTTTACTGTGGTGAGGATCAGAAGAAATATTATCAGGAGACAAAGGCTAAGAGCGATAGGGAGAATATGAATCCTGTCTATCGCAGATTCTTTGAGATTGAGGAGAATGTCAGGGAGAACCGCCTTGCTACAAGGGCAAGAGCGATTGCAAATGGCTGGAATACAAAGATTGATGAGAATGGTCGTTTAATGCCGGATGATAAAGTAACTGTATCGGAAGATATAACAAAGTCTGCAAGTGATGAAGCACAACACGATGAAGATGCTTCCCACACACAGGAGATGGTGGAATCGGTAGTAGACCAGAAAAAGCGAAATTTCCATTACAATCTGTGGGAAGTGGAAAAAGGCGGAGCAAAGACCAGATACCAGTGGAATATTGATGCTATCCGTACTTTAAAGCAGATTGAATCGGAGAACCGCCTTGCCACAACGGAGGAACAGAAGATTTTGTCGAAGTTTGTCGGATGGGGCGGATTATCACAGGCATTTGATGATAACAATGAAAGCTGGAGTAAGGAATATGATGAGCTGAAAGAACTTCTGACTGATGAGGAATACAGTGCTGCAAGAGCAACTGTAAACAATGCCTTTTATACTTCACCAGAGATTGCGTCCTGTATGAATCAGGCACTTGTGCAGTTTGGTTTCAGAAGCGGCAATGTATTGGAGCCATCTATGGGAATTGGTAACTTCTTTGGAAGTATGCCAGCACCTATGCAGGGCAGGAACAAGCTGTATGGAGTAGAGATTGACAGCATTTCGGGAAGGATTGCAAAGCAGCTTTACCAGAATGCTAATATCTCTATCACAGGATTTGAGAATACCACTTATCCGGATAACTTCTTTGATGTGGTTATTGGAAATGTGCCATTTGGTGATTATAAGGTCTATGATCCGAAGTACAACAAGTATAACTTCCGTATCCATGATTATTTTCTTGCAAAAGCACTTGACCAGGTAAGACCGGGAGGAATGGTCGCAGTCATTACTACAAAGGGAACGCTTGATAAAGCAAATCCGACAATAAGGAAGTATCTGGCTGAAAGAGCAGAACTTGTGGGAGCTGTCAGACTTCCGAATACTGCATTTAAGGATAATGCAGGAACCGAGGTGACAGCAGATATTCTGTTTTTACAGAAGAGGGAGAGAAAGATTGATATTGAACCGGACTGGGTACACTTAGGTGTCACCGAGGATGGCATAGCAGTCAACTCTTACTTTGCCGAACATCCGGAGATGATGCTTGGTCACATGGAATATGACACAAGAATCTATGGACAGGACAGCAGATATACAGTCTGTGTCAATGATGATGAAAACTTTAACATGTATGAAGCACTGAATAAAGCAATCGGCAATATCAAAGCGCAGATGACAGATTTTGAGAGAGCAGCAGAGAGTGAGGAAAAGGCTGAGGAAGTTATTCCTGCTGATCCGGATGTTAGAAACTACACTTACACATTCTTTGAAGGAAAGCTTTATTACAGGGAAAATTCTGAGATGGTAAGAAAAGAAGTATCGCAGACTGCAGAAGAAAGAATTATGAAGCTGGATGAAATCAGACAGATAACAAGAGAGCTGATTGATATTCAGATGGAAGGCTGCAGTGAGGAGGAGCTTGCTGATAAGCAGAGACTTCTTAATACCAGGTATGATAAATTTGTGGAACAGTATGGAGCGATTACTTCCAAAGCGAACAGGATTGCTTTCAGGGATGACAGCGATTACCCACTTCTTTGCAGCCTTGAAGATGTAAATGAGGACGGGGAGGTGAAGAAAGCAGATATGTTCTACAAGCAGACAATTAAGGCAAAGTCAACGATTGACAGAGTGGAGACTGCGGTGGAAGCACTAAATGTATCAGTCAATGAGTTTGGATATGTTAATCTTGCATATATGCTTAGTATCTATGAGCCGGATATTACAAAGGCGAAGGAAGAGCTGGCAGAAAAGTCGGGACAGAGTGCAGAGGAGATAACGCTAAGTGATGATGCCACAGTAGATTTAAGAAGAGCAGTTCTTGTGGAGGAGCTTGAGGGATTGATTTTCTTAAATCCCGACCGCTACAATGAGAATAATCCAGAGTCAGGCTGGGAGACAGCAGATGAATATCTGTCCGGTAATGTAAGAGATAAGCTTCGTGTAGCAAAAGCTATGGCAGCAGATACAGATAATCCGCAGGCTGAGAGATTTGCAGGAAATGTGGCAGCACTTGAAAAGGTGCAGCCGGAATGGATAGAGGTATCAGATATTGATGTAAAGATTGGTACGACATGGATTGAGCCTCTGGACTATGAGGAGTTTATCTATGAGCTGCTTAATACACCAAGACGGGCAAGAGCAGTAAGGAGCCAGTATTATAATTCGGGTATTCAGGTGCATTTGAATAAGATGAGTATGGAATGGTTCATCGAGAATAAGAGTATGGATAAGCATTCAGTGGCAGCTACTAAAACCTATGGTACAAGCCGCATGGATGCTTATTCTATTTTTGAGGATACTTTGAATCTTAAAACTGTAACAGTCAGGGACAGGATTGATGATGGCGATGGCAAATATCATTATGAGGTCAATAAGAATGAGACAATGCTTGCAAGAGAAAAGCAGAATATGATCAAGGAGAAGTTCAAGGAATGGCTGTTTTCAGAGCCGGAACGCAGACAGAAGTATGTGGAGTATTATAACGAGACATTCAACAATATCCGTCTGCGTGAGTATGATGGAAGTCATTTACAGTTTCCGGGAATGAATCCGGCGATTGAGTTAAAGCCTCATCAGAAAAATGCTGTGGCAAGAATACTTCTCGGAGGGAACACGCTTCTTGCTCACTGCGTAGGAGCTGGCAAGAGCTTTGAGATGATGGCGGCATGTATGGAACAGAAGAGACTTGGACTTGCCAATAAGACAATCATGGTAGTTCCCAAACCTCTTATCGGGCAGACAGCCAGTGAGTTTTTAAGACTTTATCCGTCAGCAAATATTCTTGTTGCAACAGAGCGTGACTTTGAAAAGAGTCGCAGAAAGCAGTTTGTATCAAGGATTGCTACGGGTGATTATGACTGTATTATTATGTCGCATTCTCAGTTTGAGAAGATACCGATATCTGCAGAAAGAAAAGAGCGGATGCTTAATGAGCAGATAGAGGAAATTAGCTATGCCATTGATGAAATGAAAGAACGTAATGGAGAACGTTGGACAGTAAAGCAGATGGAGAGCCAGAAGAAAAAGCTGGAGGAACAGCTTAAATCTCTTACGGATGAGAGCAGAAAGGATGACCTGATTACCTTTGAAGAGCTTGGTGTGGATTCTATTATGGTAGATGAAGCACATAATTTTAAGAACCTCGCCATATTTTCAAAGATGAATAATGTGTCAGGTATCAGCAGTTCAGGGGCAAAGAAGTCAACAGATATGCAGCTTAAATGTCAGTATCTATCAGAGATTAATGATGGCAGGGGCATTGTATTTGCGACAGGTACTCCGATCAGCAATACGATGTGTGAGATGTATGTCATGCAACTTTATCTTCAGAAAGCAGCACTTGAAGAGATGGGAATCCATCACTTTGATTCATGGGCAGCCAACTTCGGAGAAGTAACAACAGCCTTAGAGCTTACTGTAGAAGGCAGTGGTTTTAGATTTAAGAGCAGGTTCAATAAGTTTACGAATCTGCCGGAGCTTATGAACATTTTCAGAGAAGTTGCTGATGTGCAGACTGCCGATATGCTGGACTTAGATGTACCGGCACTAAGGGGAGGCAAGCCTATCATAGTTGAGTCAGAGCCGGACTGGTATGTAAAACAGGTTATGGAGGACTTTGTTGTCAGGGCAGAGCGTATCAGAGGCGGAGGAGTCGATCCTAGTGTTGACAATTTCTTAAAGATAACACATGAGGCAAGACTTCTTGGAACCGATGCAAGGTTGATTGACAAGGATGCACCGAATAATCCGGATGGCAAGCTTAATAAGGTAGCAGAAAATGTGTGGAAAGAATATGAAAAAGGAAATGCTGATGGTCATATAGGCTGTCAGCTTATTTTTTCGGATATCGGAACACCGGGACCGGATAAGGATTTCACTATCTATGATTATCTGAAGGAAACGCTGGTGCAGTATGGTATTCCGGCAGATGAGATAGCATTTATCCATGATGCCAAGACCGATGCCCAGAGGGATGCACTTTTTAAGGAGATGAGGACAGGTAAGAAGAAAGTTCTTATCGGTTCAACGGACAAGTGTGGAACAGGTGTTAATGTTCAGACACATCTTGTTGCAATGCACCATGTGGACTGTCCCTGGAAGCCAAGTTCCATAGAACAGCGAGAGGGACGAGGTATCCGACAGGGTAATGAAAACAAGGAAGTTGCTATATACAGATATGTCACAAAGGGAACATTTGATGCATACAACTGGTCACTTGTGGAGAATAAGCAGCGTTTTATCAGTCAGGTAATGACAAGCAAGGCGGTAAGCCGAAGCTGTGAGGATATTGACGAAGCAACACTTTCCTATGCTGAGATTAAGGCGGTTGCTACAGGCAATCCGTTAATCAAAGAAAAGATGGAGATTGACAATGATGTGCAGAGATTGAAGCTGTTAAAGGCATCGTATGATAATCAGAGGTATGGCTTGCAGGATAACTTTATGATCAAGTATCCGAAGCTGATTAAGACTGCAACGGAAAAGCTTGCTAATGTAAGGGAAGATGTAAAGGAAAGGGATAAGGAACTGATTGAAAATCCTGACTTTGCAATCACCATTGGCAGAGCTACTTACACAGAGCGAGTGGATGGCGGAACCATGATGCTTGAAGCAATCAGCACGTGTAAGACAGGTGAGACAACAGCTATCGGCAAGTTTCATGGATTTGAACTGTTGGTAGAGAAGAATTTCCTTGGTATCAATTATATGGTGCTTAGAGGAAAGACAGAATATAAGGCAGAACTTTCCACAAGTCCTGTGGGAAGCATGGTGAAGCTTGAAAATCTGTTCAACGGGCTGCATGAAAATGTGGACTTTCTGGAGAAGAAGATTGAGCAGTACCAGAATGACCTTGAAGCTTCAAAGGCAGAGTATGATAAGCCATTTGCCTACAGCGAGGAACTGGAGCTGAAGCTGGCAAGACAGTGTGAGCTTAATGCCCAGCTTGACCTTGAAAATTCAAAGGCTGTGGATGCAGACCTTAGTGGACCGGAGGGAGAAAGAGAAGCAGAGGAACAGACACAGACTTCAGGTATTGTAGCTGAGGAGAGAGGTGCTTATCAGGCTGGCAGAGACAGTAGAATTCGATAGGAGAGTGAATAATATGAGCATAAGAAAAGTGGTCGCAGGACTGCTTATTACAGCAGGGATTGCCATTATGGCAGTCCCTTTTTTCTGGCGTACAACCGGGGAAAGAAATACAGACAAGCTCATAAATCAGTTTGAGCAGACATTGGAGGATGACAGTGATGAAGAAACAAGTGTGGAGGAAGAGCAAACCTCCATTAGTAAAGAGGATGAAGCCATTCTTAAAGAAGGCGGTGTTATCGGCATCATTGAGATACCGAGCATAGATATCAGATATCCGGTAATGGAAGGAACGGGAGCGGATGTCCTTAATGCCGGGATTGGTCATATGCCTGAGACAGCAGGAATCGGAGAAAGTGGTAACTGTGTGCTGTGCGGTCATAACGGCAGCAGATATGGCACATTTTTCACACCACTGAATCAGATTTCTATAGGTGATGATGTGACAATTATCGACAAAAACGGACAGACTCATATCTATGAAGTAACAGGCACAGAAGTGGTAAATCCTTATGACAACAGCATCAAGACACAGGGTGAGGAAAAGGAATTAACTCTTTTTACCTGTTCGCAGAAGGGAACAATGCGTTTTGTGGTCAGATGCAGATATAAGGAGGCAGTTGTGGATGAATAAAAGATACAGACTGTGTGATGTGGAAGAAGCTGTATCTGAGATGGAAGAGCTTATGGATATAGCAGATGACATTGCAGAGATAGATGATGATATGCAGATAGTCATAAGCGGCTGGTCTGTGTATGTTGAGAGTCTTAATCTGACACTTAGACAGGGGATTGCCTGTGTATGGGATGAAGGGGAAAGACTTTTTATGCCGGACTTTGATGTGACAGTTGTGTATGAAGGAAACATCGAAAGTCAGGAATGGCTATACTACGAGCAGGATGGATTTGTTGTTACTCTTGGCAACTGGTTAAATGGCAGGATGTCAGGTGGGCAGATAGAACAGCTTTGGTGTGAGCTTGTCACACCGGAAACTAATAATACAGATAATGAAAGCGAGGAATAGCGTATGAAGTATTCAATTAAGGTAAACGAAGTAAGAAGCAAAGAGGGCAGTAATATCAAGGGATTTGCAACAGTGGTATTTGGTGATTCATTCAAGATTACCAATATCGCAATCCTTGAGAATAAGGATAAGGGAGAACTTTTCGTATCAATGCCAAGATATCGTTCTAACGAGCGAGATGAGAGCAATGGTGTGATTTATAAGGATGTATGTAATCCTATCACAGCAGAGTTTCGAGAGGAGCTCTATACGAATATCCTTGATGCTTATGCAAGAATCAAGGAGCCGGAAAAAGAGGAAACACAGAAGCAGGAACATACACAGGAGATGCCTGAGTTTTCTGTTACTGTAACACCTTATGAGAGAGAAGGCAGCAATATCAAGGGGCTGGCACGAATTTACTTTGAAAACAGTTTCATCGTAAATAATGTCAATATTCTTCAGGGCAAGGAGAAAATCTTTGTTTCTATGCCTTCATATAAGACAAAGCAGGTGGATGAGCAGGGCAAAGCAATCTATCAGGATGTCTGCTATCCGGTAACAAAGGAGTTCAGGGAAAAACTCTATGATGAGATTATCTCAGAGTATGAGAAAGCAAAGGATAAGAGCAATGAAAAGGCAAGGGAGAATGCCGAGAAGAATCATGGAAACCCGGAGAAGGACAAGGATAAAGAGGCAACACCTTTTCGATAATTAACTGTCAGTTTACAGAATGGAGGAACAGATATGGATATTGAAGCAGGAAAAACACTTACCAATGAGGAAGTCATAAGAGAACTTCTTGAGTTATTAAAGAAAAATGCCATGAAAGAGCAGGCAAATGACGTATTTGAAATATGCAGTTATGTGGATGGTCTTGAGAAAAAGATTGATTCCATGACGGAAGAACTTACCAATATGCAGAACCAGATCAAGGAAATGCAGGAAGATACACTTATCAATAATGCTAAAAAGGCATTATCAGAGGCACAGGAGCAACTTAATACCAGATGTGAACAGATAAAATCACAGGTGTTTCAGGTGAAAGTGCAGGTGAAATCTACTGCAAAATGCATTGTAGATGAGGCTAAGGTAAAAGGCAGAGAAGCATTATACAGAGTATCAGAGTTCTTAGGAATAAAGAATAAACTTCTGAATATCCGGGAGAATGTAAGAGGAGCAATCAGAACTGCGGATAAGGATATAGCCAAAACTGCATTGCTTGGAAAAGGACTTCGTGAGGCAGGACAGACAGCAGCCAATGCATTTCGTACTTTTGCAGATAAGCCGGAGGTGGATTATTCACAGAAAGAACAGAAGCATACAATAACCAAAGCGGCGCTTGTCCCTATGAAAGCAGTGAGAAAGATGTTTGTGTTAATGGAGCTGCATCTGGACGCTTCGATTGATAAGCTGGATAATCTGGCAATGAATGTGCAGATAGATAAGGAAAAGCGTATGGAGAATACGAAGAGTGAGGTGCAGAATGTACCTGACAGGGCAGAAGCAGAGCCGGAGAGAGTCAATGCAGAGATTGTGTATGCTCCAATGGTAGCTGAAGCACATGAATATCAGTATAATGCGGATGCATTTGAGGCTAGAGGTGGTGTGGATGTGAAAATGGAGACAGAAAAAGAAGTACCGAAGGTAAGAGAAGATAAAGCCAGATAGTAATTGGGGCGTGGGAGAAATCCTGCGTCCTTTTTTAATGCGTAATAATATGTAAGATGGTATAATTAAAAAGATTGGAGGAGTGCTTATGTTATCAACGCCATTAGGAGATATTGAAATATATATAGATAACGAAAAAGTGGAGTATACAATAAAGAATATTGGTGCATCTGAGAGGTTATGTCCTGATATCAGTGGCAGATTTTGCATAGAAATATTATATGAGCCAGATGGTAAACAGCATATAATTTCGTGCAGAATAAAGAAATACCATGAATCGAGTAGAGATGAAATTGAACCAGGAGAACGTTTGGAATTAAAATCGTTCTATAGAGAAAATACCAAATTGTCGATAGGTATGGAAGGAGACGCAGGGTATTATTCTGATGGGACGAGAGATTCAGATGTTTATGATTATGATAATGACTATATGGAAGATGGCGTTTCATATCTGATTATGGAAGATACTAAGACAACAAAGTATGTATTTGGAATTGCGTGGATTGATAATGTAACAGTAGAAAATGATGTGCAGACATGGTATGGTGCAGATCCTACTTATTTTTAGGAGGAAATAATTATATTGAAATTATTTGGTAAGAAAAACGAATTACAAGCTAGAGTAGAACAATTACCAGATGTAATTGAGGAAAATGAACTTTCACTAATTGAAATTAAGGATGAAAAAGTGATAAGCCGACTTAAAAGTGCAGTACCGCAGTTGGCACAAGTTGGCATCAATGCAGGTGCATTAGCACAGGGGACACAACTTGTAAATCAAGGCGTGTATCAGGCTATACTTCCGGCAGGTGCTAAACTTGTAAATTCGCAGAATATGCAAGGAGCAGTGCGAGGTTTTTTTAGGCAAGGAAATGGAATTGCAGGACAAGCAAATTGGATAGCTGCAGATAGTACTGTCAATAAAATTGCATCGGTAAATATGGCTAATGCCGCAATGGGAGCAGCGGCACTTGTTGTAGGACAGTATTATATGAAACAAATCAATACGCAAATGATTGAGTTGAATAATACTATCAATAAGTTAGCTGATTTTCAGATGGCAGAATATAAAGGAAAGGTATTAACCCTTATGACACAGATAAAAAGGACATCTGATTTTCAGACTGAGATATTGGAAGACAATAATTTGAGAAACGAAGAAATTCAGAGGCTTCAGACATTAGAAACTACATGCATGAATTTACTGAATCAAGCGAATGTGACAATATCTGATTTGTGTAGTAAAGAAGGCGTTTCATTTGAAAAATATGAAAACCTTATGAAGGAAGTATCTATTTGGCAAAAATATCAAGAAGTATTAACAGATGTCTTATATATGATTGCAGATTTAAACTATACTTTACATCTTGGTGCTTTGTCAAAAGAACAGTGCTATTCGGCATATTCAAATATATATGACACAGACAATCTAATGCTGGATAAACTTAAAAAGTGGCATGAATTTCATAGGAAAAAGTTTAAAATAGATGTTGATCAGGCACGTATGGAAAGACAAGGAATTGACGCTATAATACATAAACCATTAGAATTGTTCAGCGAAAATTGGAAGTACAAAAATATTGGAAAAGAAGCTGCTGTAAATATAAGGGTACAGAAGAATACAGGTGTCATAAATAGAACATTGGATATGCGAGACCGATACAATGAAGAGGTGTGTATTCTTGTGAAAGATGGCAAAATGTTTTATAGGGAAATGTAAATAGGTAGAGGACGGAAATGCCCGCTGTTTGGGTAATAGCAAACATAAATAACATCGTATTTTATTGACTAAGAGGAAATTATATGCATGCAATTATAAGAATGGGTTCAGGAAAGTACTATATTTCATCAGTATTTGGATATTATAATGATGTGAAATCTGATGATGATTACCAACGTTACCTTGAAAGAGTTCATACACCATATTATGTGGTCTTTAATGAAGAAAAAACGAAATTAATAAAATGGTTTAATATGCAGCCGGATACTAAATATTTGATAAAGCAAGTACTCGTTATAGATTCAGATGTTAGTGATTGGAATGTGAATGAGGAAGATGGTACAGGAGGTGTAGATTTTCTTCCAAGAGAACTGGCAGATAGGATCATTTCAGAAGGAGTTGTTCCAGATGATATCATGCAGCAATGTAAGGAAATTGAAAAATCTTACATATATGAAGAGTATCGTGAAATTAAAACCCAAAAGGATATAGAGGATTTTGACTGTGCAACAGGCAATTTTCATGATGCATGTATTGAAGAGCAAAAAATACTTGATGGAGGAGAACTGTATTTAAGATTTACTGGAATATGGGGATGCCAAGTAGAATTATGGTTTTGGGATGACCTGGAGTATTGTACAGAAAGTAGAAATCCGGAAAAATGGGATCCCTATTGGTCGTGTTCTTCGCTACAATTAAACAATGGGTATGTGTATTTTGTCGATGAAGAACTTGAAGTAAATGAAATCACAGATGAATATTGTTGGTTTAAAGCTCGACATATGAAATATCACATTATTCCAGATTAAAAAATTAATACCTTATGATATAGAGGAGCGGTGATACGATCGCTCCTCTATTTAGTAGTTATTCGTTTTCATCATCTTCAAAAGTAAAGATGTTTTCTACAGTTGTGCCAAAGACTTTAGCAATATCCATAGCGAGCTTTAAGGAAGGGTTATATCTGCCGTTTTCAAGATTGCCAATAGTTTCCCGGCGGACACCTACGAGCTTTGCAAGCTCAGCCTGCTGCATATTTCGTTCTTTGCGTAGTTCATGGAGTCTGGTTTTTAATATAGGCATTAGCATCCCTCCTTTTCGTACTTCGAAAAGAGTAAACCAGGTAGTATTTGAGAAAGTGCTACAAAGAATCCATATGCCTTGCTGAATGGAAATGATATGAACATAGAGAATATGCCTACGAGCATAAGAGTGCATAGGAGAATTTCAAGGGTAATGCTTTTGGCTGCCCATATATGTTCGTAACTCATTTCATCATCTGGCTCCTGTTTTGCAAAGAGTGTAATAAAAGAGCAAACAGAGGCTAGAATTAAGAACAAAGCACCAATAAACCGTATTGGTTTGAAAGGCACTAGACTAAAGACAGAGTATAAAAGCCAGAAAATACCATTTATTGTATAGCGGATGGTATATCGTTTTGTTACTGATAAAGGTTCTTTTGTTTTTTTCATCATTTAGCCTCCAATGTGATATATTTCTATCATCTGTTGCAAATATATCACATCAATAGTAAAATGTAAAGAAAAATGTGCGAAATAAATCACATTATATAAATGTCCTTTTTATAGGACACATAGTATAATAAAATTAAACTGATAAAGTAGCTGATAACTTATAATACCCTAGGGAAAGATTAAAAATGATTTGAACATACGAGGAAGATTATGAACATAAAGAGTGAAAAAGAGTTCTATGCCAATGAATTAAAGCAGAAAGCATTGCGGTTCAACGCAGATATATTTGTTTGGGGCGAGGAACTGATAGATAAGAAAATAATTCTCTATCCTAAAAAGCTAAAAGATATTGAAGAATATAGCCTGATAAAAGAGCAGTTGGAGCCTTGCGGAATTGTGCTGATTGATACAAGAAAAAGCGATTTTTTATATTGTACATCTGCAACGATTAATAATGAAAATGGTTATGTGTATTTTCCGGAAGGTAATTTTAATAGTGCGTGGAAGCTTCTTAAAAATAGTGTTGCAAAAGGAATTCGTATTGCAGAAGAACAAACAGGAAGTAGTCCTATATCAAAGCCGGAGGATATCTTGGTATTTGATTATCTTATGCGGCAAGGAAGCACTCCTGTTATAGAAAATGATGTAATAAAATATGTTGCACGAGAAATGACCGAAGAAGAAAAACATAAGAATAGCAGGAAGCAGAGTCTGATGGATAATCCTAAGATGCTTTATTTCTATTCGGACAATTCTGGATATTATCACGACAAGGATTGTGATGATGTTAAGAATATTATTCCAGAGAGATTTCTGGCATCAGATAAAATACCGGATGGAAAAGAAATATGCCCTAAATGTAAGAGAAAGCTTTTCTTTCGTATTGCATGCTATCCGAATACCAGGCAGATTCCAATATGTGACAGGATATTTAAGAAGCATCGTGTAAGCAATGGAAGAATACAGCATTATGTAATGGATGTTGGAATGAAATTTCATGCGACGGATTATTCTCAGATGCAGGTAGAAGGTGTGGATGATAATTGGATTATAAAAGGTTTGGATACTGAGAGTATGGAACTGTGGCATAACAATTATGTGAAAACAAGCTCTACGGAAAGATATATTACTGATGGATACCATAATCAAAAAGTAGAGCGTGATACATTAGGACAGCTGTTAAATTACATAGAAACATATTCATGGCAGAAGCATTTGCAGCATGAGGGAATAAAGTTTGAGAAGGAAGAGCCTGAGCTGGAGAACGCTGCAATTAAAGATATTGATAATATTTCATATATTGAAAATACAGGTAGTGAAACTTATGTAAGGGAGAAGTGGTATCTAAGAATTTTGAAAGTTTTGAAGGGCATATTTTTGAAATTTTTGAAAAAATAACATAGTTAATGATGTTCGAGAAGTCAAACAAAATGATTGTATTATCGTCGCCGCTTTGGTATAATTATCCTATAATTGTCTATTGTAGAAATGTGGAGGAAATATAATGACTAATAGTAGGGTGAGCATTAACTATAAGCCTTTATGGAAGCTTTTGATAGACAGGGAAATGTCTAAGACAGATTTACGGGAAAAGACATCTATTGCGAGAAGTACAATTATGAAAATGACCAATAATGAATATGTAGCATTGGATGTATTAGTACGGATTTGCGTTGCATTAGATTGTAAGCTGGATGACATTATTGAAATAGAAAAATAAGTGGAGGTATTTATGGCTGCCAAGAAAAAAGTTAAAGAAGTGACAATGGAAGAAGCATTGTGGAAGTCGGCAGATAAGCTGAGAGGTTCTGTTGAGCCATCTGAATATAAACATGTGGTATTAAGTCTGTTTTTCTTAAAATTTGCAAGTGATAAATTTGAAGAACAGAGAAGCAAATTAAAAGAGCAGGGAATGGAAAAGTTCATCGACAATATTGCATTTTATACTAAGGATAATGTTTTCTACCTGCCAGAACAGAGTAGATGGTCATATGTTATGGATAATGCAAAGCAGGATGATATTGCATTAAAAATTGACACAGCATTATATACGATTGAAAAGACCAATCCATCATTAAAGGGGGCATTACCAGACAACTATTATTCAAGATTGCAGATTGATACTGTCAAGCTGGCATCACTCTTAGATGAGATTAATAAAATAGATACAACAAAGGATAAAGAGAATGACATTATCGGTAGAGTGTATGAATATTTCCTTAGTAAATTTGCTATTGCAGAGGGAAAAGGAAAGGGAGAATTCTATACACCAAAGAGCATTGTAAATCTGATTGCAGAACTGATTGAACCATATGATGGTACATTATACGATCCTTGTTGCGGTTCTGGAGGTATGTTCGTACAGTCTATAAAGTTTATTGAGGCTCATCATGGTAATAAGAAAAAAGTTTCAATTTATGGACAGGAATATACCAATACAACATACAAACTGGCAAAGATGAATCTTGCAATAAGAGGAATATCTGCAAATCTTGGAGAGATGGCTGCTAATACATTTACCAATGACCAGCATAAAGATCTTAAAGCAGATTACATCATGGCTAATCCACCTTTCAATCAGAAAGATTGGAGAGGTGCAGATGAACTTACACAGGACAGCAGATGGGATGGATATGAAGTACCACCTACAAGTAATGCAAATTACGGATGGATATTGAATATTGTGTCAAAGTTATCGCATAACGGTGTCGCAGGCTTTCTACTTGCAAATGGTGCGCTTTCTGATGATGGAACAGAATTAAAAATCAGACAGCAGTTGTTAGAGAACGACTTAGTGGAGTCGATTATGATATTACCTAGAAATTTGTTCTATACTACTGATATTAGTGTAACGCTCTGGATTCTGAATAGAAATAAAGAAGAAAGAGAAGTGGAACAGAATGGAACTGTAAAAAAATACAGGAACCGAAAAAATCAAGTTCTGTTTATGGATTTGAGACAGATGGGCTCTCCATACGAGAAAAAATACATAGAACTTACACCAGAAGATAGAGGCAAAGTTACAGAAGTATATCATAACTGGCAACAGGAAGGATATGAGGAAACTTACAAGGATATACCAGAATTTTGTTATAGTGCCACTTTGGACGAAATAGCAGAAAAAGGTTACACACTTGTACCAAGCAGATATATTGAATTTGTAAACAGAGATGAAAATATAGACTTTGATGCGAAAATGAAGAGCTTGCAGGCAGAATTAAAAGATTTGCTAGAGCAGGAAGAAAAGTCAAAAGCTGATTTGCTGGATGTATTTAAGGAGCTGGGGTATGAAATCAAATGATACTCAGCACAATATCAGAAGAGATTGGAAGGTGCATAATGTATAAGTCCATAGATGAATTAGTGGAAAGAGTAGACGAAAGAAATACTGACAATAAAATAGATAACCTTATTGGTGTTAGCATTGATAAATGTTTTATAAAATCTGTTGCAAATACCAATGGCACAGACCTTTCAAAGTACAAGATAATTCGTAGAAATGATTTTGCGGTAAGCCTTATGCAGGTTAGCAGGGATTCTAAGATTCCAGTAGCGAGATTAGATGACTGTGATGTTGCGATAATGTCACCAGCTTATCCGATTTTCAGAATCAAAGATACTAATGTGTGTTTGCCAGAATATATGGATATGTGGTTTAAGAGACCGGAATTTGATAGAGAAGCTGCATTTATTGCTGTGGGTGGTGTTCGTGGCAGTATGCCATGGGAAGAGTTTGCAAAAATGAAATTACCGATACCATCATTAGAAAGGCAAAAGAAAATAGTGGATGCATATAAGGTAATAACCGATAGAATTGCATTGAAGCAGCGGATAAATGATAATTTAGCGGCTTGATAACAGTTTAGGCAACAATGTATTCAATCCACTTGTCAGCACCTTAATTTGCTTATTATTCTCGGAAATAGCCGAGAATGTTGCATTTAAGAAGCAATTAATCTTGGCGAGAGTTATACTATCCGGAACAATAATCTCGACGTTGAGCAAGTCGCTGACATTAAGCGACGGATAAGTTGATACACTGTTTTCTGCTATTGACTGCAAATACTCTAATATGGATTTTGTAGTGAGCCACATAAACAGAAAGTCATTCGATACTCCTAATCCTGTATTGTGGAGAACAGAAAATCCTGTAGAGACAATCAAATTGTCAGGAGGATTTTGCAACAACCCATAATGTCGCAAATTAGGGCGGACTGTTGAATAAATAATATCGCCATGTGTAACTTTACGTTTAGCTCGACTGGGGATTTCATCTGTTGCAAAATTCAGCTTTTGTAATTCAAAGATGTAATTATCTGTGATGCTACCCGTATCAAGATATAAAATGGTGTCAAAGGAATCGTTTTTGGAAAGATTACCTGTATTTTCTATACAATAGTCTCCAACTTTAGCGAATTTCCAATCATCCGGCAATTTTTCGTCACTGTATTTGTTTGCAAATAAAGAACCAAAGTATGTTTGAGCTTGAGTTAGTAAATTATCATTTACAAAATAAACCCTTAGCAGTGGCGAGGGCTACAATGGAACTGCCGTTGGTAGTCGTTCTCTTGAATAAACAATTCAAAGGAGACGATTATGAAACAAGAACTAATAAACAATATCGAAGTACAAATGCAGAAAGTACTGGATAACAGTCAAATGGAAGAATTGAGAAAGGTACTCGTGTATTGTATGCAAGGATATGATGTGACAGCTTCTGAGCTAAATGATACAGAAGAAAAGGATTATCTGGAGATTTTCCTTTCTGCCAAAAGAATAGAGGGAAGATCAGAGAAGTCACTTAAGTATTATAAAGCTACAATAGATAAGATGACACAAACTATTGGCAAGAGTGTAAATCATATCTCGACAGATGACTTGCGAAATTATCTTGCGGATTATCAGAAAGAACATAATTCTAGCAAGGTGACGATTGATAATATAAGGAGAATTTTATCAAGTTTCTTTGCATGGTTGGAGGATGAGGATTACATCTTGAAAAGCCCTGTAAGGCGAATACATAAAGTAAAAACAGGAAAAAGCATTAAAGAAACCTACACCGATGAAGAATTGGAACTGATGCGTGATAGCAGTACAGAACCGCGTGATTTAGCAATTATTGATATGCTGGCTTCTACCGGTATGAGAGTTGGGGAAATGGTATTGCTTAATAAAGAAGATATTAACTTTGAGGAGCGTGAATGTGTTGTATTTGGTAAAGGGGATAAAGAGAGAATTGTTTATTTTGATGCAAGGACAAAGATGCATCTGCAGAAGTATATAGAATCTCGAACCGACAATAATCCGGCATTATTTGTATCATTGTGCTCACCGCATGAAAGATTAAGAATCAGTGGGGTAGAGGTGAGATTAAGAGAACTTGGAAAAGCACTAGGAATTACTAAGGTGCATCCGCACAAGTTCAGAAGAACATTAGCAACAATGGCAATAGATAAAGGAATGCCAATAGAACAATTACAGCAGCTACTAGGGCATCAAAGAATAGACACAACTTTGCAATATGCCATGGTAAAACAGAGCAATGTAAAAATAGCACACAGAAAATATATAGGATGAGGTGAAAAAATGAGTAAATACGAAGCTTTGGGAAAACATATACAGCTTGTTGATGATAGAAATAGTGAAAATATAACAGATAGAGTACTTGGAATTAATATAGATAAATACTTCATGCCGTCTGTAGCAAATGTAATCGGAACGGATTTATCGAAGTATAAGTTATTGAAAAAAGGATATTTTGCATGTAATCCCATGCATGTGGGGAGAGATGAAAGACTACCTATATCTTTGTACAATGAGGATGTTCCCGGATTGGTATCACCTGCATATTTTATGTTTAAAGTAATTGATAATACATTGCTTAACGAAGAATATCTTATGATGTGGTTTAGACGACCAGAATTTGATAGGCAATGTTGGCTAAGAACGGATGGAAGTGTTAGAGGCGGAATAACATGGGATGAAATTACGAGAATGGAAGTGCCAGTGCCATCTCTTGAAAAACAAATGGAAATTGTGCAGGCATATAGGACGATTACTGACAGAATAGCATTAAAGCAGAGAATAAATGATAATTTAGAAGCGACTGCTTATGCCATTTACAAAGAAACTTTTATCACTTCCAGTAGAGATAATTGGGATAAAGGTACTCTTAGCGATTTGCTAACCGTTAAATATGGAAAAGAC